>VFQT010001565.1_pt1 | contig 26999 bp, 27 predicted proteins | sample 3512381 | NCBI WGS metagenome assembly VFQT01 (sample SAMN10412376, study PRJNA504923) | tailings metagenome | isolation source: Relicate 2 Philex TSF3 active mining site | place: Philippines: Tuba, Benguet | collected 2017-08-29
CTGCAGCGGCTGGATGCGGATGACCGGCATCTCGATCACCCGTGCGCCCAGGGCCTCCAGCGCGCCCCGGAGATCGCTGGCCTGCGCCCGGGCGCGCGTGACCACCACGGTGCGCCCCGACAGCGGGCCGCGCCCCGCGGCGGCGAGACCGGGCCGGCGCGACACCACATCGCCGAACACCAGGATGGCCGGGTTGCCCAGCCCCTCCTGCTCCACCCGCTCGGCGATGGTGCCGAGCGTGGCCACCACCTCGCGCTGGCGCGGAGTGGTGCCCCACTGGATGGCGGCGGCGGGCTGCTCGGCGGGGCGCCCTGCGGCCATGAGCCGCTCGGCGATGCCCCGCAGGCGCCCCATGCCCATGAGCACGATGAGCGTGTGCGGCAGGCGCGCCAGCAGGTCCCAGTCGTTCTGCTCGGAGTCCTTGGCCGGGTCCTCGTGCCCGGTGACCACGGTGAAGGCGGTGGCCATTGCCCGGTAGGTGACCGGGATGCCGGCCGCCGACGGCGCGCCGATGGCCGAGGTGATGCCCGGCACCACCAGCACCCGGACGCCCGCCGCCACGAGCGCCTCGGCCTCCTCGGCGCCGCGGCCGAACACGAACGGGTCACCGCCCTTGAGCCGTGCCACCACCTTGCCCTCGCGCCCCAGTTGCACCAGCAGCGCGGTGGTGTCGTCCTGGCTCATGGCCGCCCGGCCCGGGGCCTTGCCCACGTCCACCAACTGGGCATCGGGGCGCACGAGGTCCATCAGGGCCTCGGTGCCCAGGCGGTCGTACAGCACCACGTCGGCCCGCATCAACGCCTCGCGGCCACGCACGGTGATGAGCCCGGGGTCGCCCGGTCCCGCGCCGATGAGGTACACCATCCCCTCGCTCATGCGGCCCCCACCATGTCGGCTGCCCGTGCGCCCAGGGCGGCGGGATCGGCGGCGGGGCCCTCGAGGTCGGCCCACCGGCCGGTGGCCGCCCACCATGCGCGCATGCGCAGCGTGGGTCCGTCGGCCTGGCACAGGGCGCCGGCCGGCACGGAGCAGCCCCCTCCCAGCCGGGCGAGGAAGGCCCGCTCGGCGGCCAGGCACGCACGGGCGGCGGGGTCGTCCAGCAGCTCGCAGGCATCGCGCACGGCCGGATCGTCGTCACGCCCCTCGATGGCCACGATGCCCTGGCCCGCCGCGGGCAGGCACTGGTCCAGGGGCAGCCATGCCACGTCGGATCGCTGGATTCCCAGGCGGCTCAGGCCCGCGGCGGCCAGCACCAGGGCGTCCACCTCCCCGGCGTCCAGCTTGGCCAGCCGGGTGTCCACGTTGCCGCGCACCTCCACCACCTGCACGTCCGGGCGCACCGCCTGCACCTGCGCGGCGCGGCGCGGGCTGGTGGTGCCCACGCGCGCGCCCTCCGGCAGGCCGTCGAGCCCCCCGGGGGACCCCACCAGCACGTCACGCGGATCCTCCCGCGGCGGCGTGGCCAGCACGGCCAGCCCGGGCGGCAGCTCGCCGGGAAGGTCCTTGGCCGAGTGCACCGCGATGTCGGCGCGGCCGTCCCGCAGGGCCTCCTCCAGCTCCTTCACGAACATGCCCTTCACGTCCATGCCGGGCTGCTGCTCCGCGCCCGCCAGGCTCCAGCGATCACCGGTGGTGGTCATCTCCAGCAGGGGGGCGTCGTGGCCCGCCGCGGCCAGGGCACCGGCCACCGCGCGCGACTGCGCCAGCGCAAGGGCGGAGCGGCGGGTGGCCACCGTCACGCGCACGCGTGTGCCCTAGCCGTCGGCGCCGGGGCGCGCGGCCACGCCCCGGGGGGCCTCGCCGGGCGCATGGCCCGGCCCGCGATCGGGCATGTCCAGGCCGAAGAGCATGCGCAGCGACTCCACGTGCCGCATGCCGTCCATGTGCGCGGCGGCCTCGCGGGCGCGCACGGTGGGCTCGTGCAGCAGCTTGTTGAGGATGGCGCGCGTGACCTGGTGGATGCGCTCCATCTCATCCTCGGTCACCTCGCCGCCCTGGGCGGTGATGCGCGCGATCTCGCCCTGGCGGATGGCCTCGGCCATCTCGCGCAGCGAGGTGATGACCGGCGTGACGGCGAGCCCCGACCGCCAGGCCGAGTACCGCTCCACCTCCTCGCCCACGATCACCTCGGCGCGTCGCGCGTGGTCCTCGCGCTCGTCGCGGTGCTGGGCCACCACGCGCTCAAGGTCGTCGATGTCGAACAGTACGGCGCCGTGCACGCCCGATGCCGCGGGCTCCACGTCGCGCGGCACGGCGATGTCGATGAGCACCATGGGGCGCGTGGGGCGGTCCTCCAGCGCCAGGGTCACCTGCTCGGCGGAGATGACCGGGTGCGGGGCGTCGGTGGAGCACACCACCACGTCGGCCTTGGCCAGCTCGGCCGCCAGGCAGTCGTAGCCCAGCCCCAGGCCGCCCAGGCGCTCGGCGATCTCGCGGGCGGTTCCCACCGTGCGGTTGATGACCACCAGCTCACCCAGCCCGCGCTCCATCAGGGCCCGCGCCGTGGCCTCGGCCATGCGCCCGCCGCCCACCACCAGGCCGCGGCGCCCGCCCAGGTCGGGGATGGCCTCGCGCGCGAGGTCGGCCGCCACCGTGGACACCGACACCGGCCGCACCGCCACCTTGGTCTCGGTGCGCACGCGCTTGCCGGTCTCCAGCGCCTGGCGGAACAGGCGGTCGCTCAGCACGCCGGTGGACTCCTCCTCGGCGGAGCACTCCCAGGCGCTGCGCACCTGCCCCTGGATCTCGCTCTCGCCCACCACCATGGAGTCGAGGCTGGACGCCACGCGGAACAGGTGGGCAACCGCCCGGTCGTCCAGGTGCACGTAGCGGATGCAGTCGAGCTCGCTGCGGGTCATGCCCTTGCTGTGCTCCACCAGGGCGTCGCAGATGGCGTCCTCGGCTCCCGCCGAGTCGAGCGCGTGCACGTAGACCTCGGTGCGATTGCACGTGGACAGCACCACCGACTCGGCGATGTCGGGGTGGCGCACCAGCTCGCGGGCCATCGTGCGCGTGGTGGTGTCGGTGAGGGCCACCTTCTCGCGCTGCTCCACCGGAGCGGTCTTGTGGGAGATGCCCACGGCCACGATGTGGGGCATCAGGCGGCCTCCACGGCGGCGGCGTGCAGGCCCAGGTCGGCGCGGACCTGATGGCGGCAGGCGTCCGGGCCCTCGGCGGCGATGCGGTCCACCACGCCGGAGTCGAGCAGGGCCTCCACCAGCCGGCGCCGGTCGGCGATGTCCGGGGTGGCGGCCACCAGCTCATCACGGGCCTCGGCCAGCAGCGCCAGGAGCCCCGCCCAGCCCGGGCCGAACCGCTGCTCCAGGTCCTCGCGGATGCGGCGCGACACCACCGGGCTCGCGCCCCCCGTGGTGATGGCCACCGCCAGGTCGCCCTGGCGCATGAGCGCGGGGATCACCGCGGTGGAGCCCGCGGGGTCGTCGGCCACGTTCACCTGCGCGCCCGCGGCCAGCGCGTGGTCGCGCACCTGCTGGTTCACCTGGCGGTCGCTGGTGGCGGCCACCACAAGCACGGCGCCGTCCAGGTCGCCGGGCGCGTACGGCCGGGCGTGGTGCACGGACACGCGGCCGTCGGCCACCATCTCGGCCAGCGCCGGGGTGAGCTGAGGGCTCACCAGCAGCACCCGGGCACCGTGCGCGGCGAGCTTGGCCGCCCTCTCGGTGGCCACCGCACCGCCGCCCACCACCACCACGGGGCGGTCGGTGAGGTCCAGGAACACCGGGTAGAGGTCGCGGCCCATCAGGCGCGATCCCCCGAGGGCTCGGGCTCCGGCTCCGGCTCGGAGTCCGGCTCCTCCTGTCGCTGGTCACGGCGGTCGAGCATGCGGCTGATGGCCTCCACCTGGCGGCCGATGCGCGCCGTGCGCGCGCCCAGCACCACCACGTAGGCCAGGACCAGGAACCAGATCACCGCGTAGGCGGCCACCACGTACTGCGATCCACCGCTCATGTGCCCTCCAGCCTCAGCGCCAGGCGCCGGAGCGCGCGCTCCGACCGCCGGCCCACCAGGTCCACCTCGAGCAACGCGATGAACAGGGCCAGCATGGCAGCCTGCGACACCACGAACCAGATGAGCATCGACCCGGGCATGTTGGCACCGCTGCTGGTGAACACCACCGGATGCACGAACGACTCGGCCACGCGCACCGAGTAGAACGACAGCGGCACCGACGCGAAGCCCGCGATGGCGTAGATGGCCGAGTAGCGCATCTTGCGGTCATCCTCCGCGGATGAGCGCAGCACGAAGTACGCGGCGTAGATGAGCACCACGATCAGGTAGGTGACCAGGCGGGGGTCGCTCCACACCCACCAGGTGCCCCACGACGCCTTGGCCCAGATGGAGCCGGTGATCACCACCAGCACCGAGAACAGCAGCCCTATGCGGATGCTGGCCTCGCCCACGTCGTCCCAGCGGTCGTTGCGGGTGCGCAGGTACAGGATGCCCGCCACGCACGCCACGGCGAACGCCACCAGCGACGCGATGGCGATGGCCACGTGGAAGTAGAAGATGCGCTGGATCACGCCCTGGTCGGCATCCTCGGGGGCCACCAGGAAGATGCCGATGGTGGACACCACCACCAGCAGCGTGGCGATGGATCCCCAGATCACCGCGGCGCGCTCGCCCGGCATGCGGGCGGAACCCTCAGTCATCGAAGACGGCGTCATAGGTGGCGACGGAGACAAGGGAGAAAAGTATTGCGTATGCGAGCAGGAACAGGCAGTACCCCCGCCACTCGCTCATGTCATGTGGCCCTCCCGCCACGGCATGCGTGGCGCCGGCCGCGGCGATGACCACGGGCACCAGCGCGGGCAGGAACAGCACCGGCAGGATGAGGTCGCGTGCCCGGGTGAACAGGGCCAGGCCCGAGAACAGCGTGCCCGCGAGGGCGATGCACAGGTTGGCCAGGAGCGCGGCGATGGCGATCCACCCGATGGACTCCCAGTACGGGCCCTTCACGAAGAAGATGCCCACCAGCGGGATGACCACCACCTCCACGGCCGTCATGTAGAGGAAGATGGCGATGGCCTTGGCGCCCATCATCACCACGCGCGGCACGGGCGACACCAGCAGGCCGTCCAGCACCCGCTGCTCCCGCTCGGCCACGTAGGAGCGGCCCACGCCCAGCACGGCGGTGAACGCCAGCGTCACCCACATGAGGCCGCCCACGAACCGCGTGAGGTCGTCGTCGCGCGTGCCGAAGCCGAACTGCAGGATGGCCAGCATGACGATGGCGAACAGCACCATGGCCACGATCGTCTCGCGCGTGCGCAGCTCGAGGCGCAGGTCCTTGCGCACCAGCGCGGCCAGCTGGCGGCGCCTCACCCGGCCACCTCCTCGTACCGGCGGCGCACGTCCATGGGGTCCATCCCGGTGGTGGGCTCATCCCGCACCACGCGCCCGGCGCGCAGCACCACCAGGCGATCGGCCACCCGGGCCACCCGCTCCACCTCGTGGGTCACGATCACGGCCGCGCGGCCGTCGTCGCGGGCGGCGATGAGCTGGCGGTCCAGCAGCTCGCCGCCGCGGGCATCCAGGCTGGCGTGGGGCTCGTCCAGCAGCAGCAGGCGGGGGCGGTGCAGCAGCATGCGCGCCAGCGCAAGGCGCTGGGCCATGCCGCGGCTGAAGGTGCGCACGGTGTCCTCGGCGCGGGCCAGCAGCCCCACGTGGTCGAGCAGGTCGTCGATGCGCGCGTCGCGGTCGTCGATGCCGTACAGGTCGCCGTAGAGCTCCAGGTTCTGGCGGGCGGTGAGGTCGAGGTACACCAGCGGGTCGTGGGCCAGGTAGCCGATGCCCGCCCGCGCCTGCCGGGCGCCGTCGGGCTGGTCATGCCCCAGCACCCGCAGCTCGCCCGACCGCGGCCGCAGCAGGGTGGCCAGCATTCGCAGCAGCGTGCTCTTGCCCGCGCCGTTGGCCCCGGCCAGGGCCACGCGCTCCCCCGGGTGCAGCACCAGGTCCACGCCGTCCACCGCCCGGCGCTCGCCGTATGCATGCACCAGGGCATGCGCGGTGATCATGGGATCAGGCGACGCCCACCGCCACGATCACGCCCGCAAGGAACACCAGGGCCATCACGCCGTTCGCCGTGCCGAACGCCGACTGGATGCGGGCATCGTCGCCCGGGCGCACGGTCACGTGCTCCCAGGCCAGCACCACCAGGCACAGGGCCAGGCCGGCGTAGTACGGCCATGCCATCCCCGCGGCGGCACCGGCCCATGCGAACAGCGCCAGGGCAAGCGCGTGCAGGCCCGCGGCCATGCGCAGCGCGGTGGCCTCGCCGAACCGGGCGGGGATGGAATGGATGCCGGCCGCGCGGTCGTGCTGCACGTCCAGCAGCGCGTAGATCACGTCGAAGCCGGCGATCCAGGCGGCCACCGCCACCCACAGGAGCACCGGCGCCAGCGCGAACTGCCCCGTGACGGCGATCCACCCGCCGATGGGCGCGATGCCGATGGACAGCCCCAGCACCAGGTGGCACGCCCACGTGACCCGCTTGGTGTACGGGTACACCACGAACAGGGCCACCGGGATGGGCCACAGCCACCACGTGAGCTCGGGCAGCTGGCTCACGGCCCCCAGCATGGCCGCCAGGCTCACGGCCGCGAACGCCCACACCTGTCCGGTGGTGAGCCTGCCGGTCGGCAGGTGGCGCCCCGCGGTGCGCGGGTTGGCGGCATCGATGCGCCGGTCGATGAGCCGGTTGAGGGCCATGGCCAGCGACCGGGCACCCACCATGGCCAGCAGGATCCAGCCCAGCGTGGACAGGGGCGGCCAGGCGTTGGTGGCCATGAGCGCGCCCGCGAAGGCGAACGGCAGCGCGAACACGGTGTGCTGGAAGCGCACCAGGCCCAGGAGCGCCGGCACGATGGCCAGCCCCGACGCCGGGCGCGCGGCCTGCGAGCCCCCGGTCATGGCGCCTCCATGGGGCCGTATCGCGCAGTGCCCCCCGTGACGGCGGCCCAGAACTGATCACCCAGGTCGAAGTGCCACCATTCCTCCACGTATGCCGTGAGGCCCTGCGCCGTGAGCGCATGGAACAGCAGGCGGCGGTTGGCCCGGGCGGGCATGTCGATGTGCTCCAGCGCCGCGGCGCCGGCCTCGGGCACGAAGGCGTCGAACCCGGTGCCCATGTCCAGCGGGGTGCCATCCGGGTGCGCGATGGTCAGGTCCACGGCGCCACCGGTCAGGTGCGGCGGTGGTGCGTGGTGGCCGGGGTCCGGCGGCGTCACGTAGGGCCGCGCCACCTGCTCCAGCTCGGGGCGCGCCAGGTCGGGGTACTGCAGCGCCAGGTCGTCCACGTATGCGTGGAACAGCGCGGCCTGGGTGTCGATGGACCTCCAGCCGTCCCACACCAGCAGCACCAGGTCCCCGGGCAGGGAGTCGGCGGCGGCCACCAGGCGCCGCCCCAGGTCCTCGCGCACCCAGCAGCCGGGAAGCGACCCCGGGAGGTCCATGGCGAAGTACTGCGGGTCCTCGATCACGCGCGCGCCGAGCCCCGCCACCGGCACCAGCGGCTCGTCCACCGGTGCGATGGGGACATCGCGCCAGCCCGCGGGCTGCGACAGCCGCGGCATGGGCATGTGCATGCGGGGGTCGTCCGCGCTCACGCGAGCCCCCACTCGGCCGCCTGCACCCGCGGCCCGGGGTCCTCCCCGGCCAGCACCGCCAGCACGGGGGCCACGCGCTCGGACGGCGGCGGCACCGTGGCCGGATCCTCCTCGGGGTGCGCCTGCGCCCGCATGTCGGTGCGCACCGGCCCGGGGTTGATGGCCACCACCCGGATGCCCCGGTGCGCCCACTCCTCGCGCAGCATCAGGCCCAGGGCCTCCAGCCCGGCCTTGCCCAGGGCATACCCGGCGTACCCGGGCCGCGCCGCGGCGCCGGAGGTGACCAGCACCACCCCGGCGCCATCGGCGAGCATGGGCGACAGGCGGGTGAGCAACCGGGCCTGGCCCAGCATGTCCACCTGGATCGCCCGGGCCACCTGGTCGGGGTCGCACGCATCAAGCGGGCCGGTGGGGCCGAGCACGCCGGCGTTCATCACCACGCCCTCCAGGCGCGGCACCGTGGCGGCCACGGCATCGGCGAGGGCGTCGATGGAGCCGTCTGACGCCAGGTCCAGCTCAAGGGCCGTGGTGTCCGCGCCCGCGGCGCGGCAGTCATCGGCCACCCGGGCCAGGCGGCCCTCCTGCGTGGCCGTGACCAGCAGGCGCGCGCCGCGCGCGGCCAGCGCGCGGGCGATGGCGGCCCCGTAGCCGCGCGATGCACCGGTCACGAGGACGCGCGAGCCATGGAGGGTCGCGTCGTCCGGGGTCATCAGGGGACCTGGGCGCCCCCGTCGGCGGGAGTGGCCGGCCCATCACCGGGCGCCGGCGGCGTGCCCTTGACGGCCGGCGAGATGGCGCGCACCTGGCTGTCGGGCTTGATGCCCGCGAACTTGGCCACGTAGGCCGACACGTTCACGGCGTCCTGGCCCGTGACCAGGTTCTGCGGCATGGCCACGGGGTACGAGCCGGGCTTGTCCGGCTGCGGCGAGATCTCGATCCAGCGCTTGGTCACGCCGTAGAACTGGCTCTCCTCGAACCCCTGGTTGCGCGGGTAGCGGAAGGCATCGTCCAGGTTGGGACCGCTGATGCCCTTGGTGCCGGCGTCAGCCAGCGTGTGGCACCCGCCACACGACTGCACGAACAGCGTCTTGCCGCTGGCCGTGTCGGCCGTGGCCAGGGCGTCCTCGGCGCTGCCGCAACCGGACAGGGCGAGGGCGGCGCCCCCCAGGGCGACCGCGGCGGACAGTGCGATGAGGCGTGAGCGCAACGGAGTACCTAGATGACGTAGACGAGGAAGAACAGGAGCACCCAGACGATGTCGACGAAGTGCCAGTAGTACGACGCCGCCGTGAGCGGGGTGTTGTACGAGTGCGAGAAGTCGTTCCGGTATGCCCGGCGCAGGCACAGGCTCAGCACGATGAGGCCCACCAGCACGTGCGCGCCGTGGAACCCGGTGAGCGTGTAGAAGGCGCCGCTGAACGCGCGGTCCTGCGGGGTGAAGCCCAGGTGGGCGTACTCGTTGAGCTGGATGATGAGGAACGTGCCACCCATGAGGATGGTCACCCACAGGCCGCGGATGAGGCCCTTGTTGTCGCCGGCGGCAAGGCGCTTCTCGCCCCACCACAGGGTGAACGACGACGCCACCAGGATGAGCGTGTTCACGCCGGTGAGCAGCACCGGGAGGGTGAACGGCTCGCCGTCGGCCTTGAGCGGCGGCCAGGTCTCGTTGGCCACGCCGTAGCGAATGAAGAAGTACGCCGTGAACAGCGAGGCGAACAGCATGAGCTCGGACCCGATGAACAGCAGCATCGAGATGAGCGCCGCGTTCATGTGCTTCTTCGGCTCTGGCTGGCTCCCGGTGGTTGCCGGGGTGGGTGCTGCGGTGGTGGCCATGGCTATGCCCCCGCCGTGGCGCCGAGGTTCACGGTGTCCACCGGGATGTCCCCGGCGGCGGCCTGCGCGGCCTCGGCCAGCCCGCGCGCCTCGCCGTTGACGCCGGCGATCACGATGCGGGACGGGCTGTATGCCTTGATGGCCAGGGGCAGGGCGTCGGCCGGGCCGTCGTCCATCACCTGGCCCTCCACCGCCACGCCGGAGTTGACCAGCGCATTGACGGTGGCGGTCATGGCCTCGCCGGCCTGTCGGCGCAGCTCGCCGGCCTCGGCGCCCCATCGGGGCTCGGGCAGGTCGAGCGGCGAGATGACGGCGAAGCGGGCCGGCTCGGCGTCGGCGCGCGTCCGCACGGCGGTGGCCAGGGCCTCGGCGCCCACGGCGTCGGTGGCAACCACCATCACCAGCGGCAGGGCACCGGCCGCGCCGATGGCGCGGGCGTCGTTGGCCGGAACCACCACGTGGCTCATGGCCACGCCCGTGGCCTTGCGCACCTTGTCCACCGAGTCGCTCTTCATCCAGGCGCTGTCGCGCAGCGGCAGGGTTGCCATCACCAGCTCGTGCGGGTGGCTTGCGGCCGCCGCCTGCGTGGCCACGTCCACCACGTCGCCGTCGGCGATGCGGCCGGTGGCCGACACGCCGTACTCGGCCAGGATGGCCAGGGCGGTGGCCAGGCGGCGCTCGGCGATCTCGCGGTCGCCGCCCTCGAGCGGCACCACCAGTTCGAACGACCAGAGGCCCTCGCTGTCGCGCGAGCGGATCTCATCCACCAGCGCCTGCGAGGTGAGTGTCTGGTTGGCGATCACCAGCACCGGGTAGCGGGTGTCCTCCTTCAGCTCGCCGCCGAACTCCTCGGGGGCGAACACCACGGCGTGGCGCGCGTCGGGGATGCCGTACTGGTACGGGCCACCCACCACCTGCGGCACCACGTCGAAGTTGAAGAGCGGCGGGGGCGACGACACCATCCACTCAAGGGTCTTGCCGCGCCAGGGGTTCCAGGGCGCCTTGGGACCCGACTTCCACGACACCACCACGTTGTAGAAGAAGATGATGGTGGCCACCCCGAGCATGTAGGAGCCCACCGTCTCTATCGAGTTGACGGTCTCGAACCGGGGGTCGTAGTCCGACACGCGGCGGGGCATTCCCTGCAGTCCCTGCCAGTGCATGGGCAGGAAGGTGAGCTGCGTGCCGATGAAGGTGAGCCAGAAGTGCCACTGCCCCAGGCGCTCCGAATACATCTTCCCCGTCATCTTGGGGAACCAGTAGTAGACGGCCGCGAACACGGTGTACACGCTGCCGCCGTAGAGCACGTAGTGCAGGTGGGCGGTGACGAAATAGGTGTCCGACACCTGGATGTCGGCCGGCACCACGCCCAGGAACACGCCGGACAGGCCGCCCATCACGAACGTGAAGAGGAAGCCCAACGCCCACAACATGGGCGTCTTCATGTGGATCTTGCCTTCCCAGAGCGTGGCGAGCCACGACCACACCTTCACGCCGGTGGGCACCGCGATGATGATGGTGGTGATCATCATGGGCACCCGCAGCCAGGAGGCCATGCCGGACACGAACATGTGGTGCGCCCACACGCCGAAGCCCAGCACGGCGATGGCCACCAGGGAGAACGCCATGGCGCGGTAGCCGAACAGCGGCTTGCGCGCGAACGTGGCGATGACCTCGCTGATGATGCCCAGGCCCGGGAGCAGCATGATGTACACGGCCGGGTGCGAGTAGAACCAGAAGATGTGCTGGTACATGATCACGTCGCCGCCCTGGTCGGGCACGAAGAAGTTGGTGCCCATGACCCGGTCGAACAGCGTGAGGAACTGCGAGCCCGCCACGAACGGGGTGGCGAACACGGCCAGCACCGAGGTGACCGCGGTGGCCCACGCCAGGATGGGCATGCGCCAGATGGTCATCCCCGGCGCCCGCATGGTGATGATGGTGGCCAGGAAGTTGATGGCCGTGGCGATGGATGAGGCCCCGGCGAACTGCACGCCCAGCGCGAAGAGCGTCTGGCCCGTGGTGCCCTGGCTGGCCAGCGGCGGGTAGGCGGTCCACGCCGAGCTGAACATGCCCGTGAACATGCTCGCCAGGAACATGAAGCCGGCCACCGGCAGGAACCAGAACGACAGGGCGTTGAGCCGCGGGAAGGCCATGTCCTTGGCGCCCAGCATGATGGGCAGCACGTAGTTGGCCAGTCCGCCGAACACCGGCACGGCGAACACGAAGATCATCAGCGTGGCGTGCATGCTGAGGAACCCGTTGTAGGTCTCGCCGTCGGCGATCTGCTGCCCGGGCGCGGCGAGCTCCGTGCGGATGAGGAGGGCCATGAGCCCGCCCCACAGCATGAAGAAGAAGGTCATGGCCAGGTACTGGACGCCGATGACCTTGTGGTCGGTGTTGATGCGGAAGTACTGCTTCCAGTTGGTCACCCCATGGAAGGAGTGATCCTCATGCGAGATGTCGCCGCCCTTGGACCAGTGGATCCAGAAGTCGAAGCAGCCGATGCCCCACAGGAAGCCGATGGCGCCGATGAGGCCCGCGGCGGTGGCGTACACCTCGCCATCCCACAGCGGCTCGAACCCGAAGCCCACCCGAAGCAGGAACACGAGCAGGAACGAGAAGAGGATGGCCCCCACGGTGCCGTAGGCAGCGCGGATCCACCAGTACGAGACCGGACGCGGGTCCTGGTGGATCTCGTGGTCGCCATGACCACCACCGGGAGCGTGTGCGGGAGCGGGTGCGTGAGTTGCCATGTCGTTGTCGCTCGGTCTCGGGTTGGCTACTTGATCGACTCTACGTAGGCCACGACGTCGGCCAGTTCGGTGCCGCTGACCAGGCCGCCGGGCATTGCGCCCCGGCCGTTCTTGGCCACGTTGCGGATGCCGGCGGTGTCGAGCGTGGTGCCCTTGAGCTGCGGGCCCACGCCGCCGGCCTCGGTGCCAAGGCCGGCGTGGCAGCCGCTGCACTTGGCCTCGAAGATGGTCTTGCCCGCGGCCTCGTCACCGGGTGCGCTCTCCAGCTTGGCGGCGGCCGTGGCCGCGGCCGTCTCGGCCTTCACGCGCGCGGTGGAGCGGGTGAGGAAGGCCTGGAACTCCTGCTCCGACACCACCTTCACCTCGGAGCGCATGACGCCATGGCCCACGCCGCAGAGCTCGGCGCACACCACGGGGTAGGTGCCCTCCTCCGTGGGGTTGATCCAGATGGTGTGGGTGATGCCCGGCACGGCGTCGCCCTTGATGCCGAACTGGGGCACCCAGAAGTCGTGGATCACGTCACGCGCGCGCAGGTTGAGCTGCACCTGGCGGTCCACGGGCACCACCAGCGTCCCGGTCTCTATCCCGGCGTCGGGGTAGCCGTACGTCCAGTTGAACTGCTGGGCGTACACGTCCACGTTCACGCGGTCGGCGGCCACGGCCTCATTGCGCTCCAGCACGATGTAGCCGTAGACGGCCACCGTGATGAGCGCGATCACCGGCACGGCGGTCCACACGATCTCCAGCTTGGTGTTGCCGTGGGTGGGCGGGCCGTCCTCCAGGTCGTCATCCGACGCACGCCACTTCCAGATGGCGTAGATGAGGATGCTGGTGACGATGACGAAGAAGAAGGCGCTGAGCCAGAAGAGGAACCACAGCAGGCCGAAGGTGCGCTCGGCCTGCTCGCTCTGCGCCGGGGGAAGCCAGTCGATCAGCAGTGCCTGCGCGGCCGTGATGGCCGCGACCACGATGCCGATGACGGCGAGCGGGATGATCGGAACTTTCTTGTACACGAGTGAGAACCCTAGTCGGAGAAGTGGGCGCGACACGGCCCTGATTCGGGGGGCACGTTGTCCCTGATGCCCCGTCCGGGAAAAACCGCAGCGGTCATGCCACGGCCGGCCTGCGGACCAGCGGGGTGGCGGCGATCACCCCGCATGCCACGAACAACAGGCCGCCGATGAGCAGGGGCGACCCCACACCCACCTCCTGGAACAGCACGGTGGCGCCGATGGGCGCGATGAGGCGCGCCAGGCCCCCTGCCGATGCCATCACGCCCAGGATGCCGCCCTGGTCGTCATCCGGCGCGCGCTGCGACACGATGGCGTTGACCGTGGGGAAGGTGAAGCCGGAGCCCACGGCCAGCATCACCAGCACGGGGAACAGCGCCCAGAGCTGCGTGGTGAAGGCCATGAGGATGAGCGAGGCGGCCGTGAGCCACAGGCCGGCGCGCAGCACGGGCCACTCGCCCACGCGCGCGGTGAGCCGGTGCACCAGGCCGCCCTGCACGATGGCCGCGAACACGCCGATGAACACGAACACCAGGCCGGTCTCGGTGAGCCCGAAGTCGAAGCGGCGGTTGCCGAACAGCGAGAAGACCGACTCCATCCCCACGAACCCGAGGCCGCCCAGGAACGAGATCCAGATGAGCGGGCCGTAGTCGCGCGATCCCACCGCGCGGAAGAGCGCCGTCCAGCGCGACTGCCGCACGCCCTCGCGGCTCCCCCGGGGGCGTGACTCGGGCAGGCGCTTCCAGGCGATGGCGAAGTTGGCCAGCGCCGCGGCGGCGGCCACGATGAACGGCGCGCGCGGATCGATGGCCGCGAACAGGCCCCCGATGGCCGGGCCGATGATGAACCCCAGGCCGAACGCCGCGCCGATCAGGCCCATCCCCCGCACGCGGTCCTCGTCCGTGGTGATGTCGGCCACGTAGGCCTGGGCGGCCGCGTACGAGGCGCCCGAGATGCCGTCGAGGATGCGTGCCAGGAACAGCACCCACAGCGCGGGCGCGAACCCGAACATGAGCCAGGCGATGGCCGATCCCATGAGCGATCCCAGGATCACGGGGCGACGGCCATAGCGGTCGGACACCCGCCCCAGCACCGGGGCGAAGATCAGCTGCATCAGGGCGTACACCGCGGTGAGGAACCCGATCTCCACCACCGAGGCGCCGAACTTCTCGGCGTACAGCGGGACCAGCGGGATGACGATGCCGAAGCCGATCAGGTCGATCAGCACCGTGGAGAAGATGATCCCCAGGGGGGTGCCGAAGAACCCCAGGCGCATCCTCACAGCGCGGCGTCCACGGCGACCACCACGAACAGCAGCGCCAGGTACAGCAGCGAGTAGTGGAACGTGATCGCGGCCCAGGCGCGGCGGTCGTCACCCCGCCACAACTGCACGGCCATCCAGAGGAACGGCAGCCCCAGCACCAGCGCGCCCACCAGGTACAGCACGCCGGCACCCGCGGCGTAGGGCAGCAACGTGGTGCCCAGCATCACCAGGGTCCACAGCAGCACCTGCAGGCGGGTGGCCTGCTCGCCGTACACCACCGGGAGCATGGGCACCCCGGCCTCGGTGTAGTCCTTGCGGATCATCAGGGCCAGCGCCCAGAAGTGCGGCGGGGTCCACACGAACACGATGGCGAACAGCAGCACCGCGCCGAACGTGAGGTCACCGGTCACCGCGGCCCAGCCCACCAGCGGCGGCACCGCGCCCGCCGCGCCGCCGATGACGATGTTGTGGATGGTGGTGCGCTTGAGCCACAGGGTGTAGAGGCCCACGTAGAGCGCCACGCCCACCAGCGAGAGGCCGGCCGCCAGCCAGGTGGCGAGGAAGCCCAGCACCAGCACGCTGGCCACCACCAGGCCGATGCCGAACCACAGCGCGGCGGCGGCGGAGATGCGCCCGGCCACGATGGGCCGGCGGTCGGTGCGGCCCATCACCGCGTCGATGTCGCGGTCCACGTACTGGTTGATGGTGTTGGCGCCACCCGCCGACAGGTAGCCACCCACCACCGTCCACAGGATGAGCCAGCCGCCCGGCACCCCCTGCTCGGCCGCGAACATGGCGCACACGGTGGTGACCAGCAGCAGCGAGATGATGCGCGGCTTGGTGAGGGTGACCAGGTCGCGCAGCAGCCCCGGCGGGGGGGCCACGGTCTCTGCGGCGGTGGTGGCCATCAGGGCATCACCCACGCCGTCCATGCCACCAGGGCCACCGACATGGCCAGCGGGAGCACCAGCCACAGGGTCTCGGTGGAACTGGTGGCTCCGCGCGCCAGGGGAGCCCGCATGCCCCACATGGTGCGGATGATTGCCAGCCCGGCCCCGACGACCAGCACAGCGGCGATGATGAGCACGGCAAGGCGCACGACGGGCGAGGATAGTCCAGCGCGGCAGGCCGTCCGGGCCAGACATGGGTTGACGTTCGGCCCCGAAGGCGGCACCGTGCCGGGTAATGGACTCCCGTAGCGACGTGGTGGTGCTGGGTGCGGGCCCCGCCGGGCTCGCCGCGGCCCTGCGCGCGGCGCGCGGTGGCGCGTCCGTCACGCTGCTCGAAGCCGGCCCCCAGGTGGGCGGCCTGTGCCGCACGCTGGAGTCGCATGGCTGCCGCTACGACCTGGGCGGCCACATCCCGTTCCTGCGCACCCGCGAGCGCGTGGACTGGGCCGAGGACCTGCTCGGGCGGGACCTCATCTGGGTGGACCGTCCGGTGGCACGGCTGCAGGATTGCCGGGTGGTGCCGGGCCGCTACATCGACCAGCAGCCGGACCACGTGCCCGACGCCGTGGCCCCCGACGGCACCGCCGCGGGCGAGCTGGGCTCCACGGTGGGGGCGTCGTTCCGCGACAGGGTGATCCGGCAGTACATGGAGAAGGTGGATGGCTGGCCGCTGGAGGTCATCGCCGCCGACCGCGCGGTCAAGTTGCGCGACGAGCAGCGCGCACCCGACGGCTTCTGGTTCCCGCCCGGGGGCATCGGGTCACTCATGGAGGCCATGCACCGGGCGGTGCGTGACGCCGGCGGCGACGTGCGCCTGGGCACGCCCATGACCGCACTGCACCACCGGGATGGCCGCGTGACCGGGGTGGAGGTGGGCGGCGATGACCCGGGCACCATCCACGCCGATGCCGTGATCTCGGCGGTCACGCCCGGGCTGGTGGTGCGCGCGGCGGAACCCGCGGCGCCCGAGGGCCTGCTGCCCCCCATCACCATGCGCGCCGTGGCGCTGGTGTACCTGATGGCCGAGCGCGCGCCGGTGTCGGACGAGGCCTGGATCCAGGTGAACCACCCCGACGTGCCCTTCTCGCGCATCGCGGAGTTCGTGAACTGGGACCCGGCCATGGTCCCCGAGGGTCGCACGGTGCTGTGCGCCGAGGTGTACGGCACGGGCGGCGATGACGACCCATGGTGGTCGCTGGACGACGCGGCCCTGGCGCGCGCCGTGGCAGGCGCCATGGCACACCCGCTGGGCTGGGTGGACGACCCCTCGGCCTTCCGCATGCTCCAGGTTGTGCGCATGCCGCGCGCCTACCCGCTGGTGGAGGCCTGGCGGGTGGGCGACGCCATGAGGGCCCCCACGTGGCTGGCGTCGCTCGACGGCCTGGAGCTGGCGCGCGGCGGCACGGTGGTGACCGCCATCGAGGCCGGCGAGGCAGCGGCCGACCGGGCCGGGGGCGCCGTGCCCGCGGGCGTGGCGTGACCACCACCGCGGCCGGCCTGGCCGACCGCCTGCGGCAGGTCCTCGGCCCCGACCGGCTGCTGGAGGGTGACCTCGCGCGCAACCTCTACTCGCACGACGGATCGATCGTGGGCGGCGACTGCGGCATGGTGGCCCTGCCCGAGACCACCGACGAGGTGGCCGCGTGCATGCGGCTGGCGCACCAGGCCGGCGTGGAGGTGACCCCGCGCGGGTCGGGCACCGGGCTCACCGGGGGCGCCGTGCCCCTGGACGGAGGCCTGGTCATCTCGCTGGCCCGCATGCGCGAGATGGGCGAGGTGGACGTGGCCAATTGGTGCGTGTGGGTGCAGCCGGGGGTGCTGAACCTCGACGTCAGCACCGCGGTGGCGCACCTGGGGCTGCACTACGCCCCCGACCCCTCCAGCCAGCAGGCGTGCTCCATCGGCGGCAACGTGGGAACCAACGCCGGCGGCCCGCACTGCCTGGCCTATGGGGTCACCGTGCAGCACGTGCTGGCGGTGGAACTGGTGCGCCCCGACGGCACCGTGCAGGTGCTGGGCGGGGTGGCGCCCGATGCCCCGGGCTACGACCTGCGCGGCGTGGTGGTGGGGGCCGAGGGCACCGTGGGGGTGGTCACCCGCGTGCTGCTTCGCCTCACCCCCCTGCCCCCCGACGTGCGCACCATGCTCCTGGACTTCACGTCGGTGGCCGACGCCTCTGCGGTGGTGCAGGCCATCATCGCCGAGGGGGTCATCCCTGCGGCGCTGGAGATGATGGACCGCAACATGACCCTGGCCGTGGAAGAGTTCGTGCACGCCGGGCTGCCCACCGACGCCGCCGCGCTGCTGCTGGTGGAGGTGGACGGCACCCCCGCCGAGGTGGACACCGGCACCGCGGTGGTGCAGAGCGTGGCCGCCCGCCACGGAGTGCGCACCGTGCGCGTGGCGCAGGACGAGGACGAGCGCGCCCTGCTGTGGAAGGCGCGCAAGACGGCGTTCGGGGCCGTGGCGCGCGTGAAGCCGTCGTACTACCTGCACGACTGCGTGGTGCCGCGCACGCGCCTGGTGGAGATCATGGAGGTCATCGCCGAGATCACCGAGCGCGAGGGCGTGATGTGCCTCAACGTGTTCCACGCGGGCGACGGCAACCTGCACCCCATCATCGCCCTCGACCGCAGCGACCCCGACGAGACCGAGCGGGCCATGCGCGCGGGCGACCAGATCGTGCGCGCATGCGTGGCCATGGGCGGCACGCTGTCGGGCGAGCACGGCATCGGCGTGGAGAAGCGCGACTACATGCCGCTGGTGTTCGATGACGACGACCTGCAGGCCCAGGCCTGCGTGCGCCGGGCGTTCGACCCCGATGGGCGCATGAACCCCGACAAGGTGCTGCCCACCGGAACGCGGTGCGGCGAGGTGGGCCTGGCCGACACGCAGGTGCCCGAGGGCACGTGGATCTGACCCCCGCCACGCGCGACGAGCTGGCGCAGGTGCTGCGCGCCGCCACGGCCGACCGCCGGGTGGTGGACGTGCGCGGCGGCGGACTGCATGCGCGGCGCGGCTGGCCGTTCGCGCCCGACGACGTCATCCACACGGGCGGACTGTGCCGCGTGGTGGACCACCTGCCCGACGACATGACCATCACGGTGGAGGGCGGGGTGACCGTGGGGCAGGTGCAGGAGGCCGCCGCCGCACACCGCCAGGGGTGGCCGCAGGCACCGGCGCAGCCGGACGCCACCGTGGGCGGCGTGCTGGCCGCGGCGGCCGGCGGGCGACGGCGCCTGCGGTTCGGCCCGGTGCGTGACTCGCTGCTGGAGGTGGTGGTGGCCACCGGCGACGGGCGCATCGTGAAGGGCGGCGGGCGCACCGTGAAGACCGTCACGGGCTACGACCTGCCGCGCCTGCTCACGGGATCGCTGGGCACCCTGGGGGTGATCGTGCAGGCCACCCTGCGCCTGTGGCCGCTGCCCATGGCCGAGCAGTGGTTCACCGCCACCGGCGACGACGACCACATGCTGGCCCTGGCCCAGGAGGTGCTGGCGGCGCTGCACCGCCCCACGGCGGTCATCCTGTCCCCCGGCGCGCTGCACGTGTGCCTCACCGGCGTGCCGGACGACGTGGTGGCGCCTGCGGGAATGGCACCGGGCGACGAGCCCGCGGGGCCGGCGGGCACGGGGATGGTGGAGGCCGGCGTGCCGCCGGCCGCGCTGCCCGCGCTGGTGCGTCGCCTGGCACAGGACGACCGCGGGTACGAGGCGTGGATGGGGACCGGCGTATGCCTGGTGGCCGTGGAGTCGGCCGCCCAGGTGGCGGCCGTGCGCGACCTGGCCATGCTCCACGGAGGCCACGCCCAGGTGGTGGACGGCGGCGACGCGCTGCGGGCCGACCCCTTCGGTCCGGTGCCGGCCGGTGCCGACATCATGCGGCGCATCCGCGAGTCGTTCGACCCCGCGGGGATCATGTGCCCGGGCCGCTTCGCCGCCCGCGAGGCGGTGCCCGCATGAGCGGCAACTGGATCCCGGGCGTGCCCGCCCCCACGCACGACGACCTCAACACCTGCGTGCAGTGCGGCCTGTGCCTGCCGCACTGCCCCACCTTCCGCGTGACCGGCCTGGAGACCTCGTCGCCGCGTGGCCGCATCGCCGCCATGCGCGCGGTGCAGGAGGGGCAGGCCACGGTGGAGGGCGACTTCACGCGGTTCACCGACGAGTGCCTGGCGTGCCGGGCATGCGAGGCCGCCTGCCCGTCGTCGGTGCCCTACGGCCGGCTCATCGAGGCCGCGCGCGCGCAGACCGAGGCCGCGCGCCCCGCCGCCGAGCGCGCGGCGCGCCGGGCGGGGATCAATGGGGTCATCGGCCATCGGCGCCTCACGCGGCTCATGGGCTGGGGCCTGGCCGTGATGCAGGCACTCCGGCTGGACCGGCTGGCACCCGCACGACTGAGGATGGCCACCCCGCGGGTGACCCTGCGCGGCATGCGCCAACCGCTGCCGGAGCCCGTGGGCGACGGCCCGGAGGCGATGCTGCTCACCGGCTGCGTGATGGACATCGCCTTCCGCCCGGCGCACCGCGCCACGCTGCATGCCATGGCCCGTGCGGGGTACCGCGCCACCACTCCGCCACGGGGTGGCTGCTGCGGGGCGCTGGCCGCGCATGCGGGCGAGGTGGAGGAGGCCCGGCACCTGGCGCGCCAGCGCATCGCCGAGATGGAGGGCGCCCAGGTGGTGGTGGCCGACAGCGCCGGGTGCAGCGCGCACCTGCGCTCCTACGGCCACCTGCTCGCCGACGACCCCGCGTGGGCCGAGCGTGCCCGGGTGTTCAGCGCGCGGGTGCGCGACGCCGTGGAGCTGGATGCCCCGCCCGCGCGCACGGTGGACGAGCGGGTTGCCGTGCACGACGCCTGCCACCACCTGCACGCCCAGGGCATCGGCCCCGAGGTGCGGCGCGTGCTGCGCGACGCCGGGGCCACGCCGGTGGACCTGGGCGATGGCGGGCGGTGCTGCGGGGCGGGCGGCATCTACAACGTGCTGGAACCCGAGATGGCCGCCACCCTGGGAGAGCAGAAGGCGCGGGCCATCATCGCCACGGGCGCGCGGGTGGTGGCCGTGGCCAACCCGGGTTGCGCCATCCAGATCCGCAACCACCTGAGGGCCCAGGGGTCGGACATCCACGTGTGCCACCCGCTGGAGATCGTGGACTGACCCTGTCGCGGCGCGACGTGCCCCCGGAACCTCCCGGGCGGGGCGGGGCGCGTGAGTGGCGATGATCCCCCGCATGTACCCGCGCAGCCTCGCCGTGATCGCGGCGGCCTCGCTGGCCCCCGCGGCCAGCGCATTCGGTGCCCCGATGCCCGACCACCAGGTACGCCCCGGCCAGGGCGCCGGCGGCGTGCGCCTGGGGATGAGCGAGGCGCAGGTGATCAAGGTGCTGGGACGACCGCAGCAGCGGCGCACCATGCGCACCGAGGTCGGCGCGTTCGTGGAGCTGGCCTGGCCCGGCATCCGCGTGCGGCGGTGGGAGGGCCCCGGCGGGCGCGTGATCCACATCGACGTCACCGACCGCGGCATCCGCATGGCCAACGGGATCGGCGTGGGGTCCACCGCGGCGGCGGTGCGGGCGCAGCTACCCGGGGCCGCATGCGAGTCGGACCCCCCGGTGTGCAGGCTGGGCGAGGCCGTGCCGGGCAACACCATCACCACGCTCAGGTTCGGCACGGCCGGACGCGTGGACCGGGTGAGCGTGGGACGCGTGGTCGACTAGCGCCACGCGCTAGCGTGCCGCGCCATGAGCGACCAGTCACCCCAGTTCGGTCCCCGCGGGGACTTCCAGATCTCGTGCGAGGTGGACGCCCCGCGTGAGCGCGTGTTCGCGGCCTACACCGACCCCGAGGCCATCCCGCACTTCTGGGCCCCGGAGGGCGTGGAGATACCGCCGGAGTCGGTGGACCTGGAGCCCGTGCCCGGCGGGGCGTTCAACATGGTGATGAAGGTGGGCGATGACGAGTTCCCCATGACCGGCACCTTCGCCGACGTGGTGGCGCCCGACCACGTGGCGTTCCACGAGCCCGGCCTCGACATCCGGTGCGTCATCTCGTTCGAGGACATCGGCGAGGGGCGCACGCGCGTGACCGTGCTGCAGACCAACGTGCCCGAGGAGTTCCGGGGCGAGAACGCCGAGATGGGGTTCCAGAGCAGCTTCCGCCGCCTGGCGGCCTACCTGGGCGGCGACCCCGCCTGATCCCGCATCGCCCGGATGGCCCGGGCGATCTCCTCGCGATAGAAGGCGGCAAGCGCGTACGCGCCCGACGGCGTGACGTGGTCGCGGTCTGAGGTGAACCAGCTGCGCCCGGCGCTGCGGGCGTTCCAGTTGCCCACCTGCAGCCAGTCGTAGCGACCGGCCGCCCGCGAGATGGCGGCATTCACGCCGGGCGCGAACGGCGCGATGCCCTGCAGGTTCACCCACACCACGCGCTCCACGCCCCTGGCCTTCAGCGCGGCCATCACCCGCGCCATGTCGTACTGCGCGCCCGAGTCGTTGTAGCCCACGTGGATCACCGCGATGTCGCCCACCGCCGGCCCCAGCCCCTGGATCACCTTGAGCGCGCTGGGGGGATTGGGGGGGCACGGCGGCGCCACCAGCCGGCGGCACACCTTCAGGTCGAACACGGCCGACCAGCCGCCGGTGGCCCGGGCGCGCCCGCCCGGGATGTAGTCGAGCCCCGTGCCCACCGAGTCGGCGATCACCGTGACCTCCGGCACGTGGGCGGTCATCTGCGCACGGGTGGCACCGCCCCCGTCCATGCATGCGGGCGCCGCGACGGGCAGTCCCACCGCGGCCCAGTCCGGCGCCAGGCAGAAGCCCCCGCTGCGATCCAGCGCAGCGCCCATGGGAGCCCGCACGGTGATGCGCAGCGTGGTGCCCGACGGGGCCACCTGCCGCACGCCGCGCGCCACCACCGGCAGGGTGCGCGCGGTGCGCGACCCGGCGAACGCCCGCCAGCGCACGGGCACCGTGGCGGCCACCGGGCCCGGCAGGCGGTACTCGGCGCGCAGCACCATGCGGGCACCCGCGCGATCGGCCGTGGCGCTGACCAGCCGCGGCGGCGCGGCCGGAGCGACCGGCGCCGTGGTGACCACGGGCGCCGTGGACGTGCCGGGCGGTGCCTGGCCCGCCGCCAGGGCGGGGGCCAGGGCAATCACCAGCGCGGCGGGGGCGAGCGCGCGGTGCACGGCGCCTACTGCTGCCGGAGCGCCCGCACGATGAGGGCCACGTACTCCTTCGACCCCTTGGCGTTGGGGTGCACCCCGTCGGGCTCCAGCACCGACGAGTTGCGCGAGGCCACGCGGTACCAGTCCACCACGCGCACGTTCTTGTTCGACCTGGCCAGGCCGGCGATGTCGCGGTTGAGCTGGTCCATCCAGAACTGCTGCTGGCCGTCCCTGCGGGTGCGGTGGTCCTTGGTGTAGGTGTTCACCACCACCACGCGCGGTGCGCGCTTGACCACGGCCATCATCTCGCGCCACTGCTGCGGCTTGACGGGACCGTTGGTGCCCAGGGCGATCACCACGGCGCAGGGCTTGGCGCCCAGCACGGACCGCATGGTGGTGATGCCCTCGCTGAACTGCCGGCCGGTCTTGGTGTCCACCTTGGCCATGGGCCCGCCCAGGGCCCGCTGCAGGGTGCCCTTCTGGCCGTAGTTCTCGACGGCCATCCACAGGGCCGAGTCGCCCACGGCGGCGCCGGCGGTCTTGGCCGTGCACGTGGCCTGGGTCGCGGACTGCACGTTGGCCGCGGACGCGGCGGGGGCGACGACGGCTGCGGCCGCCGCGCCCACCAGGAGGAAGCGCGAGGGAGTGATCATGCCGCGCAGGGTACCGCCGGGGTCAGCCGACTCCCGGCACCGGGGGTACGTACGGAACCAGCACCACCAGCGCGATGAGTGCCAGCACGGCGATGAACCCCGCCCACGCCGCGATGGTCTGGCCGGGGTGCTCGCGCCACTTGCCGTCGAGCGTGGCGAATGCCCGGCGCAGGCCTGCCAGGCCATTGCGCCGGATGGGCTGCTCCACGTAGGTGTACGACACGGCCGAGATGCCCACCACCAGGATCACCTGGATGGCCACCAGCGGGGCGCCCGAAAGCGGCACGTCCTCGTTGGCCCGTGTGAGCATGAGCACCGGCCAGTGGTAGAGGTACATGCCGTAGGAGCGCTGGCCCACCCACACCAGGATGGGCAGCCCCCAGAAGCGCCCCATCCACGACTGGGGATGGGCCGTGACGATGATGAGCACGATGGCCGGCACCGCCAGCAGCAGGAACCCGCCCTGGTAGAGCGGCGACTCGAACTCGTTGATGGTGAACATGCACCAGAGCACACCGGCCAGGGCGGCAAGGCCCAGCACCTCCATGCCGGCGCGCGCCACCCACGACCCCATGGCCTTGAGCCGGCCGGGCGGCAGGAGCACCGCGCCCAGGATTCCCACGAACAGGCCGACGGCCCGGGTGTCGGTGCCGTAGTAGATGCGCCAGGGCAACTCGTAGGGGTCGTACAGGTGCCACGCCCACCAGGTGGAGAAGGCCGCGCCCGCGGTGGCAAGCACCCCCAGCACCCACACCGGCAGGCGGAACACGATCAGCACCACCGCCAGGACCAGCGGCCAGAAGAGGTAGAACTGCTCCTCCACCGCCAGGGACCACAGGTGCGTGAACACGTTGGGCCGGCCGAACTGCTCGAAGTACGGCACGTCGGCCACCACGAAGTACCAGTTGGTCACGTAGGCCAGCGACGCCAGCGCCGCGCCCTTGAGCCGCGCCACCTCCTCCCAGTGGAGGATGAGCATGGCGATGAGCGTGCCTCCCAGCGCCAGGAACAGCGCGGGCAGCAGGCGGCGGGCACGGCGCAGCCAGAACCGCCACAGGTCGAGGCGCCCGGTTCCCCGCTGCTCGGCCACGAGCAGCGAGGTGATGAGGTAGCCCGAGATGACCAGGAAGAAGTCCACGCCCAGGAACCCGCCGGGCAGCCACGTGGCGCCCGCGTGGTACATGAACACCGTGGCCACGGCCAGCGCGCGCAGGCCATCCACCCCCGGCATGTAGGGCAGTCGCACGCCGGTGCCCCCGCCCTTCTGCTGGTAGGCGGGGTAGGGGTTCGGCTGGCTCACGCGGCGAAGGCAACACGACGCGGCGGACGGCCGGGCGTAGGCTCACCGGGCAGACCACCCGCACCGGAGGACCATCCATGGCCAACGACGCCGCACCCCCCGCCAGCCAGGTGCCGGACGTGCCGATGCTCGAGGCACTCGGCAGCCGGCGCAGCATCCGCTACTTCGACGACTCACGGGAAGTGGAGCGCTGGAAGATCGAGACCATGCTCCAGGCCGCCCGGTTCTCCAGCTGCCAGGGCAACATCAACTGCACCGAGGCCATCGTGGTGCGCCGTGACGAGTGCGACCTATGGGACGAGGTCGAGGAATGCGTGTCGGGCTTCAACGTGCAGATCATCAACCAGTCGTCGCACCTCATCCTGTGGCTCACCAACCTCAACGCCTGGTACGGACGCGCGGTGGACGGCATCTCGGGGCTGGCCCTGTGCGGCGCGGCCACGCGGTACCACGGATGGAACTACGAGTTCTCCATGACCCAGACCATCCCCCGGCTCATGAGCTTCCCCACCGAGCGCACCGACGCCCTGCTGCGGTTCGAGAGCGGCCAGGCGGTGGCCAACGCCATGGCGGCCGGAGTGGGCGTGGGAGTGGGCAGCATCCTCATCGCCTTCGGCCGCAAGCCCGGCGGCATCGAGAAGGCATTCGGGCTGCCGCCGCACTACCGATTCACATGGGGACACGCGGTGGGGTATCCGGCCGAGGATCCCAAGGCCGGTGGCCAGCGCCCGCGCCTGAAGTTCGACGTGATCTACCACGACAACGCGTTCGGCGTGCCCTACGAGTGCCAGCCGTCCACCGAGCAGATGCTGCGCGAGAAGGGCCTCATCCAGGAGCAGGCACCACTCCCCGGCCGCTTCGAGGAGATCGTGCAGCTGGCGGAGCGCCATGGCCGTGACCCCGGCACGCTGTCGTTCCCCGCAGCGGAGATCCGGCGCCTCATGGCCGACGAGGACTGGGACTTCGGTCCCAACATCCGCGCGCGCGCCGAGCACGTGCTGGCCACCGAGGACCTGCCCGAGTACCCGCAGGAGATGAAGGACACCTTCGCGCGCCTCATGGCGGAGCACGGCATCGATGCCTCCAAGTTCCTCCCGAAGGACTGACATGAGCACCGAGTGGAGCACCTGGTACGCCGAGGAGGACCCCGCCACGTGGGTACTCGCCCGCATCCTGCGCGAGCGGGCCGAGGCGCACGGCGATCGCCCCTACCTGCGCTACGGCGACGGCGGGTGGGTGAGCTACGGCGAGATGAACGCCCGGGCCAACCGCATCGCGAACGGGCTCATCGCCCAGGGCGTGCAGCCCGGCGAATCGGTGAGCGTGATGCTGCCCAACTGCGAGGAGTTCGTGCAGTGCTGGTACGGCATCCTCAAGGCCGGCGCCGTGATGAGCAGCATCAACACCGCGTACAAGGGCGACTTCCTGTCGTGGACCATCAACCTGGTCGAGGCGCGCACGCTGTTCATCGCCGACGCGTTCCTCGACCGCCTGCACTTCGTGCGCGACGACCTCCCGCTGCTCGAGCGCGTGATCGTGGTGCCCACGGCGAACCCCACGGGGCCCGATCCCGCCGTGCCGTGGCAGGCGCTGGAGTCACTGATGCAGGCGCCGGCCACCGAGCCCGCCGTGGAGTACGCCTGGACCGACGACGCCCGCATCATGTTCACCTCGGGCACCACCGGCCGCAGCAAGGGCGTGATCAAGCAGAACGCGGCCGACTACTTCTCGGCGCGCGGGTCGCTGGAGTACATGTCGAAGCGCCGCGGGGTGGCCGTGGACGACATGCACGCGGAGACCTGGTTCTCGTGCCTGCCGCTGTTCCACAGCAATGCGCAGGTGCTCACCGCCTACCCGGCGCTCATCGCCGGCGGGCGCGTGGCGTTCGTGGAGCGCTTCTCGGGCACGCGCTTCTGGCAGCAGGCCATCGACATGGGCGCCACCATGTTCAACGGCATCGGGGCGATGCTCTACTTCCTCTGGAACCAGCCGCCGTCCGAGCTCGACCGCGCCCACTCCGTGCACTCGGTGCTTGCGGCCCCCGCCCCTCGCGACATCTACTTCGAGTTCGAGGAGCGGTTCGGGGTGCAGCTGACCGAGGGCTACGGGCTCACCGAGACCGGGGTGTGCACGGTGATGGACCCCACCCAGCCCGTGCGCCTGGGCAGCTGCGGTCGCGCCAACCCGGGGTACGAGGTGACCATCGTGGAGCCCGGCACCGACCGACCGCTTCCGCCCGATACCCCGGGCGAGATCGTGGTGGACATGAAGATCCCGAACATCGTGATGCGCGCCTACTACGGCATGCCCGAGAAGACCGCCGAGGACTTCCGCAACCTCAAGCTGCACACGGGCGACCTGGGCCGCATGGACGAGGATGGCTACGTGTACTTCATGGACCGCGTGAAGGACTACATCCGGCGCCGCGGCGAGAACGTGTCGT
>VFQT010001566.1_pt1 | contig 26998 bp, 31 predicted proteins | sample 3512381 | NCBI WGS metagenome assembly VFQT01 (sample SAMN10412376, study PRJNA504923) | tailings metagenome | isolation source: Relicate 2 Philex TSF3 active mining site | place: Philippines: Tuba, Benguet | collected 2017-08-29
TAGGCGCGCTCGAGCTTCGTCATTTAACTGGTCGGCCATTTTGCCGCTCAGTTCAATCGGGCGAAGGTTGGTCAGAAAGCGGGCTTGTTCGCTCAGCTGGACCAGGTTGGACGCGCGGGTCTTGAGGTGGGGCATCGCTGCGCGGATACGCTGCTGTTCATCGGCGGAGAGTCCCCGTGCCTCCGGGCGCTGCATCCAGAGATCAAGCAGGCGCTGGTCGTCCGCAAGCGCCATGTAGTGCTTGTTGACGGAATCAAGCTTGGCGAAGTCCAGCCGGGCGGGAGCCTTGTTGAGGCCGTCAAGGTCAAACCAGGCGATGGCCTGCTGATCGGAGATGATCTCGTCGTCGCCGTGGGACCAGCCGAGGCGTAGCAGGTAGTTGCGCATGGCCTCGGGCAGGTAGCCGAGTGTATCGCGGTATTCGTCGACTGCGGTTGCGCCATGACGCTTCGAAAGTTTCTTGCCATCTGGCCCGTGGATGAGCGGGATGTGGCTGTAGTCGGGCTGGGGCCAGCCCATGCCGTGATAGATCGGCAGTTGGCGGAAGGTATTGAGGAAGTGGTCGTCACCGCGGATGACGTGGGTGACGCCCATGTCGTGATCGTCCACCACAACGGCCAGCATGTAGGTGGGCGTGCCGTCGGAGCGTAACAGGATAAGGTCGTCAATGTCGGCGTAGGCGCGCGAAACTGTCCCCTGGACGTGATCGGCAACGGTTATGTTGCCGGCCCCCGGCATGCGCAAGCGCACGACGGTGGGTGCGCCAGCTGGGAGCGTCCGGTCCGCATCCCGCCAAGGCGACCTGAACGGGCGGAGCAGGTCAGCCAGTCGCGTCGCATCAGCATCGGACAAGGCCCCTTGCGTGCCCTTCTTCTTCTGCAAAGCTTCAGCCTCGTCGCGTCGCGCCTGAAGCTCTTCGGCCGTCACGGGGCAGTGGTATGCCGCGCCGCGCTTGACCAGCTCATGCGCGATTTCGGCATGCCGGACGGCCCGTGTCGATTGCAGGACGGGAGGCTCGTCGCCGCCGAGGCCGAGCCAGTTGAGACCGTCGAGAATGGCGTCAACCGCCGCCTGGGTGGAGCGCTCCTTGTCGGTATCCTCGATGCGAAGCAGGAACTTGCCGCCCTTTGCGCGCGCGTAGAGCCAGCAGAACAGGGCAGTCCGCGCGCCTCCGATATGGAGGTAGCCGGTGGGTGAGGGGGCGAAGCGGGTGACGACCGTCATCGGGTTCCAGCGCAGAAACAGGGTGCTGCTCCAGCACCGGGAGCGCGCGCCCTGAAGACCACACCCGCACCTTTGCTGGCAACCCCGAACGCCACCACCAGACCCTCGGGCGGTGCGCAGGCGATCGGCGATTCCGGCTGGCGTGGCGCAGGATCAGGCGCTCAGGTGGCCTTGCAGCTCTCGCTGGCGCCAGGAGCTGCGGCCGACATGACCGCGCCGGTCGAACCGGACTCGTGCACGCAACCGCTCAATGCGCCTGTGCGCGAGCTGCCAAAGACTGCACAGACGATGCGACGGGTCGAACGGAGCACGCCCGGGGTCCAGGCAGCTACCTACTTCCTGTCAACCGACCCGCTCTCCCACCCAGCTTCCCAGCCGAGCGACGACAGCGCTCAGTGATATCTGCGGACGAGGGCGACGAGCTTGCCCTGGATGCGGACATGGTCGGGGCCGAAGATCTGCGTGCCGAAAGCTGGATTTGCTGCCTCGAGCGCGATCGAGCCACCCTTTTTCCGGAACCGCTTCAGGGTGGCCGTTTCGTCGTTGATCAGGGCGACGACAATGTCGCCCGACTGGGCATGATCGGTCTTCTTGAGGATCACGACATCGCCGTCGAGAATACCGGCGTTGATCATGCTCTCCCCCTGCACCTCGAGCGCGTAGTGCGTATCCGGATCCAGGCCATCGTCAGGCGCGGCAACCTTGTGCGTTTCGTGCTCGATCGCATCGATGGCGGTGCCGGCCGCGATCCGTCCCATGACCGGGATCATTGCAGCCTTGGCGAGCGCGGCGGCCTTGCGCGAACTTCCGGACGCGTTGCCCTCGACCACGCTTGGCCGGAAGGGGGCGCGCCCGACCTGTTGTGGGATCACACTTTCCGGTAGCTTGAGCACCTCGAGTGCACGGGCGCGGTGGGCGAGACGGCGCAGGAAGCCCCGTTCCTCAAGGGCGGTGATCAGCCTGTGGATGCCGGACTTGGAAGCCAGGTCCAAGGCCTCCTTCATTTCATCGAAAGAGGGTGAGACACCGGTCTCCTTGATGCGGTCATTGATGAACAGCAGGAGTTCACGCTGTTTCTTGGTGAGCATAACTGTCCACGAGCCTCGAACTGTTGAGTCGCGGATAGTTCTACTATCGTTCACGCTTTGGGTCAAATTGGTCCGGACGCGTGGTTAACGAGCATTTACAAGAGCGCGAACGGATTCAAGGGGTTGGGGCGATCGCATTAGACTTTCACCGACCAGGAAGCCGCGTGTACCGCAAAGACGTAGTCGGGCGATGTCCGCCGGCGTCTTGACGCCACTCTCAGAGATCAGGATGCGTCCAGCGGTGGGCCAGTCGAGAACCAGGTCGGCAAGGCGCTCGGTGACAGCGAGGTCGGTGGCCATGCGGCGGAGGTCTCGGTTGTTGACACCGATCAGCGGTGAGGGAAGGGCGAGGGCGCGGACAAGTTCGGCTTCGTCATGGGCTTCAAGCAACACTGACATTCCGAGCTCGTCCGCTGCAGCATGGAGTTCGCGAGCGAGTGTGTCGTCAACCGCGGCCATGATGATGAGGATCGCATCCGCGCCGGCAGCACGGGATTCCAAGATCTGGATCGGGTCGATCATGAAATCCTTGCGAAGCACGGGGAGGTCGACAGCCTCGCGGACGCTGATCATGTCATCGAGCGAACCACCGAAGCTGGGGCCGTCCGTGAGCACCGAGATGCAGGCCGCGCCACCGGCTTCGTAGTCGCGCGCGACTGCGACCTGGTCACGGCCGGGCGAAATGTCACCAGCCGAAGGGCTCTTGCGCTTCACCTCGCAGATAAGGGCGTTACCGTCACCACGCGCGATCCGGAGCAGGGTGTCCGCGAAGCCGCGCGCGCGATCGACGGCGCGCGCGTCCGCGTCAAGCGAGGCAAGGGAGCGATTGCGCCGGAGGGCTGCGACTTCCGTGCGCTTGTACTCGATGATCCTCTGCAGGCGGTCGGGCAGCTCAGCCATTGCTGGCGCGCCTCAGCGCATCGAGCGTGGCGGCGGCGCGGCCGCTGACTATTGCCTCACGTGCGCGTGCGATACCGGCGACCAGTGTTTCCGAAACGCCCGCGACAAGCAGCGCCGCGCCCGCGTTGACCATGACGAGGTCGGTGAACGGACCAGGCTTGCCAGCAAGAACACGCTTCAGCGCTTCGGCATTGTCTGCTGGCGTGCCGCCGCGCAGATCATCGAGGTTCGCGCGAGAGACGCCCATGCCTTCGGGCGTGAGGTCCTGTGTGCGGACCTCACCATCGACAACCTCGGCGACAAGCGTGACGCCGGTAGTCGAAATCTCGTCCATGCCATCGACGCCGTGGACGACCATGGCGCGCTCTGCCCCGAGCGTGAGCAGGGCGTTCGCGAACACGCTGACCCATTCGGGCGCGAAGACGCCGAGCACCTGCCGTTTGACGCCGGCTGGATTGGTAAGCGGCCCCATCATGTTGAAGATCGTGCGGATGCCGAGCACGGCGCGCACCGGGGCGACGTATTTCATCGCCGCGTGATGTGCAGGGGCGAACATGAAGCCGACGCCGGCCTCACGAAAGCTTGCCCGCAGTTGTGCGTCGCTAGGGTTGAGATTGACACCCAGAACTTCGAGCACGTCTGCCGAACCGGCCTTGCTCTTCGAGCGGTTGCCATGCTTGGCGACGACGGCGCCTGCCGCCGCCGCTACGAGGGCCACGGCAGTCGACGTGTTCAGCGAGGTCCAGCCAAGCCCGCCCGTACCGCAAGTGTCGATGGCGCCGTCTGGCGCCTGGACCTTCCGTGCATGCGCGCGCATCACGCGCACGCCGGCGACGATATCGTTCACTGTTTCGCCGCGCGTACGCAGGCCCATAAGGAAGGCCGCGATAAGTGTAGGCTCGGCTTGGCCGGCGAGAATAGCCTCGAAGGCGGCGGACACGGCGGCCTGATCTGGACGACGGCCGTCGGCCAGCAGGCTGATGACCTGGCGGACGGCTTCGCTCACCTAAGGCCCGCCTTCTTCAAGAAGTTGGCGAGCATCACCTTGCCGAATTGCGAGCCGATCGATTCCGGGTGGAACTGTACGCCGTAAATGGGGCGGGTTGCGTGGCTCACGGCCATGATCTCGCCGTCAGCCGTTTCGGCATCGACGGTCAGCACGTTTGGCATGCCGTTCCTGCGGATGGCGAGCGAGTGATAGCGGACAGCTTCGAAGTGTTCCGGCACGCCGGCGAAGAGATCGCCGCCAAGCACCTTCACGTCCCACACCTTGCCGTGGACGATGTCCTTCGCGCCCTCGACGATGCCGCCCATCGCCTGGCCGATCGCCTGGTGGCCGAGGCAGACGCCGAGGATGGGCAGATCCTCGGGGGCACGCTCGATCAGCTCAAGGCAGATGCCGGCTTCGTTGGGCGTGCAGGGGCCGGGCGAAAGGACGATCGCGTCGGCGCCTTTCGCGAGCGCTTCCTTCACGGTGAGCGCATCGTTGCGCACGACTTCGACGTGCACATCAGGCGAGACGTCCTGCAGGTAGTGGACGAGGTTGTAGGTGAACGAGTCGTAGTTATCGACAAGGAGAACTTTCATCTGTTCCCCCTGTCATAGCGGGCGGCTTCCTCGGCGGCGCGGAACAGGGCGCTGGCCTTGTGTACCGTCTCCTGGAATTCGCTTTCGGGGTTCGAGTCAAACACGACGCCGCCGCCGGCCTGCACGTGGATTCTTCCACCCTTAAACACGGCGGTACGCAGGGCGATGCAAGTGTCCATGTCGCCGCCGGCGCCGAAATAGCCGACGCCGCCGGCATAGATGCCCCGTGCATGGGGTTCGAGTTCGGTGATGATCTCCATCGCGCGGATTTTCGGCGCGCCTGATGTCGTGCCAGCCGGAAAACCTGCAGCAAGGGCTGAGACCATGTCCTCACCCTCCTTCAACACGCCCTGCACGTTCGAGACGATGTGCATCACATGGCTGTAGCGCTCTATGGTGAAGCTCTCTGTGACCTGCACGGTTCCGCGAGCAGCGACACGGCCGACATCGTTACGGCCAAGGTCGAGCAGCATCAGATGCTCGGCGCGCTCCTTGGGGTCGGAGATCAGCTTCTGTTCGTTGGCGAGGTCGGTTTCCGGCGTCGCGCCGCGCGGCAGGGTGCCCGCAATGGGGCGCACGGTGACGACGCCTTTCCGGACGCGGACGAGGATTTCGGGGCTGGAGCCTGAAACCTGGAAGTCGCCGAAGTTCACGTAGAACATGAAGGGCGACGGGTTGAGGCGGCGCAGCGCCCGGTAGAACGCGAAAGGCGAACGTTCGAACCGCGCGGAGAAGCGCTGGCTGGGGACGACCTGAAAGATGTCGCCGGCGTGGATGTAGCTCTTCGCCTTTTCCACCATCTCGAGATAGCGCGCCTTAGTGGTGTTCGAGGCGAAGTCAATCTTCTCGACCGGCGCATCGTTGGGACGCGAAGGCGGCATTGGTTGGTCGAGCGTTTCCTCGATCCGGTCCAGCAGCTCGTTTGCGGCCGAGGCGCCGTTACGGGCCGGGGCGGCGAGGATGATTTCCTGCTTCACGCCGTCGAAGATCAGGACCACACCGGGACGCATCAGCATCGCCTCCGGCACACCATTGGGGTCGGGCTCCGGATCGGGCAGGCGCTCGACATGGCGCACCATGTCATAACCGATATAGCCGAATGCACCCGCTGCCATGGGTGGCAGGCCGTCCATGCCCTCGACCTTGCAGGCGTCGATGAAGCCACGCAGCGAGACCATTACCTCCGTTGAGGTTTCGATCGTCTCCCTGAAGTCCGCGGTTAGCGAGGATTCCGCATTGCCATTGCGCACGCGCCACCACAGATCCGGCGCGAGACCGATGAAGCTGTAGCGGCCGCGCGTTTCCCCGCCGACCACGCTTTCGAAGAGCACGAGCCCCCCGGACATGGGGTTCAGCTTCAGCATAGCTGAAACGGGGGACTCCGTGTCGTCGACCCGTCGCCTGATTACGAGGGGCGCACGCGCCTTGCTCATGGTTGAGGCGTATCCCCGCGCAGGCCCTCGAAGTAGGCCTGGAGCGCCGTATCGTCGACCTTGTAGTCGACTTCCGCGCGGAGACCGCGGACGAAGACCTCATTGAGGTCCCGCAGCAGCGACTGGTTGATATCGCTCGACAGCTGGGCGCGCAGCACCGACCCGACCTCCGGCGAGACCGGCTCGATCTTGTCGATCCGGGCGACCCATGGATTTCCGTCGCGACCGCTCACGACGCCGATTTCACCCGCTTTAAGGTCGAAAGCTCCCGCAACAACGGCGGGATCCACGGGCGGATTGGAGGCGCGCACGACGCGCAGTGGAGGCAAGGCGGTCAGTTTCGCATCGGCCGCAGCTTTCTCGAAGGTCGCGCCGGCCGTCACCGCGGCAACCATCGCGTCGGCTGCAGCCTTGCGCGCGGCAATCGCGCGTTCAGTCATGAGCGCCGACCTGACGCGATCCTTCACCTCGGCGAAGGGGAGTGTGTAAGGAGCGATGACTTCGTCCAGCCGGAAGATCGAGCGCACATTGTCGCCGTCGAAGACATTGGTCATCTCGCCGGCATTGAGCGTGAAGAGCTGGCGGAGTGCATCGACATTCTGCGTCATGATCTGCGCCTGATCGCCCTGGGCGGTGCGCGCCTGGGCGTCGATCGGAGCGAGGTTGATCACGGGAATGCCGAACTGCTTGCCAACCTCCTCGAAGGGGAGGCCGCCGCCGGCCGCATCGCGGAAAGGTTCGCCGGAGTTCTCGAACAGTGTTGAGGCTTCAGGGAACGCCACATCGCGGCGGACTTTGTCGACGACTTGCTCAAACGGTGTCGGGACACCTGGCGCCACGGACTGAACCAGCACGGCCTTCCAGGGATCGCCCTCCTCCATACGCACCGGCACGTTGTGGACATTTCCGACGGGCAGGGAAAACAGGAAGCGGCGATAGTCTTCGTTGGCGACGTCTTCCGGCTTTAAAGCAGATGCGGTGCGTTGCAGGCCGGGAGCCTGGGCGAGCGCCTGATCGACCGGGATGCCCTGTACGGCAAGGTCGATGAAGGACTGGACCGCGTTGCGATTGTCGGAGGCATACTCAACCACAACGCGCGTCTCTGGCGTCGAATACTCCCTGATGCGCTTCTGATACTCCTCTCGCACCTGTTCGTCGGTCAACGCGACCTTGTCGAGGAAGTCGTCGGGCGAATAGGTCAGGATCGAGATGCGACGGCGCTCGGGCTGATCGAAGCGCGCCTTGTTTGTATCGTACCACGCCTGCATCTCCGCATCGCTTGGTTCTGCCGGAGGAGGCGCCGTTGCGGCAGTTACCTGCGCGAGGCTTATCGTTCGGCCTTCGCCGAGATAGTTCACCCACGGCTGCGAGAGCACGTTGGGGACAGTGAGTGCACTTCCAGCAGCTGCGCGGATGTATTCCTGCGTGAGGTAGTCCTGCAGGAAGGTCTCGAACTCACGTGGCGTCTGCTGGCGGCGCTGGGCAGCAGCGATTATCGTGTCGCGGGTCAGACGCCCGAATTCGTTCACCATCAGGTTGTTGCGTTCGAGGTAGGGCTTGATCGACTCGGCGGTGGCGCGGATGCCGACCTTGTCGGCATAAGCTAGCAGGGTGTTCTGGACCTCGAGCTCCTGATAGACGCCCTGGGGTATGCCTTCGCCAACTGCCTGCGACGGAGTGAGGACACGGTTTTCCTGGACCCGAATACGTTCCAATGCGAGTTGAAGATCCCGATCGATTTCACGCACCGAAATCTCGCGGCCGCCGATCCGGCTGACGGTTCCGCCCGACAGGCCGCCGCCGAAATTGTCGGGGATGAACACCGCCAGGCCGATCACAAGCAACGGCAAGATCAGCAGCGCCGACCACTTCGAACGTGCAAACTTACGCATTCCGCCAATCATGCGGCGCGACTCCCTGCCTACGCGGAAACCCATGTGGTTGTCCGCCGGAAGCTGGCTTGCTAGAGCATTTTGCAGCGAAGGGGAAACCGCTTCGCCAGAGGAAAATGCGACATTGCGGCTCTCGTGCGACGCGCGGTCCCGGCCTTGGGGCTCCGAACGTGGGGGCCGCCCTTCATGGACAATGAGGCATGGCCGAACGCCGCAAGCTGGTAGCTGGAAACTGGAAGATGAACGGCCTGCGCGCAGCCCTTCCCGAAGTGAGGGCGATCGTTGACGGGGCGCGCTCGCTGGACCGCGTCGACCTGGCTGTCTGCCCACCGGCTACGTTGGCGGCCCTGGTTGGCGAGGCGCTGCGCGGTTCTCCTATCGCGCTCGGCGGGCAGGATTGTCACCACAAGGCGGCCGGAGCGCATACCGGCGAAATCAGCGCCGAAATGTGGGCGGATCTTGGGGCTCGGTTTGTGATCGTTGGGCATTCGGAGAGGCGTCAGTTTCATGGGGAAACCGACGCGATAGTCGCCGCCAAGGCGGTTGCTGCATGCCGGGCAGGCCTCTCTCCCATCATCTGCGTCGGCGAAAGCCTGCAGGAGCGCGATGCCGGAGAGACGTTGAGCGTCGTTGCAAGGCAGCTGGCTGGATCAGTACCCGACGATGCCGCCCGACCGGACACGGTCATTGCCTATGAGCCAGTCTGGGCCATAGGCACGGGCCGCACCCCTACGCTTGCTCAAGTGGAGGAGGTGCACCAGGCCATCGGACGGGCGCTGGACGCCCGCTTTGGGGCTGCTGGGCGACAGATTCGCGTACTGTACGGTGGTTCGGTCAAACCCGATAACGCTGCCAGCCTCCTGGCGGTCGCTGGCGTAGATGGGGCGCTTGTGGGCGGGGCAAGCCTGAAGGCCGCCGATTTTCTGGCGATCGCCCAGGCCTGCGTCTGACAGCCGGGGGCATTCGGCAGGCTTGGGGTCGCACCTATATGAAAAGCACGCGTCCGGGGGCCGTGGGGGCTTGGCCCCACCCTCCCAACGTGCTTTGACGCGCTCCAACTCGTTGCCGGCGGCCGAACATGCTGAACGTACTTCTCACCATCCACATGATCGCGTGCATCGCGCTGGTTGTGGCCGTGATGCTTCAACGCTCCGAGGGCGGGGCGCTTGGCATGAGCGGTGGTGGAACGGGTGGTCTCATCTCGGGCCGGGGAGCAGCAGGTGTCCTGGTCAAGACGACGATGGCGCTCGCCGCCGTGTTCTTCATTACCTCAATCACCATGACAGCGCTGAACAATTCGGCGGCCAACCAGAGCTCCGTTCTTGAGCGTCAGGTCGATGCGCCCGCCAGCACATTGGGCACGCCTGGTCCTGCCGGCGCTGCAGCGCCGGATCCGCTGGCCGGCGGCGCTGCGCCCGCCGCGCCTGCGCCGGCAGCACCCGCAGCCCCATCGACCACGGCCGATCCGCTTGCGCCGGCGACCAACACCACGCCGGCCCCTGCGACACCTGCGCCCACCACCCCCGCGCCGGCGTCCGGAAACGGTGGAACGCCCAACTAGCCGCCACAACTCTCCTAGCCGCCCCCTCGCTTGTGCGGCGCGAATCGTTAAGCTGAGCGTCCGTCATGAAGCGATTCATCTTCATTACGGGAGGCGTGGTGTCCTCCCTTGGGAAGGGCATTGCCTCGGCAGCGCTCGGGGCGCTGCTTCAGGCGCGCGGCTATCGTGTGCGTTTGCGAAAGCTGGACCCCTACCTTAACGTCGATCCGGGAACGATGTCGCCCACGCAGCATGGCGAGGTGTTCGTTACCGATGACGGCGCTGAAACCGATCTCGATCTTGGCCACTACGAGCGCTTTACCGGCGTGTCGGCGCGCAAAACGGACAACACGACGACAGGGCGTATCTACAAGGCGATCCTCGAGAAGGAGCGTCGCGGCGATTATCTCGGGGCCACGCTGCAGGTAATCCCCCACGTCACTGATGCCATCAAGGACTTCATCAAGTCGGACACGGACGACGTCGATTTCGTACTGTGCGAAGTCGGCGGGACGGTGGGCGACATCGAAGGCCTGCCCTTCTTCGAGGCGATCCGTCAGTTCAGCCAGGATGTGGGGCGCGAGGCGAGCCTGTTCATCCACCTGACGCTGCTGCCCTACATCGCGACGGCGGGCGAGCTGAAGACAAAGCCGACGCAGCACTCGGTGAAGGAGCTGCGGTCGATCGGCATCCAGCCGGATATCCTCCTCTGCCGCGCGCCTATGCCGATCCCGCCGGAGGAGCGCCGCAAGCTGGCGCTGTTCTGCAACGTGCGGCCGGAGGCTGTGATTGAGGCGCTGGACGCGCAGCACATTTACGAGGTCCCGCTAGAGTACCATGCGCGCGGCCTAGATCGCGAAGTGCTGCGCCATTTCGGGCTTGAGAAGCAGACGACGCCGGATCTCAAGCACTGGGTCAATGTCTCGCAGACACTGCGCAATCCAGATGGCGAGGTGCGTATAGCAATCGTCGGCAAGTATGTGGCGCTTCACGACGCCTACAAATCCGTTGTCGAAGCCCTGGGTCATGGCGGCCTCGCCAACAAGGTGAAGGTGAACCTCACCTGGATTCCCTCGGACCGTTACGACGATCCTAATGCCGACCTGTCTGAACTCGACAGCGTCGATGGCGTGCTCCTGCCGGGCGGCTTTGGCGAGCGCGGTGCGATAGGCAAGATGCGCGCTGCCGGATATGCCCGCCGCCATAAGCTTCCGTGCTTCGGTATCTGCTATGGAATGCAGCTGGCGGTGATCGAGGCAGCGCGCAATCTCGCTGGCATCGAAGGCGCCGGCACGACGGAGTTCGGCAAGCCGGCTTATGCAGCTGTCGGCCTAATGAGCGAGTGGGTTCGCGGCAATACGAAGGAGGTTCGCACCGCCGACAGCGATCTGGGCGGCACGATGCGGTTGGGCGCCTATCCCGCCGTGCTGACAAGAGGTACGCGCGTCGCAGATATCTACGGTTCGCAGTCGATCTCCGAGCGGCACCGCCACCGCTACGAGGTCAATGCCGACGTCATTGGCCGGCTGGCGCCGCATGGCGTGGTGTTCTCAGGCATGTCGCCCGACGGCCGCTTGCCGGAGATCATGGAGTTGACCGACCATCCCTGGTTCATCGGTGTCCAGTTCCACCCCGAGTTGAAATCGCGCCCGTTCGACCCGCACCCTTTGTTCGCAAGCTTCATCGCAGCCGCGCGTGACAAGAGCAGGCTGGTTTGACGTTTTCAGGGTGTCTTGGCCGGTTCAGATAGCCGGCAGGCCCGGTCTTGCAGCCCGGCAGCAGACCCTGTATGAGGCCCGCTCGCTCGGACAGCGCTGCCTGTTCCGTCACCCTGTTTCCGCCTGACCAGAGGCTTCCATGGCCGTCCCTAAGCGCAAAACCTCTCCCTCCAAGCGCGGTATGCGCCGGGCGCATGACCGCCTGCCGGGATCGTCCTATATCGAGGACAAGGAATCGGGCGAACTTCGCCGTCCCCACCATGTCGACAAAAAAACCGGCATGTATCGCGGCAAGCAGATTGTGAAGCCTAAGGACGAGGAATAGTCCCCTTACCCTTGGGCCATCAGTCTTTGCGGGCGCCCTCCGGGGCGCCTTTTGCATTGGCGCTTCCGTCCGATTGCCACTGGCCCCGGTTCGAGACATAGCAGGCGCGCATTCCGCCCCGCGCCGGGGCAGAGGCGAAGACCAGGGGAAAGTCAGTGACCGAGATCGTCGACGTCTACGCGCGGGAAATTCTCGACAGTCGTGGAAATCCGACCGTCGAAGCTGAAGTCACGCTGGAAGACGGTTCGCAAGGTCGCGCCGCCGTTCCCTCAGGCGCCTCGACCGGCGCACACGAGGCTGTGGAGCTACGCGATGGCGACAAGTCCCGCTATCTGGGCAAGGGCGTTCTCAACGCTGTATCGGCTGTCAACGACGAGATCTTTCCCGAACTTCTCGGGATGGACGCGACAGACCAGCGCGCTATCGACGCAACATTGATCGCGCTCGATGGCACGGCCAACAAGTCAAGGCTCGGCGCGAACGCCATACTCGGGGTTTCGCTCGCCATCGCCAAGGCTGCCGCGCAGGCGTCCGCCCTCCCGCTCTACCGTTATGTCGGCGGCGCCAATGCCCATGTTCTGCCGACGCCGATGATGAATATCATCAATGGCGGCGCCCATGCCGATAACCCGATCGACATCCAGGAATTCATGATCATGCCGGTGGGCATGGATACGTTTGCAGATGCGCTTCGCGCCGGCGCAGAGATATTCCACACGCTGAAGAAGGGCCTGGCCGCTGCGGGTCATAACACGAGCGTTGGCGACGAGGGCGGCTTTGCCCCAAATCTGAAGTCAACCGACGATGCTCTCGGCTTCATCATGAAATCGATCGAGGCTGCTGGCTACCAGCCAGGCCAGGATGTCGTTCTCGCCCTCGATGCGGCAGCTACGGAGTTCTACAAAGCGGGCAAGTACGAGCTGGAAGGGGAGGGCAAGTCGCTCTCGTCTGATCAGATGGCCAACTACTGGGCCGATCTCGTCAGGCGCTTTCCGATCGTGTCGATTGAGGACGGCATGTCCGAAGATGACTGGGAGGGCTGGATCGCGCTCACCAAAGCGATTGGCGACAAGTGCCAACTGGTCGGCGACGACCTGTTCGTGACGAACACCGCTCGACTTGCCGATGGAATCCAGCGCGGCGCCGGTAATGCGATCCTTGTAAAGGTCAATCAGATCGGCACGCTGACCGAGACGCTCGAGGCTGTGCAGCTGGCTCAGATTAACCGCTACGGCGCAGTGATGTCGCACCGCTCCGGCGAGACGGAAGATGCAACGATTGCTGACCTCGCGGTGGCGACCAATTGCGGGCAGATCAAGACGGGTTCACTGGCGCGCTCGGACAGGCTCGCCAAATACAACCAGCTCCTCCGCATCGAAGACGAACTCGGCGACGCCGCCCGCTACCTCGGCCGCGCGAGCATTCGGGCCTGATGAGGCCTCCCAAAACGCAGGTTGACGGATAGCGGCGCAAGGCCTTGGCGTGCCTGCGCACACTGCTAATCTCGGTGCTCGGCACGGAGGCTTGCGCCATGAAACAACTCTTCCTCGCGGTGGTGTTGGCGCTGGTCGTCGCAAATCCTGCGTTGGCGCAGGAAGGCGGACAGCCGCCTGCCGAAACCGCAGCGCCTGCTGGCGCGCCTCCAGTCGTCGAGGCGTCGGTGCCCGAGGCGGTCGCTCCTGCCTTCACGGGGCCTGAAATCACGCTGCGGACGTCGCTGGGCGACATCGTGGTCGTCCTCGACACGGTCGGCGCACCCAAAACGTCGGCGCAATTCCTGAAGCTCGTGAGGAACGGCCACTATAACGGCGCAGCTTTCTATCGGATCGAGAAGGGCTTCGTGATCCAGTTCGGCGATCTCGACGCCAGCCTCAAATACCGCCCTGCCAAGATGCCCAATGTTCCGCTTGAGACGGCAAACAACAAGCACAGCCGTGGCGCGCTCAGTCTGGCCCGCGCCGAAGAAAGCGACAGCGGCCAATCCACTATCTTCATCAGTCTTGGTGAGAATTCCGGCCTGGACGCCAATCCTGCCGCTCCTCCGAACACGACAGGCTATGCAGCCTTCGGTAAGGTGGTCTCCGGCATGGATGTCGTCGACGCGATCGCCGCGGTGGAGCTTGCTCCCGAGGCTGGGCCATTCCCCGGCAAGCTTCCGAAGGAGCCTGTGGTGATCACAAAGGCGATGGTGACGAAGTCGCCATAGGCTTCCCTCCTGGGTTTTCAGGTCGCTGCGGGGGTCTGGCGTTGGACCACGAGTGAAGTAGGTGCGGGCCTCGTTGCGAACGTTGCTTGAATTCGGCTTGCGCAAGGGCATGAAGTGGCGTAGAACAAAACACGAACTATTGGGGCGGGCACGCATTTGTGTGGATGGGGCGTGCGGGGCTGTCCTCATGTGTCGCGTGGTGTTGAAGGCGGCTCTAGGATGCCGCGCTGTGTCAGGAACCGGAGCGGACCGTTGCACAACGGCCGGGGCCGGAATGGAAAATGGAGACGACCATGGCCGGTTCGGTCAACAAGGTGATTCTCGTCGGCAATCTGGGTCGTGACCCCGAAATAAAGCAGATGCCCTCGGGCGGCTCGATCGCGAACCTTTCGGTCGCGACGTCTGAAACGTGGCGCGACAAGAATTCGGGTGAGCGCAAAGAGAAAACCGAGTGGCACCGTGTCGTGGTGTTCAATGAAGGCCTCGTTCGTATTGTCGAGCAGTATCTCAAGAAGGGCTCCAAGGTTTATCTTGAGGGCCAACTTGAGACACGCAAATGGCAGGACAAGGACGGCAACGACAAGTACTCGACAGAAGTGGTGCTCCGGAACTTCAATTCGACGCTGACGATGCTGGATGGACGCAGCGATGGTGCTGGATCGGGCGGTGGGTATGAGGAGCGTGCCCCTGCACGAGCCGCCGGAGCCAAGGCGAGGGGCGGCAAGGGCCCGCAGGAAGATTTCTCACGCGGCGGCGATTTCGACGACGAGATTCCGTTTTAGCGGCTCCGGTCATTCACGTCTGGGCAATGCCCGGCGGGGGCTGAGGAAGCTCCCGCCGCAGCTTGCGCGTCGAACATAGCAGCACTTTTGGCCGGTCACGCCGACCGGTTTCGCATGGCGCATGTTTGCCGCGTTAAGCTGTCGCGGTTTGCCTGGGTGTCGACTTTTTTCTGGATTGCGGCGGACCGGCAGCGGTTCGCAGCGTGCGCGGGACGCTATCGATCATGCCCTTCGCCATGCCCAGGATGGCAAAGATGTGGGAGACTGACCAGAGAACTGTGCGGTGCGCCCAGCCCGTTTGTGCCAACGGCCTGATGCTCCAGCCGCGCTTTCGCAGCACGCCGTTAGCGCGATGTGCGCCTGTCGTGATTTGACCCGCCAAGGATTGGTAGTTCGCCATCAGCGAAACGCAGAGCCCTTCCGGATTTTCCATGCGGTGAGGTGCATGGAGCTGCCAAGCCAGCGCCTGTCCTGGTACGATCTCGAACCGGTAAGCTTCTGCATCCGTGTGAGGAGTGCGCCGCAGGTCGTGTGTCGCTTTGTGCAGAATCGCGCTTTCCATCTCGTCCTGTGGCAGGAAGGCGTCCGTCTGCGGATAGATCCAGACGCGCTTGACGCCACGCAGATGGAAAAGCATCGCCCCGTCCGCCTCGAAACGGTACGGAACCGCCACTGTCGGTGAGGAGATGACCAGACGCCCTGTTATCGCGTGCGCGTGCCTGGTTCCGATCCAGGGGGGGAGATTTGCAAAGCTGCGCATCACTTCGGCCCAGAGGCCTGGATGGGCCTCCTCACACGCGTGAAGGACAATCGAAAGCCGGCCGGTTTTCACCGCGTCAAGTGCGGCTCGTCCATCAGCCCACTCAAGCGACTCGATCGCCAACGGCCGCGCCAGATTCTCGCCGGCCTCCTGATGGGTGATGTCGAAGAGTTCGGCCGGGTAACGTTCGAGGATGTCGATCAGCGCTTCGTCTGAAGCGAAGTAGGCCGGTAACCTGTGATCGACCACGGTCGGGATTGAGGGACCAGTTGTTAACCCTTCAATGCGGCGCGTCATAGCTGACCTCGCTAATCGCCCCCTGGGCCTGCCCTGCAATCCCGGTACCGAAAATGGTGTCCGCGAGGATTCCAAGCGATTTTCTGGTCTTCATGGCGGATTAACTCTCTCGCGATGATGTCGCCGCGAGCCCCTGTCGCGCTCTGGAGATTGAACTGCCCCATGGAAGGGTTGGCGCATACGGCGAAGGCCTTGCTTCTTCCTGGCGCACTCGGAGCGCTCATCCTCTATTTTTGCTATCACGCCATTGTTGGCGAGCAGGGCCTTGCCGCATGGGGTAACCTCCAACAGCAGGAAGAGTCGCTGCGCGCCGAAATCAGTGAATTGAAGGCGGAGCGCGCCGTGCTCGAAGCGTCTCTCCAGCGGCTACGCGACCGCACGCTTGACCTCGACTATGTGGAGGAAATTGCGCGCACGCGACTTTCCTACGTCCGGCCTGACGAGGTCCTGGTCGCAGTACGCTGAAGTTTACCATGATTTCCGTTGGAAACCTGCCCGACGGAGGCGCAATGCGCTAGGCCCGCGCCCAAATCATCCTTTATCCTCTTCCCAGCGAGCAAGGATTCACCACGATGGCTGCGAAGAAGAGCAGTGTGAAGACACGAAGACCGCTGGCCGATCCAACGAAGTCTGACCTCATCGGTTATTACAAGGATATGCTCCTCATCCGCCGGTTCGAGGAGAAGGCCGGCCAGCTTTACGGCATGGGCCTCATCGCCGGGTTCTGCCATCTGTATATTGGGCAGGAAGCGGTCGTTGTCGGCGTGCAGTCGGTGCTGGAGCCCGACGACCAGGTCATCACCGGCTATCGCGACCATGGACACATGCTGGCTGCAGGCATGACGTCGCGTGGCGTGATGGCTGAACTCACCGGCCGCGAGGGCGGATATGCCCGCGGCAAGGGCGGGTCGATGCACATGTTCAGCCGCGAGAAGAATTTCTTCGGCGGTCACGGCATCGTCGGCGCGCAGGTGCCGCTCGGAACCGGCCTGGCGTTCGCGAACAGGTACAAGGGGCAGGACAATGTCTGCGTCGCCTATTTCGGCGATGGCGCCTCGAATCAGGGCCAGGTCTACGAGGCCTTCAACATGGCCTCGCTCTGGAAGCTGCCCGTCGTCTACGTGATCGAGAACAACCAGTACGCCATGGGCACCTCCATTGCTCGCGCTTCCGCTGAAACAGAACTCTACAAGCGCGGCATCTCGTTTGAGATTCCGGGCGAGGAAGTCGACGGCATGGACGTCCTCGCCGTCCGCAAGGCCGCCGCGAAGGCGGTGCAGCGTGCGCGCGATGGCGATGGCCCCTACATCCTCGAGATGAAGACGTATCGGTATCGCGGCCACTCCATGTCTGACCCCGCAAAGTACCGCACGCGCGAGGAAGTGCAGGACGTGCGCGAACACCGCGACCCGATCGAAATGCTCAAGAAGAAGCTCCTCGATGCGAAGCACGTCACCGAAGACGACCTCAAAAAGATCGAGGCCGAAGTGCGCGAGATCGTGAACGACAGCGCACAATTCGCGCAGGATAGTCCCGAACCGCATCCGGACGAGCTGTGGACCGACGTGGTGGTTGAGAGCCGGGCATGAGCAACCGTCCCGTCCATTTCGAGATCCACGCCAGCGATCCGAAGAAGTCTATTGCGTTCTACCAGGCGCTGTTCGGCTGGCGCTTCGATAGGTATCCGATGCCGATGCCCTACTGGGGCGTTGTCACCGGCAACGACAAGACGCCCGGCATCAACGGCGGGTTGATGCAGCGCATGGGCCCGCCGCCGACTGACGGCGCCCCGGTGAATGCGTGGGTCGTGACAGTCGATGTTCCCAATGTCGACGAAGCGTTCGCGAGCGCGTTGAAGCTGGGCGGCGTGGCGGCCGTGCCCAAGCAGGCGATTCCGATGACCGGTTGGGTCGCCTATGTGAAAGATCCTGACGGCAACATCATCGGCCTCCACCAGAACGATCCGAGGGCAGGCGCATGACCGACATCCTGATGCCCGCGCTGTCGCCCACCATGGAGGAGGGCAAGCTCGCCAAATGGCTGGTGAAGGAAGGCGACACCGTGAAGCCCGGCGATGTGATCGCCGAGATCGAAACCGACAAGGCGACGATGGAAGTTGAAGCCGTCGATGAAGGCGTCATCTCGAAGCTTATGGTTGCGGCGGGAACCGAGGGCGTGAAGGTCAACGCCGTCATTGCGCAGATTTCAAACCGTGACGCGGCGCCCGCCCCCAAGGCCAACGGCAAGGGTAAATCCGGCGCGAAGGAAGCCGCCGCCCAGACCCGCGCCGAAGTGAAAGCCGGCGCCGCCGGCGGCAAGCCGGATGAAACGCTGGAGCAGAAGGCTCGCAATGACGGCCATCGCCTTCGCGCGCCCGAGCAGAAAGTCGCCGCCGCCGAGGGTCTTCATGATCCGACCCTTCCCGAGGGCGTCACTTACAGAAAGACCGCGGTGCGTGATGCGCTGCGCGATGCCATCGCCGAGGAGATGCGACGCGACGAGAGCGTTTTTCTGATGGGCGAGGAAGTTGGCCAGTATCAGGGCGCGTACAAGGTGAGCCGGGGATTGCTGGAAGAGTTCGGCGACCGGCGCGTAATCGATACGCCAATCACCGAGTACGGCTTTGCGGGGCTTGGCGTCGGTGCAGCGTTTGGCGGGCTGAAGCCGATCGTCGAATTCATGACATTCAACTTTGCGATGCAGGCCATCGACCACATCATCAATTCGGCCGCCAAGACGCTCTACATGTCTGGCGGGCAGATGGGCTGTCCGATCGTGTTCCGCGGCCCCAACGGCGCGGCCTCCCGCGTCGCCGCCCAGCACAGTCAGGACTATTCCGCCTGGTATGGCCACGTCCCGGGCCTAAAGGTGATCGCACCGTATGACGCAGCCGACGCGAAGGGCCTGCTTAAGGCCGCTATCCGCGATCCCAATCCGGTGGTGTTTCTCGAACACGAGTTGCTGTATGGCATCGAGTTCGACGTGCCTGAGGTCGAGGATTTCGTCCTCCCCATAGGCAAGGCGCGCATACGCCGCGAAGGCACGGACGTGACGCTGGTCGCCCACTCACGCATGGTGAAGTTTGCGCTCGATGCCGCCGAGGAGCTGGCCGGGCAGGGCATCGAGGCCGAGGTGATCGATCTGCGCTCGCTTCGCCCGCTCGACACAGCGACAGTGATCGAGAGCGTCAAGAAAACCAACCGCATCGTCTGCTGCGAGGAAGGCTGGCGCTTCTTCGGCGTTGGCGCCGAGATCGCAGCAGCCGTCACCGAACACGCCTTCGACTATCTGGACGCCCCGCCTCTCCGGATCGCGCAGAAGGACGTCCCGCTACCTTACGCGGCGAACCTTGAGAAGCTGTCATTGCCGAACGCGCAGGACATTGTCGAGGCGGCGAGGAAGGTTTGCTATGTGGCGGACTAAGATAGGACTCGGTCTTGCCATTGCGACCACGGCGTACGCCTCAAGCGTGCCTGTCGAAATAGCGCCGATTGGCCCCAAGACCTACCGACTGTCTCTCGCGACTGACGTCGAGAAACCAGACGGACGTCACGCGGAGATTTCGCGACGAGCGTCCCTGTTGTGTGGAGGTTCTTACAAGCTCGCGTTCGATGGCGATCGCGTCAAAGTGTGCTCGGACGCTTGCGAAGCGTGGGAAGCATCGGTCGCCACCCTAACCTGCGAGGCAGCATGACCACTCCAATCACCATGCCTGCACTGTCGCCTACAATGGAGGAGGGGAACCTTGCCAAGTGGCATGTGAAGGTCGGCGACAGGGTGAAGCCCGGCGATGTGATCGCCGAGATCGAAACCGACAAGGCGACGATGGAGGTCGAAGCCGTCGATGAAGGCACGGTGACGAAATTGCTCGTCGAGGAAGGCGCGCAGGGCGTGAAGGTCAACGCCGTGATCGCCGAGCTGGATGGCGATGGGGGCTGGGCTGCGCCCAAAGGCAATGACCGCGCCAAGGCGGAGACAAGATCCGAGCCTCCGAAACTTGAGGCGAAACCGGATCCGGAACCGCAGGGATCCAGCCTGGCAGCGCAACCGCAGGTGGCGTCGGCGCCCGCAACAGCAAAGAGTACCGGGCAGGCGCCCGGCAGTCCCAGAATACGCGCCTCGCCGCTCGCAAAACGTCTCGCCAAGATGGACGGCGTCGACCTGATCGGCCTCAAGGGCTCCGGCCCGCATGGACGGATCATCAAGGCCGACGTCCTGAAAGCGCCGAAGGGCGGCGCAGCGAAGCAAGCGTCGGCTCCCGGAGCCGGCGTCACCAGCCTCATCGAGCCGGCTGTGCTCGACGACCGCATCTATGCGCCAGATACCTATGAGCTCATCCCGCTCGATGGCGTACGTAAAGTGACCGCGCGGCGGCTGACGCAGTCCTTCATGCAAGTCCCGCACTTCCCGCTCACGATCGATCTCGAGATCGATCATCTGCTCTCCGCCCGGGCACGCATCAACGAGGCCGCCGCGGCGACGGGCACGAAGGTTTCGGTCAACGACATGCTGATCAAGGCTTGCGCCATGGCGCTGATGGCGCATCCCGACGCCAACGCCAGCTACACCGACAAGGGTATCGCCCAGCACAAGTCGGCGCATATCTCGGTTGCTGTGGCCATCCCCGGCGGACTCATCACGCCGGTGGTTCGCGACGCGCAGAGCAAGGGCCTCGCTCAGATCGCGACGGAAATGAAGGACCTGGCAGCCCGTGCGCGCGACAAGAAGCTCAAGCCGCAGGAATACATGGGCGGCACCTTCTCGATCTCGAACCTCGGCATGATGGGCATCCGCCAGTTCGCCTCGATCATCAACCCGCCGGAGGGCATGATCCTTTCGGTTGGCGTTGGCGAGAAGCGCCCTGTGGTCAAGAACGATAGGGTGGAGATCGCCACAATGATGACCGTCACGCTCACCTGCGATCACCGTGTGGTCGATGGCGCCACCGGCGCTCGATGGCTCACGACCTTCAAGCAGTTCGTGGAAACGCCTGAAGCGATGCTGCTGTGATGTCGCTTCGCCTCAAACTGCTGATTGCTGTGCTCGCCCTCGGCCTCGCGGCGTTTGCAACGCTAGGTGACTTTTTCTTTGTCGGCGTCCTTGGTTTGCCGCCCGGTTCGGGCAGGATCGTGGTCGCGGCCGGCCTGCTTGTCATCGGCGTCATCTGGTTTGTCTGGTCCGGCGTCAGTGTCCGCAAGACGCTCAGAAATGTGCGTACGCGGAGCACGCAGGACTGACCACGGAGCTTGCGATGGATCACGTCAGAGCCGGATGCGCTGTCCTAGTGGGCGTCTTGCTGACGGGCTGTTCGCCGCAACCCGGCCCAGCCGCCAAGCTGACCATGGCAGACATTGCGCCGATCCTGACGCCGCTCACCTACCGCGAGGTGCTCGGCGAGAAATGCAATGAGCCCAATATGGCGGCAGGAACAGCCTTTATTGCGGACCTGAAGGCCGCGGGCGCGGCGGACACGCTGGTGAGGCAGGCCGCCGCAGAAGCGGATAGGATCGCGACGGCCGAGCGCGAGACACTCCCTGAATATGTCTGCACTGCCGAACTGTACGAGAGCACCGAAAAGAACGCAGCTTCAGCCCACAAGGCGTGGGCTGAGCTGAGGGCGCGGAAACCGTGAGGATGCGAAATGGCTGACGCCAAAACCTATGACTTGATCGTCATCGGCTCCGGCCCCGGCGGCTATGTCGCCGCCATCCGCGCTTCGCAGCTTGGCCTGGGGGTTGCCATTGTCGAACGCGCCGAACTCGGCGGCATCTGCCTGAATTGGGGCTGTATCCCGACCAAAGCGCTGCTGCGCTCCAGCGAGGTGTTCCACCTCATCACGCACGCGAAGGACTACGGCCTGTCGGTTGAAAATCCGAAGGTTATGATGGATGCAGTAGTGAGGCGTTCGCGCGGCGTGGCGCAGCAGCTGTCCAGTGGCGTCACCTTTCTGATGAAGAAGCACAAGATCGATGTCCTCGTCGGCACGGCGCGGCTAGAGAAAGGTTCGCCGGCGCCGAGGGTGATTGTCGAGAAGGGCAAGGGCGAGGGGACGTACCAGGCGAAGCACGTGATGATCGCCACCGGGGCCCGCGCACGCGAAATCCCCGATATCGGGCTCAAGGTGGATGGCAAGACCGTCTGGGCCTATCGCGAGGCCATGGTGCCGACCGAGATGCCGAAGCAGTTGCTGGTCATCGGCTCAGGCGCTATCGGCATCGAGTTCGCCAGCTTCTACCGCACGCTCGGCGCGGAGGTGACGGTCGTCGAAGCGCTCGACCGCATTCTGCCTGTGGAAGATGCGGAGATCTCCGCCTTCATGCTGAAGCAGCTCGGCAAGCAGGGCATCAAGTTCATCACCTCGGCGCAGGTAAAATCCCTGAAAGTCGAGAGGGGCGTCGCTACGGCTGACGTGCAGGCCAAGGACGGCGCGCAGACGCTGAAGGCGGACAAGGTCATCCTCGCGATTGGCATCGTCGGCAATGTCGAGAATCTTGGCCTCGAAACCGTGGGCGTGAAGGTTGAGAAGACCCACATCGTCACGGACGGATACGGCAAGACCGGCGTGCCGGGCCTCTACGCCATCGGCGATGTGACAGGTCCGCCGTGGCTGGCGCACAAGGCGATGCACGAAGGCGTCATCGTCGTCGAGGGGATCGTCGGCAAGACGCCAAGCCACAAGTTCGATCCGTGGAATGTGCCGGGCTGCACCTACAGCCACCCCCAGGTCGCCAGCGTTGGACTGACGGAGGAAGCCGCTAAGAAAACCGGCAGGAAACTCAAAGTCGGCAAATTCCCCTTCATCGGCAACGGCAAGGCCATCGCGCTCGGCGAACCCGAAGGCATCGTGAAGACGATCTTCGACGAAACCACCGGCGAGCTGCTCGGCGCCCACATGGCCGGCGAGGGCGTCACAGAACTCATCCAGGGCTATTGCATCGCGCGGCAAGGCGAACTGACCGAAGCCGAACTGATGGAAACGGTCTTCCCGCACCCGACGCTCAGCGAAATGATGCACGAGAGCGTGCTGGCTGCATACGGTCGGCCCCTGCACATTTGATTCCCACTGAATCCGGCTAGTATCGCCCGATGGGACAGGTCTTCATCTCCTATTCGACAACTGACTCGGTTGTTGCCGGCCAGGTCGCCCAGGCGCTTCGCGACTCCGGAATAAGAGTATGGATGGCGCCCTGATCCATAGAGCCCGGGCAGGCCTACAACGAGGCGATCGTCGCTGGCCTGCGCGAGTCGGATACACTTGCCGTTCTGGTATCAAGTTCGGCGAATTCCTCGAAGCACGTGGCGCGCGAAGTGGGGCTCGCGGACGGGCAGGGCAAGCGGATCATTCCAATTCGCATCGAAGCCATAGAGCCGTCAGATGGCCTGGCCTACTATCTCAGCCTTCCTCAATGGGTCGAATGGCACACGCAGGGAGCAGCGGCGCTGCAACCCCTGCTGACGATGCTCGGTGCGGAAAGCCGTGACGCTGCAGTTGAACCGCCGCATGCGGAACATCCAATCGCTTCATCAGCTTTAGGTCCCTCGACGCGCGTTGCTTCTTACCCGGCTCAAGGCGTGGCCTGCATCCGCATCGTCCGCTGCGATGCGCTGGCTTACCGCGCCCGGAAGTACGCCATCCTGGTTGACGGTCAGAAGGTGGCCGAAGTCGGCAATGCATCTTCGGTCGACGTAGCGGTTCAGGCTGGCGAGCATGCGGTTGCAGCACGAGTGGATTTCATCCGCAGTGACCCGCTTTCGGTTGCTGTCGCTCCAGGCGAAACAGCCGTGATTGATCTGGCGACCCCGGAATTGAAGGACGTCGGGGCTCAGCTGTCGAGCATCATCGGCTCATCCGGCTATCTTCGACTGACGCGCATCAGCTGACCGCGTCTGTCAGCCGCCATCCGGCATGAAGTTCAGAGCTACGCCGTTGATGCAGTAGCGCAGGCCCGTCGGCGGCGGGCCATCGGGGAAGACATGGCCCATATGGCTGCCGCAGGTGGCGCAATGGACCTCGGTGCGCACCATGCCGTAGCTGCGGTCAATCGTTTCGCCGAGGGCGCCCTTGATGGGCGTCGTGAAGCTCGGCCAGCCTGTGCCGCTCTCGAATTTGACGGTGTTGTTGAACAGCGGCGTGTCGCATCCAGCGCACGAAAACACGCCGGGGCGTTTTTCGTAGAGCAGCGCGCATGAGCCAGGAGCTTCGGTGCCATGGCGACGCATGACGGCATACTGCTCGGGCGTCAGGCGATTGCGCCATTCTGCATCGGTGCGTTCCACGCGATAGCGCATGTCACCCATCGTGGTCTCCTTCTCAGCCAGCCAATGTGGTCTCGCTTACGCGCGTCGCCAAGGCCCGGTTGGCGGCAGCGTAGGCGGGGACAAACTTTTCCGTGACGGCCCTGTCGGTAATCCGATGCGTGATCAGGCCGGTGATGGTTTCGGTGTGCAACAAACGCGTACCTTCGGGAACAGGATCGAGCCGGAACACATGCTCACCGCGAAAAACGAAAGGGATTCCGCCCACCCAGGCCAGCAGGCGTTCAGGTTCGAAGCGCATGATCCGGACAGTCATCCGCAAGGGCCTTCGCGGGTTCAGAGGGTTGGCAATGGTCATCCGCACCCGCTCACCCATGCGACCGAGACCGGCGGCCGAGGTGTTAAGCGGGTTCCACTCGCTGTAACGGCTGAAATCAGCCAGCACCGCCCACACCCTTTCAGGTGAGGCAGGGAGGATGGCTTCGGTGCGAATATGGCGTGCGACCATGCCCCGACGCCCCGGATCGGCTGCGGTCAGACCGCGGTTACTCCGCCATCGACCACGATGTTCTGCCCTGTCGTCCAGGCGCCAGCTCGCGAGGCAAGGTAGACTGCAGCGCCAGCAAGGTCATTGGGCTCGCCGAGACGTCGCAGGGGCGTCTCTTCTTCGCGCTGCTCACGCGCATCTTTGTCTTCCCAGAGCGCCTTGGCAAAATCTGTTTTCACCAGGCCGGGAGAGATGCAGTTCACGCGGATATTGTGCGGTCCTAGTTCCGCCGCCAGGTTACGGGCAAGCTGCACATCCGCCGCCTTCGAGATGCAGTAGGCGCCGATGACCGTCGAGGCGCGTAGGCCGCCGATTGATGAGACGATAATCACCGCCCCGTCCTTCCGCTGAATCATCTGGGGCGCAACCATCTGGATCAGCCAGTTGTTGGAGATGATGTTGTTCGACAGGATTTTCGAGAACTGCTCATCGCTGATGCCCGACATCGATCCATAATAAGGGTTCGAGGCGGCGTTGCAGACGACAATGTCGATCTTGCCGAAGGCGGCGTTGGTTTCGTTGACCAGCCTCTGGAGGTCTTCCTTCGAGGAAATGTTCGCCGGGCTCGCGATCGCGGTTCCTGCCCCGTGTCTGGCATTGATTGCCGCGGCCACCTCCTCGCATGGACCCGGCTTGCGCGAGGAAATGGCGACCTGCGCCCCGTGAGCTGCAAACTGCTCTGCGATGGCCTTTCCGATACCTTTCGTGGATCCTGTAATGAGAGCGGCCTTGCCCGAGAGGTCGAACAGCGTTCCGGCAGCGTTGGACATGGAATGTTTCCTTTTCAGGTTCGGGAAGCTGCGTAAGGGTTCTTCTTGACCCATAGATATCGGGCCACGATCACATAGACGAAAAGGGCCCAGCTGGAGACCAGGACGAAAACCCCAGCCCAGAGCGCTCCCTCGGGCGCGGACACATCAAGCTTCCACCACACCAGCATGCTGGCGCCAAGGATGATGCCCGCAAAGCCGAGCATCCGCTTGACGCGATGAAGGCCCCGCACCTTCACGAGCCACGCCAGGCGAGCGGAGTATTCGGAATCAGGCGAAGGGGCGTTCCTCGGCATGTCTATTTCGAAGTGTCTGTCAGGGCGCCGTAGGTCAGTCGCGGCGATATCGCGCGAAGAGGCGGGGTGCCACCCGTGGGTGTTGATCCATTGACGTTCTGAATCATGCCTACGAACACGAGATCGTTCGTGGGGTCGATCCAGAACCAGGTGCCGAACGCGCCGCCCCAGTAGAATGTGTTTAGGCCCTGCGGTGTTCCGGCCCGCTGCGGGTCCATCACGATCGCGAAATCCATGCCGAAGCCGATCCCTTCCTGGCTCGGGCCGTAGAGATCGACCTTCGCCGATGGAGGCAGCACGTTGGTGCGCATGAGCCTTACGGTTTCATCCTTGAGGATGCGCTTCCCGTCCAGAACACCGCCATTTCCTATCGCCTGCGCAAAGCGCCAATAGTCCTCAGCGGTCGACATGAGACCGCCCGAACCGGCCAGGAAGATGGGCTTGGCCGTGGTCACCCGGTTCTCGGACGGACCCTTGATCGCGCCATTTTCGTAGCTGTGAATGGCGACGACCCGGGCCGCCTTCTCCTGCGGCATCCAGAAGCCCGTATCGACCATGCCGAGAGGCCTGAAGATATGCTCGTCAAAGTAGACATCGAGCGACTGTCCTGAGAGCTTTTCGACGATGTACCCTTGGATGTTGACGCTGGGACCATAGTCCCAGGCCGTTCCCGGCTGTGTTTCGAGCGGCAGCTTTGCAAGCTTGTCGATCATGCCCTGAAGGTCGGTCGCGCCGAGATTGGCGTCATTGTAAACCGCGCTGACGCCAAACCCGGCGGAATGACTCATCAGCTGCGCCATGGTCATGGGTGAGGCCTGCGGCACGAGGGCGCCGTCCGACCCTTTCACCTTCAGGTTTGCGAACTCTGGAATGAATTTCGACACGGGGTCGGAGAGTTTCCACTTGCCCTGTTCCCAGAGCTGCATCATCGCAACCCCGGTGATCGGTTTGGTCATTGAGGCGATGCGGAAAATACTGTCGGGCTTCAGAGGCTCGGCCGTGGCAGCATTTGCCGCGCCGTAGGTGTCCATATGCACGACCTTGCCGTGACGGGCGACCAGCGTCGTGACGCCGGCCAACTTCTTCTGGTCGACGAGCGCGCGGAACTCGGCCTGCAACGTGTCCAAGCCGGAAGATGAGAAGCCGACGGACTCAGGGTTAGCGCTCGGCATGCCCAAATCCCGCGCTTCCTGCGCGTGAGGAGAGGGCGGAGCGAACATGTCGGTGACAGTCGCGCACGAGGACGCAAGCAGCCCGCTTGCAATCACGCTCGCGGCCATCAAGCCAAACCCATTGCGGATCATCGCTGTCTCTCCCCTGAGCCTGCCGGGCCGAACGAGCCCTGTGTTTGTTGACGCGAAGTTCCATGCCCGTGGG
>VFQT010001567.1_pt1 | contig 26992 bp, 27 predicted proteins | sample 3512381 | NCBI WGS metagenome assembly VFQT01 (sample SAMN10412376, study PRJNA504923) | tailings metagenome | isolation source: Relicate 2 Philex TSF3 active mining site | place: Philippines: Tuba, Benguet | collected 2017-08-29
CGATGATCGGAATCCCGCGAAATGCCAAGGATCACAGGGCTGGATTGAAAAAGAGACTGGAAGCGTTCATTACTTTTGTTTTCTACATTGCGTGCCAAAATGTCTTCGGCTTGAGTCCAGGCGTTCAAGACCAATTTATTCACCTGACCATTTTTATCCTTCAAGGGAGACATGCTCAACTGAAACACCATGGCGTCTCCGCGAATGACAGTTTGTACCTGGTCAAAGATTGCGGTTTGAGAATCGATCACATGCTGGATCGCAACTTGATATCGCTTAACATATTCCGGCGGAAAAAGGTCAAAGATCGTCTTGCCCACAATATTGGGATCTTGCCATATTTCCATTCCCCTCTGATTGGAATAAAGCACCGTACCAGCGCGGTCTAGAACGGCAAGGGCATTAAGAGAATTCTCTACCAGACTCTGGTAATCCACCTTGGGTTGAACTTTCTTTACCAGATCGCTTTTCTTTTTCACTCCCTGACTCACAGAACGACGAGTCTGTGATTTATCCTTAATCTTTTCTAGCCTTTTTTCCTGTTCCTTCGTTTTTGGATTCGAAGATTTATTCAGCCGGGCGGGGGACATAGATCCTCATTATTATTTTTAATTACTGGCAAGTGCATGGGCACTTCCGTGTACCGAGTTGATTAGAATTCGGTATGACTTTTAAATATATGATGGAGAACCCATTACAGGTATTAGGGAAATCCCTACCATCAATTCAAGAGTACATACTTTTCGCAGGGAATTCAAGTGACATTTTCAACCTTTAGCTTTCTTAAAATCAAGGCAATGTATCCCAAAAATAAGCATCAAGTATGATTAAGAAACTTTTTTTCTAACTGCTTTCAAGATACCTACACGACCCAAAAAAATTATGAGACCGCTTTTATTAAAGGCGTGAAGAAGAAAAAAAATAGCGACCCTTTCATCGGTATGCTCTATCTGGGCTTTGCCATCCGTCAATTTAAGGCAGCTCGGCGCGGAGCAAAGGTCACAGCCCGGTATGTGGACAGGACCCACACCTGACATTCCGTAACGATCGCGACGCGCTCAATCTGGTGGTCATGCCGGGTATATCAAGCAAGATGTATAAGGGGATCAGAAAAGGGAATATGACGTGTGGCAGAACTCAGGCTATGGTCTCTTTGCGGTCAGCCGCTTGTGCGGGCACGAAGGCAAGTTCTTGATCGTCAGCGGCGATAAAGCCCTGTCGCTCAAACCAGATACGAGGGAGTATCACGAGGCGAACTTTCCGGGCACAGCTATCCGCTTGAACTTGTCTTCCAGGAACATCAACAGCCTGCCCAAGACGATGAAAATCATCATGCAGGAAGGCGATGAGATCGCACGCTCCTTGAAAGCGGTTGAGAACGACCATGCTCCTGTCGCCTCGCGCATGCTGGCAAGCGAGTTTTCCAAACCGAAGAAATAATATTTAGGGAGTGTGTGTGGTCTTATCCAGAAGCTGTTGGCGAATGAGGAGTATACGATCTTTCACCTCGTTCAACTCCAGCCATTCCACAGCTTCATCGATCGTTTGGCAAATTTTTAATCTTAATGGCAAGTCGATCCCCATCAGTTCATAGGCACTGGCAAGAGAAACCAACAAGTGGTTGTGGGTAATAAATGCAGTTGCCTCCAATTGCCACCCGCTCTTGTCCAATTCGCGGTTTTTAGACAACAAGGCTTTGATACTGTCCATATCAACATCAACACTCGCGAGTTGAATATCGGTAATGATCTTCATGTTTGGACGCCGGGCAGGGTCGTTAAACGCTGCCGCATCTAAATTCAAAAGTTCTTTCCCTGTAACGTACCCCGTAATTAAATAATAGACCAGCCCCAGGTCTTCATCGATCACATACGAGTATGGCATTGTAGTAACCTTTTTAGTTTGAGTGTTTATTTCGACGCTAGGTCGGTCTTCTGGGTGAGTCTCGCAGAATGTTTACAAGGGTATGGAGATTAATAACTGCTCTCTCTTGTTTTGACCAATAATAGGGCGATCACAAAAATAATGGTGTTAATTATAGCTTCCATCTCCAATAAACTAAAGGTTCCGCGAAACCTTAATGCACTCAACACCATAGCTGACAGGCGATTGCCTCAAGCTAATGACTCGATCATTACGGTTTGGGTGTGATCCTTTCCAAGAGATGCTGGCGAATGGCAAGCACATGGTCTTTTGCCTCGCTCAACTGCAACCAATCCACAGCATCTTCAAGTGTTCCAAAAATCCTCAATTTTAAAGGCAGGTCGATCCCCATCAGTTCGTAGGCTTCCGCAAGAGTGACCAGCATACGATTATGAGTAACAACAGCGGTCATTTCCAGTTCCCAACCTGTTCTGTTCAAATCGCGGTTCCTCGAAAGAAAATGTTTAATGCTGTCCATATCCACATCGAGACTGGCAAGCCGCATGTCGGCAATGATCTTCATATTCGGTCGGCGTGCAGGGTCATTGAAGGTTACCTGCTCCAGATCCGCTAGCTGTTTGATCGGGATTTCTCCCGCCACTATAAAAAAAATCAACCCCAGTTCTGTATTAATTTCATACGTATAAGACATATAAAGCCCTCACAAGGTTTGGGTGTACCCGAGACTAAACTTGCTGTTTTAGCTAATTTCACAGTTTATCAGCAAGCGCATCGAGACTATAATTTAAACATACTTCTTTTGCCAATTATAAAGGAAACCACCTGTGAAACGAATCTCGCAATATTGGCTTGTATCCCTCAGTCTCCTTCTGGCAGCCTGCAACCTGGGAGTACCCGCGCCTGAAGATGGCAATACCCTTGCCACCTCCGCCGCGCAAACCGTGGAAGCAGTGCTGACTGCGTCTGCTGCCACTCCGGCCGCCATCAACGCCACCGCCACCCTTGAAGGACCTCCCGCTGGTTCGCCCGGCTTTGCAGCCAGCCCGTCTGCTCCGGCAACCTGCGAACAAAGTAACAAGATCGTCACCTGGACGCGCAACAATGTCACCTATGATAAGAAGGAAGTGGATAAGCGCCTCCCGCCTGGCAGCAGTTTTGTCATGTCGTGGGTGCTTGAGAACAACGGCACCTGCATTTGGGATGACACCTACCGCATGACCTTTGACTCGGGCGAACGCCTCACCACACAAGATAGCATTCCCGTCATGCCGCAGGGCTATACTGTGAAACCGGGTGAAACGCTCACCATCAACATCCAAATGACAGCGCCTGCCAAAGCCGGAGAATACGAAACCTCATTCAAACTGGTCGATGAAGAAGGCAACCATGTGCTCATTGTAGGGGTATTGACCAATGTTGGAACTCCCTCCACAGGCAATCTGCCTGCGCCCGGTGATCTGCGCTATGCCTACGATTGCAGCGGCGGCATCACCCGCATCAGCCTGACGTGGAAGGACAAAGCCGACGGCGAAGAAGGCTACCGCATCTATCGCGACGGCGAAAAGCTGACCGACCTGCCCGCCGGCTCTACGGTCTATGATGATATTGCCCCTGCTCCCGGCTCGTATCTCTATACGGTGGCTGCATTCAACGCCAGCGGCGAGTCGCCGACTAATGTCACCGCCGAAACTTCGAATTGCCAGTAGAGAACAAACAGATCTGTTAGCCGCTCCCGGGTGAACTTTTGAATTCTGCATGGGTTGATTCATTTAAAATCCGATATACACGTTAGGACATCAACTGTATGAATGCCATCCATGCACTATATGATGAAGGTTTGCAGGAATTGCTAACGAGAATACTTTCGCTTGGCACCTTTTCTGAAGCAAAGGACTGGGGCGAACGAGCTGTCATCGAGATCGAACGGTTGAAAGGCGTCCTTCGTGAAATGGAAGCAGAGATCGCCAACCAAGCCCAGTCTCTTGAGAAGCTCAAATACGACCGCTCGAAAAAGGTGCTAGGTGGTTTGCTTGGCATCAGCAAGGAAGAAAAAGCATTGGTGCAGCAACTTGAAGACCGCAAGACCTCTAAAGGCGGGTTGAGCAAAGCCATTAATCAATTACAGGATATGCTGGACTTCACACCCAGATCGCCTGAAGAAAAGCAAGTTCTTTTGGTGGAGCTGCGCACCCGCAAGCGAAAACTTCAAGAAGAAAAACGTGAGATCACACAAGTGGTACGCGGTCCGCGCATGAACAAACCGCAGGAAGCCCTGATGGATAATGTCTTCGATGCTGCCAGCCGTGAACGCCGTAAAATCCGTTACAACCGTGAAGCCCAGCTCAGGGCAGGTGAAACCACCACCGCCGCTCTCACTCGTCAGATCGAGCAGGCAGAACGTGATATTCAGTGGGTGGAAAAATTCGAACAATAATTAGGTCTGCATCTACCAGCCCTTATTTCAATCATAGAGAACGCTGATCGGTGCTGACAAAAGCGAACCATCAGCGTTTTCTACATGATGCAGCAGTGCTTTTAAGTAATGCCGCAGAGCTTGCCTCCCATATGGATCTCAAACAAAAAACAAGGCGGGTATATAATTAAAAAGATTCAAGGAGAATGAATGTCCACTTTACAAGCAATCCAAGTCAAGAACGCCCCTGCCATTGCGGGTCTTACTTTTCGCGGCTTTGCCGGGGAAAGTGATTACCCTAAAATGCTGGCGGTCATCGAAGGCAGCAAACATGTAGACCAGGTCGAACGTACCGACTCGCTCGAAGATGTGCAGCGCAATTACAGTCACCTCACCAACTGTGACCCCTACACCGATATGCTCTTTGCCGAAATGAATGGCGAGGTCATCGGCTATCAACGCGTTTGGTGGGACAAGCTCAACGACGGGCTCACGCTTACCTATAGCTGTGTCGGCTTTCTGCTGCCCGAATGGCGGCGGAAAGGGATCGGCACCGCCATGTTCCAATATGCGGAAGAGCGTATGCGTCAGATCGCCGCGGCTCACACCGGACCCGAAACCAAAGTCTTCTCCATGTGGGCGAATGGCACCGCTGAAGGCTGGGTGTCCTTGCTCGAAAGCCAGGGGTATACAGCCACCCGTTACTTCTTTGAGATGACTCGTGACATCAACGAGCCGCTTGCCGATGCGCCCCTGCCCACTGGCTTGCAAGTCCGCCCGGTGACTGAAGCCGACTACCGAGCCGTATATGAGGCACACACAGAAGCCTTTCGCGATCACTGGGGCTTCAACGAACAAAGTTTCGAAGAGTTCATGCGTTGGTCTGAAGAGCCTGATTTCAACCCCAACTTGTGGAAGGTTGCCTGGGATGGTGACCAGATCGCCGGACAGGTGCTCAACTTCGTCAACAGCGCTGAGAATATCGAATATCAACGCAAACGTGGCTACACCGAAGCCATCTCGGTCCGCAGACCGTGGCGCAAGCGCGGCTTGGCACGATCGCTTGTCATCCAAAGCATTGCCATGTTCAAAAAGATGGGCATGACCGAAACCGCGCTCGGTGTCGATGCTGAAAACCCCAGCGGCGCTTTGAGTCTCTATCAAGGCTTGGGCTATAAAGAAGTCCGGCGCAATATGATCTATCGAAAGCCTTTATAGCAATAAGTCTATATCCTAATTTGGGACGCTGACGAGCGCAGAATAACGCGGAGAAAGTTCTAAGTATCCGCGTTCTCGGCGTAAATCCGCGTCCTATTTTTTTACTTTTTCAGACTGGCAGCCACAAATAAAAGGTACTGCCCGGTAAATTAGCCTCATCCAACCCGGCACTTTCCACCCATGCTTTTCCACGGTGCGCTTTTGCTACGCCGCGCACGATCGCCAAACCCAAGCCTGGTCCGCCGCCCTTGAAGCTTGTGGTACCAGAAGAATGGATGGCAGCGTGCCCGGCTTGATAGAACTTCTCGAAGACGAGGTCATGATGCTCGGCATCCAAGCCGATACCAGTATCTTGCACACTGATCAATACGCCTGGCGTTTCATTCTCCACTTGAGCCGGACGCGTGGATATGGTCACTTTGCCGCCATCGGGCGTGTACTTGATGGCATTTACGATCAGGTGATACAGCGCTTTGTGCAGCAACCCTGGGTCACCGTGGATGAGGGGAGTATCCGTTCCAGGGATGTGGACCAGTTCAATGGTCCGGTCGGAGGCGGCTTTGGTCAAACCGCTGATGACTTCCAGCACCAATTGTTTCAATAAGATCGGCGAAGCTCGCAAGACCAGGTCATCACTGTCGATGCGGGTGATATCCAACATGGTGTTGACCACAGCATGCATACGGTCGGCACCTTTGAGGATGCCCTCCGTTACATTGCTGAGGGTGGCATTTGCTTGAACATCAGGCGAGGAGTTGAGGAGGTTGGCATAGCCCTTGAGCACTGTCATGGGGGTGCGCAGTTCATGGGCAGCCACTTGAATAAATTCGAGTTTGTTGCGGTCTAGCTGGCGCAGGATCTTATTGGCTTTCTGCAGGTCAGCGATCATCATCTGGTCGTTCTCACGCAAACGGTCGAGCGTGATGCGGATGATATCCAGCGCCATGTGTGGACTTCGGCTCAGCATGGTTTCGAATTGCGGTTTGTCCATTTCGAGCACAGTCAGTTCGGTGCTGGTTCTTACGGTCGCCGAACGCGGAGCATTTTGGATCAATGCCATTTCACCGACCAAGTCACCTTTACCAACGATACGCAGGATCCGTTCGCCTTCCTGATCGCTGATGTGTTTGCTGATCACAGCATTGCCATCCGCAATGACATAAAAGGTTTCTTCGTAGGCATTCTCACGGCACAAAACATGACCCGCTGGATAGGTGCGCACTTCGGTCAACGCAGCCATTTCTTTCAGCTCGTCTTCAGCCAATCCATTGAACGCCTTTCGCAACAGAGCGATCTTATCGAAGGTCTCTACCTTTTTCATTCGAGCGAGTATACCCAGCCAGCCTTGGTCGGAATATTGCTCTTCAATGATAATTTTTATGACTTGTTTCTTCCCATTTGAATGACTTCCGTCTCTGATTGGGTCATTTTGGCGGATGTTTCCATTCATCTGGATGTCTTGGGACTATAATCTTCTTTAATAACAAATCTCAAAAATTAGATAAGCACGTTTATCAATGGATAATACCCTTATCGCAGGAGCAATCTATGTCTGGCAATATCAAGAAAATAGCGATCAGCACCGGCGGCGGTGATGCCCCCGGTTTAAATGCGGTCATCCGTGCTGCGGCACTTTCGGCAATCAAACGCGGTTGGGATGTGTATGGAGTTCTCGATGGTTTTCACGGCATTCTCTCGCCAGAAGAATATCCCGATGGCGGCTTTGTTCCGCTCACCCGTCAACGTGTGCGCGGCATTACTCACCTCGGTGGGACGATCCTTGGAACCAGCAATCGCAACAACCCAATGAAGTATCCGATCGCTCGACCGGATGGCACAATTGAAGAAGTAGATCGGACCGATGAGGTTGTGCGCGGCTTTCGCTTGCATCACATTGATGCACTGATCACGGTCGGCGGGGATGGTTCTTTGGCGATTGCGAATGTTCTAGCAAAGAAGGGACTGCGTCTAATCTCGGTCCCCAAAACGATCGACAATGACCTGGATAAGACCGATGTCACCTTCGGTTTCGATACTGCCGTCGGCTTCGCAACAGAGGCACTTGACCGCCTGCATTCCACTGCCGCATCGCATGGGCGTGTAATGGTCGTTGAAGTGATGGGACGCTACGCTGGTTGGATCGCCCTGCATGCAGGTGTAGCCGGCTCAGCAGATGTCATCCTCATCCCAGAACGTCCTTATGATATTCACAAGGTGGTGGAAAAGATCCGTGAACGCGAAGAAAGCGGAAATAAGTTCACCATTGTTGTTGTGGCAGAAGGTGCAACCCCCAAAGGCGGCGGAGTTTCCGTTTTGGAGCATGAAGCCGGGCGCGCAGAACGCCTTGGCGGTATCGGTGAAAAAGTGGCAGCAGAGATCCACGCCATCTCTGGCAAAGAAACCAGAGTGGTCGTGCTTGGGCATCTATTACGTGGAGGTTCACCCACTTCATTCGATCGTCTTACCGCCCTGCGCTTTGGCGCCGCTGCTGTACGCGGATTGGAAGAAGGTCAAGCTGGGGTTATGGTCGCGCTCGATCCGCCACACGTCAAATATGTGCCGATATCAGAGGCGATGGGCAAAATGAAAATGGTACCCATGGATTCCGATATCGTCCTGACAGCGATCGACCTGGGCATTTCATTCGGGTAAATCTTCAAAAGCCCCTGAGTTCTCTTTGAACTCAGGGGCTTTTCTTTATTAAGTTTCCATCGGGGTAGCATTTACCTCCCTAACTTTTGCCTTTCCCAAAACACTCCTGGCGTCTGAACGTCTCAGGTATAATTACGCCCATGCAAACAGACGTTAAAAACATTATCGGTGTACGATTTACCCCCATCGGCAAGATCTATCACTTTGATTCCTCCTCCCTGCCAGACCTTCAAAAAGGTGAACACGTTATCGTCGATACCTCTCGCGGGCGTCACCTCGGCGAGGTTGTGCAGGTTTTACAGGAAGCCCCTCCAAAACCTGAAGGCGGCTGGAAATCCGTAGAGCGCCGCGCCACCCCGCGCGACCTGCTCCTCCAGCAGTCATGGCGCAACAAACAGACCGAAGCCATGATCAACTGCCGCGCCCGCGCTTCAGAACTGGGCTTGCTCGAAACCATCAAGGTCGTTGCTGCAGAATACAACTACGACGGGTCACGCCTTGCTTTCCTTTTCAGTACCGAACAGGAAGAAAAAGTGGATCTCAAGTCTCTGCGCAAAGATATGGCAGACCTGTATCCGAATACCCACATTGAGATGCGCCAGATCGGTCCGCGAGATGTGGCGAAACTGATCGGTGGCATGGGCGCCTGCGGTATCGAAACCCGCTGCTGCTCCAAGTTCCTGACAGATTTCTCACCCATCTCGATCAAGATGGCCAAGGAACAAGGCATCTCGCTCACGCCCGATGAGATCACCGGCATGTGCGGACGTTTACGCTGCTGTCTCATTTATGAATATGAGCAATATGTAGAAGCCCGCAAGACCCTGCCCAAACGCAACAAACGGGTGGTCACACCCAAGGGTGAAGGCAAGGTCATTGATGTTTTGCCCATGAGCGACAAGGTGACCGTGTTGATCGAAGTTGAAGGGGAGCGCCCACAACATCACACCTTCCTGCGCGAAGAGATCCAACCGTGGGATGAACTTGAAGCCCTGCGCCGAAAATCTGAAGCGCCCTGCGACCGTCACGAAGGCGGCGGCTGCACCTGCGGCAAGGCCAAGAACAATAAAAATGCCCGAGCAAACTAACACTTGGGAAACCAAGCAAAAAATTCTGGTCATTCTGGCTCACCCCGATGATCCAGAATTTTTTTGTGGTGCAAGTCTTGCAAAATGGGCACGCGAAGGTCACACCATTCAATACCTGCTGCTGACCTGCGGCGATAAAGGTTTTAATCCCACGACCACACCGGATATGACTCCCGAGAAGTTGTGCGGGATCCGTCACCTTGAACAAGCCGAAGCGGCCAAGGTCATCGGAGCTCAGCCGCCTCTCTTCATGGACCTGCCGGATGGCTACCTCATCCCAGACCTTAATCTCCGCCGAGACATTGTGCGCGAGATCCGCAAACACAAGCCCGACATCCTCGTCACCTGCGACCCGCAAAATCTATTCGCGCTTTATGGCATCAACCATCCCGATCACCGCGCCTGCGGACAAGTCGTGCTCGATGCCGTTTTCCCCGCAGCGGGCAACCCAGCTTATTTTCCAGACCTGCTTGCACAGGGCTTCGAACCCCACATGCCCAAGGAAGTTTGGTGCTCACTCACCAACCAACCCAATATCGTGTTTGATGTGACCGATACCTGGGAGAAAAAACTGCAGGGCATCTTGCAGCACAAATCGCAAGTGCAGGATGTGGACAAACTCATCGAACGCCTAAAGTCCCGCCGCACTGAAGACAGTACGGATGAAAATCCGCGCTATGAAGAAAAGTTTCGAGTTGTGAAATACAGCTAAATGAGTCGAAAGTCAAAGGTCAAGATACGAGTGACCTTCGACTTTCGACCTTTGACTTAAATTCCATTGAGAGATAATAAAATGACCAACCCCTTCCTCAAACAAGCCCAAGATCTTTTCCCCTACACCCAAGCCATGCGGCGAGACTTTCACAAGCACCCCGAACTCGGATTCCGCGAGATACGCACAGGCGGTATTGTTGCTAAAGAACTGGAAGCCCTTGGGCTTGAAGTGACCAAAGGCGTTGGCAAGACCGGTGTGGTCGGTTTTCTCGAAGGCTCCAAACCCGGTCCTACCATTCTTCTGCGCTTCGATATGGACGCTTTGCCCATCACGGAAGACACTGGTGCAGAATATTCGTCTGAAAATGCCGGCGTGATGCACGCTTGCGGGCATGATGGTCACACCGCCATTGGTCTTACCGTGGCAAAAATCTTGAATGAACGCAAGAACGAACTGGCTGGCAATATCAAATTCTGCTTTCAACCTTCTGAAGAAGGCACCAACGGCGAAGAGATCGGCGGCGCATTGATGATGATGCGCGACGGCGTGCTTGAAGGTCCCAAAGTGGAGAAGACCCTTTCGATGCATCTCTGGAATGACAAACCGTTGGGTTGGGTGCATGTGGCTGAAGGTCCGGTCATGGCGGGGGCAGATCTTTTCAGCATCAAAATCACCGGCAAGGGTGGTCATGGTGCAGCGCCGGAAACAACCATTGACCCCATTGTGTGCGCATCACAAATCGTCACTTCTTTACAGAGCATCGTAGCGCGCAACGTCGAACCGTTGAAACCGGCTGTCATCAGCGTCACTACATTTCACTCTGGTACCGCGTTCAATATCATTCCACAAACAGCCGAGCTTGGCGGAACCATCCGCACCTTTGAACCTGCGATCCGAAAACTGGTCCACGAACGCTTTGATGCGATCGTCCGCAGCACAGCAGCTGCAACGGGCTGCCATGTAGAGATCGAGATGAAACAGGTCACAGCACCTGTCATCAATAATGACAAGGTTGCCGCGAGCGTTTTAAGTACAGCTCAAACACTTTTCCCACAGACGGCTATTGAGAGTAATCAATACCTCACTATGGGCGCCGAAGATATGGGTTGGATGCAGGAAAAAGCAGACGGGTGTTACTTCTTCATCGGTTCTGCCAATGCAGAAAATAATCTCAACTACAATCATCACCATCCGAAATTCGATTTCGATGAACAAGCCCTCATCAGTGGTGTCGCTTTGATGGCATCTGCTGCTGCGGACTTGTTGAAAGGAGATTAACTTGAGACAAAACCTTACTGCGCTTCTTCTTCTGACATTATGGCTGGGTGCCTGCGCTTCAAACCCTACAGTCGCTGAAACCGGATCCGCACCTGATGTTGCATCCACAGCTCCAGCGGAATCCGCGCCAACAGAAAGCAGCGACCCTGCTTCTGCACAGCGTGAGGCGGTCTTGTCAGATTTCGAGAATGAAGTTGCGGTGAGAGCGGGGTCTGATGGTGAGTTCATCCCCGCAGTTAAGGGTTTTGTCCTCACACAAGGCGGAAGCCTGCAAACCGGTGAGACCGGACGTGCACGATTAGACCTGATGTCAGAGGGCACCATCATTCGTGTGGCGCCAAATTCTGCATTCACCTTGCCAGAGATCACCGAAAAAGAAGGCGCACCAAAGACAAGTATTGAACTTTTTTTCGGAAAGATCTTTGTGCTACTGAACGGCGGCTCCCTCGATGTGGAAACTCCATCTGGCGTTGCTTCTGTACGTGGAAGTCTACTTAGTGTAAGTTTCAATCCTTCCACCGGACGGATTCAGGCGGTGTGCCTTGAAGGTCATTGTGAATTAGTTAATGAAGATGGTGAGGTGGTCGATCTCGTTGAAGGGGAATCTGCTTATGTAGATGAGCTCGGCGAGATTTTTGAAATCATCGGTATCGACCAGGATGAAATTCAAGAATGGTTGGAAGAAGCTCCAGAATTGAACGAATTTTTAGTGGAGCTGCCAGACCCGGAAAATTATCCTCAATATGAGGAATTCCAGGAATATGAATTCGATCCATCCACTTATGAAAATGGTGGTGATCTTTATTTCTTTGAGGAAAATGCATCTCCAACCAATGAACCCGGCGCCACAGATCTACCAGGCGCTACAGATGTACCTGGCAGCGGAGTGGGCACAGAGGAACCTGGAAACACTCCAGACCCGAGTGGAGGCGAACCCGAAGCCACCCCACCTCCTGATGATGGCAGCGGAGGATAATTAATGAAACGCGCAGGCAAATGGGCGATTGGCATTGCCCTGACAGCAGCGGCCACTTTCGCAACCCTTCAAACGATTACCAATGCCAATGTGGTGACCGAAACCCCAACTGCAGACCTTGTAAGTACAGGAACAGAAAATCCGAGTGCGGAAACGGAAACTCCCAACACACAGAGTCAACCTTGCGGATATCAATGGGCATATCACAACGCTCCTGACCTGACCAATGCCTTTGATACATCAGTGAAAGATTTGAATGCCAATGGCAGTGGACGTGTAGAATTATTTGGCGAAGATTGCATCTACACCGACGGCACCTCCACCTTTCTGCCAATGGAGACCGATTTCTATGTCCGTTTGCAGGTGGAAGATCTGAATAATGAAGAGGTATTTGGAGATTGGATCGCCCAGGTGATGGAATTGGTGCTCCAGATCCCGCGTGATCAACTCTCTGGTAAATATGGGTTTGTCGAATTCTGGTTCGAAAAATCAAAAACAGAACATCTCACCCTTCGATTACCGATCCAACGTTATATCGATGAGTCACAGGGAAAGTCAGGCGCTGAGTTGTTCCAAATGTTTTCCCCTCAACCATAGTTATTCATCCCAAAGCCGCTGTAGAAAGCGGCTTTTTTTATCCTTGACATCCAGAGAAGATTATCATATACTACGTTTAGTAATTACTAAACGTTCTAAAACAAAGGTATCCTATGGCAACCAACCTCCCCCAACTCAAAAAAGATTTTGTCGAAAGCCTTAGCCAGATCAGCCGCTTTTGGGGTTTCCCAAAAGGGATGGGCGCTATTTTCGCGGTCTTGTATCTCTCCCCCACACCCCTGGCATTGGATGAGATCACAACTCAAACTGGTCTAACAAAAGGCGCAGTCAGTACCGAAGTGCGGACTCTGGCACGCATGGGGCTTGTGCATCGCTCGTCCAAGCTTGGCGACCGCAAAGACTACTACGAAGCCGAAACCGACTTTTACACATCCATCCGCTCGATCCTGAAGGAACGCCAAAACAGCGAATTTGACCGGGCGCTACGCGGTGTACGCGCTGCACTGGAACAGCTTGAGTCTGGGGCTGTGACAGGAGACAAGGATGAAATCGCGTTTCTCTACGAACGCGTAAAAGCCCTGCAAGATTTCTTCGATGCCATCGATAGTCTGACCAATGCCGTGATCAAGCTGGAAAGACTTGGTTTGTCGAACGTTTCCAAAATTCTTAGTGTTTTGAAATAAAAAAAGGAAAAAACTTGAACACCATAATAAGTTTTCTCATCCAGGTTTTACTTACTGTTGCCCTCACATCGATCATTGTGACGTACATCCGCCCCTATCTACGCAAAGTGTTGGTGGATCTCTGCGGAACCGAAGAGCGCGCCCAATTTTGGACCGTCTTTTCAAACATTATCCTTATCGGGTTGCCGAGTATCCTCGCACTAAATTACCGCCCGGAAGCCAGTAATCTGGAAGAATTGTTCTTTGAAGTCGCCGGCCGCCTCAGTGGAACGTTGGCAGGGTTCTTGTTCGCACTGGTCTGTGTCGGTATCGTTGTTTCGATCTTCGCATTGTTCGTTCCTCGCCCGGTGAAAGCTGAGACAAAATGAAAATCGCAGTGACAGGCGCATTCAGTTACTCTGGCAAATACATTGCCAAACGTTTACTTGAAAAGGGAGAAGAGGTCATTACATTGACCAATCACCCCAACCGACCCAATCCATTCAATGGAAAGATCAAATCGTATCCGCTAAATTTTGCAAACGAATCAGAACTGGTTGCATCCTTACAAGGTACGGATGTACTCGTCAATACTTATTGGGTACGCTTTGATAAAGGCACAAACACCCAACCCAAAGCCGTTGAAAACACAAAAAAACTGGTGAAAGCCGCTGTCAAAGCTGGTGTTAAGCGAATCGTTCACATCAGCATAGCGAACCCATCCGCAGATTCGCACCTCCCCTACTATTGGGGCAAAGCAGCTAATGAAAAAGCCGTTATAGACTCAGGTATACCCTATGCGATCCTACGTCCAACCGTATTGGTCGGGGGCGGTGAAGATATTCTCATCAATAACATCGCTTTTCTATTTAGGCATCTCCCCTTCTTCTTTATCCCTGGTAATGGCTCGTATGGAATTCAGCCCGTTCACGTTGAAGATCTAGCTGACCTTGCTGTTCAAGGCGTATACAGCCAGGAGAATTATGTGATCGATGCAGTTGGTCCGGACGCATATACATTCAGGGATTTAGTGAAACTGGTTGGCGATACGATCGGTGCAAGACGTTTGTTGATCCCGGTGCCCCCACGCATGGCATTGCTCGCAGCTCAATTTTTGAGTCTTTTCGTCGACGATGTAATTCTCACTCCCGAAGAAGTGGATGGCTTGATGGGAAACCTTCTCGTCTCTAAAGAACCCGCCAGAGGAAAGATCGCTTTCAAAGATTGGTTATTGGAAAATAGAGACATTATAGGAAAGAAATATGCCTCTGAATTGAAAAAACACTACCTGTAACCCCAATGGCTCAATTCTTAGGTGATTGATACAACCCCAGAGCAGTTGGGTCCATCGATACAACCATAATACTTTATGCCCGCATCTGGTCCAGATCGATGCATCCGAAGTACCATCATCTTGCCGCAAACCGGGCAGTTTGGAACAGTATCAAGTCCTTTTTCTTTCTCTGGCTTACCAACCTTCATCACAGCCTGTTGGAATAACGCGATCACATCTGCAGGCTCAAAAGTCTCATTCGATGGGATGTGCACCAAGGGAAGTCCGGCGTCGGCAAAGAGTTCGGCGAGGAATTTATCTGCTTCGCGCATCCCATCCTTGGCAATTGGTTTGGTCAGCTCGACCCCAAACGCCGGGGCAAAAGTTTTCTGATCACACAATAAAAAGTCCACATGTTTGCGGAAGATCTTATTGAAAAAATGGACATTCTCGTTTGGGCGCACGATCATAAAAAGATCGGTTAGTGCCACTTTGGGACAGATCACAAAACGGCTGCCCATTAGATCGGTCAACAAACGAAAAAGAGCCACTTCCTTTTTGGTTAGGAATGGCTCTCGAAGTCTGTAAGGTAGACGGCTGCTTTTGTCCTCGGTCATGATTCGATTATACGTTAGGTTTGAGTCTTCGTACAGAAATTTGACTCAACTTCCACGCATCAATTTCAGAACCTCAGGCTTCAGTGCGGCATTACAAGCCAAGCCTTCTCCATGAGTGTGTCCCTCCGTTCCATCCCAAGAGCCAAAGAATCCTCCCGCTTCCTGCATAATGACCGGGTATGGTCCACAATCATATACATCCATACGCGGATCAAGCGCCACTTCTGCGCGACCAGTGGCGACCAGCAAATATCCATATGCATCGCCCCAAGTGCGGAGTAACGCATTTTTCCGCTCGAAACGCGGCACAATATCATTCATTTTGGCAGATAAGTGTTGAAAATCAGAAGTGACCACACAGGCTTCTGAAAGTTTGCTCACGTTCGAAACACGTGCTCGGCGTCCATTCCACCAACAACCAAGACCATCTCCGGCGGTCAACATCTCGTCCAGGGGCGGGAAGTATGCCGCTCCCACTTTCACGATCCCCTCGATCTCCAACGCGATCAATACACCATACAACGGCACACCTTGCACAAACGAGATCGTCCCATCGATCGGGTCCACGATCCAGCGAAAGGCATGTCCATTGCCATTCTCGCCATACTCCTCGCCCACGATCGCATGCCCCGGATAATGCTTCTCCACCTCCGCGCGGACAAATGCTTCTGCTTCACGGTCGGCAATCGTTACCGGGTCATTGTTCTCTTTACGGTCTGGCACCACCCCTGTATTGAAGTACCTTAAGGTAATCTTCCCTGCATGATACGCAAGGGAAGTTGCAAACTCGAGATAGGGTTGAAGGTTCATAGAAGTTTGGCAAGTAGTTCCTTTTCCTGAGATTCATTGCTCACTTCACCATCCAGCCACGCGGAACGCAGCCGAATTAGTATCTCACTAAACCGTGGACCTGGCGGCAGACCCATCGCCTTCAGATCATTACCAGTTGTACGCGGCCTCACATGTCGCCAGATCGAAATGTAACTCAATAAAGCATTCTCGCGTGAAATCAGATACACGGCATAAATGGCGAGCAATGGCAATTTTTCCAGCGCATACGTCCACTCGCTTGGTCTTGCTCCAATCAAGTGCACAAGACTGCGTTTCAACTGCGCCCCCGCCCACACGTTCAACGACATCTCGTTTGAAAAGTCCAACCTATTGACTAATAGAAAAATATCTTCTTCAGATAGATCCATGAACCAAAGAATAAACCCCATTGCACGCCGGTCGGCTTGCACATCGAGATGCGCATCCATTTCAAGATATTCAGCATAATCTTGATTGAATTCAGGCATTGTAGGGTGAATGGCATCTAATACCCCCAAACTGGCTACGCGCATAACCATACGAGCAGCCTCGTCCTCATCAAGGATCAAGTCCAACTCATTACGCAGTCGCTCGCCGCTTAATGACTGAAGAACTTTGAGAGCTTCTTTATTTATGGCAGCCAAGGTTTCTGGTTCAATTTCAAATCCATAGCGTGTTTCATAGCGAATGGCACGGAAGATGCGGGTTGGGTCATCTATAAAAGAATTGGGATGAAGATAACGGATCACTCCCCGCTCGAGGTCTGCTCCACCTCCCAAGGGGTCCAATACTTCGCCCATACCTTCTCCGTCCAAACGTAACGCCATGGCATTAATGGTGAAGTCTCGCCGGGCAAGGTCATCTTCGATCGTGGATGGTTTGACAGTTGGCAATGCGCCCGGCTTTTCATAGGTTTCATTACGAGCCGTAATGAGGTCAACAACGTGTTCTGAGTTTGGCACATGCCAAAAAGCGGTGCGGAATTTAAAATGTGGAGTTTGCTTGCCACCGTAGACTTCGACCAGTTTCTTTGCAAGATCGATCGCATCCCCCTCAACAATCACGTCAAGGTCGTTGATGGGTCTGCCCAGCAAAAGGTCACGGACGGAGCCACCGACGAGGTAGCAAGACATATTGAGGGTTTCAGCTAGGTTGGCGATGTTCGAGAGTAAGGTCAACTTTTCAGGTTGAATCAGGTTTGGGTCCCGCATGAGGCGAAGCACGTCATCCTTTTGCATAAATTCAATTTTACACTTATATATGCACAAGTTCAAAAATGCGCCCTTATGCAATTTTTGAACGTTGGGTATAATCGACATATGTTAATGAACCCAAACCCGTCCCCTCGATGTTTTACATCCTCCAGGTCTGGCTAGGTTCACTTAAGTGTGCCCAAACGGCTCCCAGACTTGGTGAGCCGTTTTTTATTGGATGGTGAAGATGAACGAAATGACGATCAAAGAATTGACAGAGGCAATGCACGCGTTGGTGAAGTCGAAGGGTTGGTATGATGTAGATAGCAAACGCCCGCAGACGCCACGTAATTTGGCAGTGTCACTTTCCATTGAAGCCGCAGAGATTTTGGAACATTTTCAATTTACGGATGAAATTAAAGACCGCGAAGAACTGGGCAGCGAGTTAGCAGATGTGATGTTGTATCTTTTGCAACTGGCTTCAGTTTCTGGAATTAATTTGGAAGATGCGGTTCTGAAGAAGATAGAAAAGAATAAAACAAGAACTTGGGATAAAAAATGAGTCAAAAGTCGAAGGTCGAAAGTCGTTGACCTTTGACTTTTGACCTTCGACAAGGTGATCTTATGAAGGTAACTGTATTTGGCGGCGCACAGCCGAAAGAAGGAACACCCGCATACGAGGAAGCGCGCGAATTGGGCTCACTCCTCGCCCAGCGTGGACACACCGTGTTGAACGGTGGTTACATGGGCACGATGGAAGCCGTCTCACGCGGCGCGCACGAAGCGGGCGGTCATGTCATCGGCGTGACGTGTATTGACATTGAAGAATGGCGTAAGTCCAAGCCGAACCCGTGGATCAAGGAAGAGATCCGTAGGCAGTCGTTGTATGAACGCCTGCATGGTTTGATAGATAACTGCGACGCGGCGATCGCTTTACCGGGTGGTCCCGGCACGTTGACAGAAGTTTCGTTGATGTGGAATTTGATGATCGTGGAGTCGCTGCCCCGACGACCTCTAATACTGATCGGGCACGGTTGGCAGTCCACGTTCGATCAGTTCTTCACGGATTTTGAGAATTACATGTCCGCAACCCATAGAGACTTGTTATACTTTGCGGGCGATGTGAAAACTGCAGTAGATCACTTGGGATAACACGTAGGGGCGGTATCCGCCGCCCAATACACAAAAATTACATGGGCGACGAAACCTCGCCCCTACAATGACAAAACGAGGTCAAAATGGCAGAAGAAAAATTACCCACCCGAGCAGAAGACTTTTCCGAATGGTACAACCAATTAGTGATACGCTCCGACATGGCAGACTACGCTCCCGTGCGCGGATGCATGGTGGTCAAGCCGTATGGCTGGGCACTTTGGGAAAATATCTGTTCGTGGCTGGACACTGAGTTCAAGAAGACTGGTCACGTCAACGCGGCGTTCCCCACTCTTATTCCAATGTCCTTCTTTGAAAAAGAAAAGGAACATGTGGAAGGCTTTGCGCCAGAGTTGGCAGTCGTCACCCACGGCGGCGGACAGGAACTCGAAGAAAAACTCGCTGTACGCCCCACCTCAGAAACCATCATCGGTCACATGTATTCGAAGTGGGTCAAATCGTGGCGCGACCTGCCGTTGTTGATCGTGCAGTGGGGTTCGGTGATGCGTTGGGAATTGCGCACCAAACTTTTCCTACGCACTGCGGAGTTCTACTGGCATGAGGGGCACACCGCACACTCCAGCGAAGAAGAAGCTAAAGAGGAAATGTACCGCATCCTCGATATTTACGAACGCTTCTGCCTCGAAGAAGCTGCCATCCCAGTGCTCAAAGGAACCAAAAGCGAAACCGAGCGATTTGCCGGTGCGCAGATCACCACATCCATTGAAGCGATGATGTGGGATAAGCGCGCGTTGCAGTCAGGAACATCCCATTATTTTGGCGATAACTTCGCTAAGGCGTTCGAGATCCAATTTTTGAATAAAGACAACAAACTGACCTTCGCCCAGACAACCTCATGGGCGATCTCGTCCCGCATCATCGGCGCGATGATCATGGTGCATGGCGATGACAATGGTCTCGTCCTACCGCCCCGCCTCGCCCCGATTCAAGTCGTGGTCGTGCCTATTTTCAAGAACGACGCTGAAAAAGAAAAGGTGATGGAAGTTGCCGACCGCCTCTTTGCAGAGATCAAGACTGCGGGCGTGCGCGTCAAGTTCGATGACCGCGACAATGTTTCCAGCGGCTTCAAGTTCAACGACTGGGAAATGCGCGGCGTACCTGTCCGCGTGGAGATCGGTCCCAAGGATGTAGAAAAAGGCACTGTCGCTCTCGCTCGCCGCGACAAGCCCGGCAAGGAAGGCAAAACTTTTGTCTCGCAAGAAGGCATCGCCGACACTGTCAAGAACTTACTGACCGATGTACAGGCATCCCTGCTCAAGCGCGCCACTGAATACCGCGACGCGAACATCCACGATGTGGACAACTACGAAGATCTGAAGAAAACCGTGCAAGATGCTTGGGCATTCTCTTATTGGTGTGAATCAACTGAATGCGAGAAGAAGGTCAAGGAAGATACCAAAGCCACCACCCGCAATATCCCCTTCAACCAACCTGATGGTGAAGGTAAGTGCGTAGTCTGCGGTAAGCCGTCCAAGCGCAAGGTGTATTTCGCGAAAGCGTATTAATTACGATGTAGGGGCGGGGTAACCCCGCCCCTACCTTTAAAAAATGCCCGCCATCGATCTGACCCGCCTCCGCAAGCAAGCCAACCGTTTGGCAGATTTCTTCTTTCTGCCGGATGACTTCATGAAACATTTGCGTGAGATATTGGAGTTCTATGTTAACTACACACTCCGAACGGTCGACAATGTGGCACCCGGCTCAAACCTCAAAACCTATCGTACACCCCCCGCTGTCTTAACTCAAATCCAAAACGAACTGCGCCTGAAAGCGGAAGAGAATCCGCACTTCGCGCTTGAACTCGCCGATATACTCTGGGACGAAGGCGCGCTCGAAACTCGTCTATTAGCGGCTTACTTGCTTGGGCGCATCCCACCGCAGGAAGAACGTCTGCTCCCACGCATCACTGCATGGACTCAACAGATCCGCGACCCGGAAGTACGCGTAGCGCTGCTCACTACAAGTCTCAACCGCATGCGTAAGGAAACACCGAATAAATTCCTTGCCCTCGTGCGTGAATATCTGCACCCCGAACGTTCTCGATCCTGGTCGAATGGCATTCAAGCGCTTATCCCCATGATCACAGATAGCGACTTTGAAAACCTGCCAGCCATCTTCGACATTGTTGAACCGATCATCGAAGAAGCACCATCCACGCTGCAATACGATCTCACTGATCTCATCGTGACACTCTACCGTGCATCCGCCAGCGAAACCATCTTCATGCTCAAGCACATTCTCAGCACTACCGAGAATCCAATGACCGCTGTCACCATGCGCCGTATTTCACCAGATATTCCGCCACCCCTGCAAAAAGAATTACGCGACCTGCTCCGCCCACAATCGCTCATCATCACCAGACCCGTTGAACCGGATGACTTCATTGATGAGAGCGCACCGACCGAGGAAAAGGCCAAACCTGTCCGCCAGCCTAGAAAAAAGAAGTTGGATAATTCAAGAATTATCTATTTACACGGCTCAGACAGCAACAGCCAGAGTGGCAAAGCCCGTCAGTTCGCTGAAAGATTCCCCGGCATGGTCACACCCGATTTCACCGGCGAGTTCGACGAGCGCATGTCTCAGCTCCAAAATATTATTGGACGTAAAAAAGGCTGGACTATCATTGGCTCATCTCTGGATGGATTAATGGGAACGGTCTTCACCTGCCAAAAGCCGACGCACGTCCGCAAGTTGATTCTGCTCGCCCCCGCCTTGATGAAAGACCCCTTCGGCTCTTACTTGGACCTCGAACCTGTATCTGTCCCTACAGTCGTTATCCACGGGACAGCGGATGATGTCGTTCCGCTCGAGGAGGCACGTCAATACGCCGAAAAACTCTTCACAGACTTGAAATACATCGTCGTGGATGATGGTCATCGTCTGCAAGAAGCATTCAAAGAATTAGATTGGGAAGAGATAATGAGTTAAAGGTAAAGCCGCTAATGAATACTAGCGGCTTTACCTTTTTAACTAGATAAACTTTTAGTTGTTACAATTCCTGTAGTGCACCTACTATGGAAACCTTGTATTTATCCGTTCGGTCAATTTTGACAATTACTTTTTTACCAACTGTATACTTATGCAACCCCGTATTCATAAATAGCCCCACTGTTTCCGTTTCATAAGGCATTCCATCTTTGGGGGTAACCCGTAATTTTAATTGGAATATCTTGCTGCTATCCATCTCGATTTTATAGGACAATCTCATATCTTCAACATGAAGGATCTCAGCAATTGCATCTTCACCAGTTTTAAGGACTGTCTGCAATTCATCTTCTCGTTTTTCAAAAGCCCGGCGCTTCGACATAAACGCATGATCTGAATCAAAATGGTCGATCACCATGCGTTTCAGATTGTTTGGGTCATACGCCACCCAAATCTTCTTGCCTACCTCCTCACTACGAGGTCCCATAATAAACCACTCGCCCTCCTTAATGGAAAGTGTATCCTTAAACTTGGCTTTAAATGGGGCTTGCCCAGCGGGGTATATCTCAACCTCAAAAGTAACATGCGCAGTAGTTGATCGGCTATGCTTTCCACCACCCGATGCATAATTATTCCATGCCGAAAGGATCACACCTGGAGCACTAACACCATGCAGAGTCAAATTGCGTCTATCCGCATGTGCTTTCAAATTGTTCTTAATTGTAAAGTAGATCACAACAAACACGAGCGGAAGTGCCAGTATGCCAATACAAAAACTAAAAAAGCCGAGAAAACCCAACCATTCCATATTCACCTCTATAATTATTAGTCGCGATAATATCTGAATAATGTATCTGAAAATATGGCACAATTGTCCTATTCTTCTACACTCTGGAGCCTGACATGAAACAACATAACTACTGGCACACCACCGTCCAAATGCCGGATGATCGTAACCTCACACCCATCCCGCCCAAAGTGGATGTGGCGATCATTGGTGGCGGGTACACTGGCTTGAGCGCGGCACGAACTATGGCAAAGCAAGGCGTAAGTGTGGCTGTGCTTGAAGCGGAAACGATTGGCTGGGGTGCGAGCTCCCGCAACGGCGGCATGACATTAACCGGGCTGAAAGTTGCCATGCAGACCGCCATTCAACGTTACGGGAAGGAGCTAGCCAAGGAATTATTTCAGTGTTCACTGGATTCAGTGAATGTCGTTGAACAGATCATCAAAGAAGAAAACATTGATTGCGGATTTTCGAGAACGGGTCACCTGTTGACCGCAAACAAGCCAAAACATTACGAGTCTCTACAAGGCGAAGTGGACTTCATGGCGAAAGAGTTCAATCACAACGTGCGTCTCGTTTCGCCTAAAGATTTGCGCAGTGAAATTGGCACGGATATCTATCATGGTGCGCTGGTGGACGAAGTCAGTGGTGGGTTGAATCCGGCGCAATATGTGGCAGGGTTGGCGAGTGCGGCAACTCGAGCGGGAGCAATGCTTTGCGCGCGAGCGCGTGTCACCAAGATCGAGCGGAGTCAGAACCGGTTTCATATCCAAACAGAAAGAGGGAATTTGGAAGCGGAATCCGTTCTGGTGGCAACATCCGGTTATACGGGAAATGCTACAAAAAAACTACAAAAGAAAATTATTCCGATTGGGTCTTTTATTATTGCGACGGAAAAACTTTCGGATGAACTGGCATACGAACTCAGCCCGAAAAACCGCATGATCTTTGATTACAAACATTTTCTGAATTATTTCAGGTTATGGGATAACCGGATGATCTTTGGCGGGCGGGCGGCGTTCTTCCCTGAAAACGAAAACACCATTGCGCAAAGCGGAGAGATCTTAAGGCGCGAAATGATCCAGGTATACCCGCAGTTAAGAGATACGAAGGTGGAATATGTGTGGGGCGGCACACTTGATTTTGCATTTGACCAAATGACTCATGTGGGTGAAGAGGAAAGAATATTTTATTCATTGGGCTATGCCGGGCATGGCGTTGCGATGGCTACCTATTTAGGCGCAACAGTCGCCGAAGCGATGTTGAAGGGAAATATCAAAGACCACCCATTTGCCCGCTTCAGTTTCCCATCTGCGCCTTTGGGGTTGTATAGCGGTAACCCGTGGTTCCTGCCGTTCGCGGGTATGTATTACAAGATTTTGGATTGGGTGGAGTGAGAAAAAAGGATTAAAATAGCGAAATATTTTTTCAATTCAGGAGGCTGGCATGGCGAAGAAAAAGGAAATGGAAGGCGAAGTCTATTATCCATCTGAGCAGGTTGTGGCGCAGGCAAGGCTGAAAGATTGGGATGCGCTGGCGGAAAAAGCTGAGAAAGACCTGCAAGGTTTCTGGGCTGATGAAGCCTCTGAATTGGAATGGTACAAAAAGTGGGATAAAGTACTAGACGACTCAAATGCTCCATTCTACAAGTGGTTTGTTGGTGCCCGCACAAACATCGTCCACAACGCAGTGGACCGACATCTCAAAACTCATCGCAAGAATCAACTTGCCCTCATTTGGGAATCTGAAGACGGAAAGTTGGAACGCACATTCTCTTACTTTGCGATGAATCGGGAAGTCTCTCGCATGGCAAACATCATCAAAGCCATGGGTATCGTTAAGGGCGACCGTGTGACTATTTACATGGGTCGCGTGCCAGAGATCGTCTTTGCCATGTTGGCTTGTGCCAAGATCGGCGCAATCCACTCAGTGGTGTTTGGCGGCTTCTCTGTTGACTCTTTGCAGGGGCGCATTGAGGACAGCAAATCGAAACTGGTCATTACCTGTGATGGTTCATACCAGAATGGCAAAGTGGTGGAACTTAAATCCATCGTGGATGAATCTCTCAAGAAATGCCCTACAGTAGAAAATGTTATCGTAGTCAAGCGTGTTGGTAACGGCGTGACGATGGAAGCCGGGCGCGATCACTGGTATCACGATCTGTGCCAGCTACCCATCGCGAACGGCAAATGTGCCACCGAAGAAATGGATGCAGAAGACCCGCTCTTCATTCTTTACACCTCCGGCTCTACTGGCAAGCCGAAAGCCATCCTCCACACCCATGGTGGTTACATGGTTGGAACCTACTCAACCTTGAAATACGCCTTTGATGTCAATGACATGGACCGCTGGTGGTGTACCGCTGATCCCGGTTGGATCACGGGTCACTCTTACCTCGTGTATGGTCCCATGATCGCTGGTGTGACCTCCTTCCTCTTTGAAGGTGGACCTGCCTTCCCTTACCCGAATCGCTGGTGGCAATGCATTGAACGATACGGCATTACCATCTTTTACACCGCGCCAACTGCCATCCGTGGTTTGATGCGTTTCGGTGAGTCATGGCCCAATAAGCACGATCTCTCATCCTTACGTCTGCTTGGCTCCGTTGGTGAACCCATCAATCCTGAGGCATGGAAGTGGTACCACCGCGTGATCGGTAAGGAGAAATGTCCCATTATCGATACTTGGTGGCAGACAGAAACTGGCGCGTTCCAAATTACACCCACACCAGTTGTGCCTCTCAAACCGGGCTCCGGAACCCGTCCGTTCTTCGGTCAAAAAGCCGAGATCGTGGACGAGCAAGGAAACCCTGTACCAGATGATACGGAAGGGTACCTCACCCTGCTCCGCCCGTGGCCTTCCATGCTGCGGACGATCTATGGTGATGATGAACGCTATGCAAATCAATACTGGAGCAAGTACCCCGGTCGCTATACCACTGGTGATTCTGCCAAGCGTGACAAGGATGGCTATTATTGGATCATCGGGCGTGTAGACGATGTCATCAAGGTTTCTGGTCACCGACTTGGTACAGCAGAAGTTGAATCTGCGTTGGTCAGTCACCCCGCAGTGGCAGAAGCGGCTGCCATCGGTTTGCCACATGATGTCAAAGGTCAGGCGATCCATACGTTCGTTTTGCTGCGTGCGGGTTTTGCCCCCTCCCCTGAATTGGCGGAGGAATTACGTCAACATGTTGCAACCCATATGGGTCCGATCGCACGCCCCGAGGATGTCAAATTCCTCGATAAATTACCCAAGACCCGATCTGGCAAGATCATGCGTCGTGTATTGAAGGCACGTGCGCAAGGTCTGCCTGAAGGTGATATCAGCACCTTGGAAGAGTAACCAGCATTGAGCTGAGTCTGAAGCGGATTTTTGTCCAACAGACCTTCGAGCTTCGAAGGTCTGTTTTTTAAAACAAAACTGCAAAGAAAATTCCAAAAATTACGTATATAATGTTGCGCTTGCAAGACGAATAAATAAAACAAAAGGAGAGAAAGATGAAGAAATTTTTTGCCAGCGATATCTTTTTGGGGACCATGATCGCCATCCTCAGTGTTTTCACGGCTTATTCGAGCTACCTCGGTGCCATGTCTGACTCGGAGCAGAACAAGTTCGAAATTCTTGGTATGCAGCAGTTGAACGACGGCAATGCCGAATACTTGCGAGCCAATCAGGATATCACCCAGGACTATAACTACTTTGATAACTGGTACTTGAATGTTGACGAACGCCCTGATATCGCCGAGTATTATCAGTTCAATTTTTCAGAAGCCTTGACCACTGCTTTTGAATCTGAACCGGATGTGGTGTGGACCGATGAATATTACGACACCATGTACGCCGATGCCATCGCGCTTTGGGATGAGTCCGATACGAATTTCGACACCGCGTCCCAGTGGGATGAACGCGGCGACCAACTTCAGCTTGTGATGCTCATCATGGCGCTCGGTCTTGCCTTTGTGGCTTGGGCATCCCTGCTCGGAGCAGAAAGCAATATGCGTGTCTTGTTCTCGATCTTCGGCACCATTGCCCTGCTCTCAGGTCTTCTCGTTTTCTTCACAATGGTACCTACCGTTGGATAAGAATAACTAATAAAAAAAGCGCATCCGATTTCGGGTGCGCTTTTTTTATTATCGTAGGTCAAAAACCACTTCGGTCAATTTCTCTTTTTCCACAAAAACGATCCGTTCCTTTAGCCCATCCAAACCTGTAAAAGCGATCTTATAGCGACCCGGGGGGAGTCCACTTAGCCCGGCATCTTCAGTATGATGTTCAAATCCCTTGGTATATGATGTGATGTAATATGTGAATAAGATATCATCACTTCCTTTAGCAAACCGCGTCACTACAAGTGGACGTTCGTAATTACGTATTTCATTCGTAAGTAACGTGATGGATATCGCGCCCGTCCCTCGCGGTGGGATTGTCCACAACTCAGGGTTTTCCGTGGAGAAATAATCTGTAAAGTCGCTTCCCTTGCGGACCTCGAAGTGGAGATGGCTGCCAGTTGCTCCACCTGTCGCCCCCACCTTCCCGATCTCATCTCCAGCCTTTACATTAATCCCAACCTGAACTAACACCTCAGATAGATGCGCATATAACGTGAACATCTCCCCATCATGTTGAATGATGATGACGTTCCCATAGAAATTTGCCCATGGGCTGAACTTGATGGTCTTATCATCACCAGCAAACACAACTGTGCCATCTCCTGCCGCGAACACAGAAGTACCGAACGGGGTTTGATACTCCACTCCGTGATGCGGG
>VFQT010001568.1_pt1 | contig 26982 bp, 29 predicted proteins | sample 3512381 | NCBI WGS metagenome assembly VFQT01 (sample SAMN10412376, study PRJNA504923) | tailings metagenome | isolation source: Relicate 2 Philex TSF3 active mining site | place: Philippines: Tuba, Benguet | collected 2017-08-29
AGCGCATCGACTGGTGGTACCACAACATGACGAGCGTGCTGCAGCCGGGCATCGCGGAGATCACCAACCAGCTCGAATTCGACGACGAGGTAGCCTTCCTCGCCATCCGCAAGATCTACGATTACGTGCGCTTCGAGCCGGAGAAGCCCTTTTGCCTGATGGCCTCCTTCACGCATCCGCATGACCCTTACGCGGCGCGAAAGAAGTTCTGGGACCTCTACCGCGACGAGGACATCGACCTGCCCGCCGTGCCCCGCATGGAGCGCTCACAACTCGACCCGCACAGCCAGCGCCTCTACGACGTCTCGGCGATGGACGACTACACGGTGACGGAAGACGACCTGCGCAAGGCGCGGCACGGCTATTACGCCAACATCTCCTATGTCGACGACCTGGTGGGCCAGATGATCGCGGCGCTGGAAGCTTCCGGCAAGCTGGAGGACACGGTGATCGTGTTCACCTCCGACCATGGCGATTTCCTGGGCGAGCGCGGCCTCTGGTACAAGATGTCCTATCTGGAGCCCTCGGCCCATGTGCCGATGCTGGTGTGGAACCCGAAGCGCTTCGGCAAGCGCCGCGTGAAGGAGCCGGTGACGCTGGCCGACATCCTGCCGACCCTGACGGCGATCGGCAATGGCGGCGCCGCCACACTCTCGCGCCCCATCGACGGGCGCTCGCTCTATCCGCTGCTCATCGGCGGCATGGAGGACCCGGAGGGCACGGCCTGGTGCGAATATCTGGCGGAAGGCGCCATCGCGCCCATGTACATGCTGCGGCGGGGGCCCTGGAAGTTCATCCACTCGCCGGTGGACCAGGACCAGCTGTTCAACCTCGAGGACGACCCGCTGGAACTGAAGAACCTCGCGGAGACGCATCCGCTGGCGGGCGCGTTCCGGGCGGAGGTGGAGGCGAAGTTCGACATTCCGCGCATCCACAAGGCAGTGCTGGAGAGCCAGCAGTCACGCCACATGATGTTCGAGGCGCTGAAGCGCGGCAACCACTTCCCGTGGGACTTCCAGCCGCTGCGCGACGCCTCCGAGCAATATACGCGCAACCACATGAGCGTCACCGACCGCGACCTGAAGTCCCGCTTCCCACATGCACCCGACATCGAGGACAAGCGGCGGAGATGAGCAGGCCCGCGCGGCAAGTCGCAACAGTTTCCGCACTGGCGTGATGGCCTGCTAAGGCTACGCGGGAATCAACCGCACAGGACGAACATGCGCATTATAATGACTCTGGTAACTCTCGCTTCCCTCGCCGCCGCTGCCGTGACGGCGCAGGCCACGGAGGTGAAGCGCACCATCAAGCTGCACCAGGACAAGCCCGCGCTGTCTCACCTCGACCTGGGAGCTGGCGGTTTAAGCCACGGCGACATGCTCGCCTTCGAAGCCCCGCTCTCCGGCGAGAACGGCCTGAAGGGCAGGATGTTGGGCCTCCTCATCACGGTGGATATCGCCGATGGCGATGACACGTTCGAGGACCGCAGCGGCCAGATCTACCTCGACCTCGGCGGCGGGAATTCGCTCGTGGTGGCCGGACGCTCCGTCTACAAGGGCGACAGCCAGGAAATGGAAGCAGGCTCGCCCCAGCTGCGCGCCGTCATTGGCGGCACGGGCGACTTCATGGGCGCGATGGGCCAGATGACAACCACGCGCGACGCCGACGGCAGCTATCACCACGTCGTTGAGCTGGTGAACTAGAGCCGCAGAAGGTCGCCTGAAACCGGCTCACGCTCTTTCTGGTCATCACCCCCGGCGCTCAGCCATGGGCTGCTTCTTTCTGGCGGGCCTCGATCTGGTTCACCGCGTCGACCACCGCGTCGAAGGTGAGGAGTGTCGAGGCGTGGCGGGCCTTGAAGTCCCGAACCGGAAGCAGCGCTTCGAGATCGGCCCATTTGCCGGTGGGGGCGGGCCCCTCCTCCTTCAGCATCTTGTACATCTGGTCGCGGACGGCGCGGAGTTCCTCCGGCGTCGAGCCCACCACGTGGCGGGCCATGATGGAGGAGGATGCCTGGCCGAGCGCGCAGGCCTTCACCTCATGCCCGAAATCGCTGACGGCGCCGTTCTCCATCTTGACGTCGACGGTCACCTTGGATCCGCAGAGGCGCGAATGGGCGACCGCCGTCGCATCCGGATTTCCCAAGCGTTGCAACCGGGGAATATCTGCTGCGAAGCCCAGAATCTTGCGGTTGTAAATGTCATTAATCATTCCAACATCCTAGCGCATGCGCATTCGGCCGCAAACCGTCGATTGGCGGTTTGCCATCAGGGTCCGGGGCATGATATGGGGGCCGCCATCCGGCGGGCGCAAGCGCCCGGCCCGTTTCAAGCCATGTCATCCGCTGGCGGCTGCTCTGCGAAGAAGCGCCAAAAGGAGAGTGAAGTCAGATTATGGACGCCGTCATCAAGAAGATCCCGCCGAAGCCCGTGAAGCGCCCGACGCAGGAAGAAGCCGAGGCCGCGGTGCGCACGCTTCTCGCCTGGGCCGGGGACAACCCGGACCGCGAAGGCCTGCTTGACACGCCGAAGCGCGTGGCAAAGGCCTTCCGGGAATATTTCTCGGGCTATGAGGACGATCCGGCGGAAGCCCTCTCCCGCACCTTCACGGACGTGGGCGGCTATGACGACATCGTCATGCTGCGCGACATCGAGTTCAACTCCCATTGCGAACACCACATCGCCCCCTTCGTGGGCCGCGTGCATGTGGCCTACCTGCCCAAGGTGGCGGTGGTCGGCATTTCGAAGCTCGCCCGCGTGGTGGAGATCTATTCGCGCCGCCTGCAGACGCAGGAGACGATGACGGCGCAGATCGCCAATGCGATTTCAGACTCCCTGAACCCGCGCGGCGTGGCCGTGCTGGTCGAGGCGGTGCACACCTGCATGTCCATGCGCGGCGTGGGCAAGCGCAACGTCGCCACCATCACCACGCAGTTCACCGGTGAGTTCAAGTCCAACCCGGTGCTGCAGTCGCGCTTCATGGAGCTGGTGCGGGCACCCTCCAGCGGCTTCTCGCTCTGATATGGCCTCGGACCTCGACGAAACAGACGCGTTTCGGCCGAGGTTCGATTCCGACGGGCTGATCCCGGCGATCGTGACCGACGCCGGGGACGGCACGGTGCTGATGTTCGCCTACATGAATGCCGAAGCCCTCCGCCTCACGCAGGAGACCGGCATCGTCCATTTCTGGAGCCGCTCGCGCGCGAGGCTGTGGAAGAAGGGCGAAACCTCCGGCGAGACGCTGAAGGCCGTCGAAATCCTCACCGACTGCGACCAGGACGTTCTGCAGGTGAAGGCCACGCCACAGGGCCGGGGTGCCGCCTGCCACACGGGGCGGCGCAGCTGCTTCTATCGCCGGGTTGAGAACGGCGCTCTCGTCTTCGTCGACGACGCCCGGCTGTTCGACCCCGGCGACGTCTATTAGAGCGGCGAGGGGTCAGCAGGGACCGCACGTCCTCCCCCCAGGACGTCACCCCGGCGCAGGCCGGGGTCCGGCGTCATGCGTCAGCGGATGCGGAAACCAAGCTGGATCCCGGCCTGCGCCGGGATGACGGCATGAGAGAGCATCCAATCAACTGCCCGTTGCTCTGGCCCGCCACCAGGATCAATTCGGCGACTGACCGGCACCGGGAGACGGGAGCGGCGAGCGGTCAGCCGGCCGAGGCGATGTAGGACTTCATCTCTTCCGCCTCGCGCTCGATCGATTCGATGCGGAGCTTCACCACGTCGCCGATCGAGACCATGCCGGCGAGGCGGCCGTTCACCACCACCGGAAGGTGGCGGATGCGGTTCTCGGTCATCAGCTGCATGAGTTCGGCCTCGGAATCGGCGGGGGCGCAGGTCATGACCTTGGCCGTCATGATGTCCTTGGCGGTCTTCTTCAGGATCGCCCCGGCATCCTTCGCCATGGCCCGCACCACGTCACGCTCCGACACGATGCCGGAAATGGCACCGGACGCGTCCACGACGACCACCGCACCGATGCGGTGGCGGGCGAGCGTGTCGACGATGGTCTGGACAGTGTCCGAGGGGGAGACGGTGACGACCTCCGACCCTTTCTGCCTGAGGATGTGAGCAACTGCCATGGAGGCCTCCTTCCTGCAAGGTGAACGGGAAGGATGCTAGCACGGTTTCAGGCGGCGCGCACCGCCCGCGGTGCCAGCCCGTAGAAGGCGAGAAGCCCGCCTAAGAAGCCGCCGACATGGGCCTCCCAGGCGATCCCGCCTTCTGCCAGGAAGGAATTTCCCGTCCAGCCTGCAGCGCCCGAAAACAGCGTCAGCGCCAGCCACACGGCGGTGAACATCAGGGCGCGCGGGTTGCTCAGCAGTTCGCCGAGGCCCAGCGGCCTGGCCCCGCCCGGAACGCGCCGCCCGTACATGATGGGGATGGCGGCCGCCAGAAGGCCCGAGACGGCGCCCGAGGCGCCGACCACGAAGATCTGCTCCCCCCAATGCAGGGCGAGGCTGGAGAGGCCGCCGGCGACGCCCGCCGCGAGGCACAGCAGCAGGAAGCGCGCCGGGCCAAGGTACCGCGCCACGGGCGTCCCGAAGACGAGCAGCCAGAGCGAATTGAAGGTGAGGTGCATCCAGTCGCCATGGAGCAGCATGTAGGTGACGAGCGACCAGTACTGCGCGCCCGGCAGCGTGGGAAAGCCCGGATCGGTGAAGCGGACGGGGTTGAGCGCCAGCGCGAAGAGCGACCAGACCTGCCAGCCCTCCCCCAGCACCCACAGGAGGAGATGGACCGCCACCAGCAGCCCGATCAGCGCCAGCACGATGGTGGGCGCGTTGAACACCGGCGGCGCGGGGGCCTTGTTCCAGTTTCCCGGCGGTTGAATCTGCTCCGGCACGCTGCAATCCCATTCTTGGCACGAAGACTGCATAGCAGCGCGGTGCAGGTCAATATTGAACACCGGAGCCTGCTCCGGGAACGAGGTTTTCGATGTGGGTTAACGAGGAGGCACGGCCAAGCCAAGCGGAAACGATCCATCCGTCCAACCGGATGCTGTTTCGCCACTGGGAAACACTCCGTGGACAGCGTTCCGCCCCGGCCCGGCACGATCTCGATTTGAAACAGATGCGGAAGCTGCTGCCCGGGCTGTTCATTGCGGAACGCTCCGCGGGTGCCGCGGAATTCCGCTGGCGGCTGGCGGGCACCGCCATCTGCGGCCTGTTCGGCCGGGAACTGACCGGCAGCGACCTCGTCGACGGCTGGGAGACGTTCGAGAGCGGCGTCATCCTCCGCTTCCTGTCCACCGTCACCGCCGCGCACCAGCCCGCACTGCTGCGCATGCGCTTCACCACCGACCGGGGCCAGTCGATCACCGCCGAAATGGCGGCCTTCCCCATCATCGCCGCCGACGGGACCAGCACGCATGTGCTGGGAGGCTTCTTCACCTTCCCTGACCCGCAGCTGAAGCATTTCGACGCGCTGACAGGGCGGGAACTCCTCTCCGCCCGCTTCGCCCCGAACGAGGCGCTGGCCGCCCTGCCCGAGGAGGCCCTCACGCAAGTCCGGCGCAAGTTCCGCGTGATATCCGGAGGCCTCGACAAGTCCTGAGGTCAGGCGAGGATGGCTCCGGAGCGGCTTCCGAGCGGATTTCCCGCCGGGGAGAGACGCGATTGGAACGATCCCGCCACGGCTTCGCGCTGCAGGCCGCCCCGGCCAGACCGGCACGGCTGGTTCTGAAAGCCCGCTTCATGCTTCCGGACATGAGCGAACACAGCTGCCGGGCCACCGCCATCACGCCTGACGGCGCCTTGTTCCTCACGCCCCTCGACGTTCCGCCCGGGCTGGCCGTGGTCTCCTACATCGAGGAGGTCGGCCGCATCGAGGGCGAGACGGGGGCGCGCCAGGAGGAAGGCCTCGCAGTGGCCTTTCGCGTCAACGGGCCGCGCCGCGACCGCATGGAGGCGCGGCTGCGCTGGCTCCTCACCAAGCAGCCGCCCGCCGGCGGGCCCGAGCGCCGCCACACCCGCTTCGTGCCCCATGACCCGTCCGCCCGGGTCACGCTGCCCAGCGGCCGTGAATACCCTTGCGAGATCATCGACATTTCGCTCTCGGGCGCGGCCATCCGCATCGGCCTGAAGCCGGGCATCGGCAGCCATCTCCTGCTCGGCAAGACGCGCGGCCGCGTCGTCCGCCACCTGCTGGACGGCATCGCCATCGAATTCGTGCAGCAGCTGGACCTGCAGCAGTTCCGCTCCACCTTCACCTGAGGGGGCCAAGGCAAGAGCGCCCGCTTCCCATCGCGTGCCGTCCTGGCATAGAGTGCCCGCTCAACGCCAGGAGAGAGCCACGAGATCATGCCATCGCTTTCCGCCTACATGTCTTCCGCCGCCCTCCCCGCCCATGGCCTGCTCGTGGGCCGCGTCTGGAACCCGGGGGCTGGTGGCCCTTGCGTGGTACGGCGCGACGGCGACAGCCTCATCGACATCACCGCCTCCTTCCCCACGATGCGGGACCTGTGCGAGGCGGATGACCCCGCAGCGGCGGCGCGCGCGGCGCAGGGCCCGGCCCTGGGCAGCGTCGAGGCCATCATGGCCAACACCCCGCCCGAGGCGCGCGACCCGTCGAAGCCGTGGCTCCTCGCCCCCGTCGACCTCCAGGCGCTCAAGGCCGCGGGCGTCACCTTCGCCACGTCCATGCTCGAACGGGTGATCGAGGAGCGCGCGCGCGGCAACCCGGCCGCGGCCGCCGAGATCCGCGCCACCATCGGCACGCTGATCGGGGACGACCTCTCCAGGCTCCGCGCCGGCTCGCCCGAGGCCATGGAGCTCAAGAAGGTGCTGATGGAAAAGGGCGCGTGGTCCCAGTATCTCGAGGTGGGGATCGGGCCGGATGCCGAGATCTTCACCAAGTCGCAAATCATGGCGGCCGTCGGCCACGGCATGGAGGCGGGGCTGAACCCGGTCTCGACCTGGAACAACCCGGAGCCGGAAGTGGTGGTCGTCGTCGCCTCCTCCGGCCGCATCGTGGGCGCCATGCTCGGCAATGACGTGAACCTGCGCGACGTCGAGGGCCGCTCGGCGCTTCTCCTCGGCAAGGCCAAGGACAACAACGCCTCCTGCGCCGTGGGCCCGATGATCCGCCTGTTCGACGCCACCTTCTCGCTCGATCACGTGCGCAAGATGCAGCTGTCGCTGAAGGTCGAGGGCGAGGACGGCTATGTGCTGAACGGCGCCTCCAACATGTCGAAGATCAGCCGCGACCCGGCGGACCTCGTCTCCCAGATGATCGGGCCGCACCACCAGTATCCGGACGGGGCGGTGCTGTTCCTCGGCACGCTGTTCGCGCCCGTCGAGGACCGCGACGCACCCGGCAAGGGCTTCACCCACAAGCTGGGCGACGTGGTGACGGTGAGCAGCCCGGAACTCGGCACGCTCGCCAACCGCATGACCACATCCGACAAGGCCGCACCCTGGACCTATGGCGCCAGCCACCTGCTGCGGAACCTCGCGAAGCGCGGGCTGCTCTGACACGGGTGGTTTCCTCATGGAACCCATGAGGAGAATTCCATATGCGGGCCGCGCGGGGCTTTGTTAGGCTCCTCCTCACGGAGGTGCCAGAACATGAACGTCCACACGCTGCCCGGCCCCGTCGCCGAACTCGCGGCGAATGCCGCCCTTCCCTTCGAGCGGGCGCGGGCCATGCCGAAGAGCGTCTATACGTCCGACGCCTTCCTCGAGGCCGAGATGGAGCACATCTTCGGGCGGGAGTGGTATTGCGTGGGCCGCGCCTCCAGCCTCAAGGAGCCCGGCGACTACGCCGCCTTCGAACTCGCCGGCCAGCCGCTGATGGTGATCAGGGGCAAGGACGGCGAGATCCGCTGCCAGTCCAACGTGTGCCTGCACCGCATGTCCACGCTGCTCGAGGGGCGGGGAAATGCCCGGCTCATCACCTGCCCCTATCATGGCTGGACCTATGAGGCGGACGGGCGCTTGCGCGGCGCCCCCGCGATGGCGGCGAACGAGGGCTTCTGCAAGGAACACTACCGCCTTCCACAGGTGAAATGCGAGGTGTGGCTCGGCTGGGTGATGGTCTCCCTCAACCCGGATGCAAGGCTGGTGGCGGAGCATTTCGCCGATGCCGAGGAGCTGATCCGGCCCTATGACATGACGAACTACACCGAGTGGTTCAACGAGAGCTTCGTGTGGAACACGAACTGGAAGGTGCTGGCCGAGAACTTCATGGAGAGCTATCACCTGCCCGTCTGCCATAGCGGCACCATCGGCGGTCTCTCCAAGCTGGACGAAATGGTGTGCCCGCCTTCGCCGCCGCATTTCAACTGGCACACGATCCTGAAGGAGCCCTCCTTCCGCATCGCCTGCGCGCACCCGTCGAACACGCGGATGGACGGCGACCTCAGGCGCACGACATTCCTGCTGGCGCTCTATCCCTCGCTGCTCATCACGCTGACACCCGGCTATTTCTGGTATCTCTCGCTCCACCCGAAGGGCGTGGGCCAGGTGCATGTGACCTTCGGCGGCGGCATGTGCAACGACTTCCTCGGCGACCCGGACGTGCCGGAGCTTTTTGCCACGCTCAAGGGGCTTCTCGACAAGGTGAACGTCGAGGACAAGGGCTGCACCGAGCGCGTCTATCGCGGCCTCTGCTCAGACATGGCGGCGCCGGGCCACCTGTCACACCTGGAGCGGCCGAACTATGATTTCGCCAACTATCTGGCACGCATGACCAGCGGCGCGTGAAGGCGTGCGGGCGCGGTTGACGCCCGCGTCGGGTGAGGCCACGCGCGCCTCGCCACCGACCGTCACTCCGGCGAAGGCCGGAGTCCAGCTTTTCTGCCCCAGAAGCGGGATGACAGCCTTCGCTGGCATGACGGAAAGGACGGGAAATTCGAGCTGTTACACCAGAAGCTCTCGCCTTCGGGTGATGTGGGTCTCGACCGCGCTGACGACGCGGTCGCAGTCGGCGTCCGTCACCATCAGCGACAGCGCCATGAAGCCGCGTTCGGCCAGGTAGACGCCCTGCTCCAGAAGATCGAGGAACAGCAGTTGCCGCAGGCGCTTGTCGGTCTCGTCCAGATCGTGCGGTGAGGTGATCTCGCCCGCAGACGGGTGGATGGCGATCATCGAGCCCTGGCCCATCGCCTTCAGCTTCACCTGATAGCGCATGAAGAGGTCGTTCAGCTTCTCGCGCAGCCGGTCGCCGCGCGCGTTCAGTTCACGGCAGGCCTCGGGCGTGTAGATCTCGTTCATCGCCACGGTGCCGACCGTCATCGTCAGCGTGTTGTTGTTGAAGGTGCCGGCGTGGGGCAGCGCGTTGGGCTTCGTGGGGTCGAACAGGTCCATGATGTCCCGCCTGCCGCCAAAGGCGCCGAAGCTCATGCCGCCGCCCACGTATTTGCCGAGTGTCTTGAGGTCCGGCTCGATGCCGAGCATGGCGGAAAGGCCGCCGGGATGAAGGCGGGAGGTCATCACCTCGTCGAAGATCAGCAGGATGCCGCGCGCTGACGTCTCGGCGCGGAGCATTTCCAGGAATTCACGGGTCGCGGGAATGCAGCCGCCGCCGCCCAGCATCGGCTCCAGGATCACGGCGGCGAGGTCATCGGCGTTTTCGGCGATCAGCTTCTGCGTCGTCTCCACGTCATTGTATTCGCCCATCACGCAGTCGAAGGGCGCGTTGACCGGCGAGGCGCCGTGGCTGAAATAGAGCGTGCCGCCGTGATAGCCGCCGTTCATCGGCATGATCTTCTTGCGGCCCGTGAAGCAGCGCGCGGCGGAAAGCGCCATCATGTTCGCTTCAGTGCCGGAGTTGGTGAAGCGCACGCGTTCGAGGTTGAAGCGGCGCGTCACCGTCTCGGCGAGCGTCACCTCTTCCCCGTGGTGGCCGCCAAAGTTCAGCCCCTTCTCCAGCGCGGCGCGCGCCGCCGCCAGGATGCGCGGGTGCGAGTGGCCGTAGATGCCGGCGGAATATTCGCCGAGGAGATCGAGGTAGCTGTGCCCGTCGATGTCGGTGAGCGTGGCGCCCTCGCCTTTCTCCACCCGCACGGGGAAGGGTGAGGTGAACAGCACGGTGCGGGTATTGCCGCCGGGCATCACCTCCGAGGCGCGCTCATGCATCACCTTCGTCTTCGGCCTTTTGGCGGCGAAGGAATCCATGGCATCCTTGAGGGCGGTATCGAGGTTCAGCACGGCGGTTCATCCCTGGACTGTCAGACTTATGATGGCGAAGGCCATGGCAAGATAGGTGAGCTGGTGGAGCAGCTGGTCCGCCATGAGTGCCCACCAGAAGCGGGCGCTGTCATGTGACCAGCCGTTCCGCCGCACCATGGTCTCCTTGGCGAAATCGACGTGATAATGGATCAGCGCATCCGCCGCCGCCAGAGCGAGCGCGGGAATTGCAGCCATGCCGAAGAGGAAGACGGCGAGGAAGCTGCCCGCGCCGTGGAGCCCCGCGTGCGCGATGCCCGCTCGCTCGCCGTAACGGCCCTTGTCCTTGACCATGCCAGCGGTCTGCAGGGGGCCGTCGCACAGCGCATGCTTCAGCTGAAGCAGCGCGAGGAGAAGGAGAATGCCCGCGGCCGAGACACTCTCCATCGGCGTTTCAGGCCGTGGCCTTGTCGCGGATCGGCGGCGCAAAAGTAAGATGCATGTCCCAGGGCAAATAAATCCACGTATCTTGCGACACCTCGGTGATGAAGGTGTCGACCAGCGGGCGGCCCGCGGGCTTGGCATAGACGGTGGCGAAATGCGCCTTGGGCAGCATCTCCCGCACCACGCGGGCGGTGGCGCCGGTGTCGACCAGATCGTCGACGATGAGCACGCCCGCGCCACCTTCGGTGCCGGCCACTTCGGGGCTGATGTTCTTCAGCACCTGGATCTCGCCCTGCTTGTCATACTCATAGGAGGCGACGCAGACCGACTCGATGACGCGGATGCCAAGTTCGCGCGCCACGACGGCCGCGGGGACGAGCCCGCCGCGGGTGACCGCCACGACCGCCCGGAACGGGCCCGCCGCCGAAAGCCGCCAGGCCAGCGCCCGCGCATCCCGGTGGAACTGGTCCCACGATACGGGGAAAGACTTCTGCCACTTCTCGTCCATGCTCACTGCCCTTCAGCTTTTCCGTCTTATGCCCCCGGCGGGGACGCGGCGCAATGCGTCAGGCCCAGCCGCGCGCCTTGCCCTGCTCGGTCAGGTCCTGCGCCATCTTCCGCACGGCGGCCAGGGCCTGCTCCAGTGCGGCCTCGTCGCGGGAGCGGAGCACAAGGTTGGTGGCGAAGCCATCCGCCGCCTGGAAGGGGTAGGAGCCGATGACGACCATGGGGAAGGCCTTCTGGATCTCGCCCAGGGGCTTGGCCGCGTCGCCTTCCCCGCCCCGGAACTCGACGTTGCGGGAGAGCATGGGAACACCGCGCGTCAGGCGCTTGGCCACGTCGTCCATCATGGCGTTCATGATCTTCGGGACGCCCGCCATGACGAAGACATTGCCGATCTGGAAGCCCGGCGCCTTGGACACCGGATTGTCGATCAGCGTGGCGCCCTTCGGGATGCGGGCCATGCGCATGCGGGCCTCGTTCGGCTCGCGCCCCATTTCCTTGAAATAGGCGAGCAGGATCTCGACGGCCCTCGGGTCATGGCCGATCTCGACGCCGAAGGCCTTGGCCACGGCATCGGCCGTGATGTCGTCATGGGTCGGGCCGATGCCGCCGGTGGTGAACACATAGCTGTAGCGGTGGCGCAACGCGTTGAGCGCCGCGACGATCTCCTCCTCCTGGTCGGAGACGACACGGGCCTCCTTCAGGTCGATCCCGATCGCCGTCAGGTAATCGGCCAGGAAGCCCAGGTTCTTGTCCTTGGTGCGCCCGGAGAGGATTTCATCGCCGATGAGCAGGACGGCGGCGGTCGGTTGAGTGGAGGTCATGTCTGCAAGCCCTTGTTCCGGGGCGGCTGTGCCAGCACGGCCCCCTCGCTGTCAATTCCGGCCTTCGCCCTTGCGGCGCAGCCTCCATGCCCCTATTTGCAGCATAGGATTGCGGGCGAAAGCATCCGTTGAGGCTTTCACGCGATCCTGTAGACTTGCCGCAAGACCTGAGACATTGGCCGGCTGAGCCCGGTTCTGGACATAGACCCGTATGACTTACGCCGCCGCCGACGACACCGATCACCCCCGCTCGAACCGCATCAAGCTGCATGGCCCCGCAGATTTTGAGGGCATGCGAAAGGCGGGCCGCCTCACAGCGGAGGCGCTGGACCTGCTGGTGCCTATGGTCCAGCCCGGTGTCACGACCGATGAATTGGACCGCGTGATCGTCGAATTCGCGCGGGACAACAAGGCGATCCCCGCCCCCTACAATTACCGGGGCTACCCCAAGTCGATCTGCACCTCGATCAACCACGTGGTCTGCCACGGCATTCCCAACGACAAGCCGCTGCGCGACGGCGACATCGTCAACATCGACGTGACGCTGATCGTCGACGGCTGGCACGGCGATGCGAGCCGCATGTACAATGTGGGCGAGGTGAGCCGGAAGGCGGAGCGCCTCGTCGAGGTCACCTATGAATGCCTGATGCGCGGCATCGCCATGGTGAAGCCCGGCGCGCACCTGGGCGACATCGGCTACGCGATCCAGACCTATGCCGAGGCGGAGCGCTGCTCCGTGGTGCGCGACTTCTGCGGCCACGGCCTGGGCCGCAACTTCCACGACCACCCGAACGTGCTGCACTATGGCCGGATGGGCGATGGCGTGGAGCTGAAGCCCGGCATGTTCTTCACCATCGAGCCGATGATCAACCTGGGCCGCCCGCATGTGAAGATCTTAGGAGACGGCTGGACCGCGGTGACGCGCGACCGCTCGCTTTCCGCCCAGTTCGAGCACACGGTGGGCGTGACCGAGACGGGGGTCGAGATCTTCACCCTCTCGCCCAAGGGCCTCCACCACCCGCCCTACAAGGTGTGATCCCATGTCGGGTTTCGAGGATGCCGGCAACAAGCCGCTGCCGCATTTCCTCGGCCATCGCGAGCGCCTGAAGGAACGTTTCCGCGAGGCAGGGCCGGAGGCCATGCCCGATTACGAGCTCCTCGAAATGTTGCTCTTCCGCGCCATCAAGCGCGGCGACACGAAGCCGCTGGCCAAGCAGCTGCTTGCCCGCTTCGGCACCTTCGCCGAGGTGCTGAGTGCCGACCCCGAGCGCCTGATGGAAGTCCGCGGCGTGGGCGAGGCGGTGGCAACCGAGATCAAGATCGTCCATGCCGCCGCCATGCGGCTGATGCGCGGCCAGGTGCTGAACCGGCCGGTGCTGAACACCTGGAACGCCATCCTGGACTATGTCCGCGCCGCCATGGCCTTCAGCGACAACGAGCAGTTCCGCATCCTCTTCCTCGACAAGAAGAACCAGCTGATTGCCGACGAGGTTCAGCAGGAGGGAACGGTCGACCACACGCCGGTCTACCCGCGCGAGGTCATCAAGCGGGCGCTTGAACGCGGTGCCTCCGCCATCGTTCTGGTGCACAACCACCCTTCCGGCGACCCGACTCCGTCACTGGCCGACGTGGAGATGACGAAGCGCATCGTCGACGCCGGGCAGCGGCTCGGGCTTTCGGTGCATGACCACGTGATCGTGGGGCGGAAGGGGCATTTCAGCTTCAGGTCGAATGGGTTGATCTGAGCAGTCCCGGCCTTCTCCCGTTGCGGCGTGGGCGCATATCTCAAATGTCGATTCCGTCATCCCGGGCTTCGCCGGGATGACGCTCTTTGATGATGTGCGCCCTCAGGCGGGGCGGAGTGCGGCAAGAGCCTCCGGCGTGTCCGCATCCCGCAGGACTGCGTCATCGGGCATGGAGACCTCGACGATCTGGTCGGCCAGGCCTTCGAACAGCACGCGGGCGCCCTTGTCGCCCGTCAGGCCCTTGAGCGCGTCGAAATGCTGGCGGCCCCACAGCACCGGGTTGCCGCGCTCCGCCCCGAACACCGGCACGCAGATGGAACGGTGCTCCGCCGGGCTGTAGGCGGCGATGAGCCGGCGCACGGCGTCAGGGCCGACCAGCGGCATGTCGCCCAGCGCCACCACCGCTGCGTCCGTGTCGGGCGGCAGCGCCGCGATGCCGGCTTTCAGCGAGGTCGAAAGCCCTTCCGCGAAGGCGGGATTATGGACAAAGGTGACGGGAAGCCCCTCGAGCGCGGTCTCGGTCATCCGCGCATCACGGCCCGTCACCACGAAGGTCACGTCCGCCGCCTGGCGCATGGCCGCGACCGTGCGGCGGATCATCGGCTGGCCGCCGACATCCGCCAGCAGCTTGTTGGCCCCGAAGCGGGACGACTGCCCGGCGGCGAGCACGATGGCCGCCACGCGCGGGGCGCGCTGCGGCTTGGGCTTTCCCTCACGCGGGGTTGGGCGGGTGGGGATCTCGGCGAGGAGGCCGCCCGCGCCCATGTCCATGATGTCCTGCGGCGTGACCTGGACGCCCGCCATGACGCGCGCCAGCACCCAGTCGAAGCCGTTGAGCTTGGGGCTTCGCGCGCAGGAGGGCACGCCGATGACCGGCACATTGCCGAGGCTTCCGAACATCATGAGGTTGCCGGGGTCCACCGGCATGCCGAGGTGCAGCACCCTGCCCCCGGCCTTGGTGACGGCCATGGGGATGACGTCACCCCGGTCGACGATGGCCGAGGCACCGAAGACGAGGATCGGGTCACAGGCGAGAGCGCTCATCTCCGCGATCGCCGCCGTCACATCGCCGATCGCGTGCGGCACCACACGCACGGCGGCGAGCGTACCGCCAAGGCCTGAGATCCGCTCGCGCATCGCATCTTCGGACTTGGCGATGATCGAGGGCTTGGTCTGCGGCATCTTGGTGATGACCAGCCCAACGCGCTTTTCCCGGAAAGCCTCCACCCGGAGCAGCGGCGCATCGCCGATGATGGAAAGCGCACGCTCCAGCACCTTGCGCGGCACGGCGAAGGGGATGACCTTGACGGTTGCCACCATCTCCCGATCCTCCACGATGGCGAAGGGCTGGACGGTGGCGAGCGTCAGGCTCTCATGCAGGCGGTTCAGTTCGCGCACGCGCTCCACGTCGACGATGGCGAGGCCATGGGCCGTGGCGTGGAGATTGGCGCGGCCCGTGAAGGGCGCCTGCGTGACCGTTCCTGCCGCGCCCACCAGACGGGCCACGGCGGCGGCGGCCTCATCCTCCGGCACGTCATCGGCGCCCAGCTTCGCGGCGAAGACGGTGAACACGCCGGAGGCCTTGAGCAGCGCGAGGTCGTCGGCGGTGAGGGTGCGGCCCTTCTTGAACATGCCGCCCTCATGCTTCACCGAATGCGCAAGGATCGCGCCCTCGGCCTCGTGCAGCGGCAGTTCCCCGAAGATCATCTCACTTGCCCAGCCGCAACGCGCGCGTCACTTCCGCCATGATCGAGACGGCGATCTCCGGCGCGCCCTTGGCCCCGATGTCCAGCCCGATGGGACCGTGGATGCGCCCGATCTCCGCCTCCGAAAAGCCCGCCGCCTTCAGGCGCTCCGCGCGCGAGGCCTGCGTCTTCTTGGAGCCGAGCGCGCCGATGTAGAACACCTCGGACTTCAACGCGGCGTGCAGCGCCGGATCGTCGATCTTCGGGTCATGCGTCAGCGCGATCATGGCGGTGCGCGGGTCGAGGCCCACCTTCGGGATCACCTCGTCCGGCCATTCCGCATGGAGCGCGATGCCGGGGAAGCGCGCGCCCGTGGCAAACGCGCCGCGCGGGTCGATCACCGTCACGTCATAGCCCAAGCCTTGCGCGATGGGGATGACGCTCTGGGCGATGTGCACCGCACCGATGATGACGAGGCGCAGCGGCGGATTGTGGATATTGATGAACTGGCCTTCATGGCTGCCTGACTGGTCGAAGCGGAAGGCCTCGTCCAGCCTCTGGGCCAGCGGATCGTCCTTGGCCTCCGCGCGGGTCATGAGGCGCTGTTCGCCCGTCTTCAAGTCGGTGATGAGCGCCACCGCCTGCCGGTTGGCGCGGGCGGCGAGCAGTTGTTCCAGAACCTCGCGCTTCAATGGATCGGCTCCACATAGACGCCGATGCGGCCGCCGCAGGCGAGGCCCACCTTCCACGCGGTCTCATCCGCCACGCCGAACTGCAGGAGCTTGGGGCTCCCCGAGGTGATGATGTCCAGCGCCTCCGTGACGACCGCGCCTTCAACACAGCCGCCCGAGACGGAGCCGATGAAATTCCCTTCATCGTCGATGACGAGCTGGCTGCCGATGGGCTGCGGGGCGGATCCCCATGTCTCCACCACCGTGGCGATCGCCACCTTGCGCCCCTCTTTCAGCCAGTCGGATGCCTGCTGGAGAATCGTGTGATCGGATGCGGCCATGATGTTGCTCCTTGTTCGCTGTGAATGACCGTCATCCCGGCGAAGGCCGGGATCCAGCTTCGGACGCCAAAAGCGGGACCCCGGCCTTCGCCGGGGTGACGGCACGAGCGGACATCCACCTCTTCGGATCATGCTCCGGCCCCGGAGCGCCCGCAAGGGCGGCGGCCAGGTCGCGCAGGCTGTCGAGGGAGTGCACGGGCCGGAACTCGTCCACATGGGGCATCATCGCCTTGATTCCCCCGGCCAGCGCCTGGAAGCCGTCATAGCGCAGAAGTGGATTGAGCCAGACGATGCGCTTCGTTTGCCGCCGCAGCCGCTGCATCTCGTGCTCCAGCGTGTCGACGCCCTCGCGGTCGAGGCCGTCGGTCATGATCATCACATGGGCGCCCTGCGTCAGCACCCGGCGGGCCCATTTGTAGTTGAATTCCTTGAGGGACGTCCCGATCCGCGTGCCGCCCGACCAGTCCTGCACTGCGCCGGAGACCTTGGCCATCGCCTCGTCGATGTCCCGCCGCTTCAGCTCCCGCGTGACGTTGGTGAGCCTCGTGCCGAAGAGGAAGACGTGCACCCTGTCCCGGTCATTGGTCAGCGCGTGGAGGAAGTGCAGGAACATGCGCGAATAGTTGGAGCATGAGCCGGAAATGTCGCAGAGCACGACGAGCGGCGGCTCGTGCCACTGCTTCTCGCGCCGCTCGAGGTCGATGAAGTGGCCCCCTGCCCGCATTGAGCCCTTCAGCGTCCGGCGCATGTCGATGGCGGGGCCCTGCATCGCCTTCTGCCAGCGCCGTGTCATCACCTCGGTGCGGTGGAGCCTGAGCCGCGCGATGGCCTGTCTCGCCTGTGCCTGCTCGGCCACCGTCATCTGCTCGAAGTCCTTGCGGCGCAGCACCTCGTCGGCGGAGGCGGTGAAACTCGCGTCCACCTCGATGTCGTCTTTCTTTTCGCGCTGGCGGCTATCCGCCTCGTGCTTGTCGAACATGGCCTCGGCAAGACGGCGGAAGCCGGCCTTCTTGGCCTGCTCAGGCGCACTCCGCGCGATCTGGTGGAAGAACAGTTGCATCAGCTGTTCCAGCATCTTGGGCTTCTTCCAGAAGACGTGGAAGGCCTGGTCGAACACCTCGCGCTGGTCGCGCCGCTTCACGAAGACGGCGTGGAGCGTCCAGTAGAAATCATCCCGCGTGCGCAGCGAGCCGGACATGGCGGCATCGAGCGCGTCGATCACCGCCCCGGGCCCGACGGGAACCCCCGCCTCGCGCAGCACCCGCGCGAAATGCATGATGTTCTCCGCCAGCCGGCCCTGGAGGGGGCGCTGGTTCTGGTTGGCGGGCGTGGAGAACGGGTTCTGCATGATCCTTATGTATGCGACATGGTCCGGATTTCATCCTTGATCTGGTCGAGGATGCGCTTGGCCTCCGTGCCCTGCATGCGGCTTATGTCGTCCTGGTACTTCAGCAGCACGCCCAGCGTGTCGTTCACCGTCTGCGGGTCGAGCGACATCGAGTCCAACTCATGCAGCGCCGTCACCCAGTCCAGCGTCTCGGCCACGCCCGGCGCCTTGTAGAGATCGCCGCCGCGCAGGGCATGGACGAAAAGCACGACCTCCTTGGCCAGCGCGTCGGACGCCTGCGGGCGGCGGGCCTTGACGATTTCGAGCTCGCGCTTCGCATCCGGGTAGCCCACCCAGTGATAGAGGCAGCGCCGCTTCAGCGCGTCATGCACCTCGCGCGTGCGGTTGGAGGTGATGATCACGATGGGCGGCTCCTCCGCCCGGATGGTGCCAAGCTCCGGGATGGTCACCTGGAAATCGGACAGCACTTCGAGGAGGAAGGCCTCGAAGGCCTCGTCCGTGCGGTCCAGTTCGTCGATCAGCAGCACCGGGGCCTGGCCCTTCGGCGCCTCCAGCGCCTGAAGGAGGGCTCGCTTGATAAGGAACTTTTCGGCGAAGATGTCCTGCCCCAGCCGCTCACGGTCGAGTTCGCCGGAAGCTTCCGCCAGGCGGATCTCGATCATCTGGGCGGAATAGTTCCACTCATAGACGGCCGAGTTGATGTCGAGGCCCTCATAGCATTGCAGCCGGATCAGCTTGCGGCCCAGCGTATCGGCCAGCACCTTGGCGATCTCCGTCTTGCCCACGCCCGCCTCGCCCTCGAGGAACAGCGGGCGCCCCATCTTGAGCGCCAGGAAGACCACGGTCGCGAGGTCGCGCCCCGCGATGTAGCCCGTGGAGCGGAGGAGCTTCACGGTGTCGTCGATGCTGGTCGGCACTTTATTGGTCATGTTCCACATCCCGTTGCGCCCCCTCATCCGTCACCCCGGCGAAAGCCGGGGTCCAGCTTTGACGGCCGCAAAGAAGCTGGATCCCGGCCTTCGCCGGGATGACGGCACGGAGAGGGTGTGCCATCAAACAAATGAAATGGGCCCGCGATATCACTCGCGGGCCCCGAACTCGCAAGTCTCAGACCTTACTTGGCCGCGTCCACGGCGCGCTTCGCCATGACCGTGATCAAATGAGCACGATATTCGGCCGAGGCGTGCAGGTCGCTGTTGAGGTCCTTCGCCGCAACCGAGATGCCGTTCAGCGCCGCGGAAGAGAAGTCCTTCGACAGGGCCGCCTCCATCTCCGCCACGCGGAACACGCCGGCGCCCGCGCCCGTCACCGCCACCCGGGCGGAACCGTCCGCCGTCTGGGCGGCGAAGACGCCGACCATGGCATAGAGCGAGGCCGGGTTCGGGAACTTGGCGTAGCCGCACTTCTTCGGGATCGGGAATTCCACCGCCGTCACCACCTCGCCCTCTTCGAGCGCGGTTGAGAACATGCCGGTGAAGAAATCATCAGCCGGAATGGTGCGGGCATTGGTGTGGATGGTGGCGCCAAGCCCCAGGCAGGCGGACGGGTAATCCGCCGCCGGATCGTTGTTGGCGATCGATCCACCGATCGTGCCCTTGTGGCGGACATGCGGGTCGCCGATACCGCCGGCGAGCGCGGCCAGACCGGGGATCGCCTTCTGCAGGTCGGCATTGCCAGCCACTTCTGCATGGGTGGTGCCAGCCTTGATGACGACCGTCGATCCGACGGTAACGCCGGCGTTCTTCAGGCCGCCGAGGTCGATGATGTCGGAGGGCGAGGCGAGGCCCTGCTTCATCGTCGGGATCAGCGTCATTCCGCCGGACAGGTACTTGCCGTCGGAGGCGCCCTTCATGGCGCTGACGGCATCCGCGACCGAGGCGGGGCGATGGTAGTTGAAGTTTTCCATGTCTTGGGTCCTCCCGCCTTACTCGGCAGCCTGTTTCATCGGCTGCAACGTCTTCCACACCGTGTGCGGCGTCGCCGGCATGGCCACGTCCTTCACGCCCAGCGCATCCGTCACCGCGTTCATGATGGCGGCGGGAGAGGCGATGGCCCCGGCCTCGCCGCAGCCCTTCATGCCCAGCGGATTCGACGGGCACGGCGTGCAGGTGAAGCCCAGCTTGAACGACGGCACATTGGCCGCGCGCGGCATCTGGTAGTCCATGTAGGAACCGGTTAGCAGCTGGCCGGACTCCTTGTCATAGACCGCACCTTCGGCCAGCGCCTGGCCGATGCCCTGCACGATGCCGCCATGGACCTGACCCTCGACGATCATCGGATTGATGATGTTGCCGAAGTCATCCACCGCCGTGTAGTTCACGACCTCGGTGACGCCCGTGTCGGGGTCGATCTCGACTTCCGCGATGTGCACGCCCGCCGGGAACACGAAGTTCGACGGATCGTGGAAGGCGGATTCCTTGAGGCCCGGCTCGATCTCGGCGGAGTTGAACTTGTGGGCCACATAGGCCGAGAGCGCCACTTCGCCGAACGCCATCTTCTTGTCGGTGCCCTTCACGGTGAAGGTGCCGTTCTTGAACTCGACGTCCTCCGCCGAGGCTTCCATCACGGCGGCGGCGACGCGCTTCGCCTTGGCCTCGATCTTGTCGAGCGCCTTGGAGATCGCCGTCATGCCGACCGCGCCCGAACGCGAACCGTAGGTGCCCATGCCGAACTGCACCTTGTCGGTGTCGCCATGGACGATGGACACGTTGTTGATGTCGACGCCGAGGCGCTCCGACACGAGCTGCGCGAAGGTCGTCTCATGGCCCTGGCCATGGCTGTGGGAACCCGTGAGGATCTCCACCGTGCCGACCGGGTTGACGCGCACTTCCGCCGATTCCCACAGGCCCACGCCCGCACCCAGCGAGCCGATGGCCGCCGACGGCGCGATGCCGCAGGCTTCGATGTAGGCCGAATAGCCGAGGCCGCGCAGCTTGCCGCTCCTGGCCGCTTCCGCCTTGCGGGCCGCAAAGCCCTTGGCGTCGGCGATTTCCAGCGCCTTGTCGAGGGCGGCCGAATAGTCGCCCGCGTCATAGCACATGATGACCGGCGTCTGGTGCGGGAACTGGGTGACGAAGTTCGTCCGGCGGAACTCGGCCGGGTCCATCTTCAGTTCACGCGCCGCGGTCTCGACGATGCGCTCCACCACATAGGTGGCTTCCGGACGGCCGGCGCCGCGGTAAGCGTCCACCGGTGCCGTGTTGGTGTAGATCGCGTCGACTTCCGCGTAGATCGCCGGGATGTTGTACTGGCCCGAGAGCAGCGTGGCGTAGAGATAGGTCGGCACGCAGGAGGCGAAGGTCGAGAGATAGGCGCCCATCGCCGCCTTGGTGTGGATCTTGAAGCCGATGATCTTGCCGTCGGCGTCCGTCGCCAGCTCGGCATGGGTGACGTGGTCACGGCCATGCGCGTCGGCGAGGAAGCTTTCCGTGCGCTCGGCCGTCCACTTCACCGGGCGGCCGCCCACGTGCTTGGAAGCCCAGACGCAGACCACTTCCTCGGCGTAGATGAAGATCTTGGAGCCGAAGCCGCCGCCCACGTCCGGGGCGATGACGCGCAGCTTGTGCTCCGGCGCCAGGCCGTGGAAGGCGGAGATCACCAGGCGCGCCACATGCGGGTTCTGGCTGGTGGTGTAGAGCGTGTAGTGCTCCTGTCCGGTGTCGTAATAGCCGATGGCCGCGCGCGGCTCCATGGCGTTGGGGATCAGCCGGTTGTTGACGAGGTCGATCTTCGTCACATGCGCCGCGCGCTGGAAGGCGGCGTCGGTCGCGGCCTCGTCGCCGATCGACCAGTTGAACACCCGGTTGTCCGGGGCGACGTCATGGATCTGCGCCCGGTGGCCCATCGCATCCGCGACGTCGACCACGTGCGGCAGCACGTCATACTCGACCTCGACGGCGGCGGCGGCCGCCTTGGCGAGGTCCTTCGTCTCGGCGATGACGACGGCCACGTGGTCGCCCACATAGCGCACCTTGCCCTGTGCCAGGATCGGGTGCGGGCCGGCCTTCATCGGCGAGCCGTCCTTCGAATGGATCATCCAGCCGCAGATGAGGCCGCCGATCTTGTCGGCCGCCACGTCGTCACCCGTGAACACGCCGACGACGCCGGGCATCGCCTTGGCCTTCGCGGTGTCGACGGACTTGATGGCGGCGTGCGCATGGGGGCTGCGCACGAAATAGGCGTAGGTCTGCTTGGGAAGGTTGATGTCGTCCGTGTAGTTGCCCTTGCCAGTGATGAAGCGCTGGTCTTCCTTGCGCTTCACGCGGGCGCCGATTCCGGTTCCGTTGTCCATGCGTCGTTCTCCCAAGTCACATGTTGGCCGCGCCGGCCTTCACGGCGGCGACGATGTTCTGATAGCCGGTGCAGCGGCAGATGTTGCCTTCCAGCTCGTGGCGGATCGTCGCCTCGTCCAGGTCCTTGCCGAGACGGTTCACGATGTCGACGGACGCCATGATCATGCCGGGGGTGCAGAAGCCGCACTGCAGGCCGTGATGCTCGCGGAAGGCTTCCTGCATCGGGTGCAGCTTGCCGTTCTGGGCCAGGCCCTCGATGGTGGTCACTTCCGCTCCGTCATGGGCGATGGCGAGTGCCGTGCAGGCCTTCACGGCCTTGCCGTTCACATGCACCACGCAGGCGCCGCACTGGCTGGTGTCACAGCCGACATGCGTGCCCGTCAGTCCGAGCTTGTCACGGATGAACTCGACGAGCAGTGTCCGGCCTTCCACGTCGCCGCACACGGCCTGTCCGTTCACCTTCATGGAGATTGCAGGCATAGGGTCCTCCCAAATTGGCCTTCGCAGGGCCGGAACCGCTCTTGCCTTGACGACTGGCGGTTGGTCCGGCTGCGAAATTCGATGATTGCCGAGGGGCATACTCATCTCTGATTTTGGCATCGTCAAGTGCGGGCGAGGCCCGGTGAAGCAGAAATGAAACAGAAATAATGCTGCAATCTCAATTTATTGCACTGCACACATCAAAACCGCCGCGACAGATGTGGCGTATCTGCCCGATAATCGACCATACCGGGGAGGTGCCGATGCGCATCGTGCTGATAGTGTTTGCCGTCTTCATGCTGGCACTGGCGCCGGCGCGCGCCGAATCCCTCACACCCGCCGACGAGGCTGCCTTCCGGAGCATCATCGGCAGCCAGATCGAGGCCTTCCGCGCGGAGGACGGGCCGAAGGCCTACAGCCATGCCGCGCCGGTGATCCGGCAGATCTTCCCCACGCCGGACATGTTCATGAACATGGTGCGCCAGGGCTACCAGCCGGTCTACCGGCCCCGGTCGGTCGAGTTCGGCGAGGCCGGCTTCTCGGCCTCCGGCCGCCCGATCCAGAAGGTCACGGTCGTAGGCCCGGACGGCCTCACCTATGAGGCCATCTACACCATGGAGCGCCAGCCGGACGGCAGCTGGGCGATCAGCGGCTGCGCCATCGTCAGGGCGCCGGAACTGGGGGCGTGAGGGGCGGCGGGACCTCGACCCCGCGCCTGATGTCGCGAAACTGACCGCCAGACAGGTGGCGCGCCCTCCACGGTAAGGGCTAAGGTTGGGAATGGCCGCACAGCCCCCAGCCGCCCTCTTCCGCAACAGCCTCCTCGCGATCCTCGCCATCATCGCCGTCGCCGCCCTCGCCCTGTGGCTGATGGGCCGCGTGCCGATCTGCAAATGCGGCTACGTGAAGTTGTGGGAGGGGAATGTGCAGAGTTCCGGCAACTCCCAGCACGTCTCGGACTGGTACACGCCCTCCCATGTCATCCACGGCTTCATCTTCTACGGGCTGCTCTGGCTCTTCGCCCGGCGCTGGAGCACGGAGACGCGGCTCGTCATCGCCACATTGGCCGAATCCGCCTGGGAGGTGTTCGAGAACACGCCCTTCATCATCAACCGCTACCGCGAGGCGACGATCTCGCTCGACTATTACGGGGACAGCATCCTCAACGCCGTGTTCGACATTCTCGCCATGGTGTTCGGCTTCTGGCTGGCCGGGCGCCTTCCCGTGCGGGCAACGGTCGCGGTCGCCGTGGCGCTGGAGTTCTTCGTTGGCTGGATGATCCGGGACAACCTCACCCTCAACATCGTGATGCTCCTCTGGCCCCTCGACGCGATCCGCGAATGGCAGATGGGGGTGACCCAGCAATGAGCCCTAGAAGCCTCCATCACGTCTGGCTCGCGGTTTCGGCCGCCTTTTCCGCACCCTTGTCTGCTGCGTAGACGCTTGCCAGGCCGGCGGCGACGAGGATGATGATGCCCACCCATTCCTTGCCGGACGGCAAGTGGTTCCAGACCAGCCAGCCCAGCACGATGCTCCAGATCAGTGCCGTGTATTCGAAGGGCGCCAGGCCGCTGGCCGTGGCTGACGTATAGGCCTTGGTGAGGAACAGCGTCGCGGCCGCGCCGACGACACCGCTCGTCAGGAGCGCCAGGAAGTCGAACAGTCCCGGCTCCCGCCAGCTCCTCAGCAGGAAGTCCATGCTCGGGTGCGACTGGATCTCCCACTCCATTTCTCCGAAGCCCAGCATCAGGCCAAGCACCACGCCCGCCATGGACAGCCAGGCCGTGCCCTGGAATGCGATCACGGCCGAATCGTCGTTTCCTCCCATCTTCCGGACGAAGATGACGGAGCCCGCATAGGCGAGCGCCGACAAGAGCGGCAGTGTCATCGCCCATTCGAACTCCCCATAACCGGGATGAACGATGAACAGCATTCCCACGAAGCCCGCGATGACCGCTGCCCACTGCGCCGAATTCACCTTCTCCTGCAGGAGGAGCACGGAGAGGACCGTGATCATCAAGGGCGCCGTCAAGTAGAGGGCGCTCACCGTCGCCAGCGGCAAGGTGGCAAGGGCGAGGTAGTAAGAAAGATTGGTGATGACCAGCAGGAGGCTGCGGGGAAGCATGGCGCGCGTTGATCCCTTGATGGCCTTGAAGGCGCCGGCCATGTAGACGACGATCAGCGCGATGGGCAGCGCGGCCAGCGCGCGGATGACGAGCGCCTGGTGGATCGGGTAATCGTCACTCGCCACCTTCATGATGAGATCCTGGATGGCGAATGCGGCAACCCCCACGCATAAATAGAGAATTGCCATTACCGATATGGACTGCAGTCTCATGAAATCTTCCCTCCCGCTGGCTAGCTATTCAACGGCGAAGCTGCATCGTCAAGCACAGCGGCGCAGGGCATGTGGTATGCTTACTTTGCACGGCTTGTGGCGCGCGTGATCATCCGCGCAGCGCCGAGGGTGGCTTACCATACCTGGCCCGGAAACTCCGCGAGAACAGCGGGAGCGAGGAGAAGCCGCAGGCCACGGCGATCTCCCGCATGCTCATGTTGGAATAGGTGATGAGGCGTTCCGCCTTCTCCAGCCGGAGCTTGAGATAGAAGCCCATCGGCCGCTCATGGAGCTTCTCCGCGAACAGCCGCTCCATCTGGCGCACCGAGAGACCCGCCGTGGCCGCCAGCGCCGCCGCGCTCAACGGGTCTTCCCCCTGCTCTTCCATGGCGGTGATGATCCTGAGAAGCCGCGCATCCGTCGTGCCATAGCGCGCCGCCGCCGGAAGCCGGGCCTGCGCCGGCTGCTCGGGCGTGCGGTAGTGGACCAGCTGGTCCGCCACCAGCACCGCGAGCGGACGGCCCAGCAGCCGCCCGATCCAGTCCAGCATCATGTCGATGGCGGCGGCACCGCCGGCACAGGTCATGCGGTCCCGGTCGGTCACATAAAGCGCCTGCTCGGCCTGCACCCTCGGATAGCTCTCGCGGAAGCCGGGCAGGCTCTCCCAGTGGCAGGTGGCGCGGTAATCGTCCAGCAGCCCGGCTTCGGCCAGGATGAAGGGACCGGTGTCGATCGCCGCCAGCAGCACGCGCTTCCGCGCCAGACCCTTCACGGCGGAGAGCATGGAGCGGGTCATGCCCTTCTCCGGCTCATAACTGGCCGAGATCACCGCCATGTCGGGTGTTCCGATGCCGGAAAGGCCGCCGGATACCGAAACCGGAATGTCGTTCGAGGCCGCAACGGGCTGTGCATCGGCCGAGACGAAGCGCCAGGAAAAGGTGTCCGCACCCGCGAAACGGTTCGCCACGCGCAGCGGCTCCAGCGCGCCGTAAAGCGCGATCATGGAAAACTTCGGGACCAGCAGGAACGCCACGTCATATCGGGCCATGGCGGGAAAAGAAAAGCCTTTGGCGGAAAAAGTCAAATACCCGTTTCGAAGCCCGCCTAGTCTCCCCCGCCACAGGACAGGAGGATTTCCATGCAGCCCAAAGTCATCATCACCTGCGCGGTCACCGGAGCGGGCGACACGGTCGGCAAGCACCCGGCCATTCCGGTGACGCCGGAGCAGATCGCCAACTCGGCGCTCGAAGCCGCCAGCGCCGGCGCCACCGTGGTCCATTGCCACGTGCGCGAACCCTCGACCGGCAAGGGCTCCCGCAAGGTGGAATATTACGCCGAGGTGGTGGAGCGCATCCGCGCGAAGAACAAGGAGGTGATCATCAACCTCACCGCCGGCATGGGCGGCGATGTTGAGGTGGGTTCCGGTGCGAAGCCCCTCGACTTCGGCCCCGGCACGGATTGCGTCGGCCCCGAGGAGCGCCTCATCCACGTGAAGGAACTGCGCCCCGAGATCTGCACGCTGGATTGCGGCACGCTGAACTTCGGCGACGGCAACTCCATCGTCGTCCAGACCCCGGCGCAGCTCCGCGAGCAGGCGAAGCTCATCAAGTCCTATGGCGTGAAGCCCGAGATGGAAATCTTCGACTCGGGGAATCTCTGGTTCGCCAAGCAGCTCTGCGCCGAAGGCCTGATCGACGGGCCGCCGCTGTTCCAGCTCTGCCTAGGCATTCCGTGGGGTGCACCTTACGACACGGAGACCATGGCCTACCAGAAGGCGCAGCTGCCCGAGGGCGCCATCTGGGCCGCCTTCGGCATTGGCCGGAACGAGTTCCCCGCCGTGGCCCAGGCCGTGCTGCTGGGCGGCCACGTGCGCGTCGGCCTCGAGGACAATCTCTGGCTCGAGCGCGGCGTCCACGCCTCCAACGGCACGCTGGTCGAGAAGGCCGTGAAGATCATCGAACTCCTCGGCACCAGGGTCGCCTCGCCGGACGAGGGCCGCGAAATCCTGAAGCTCGCCCCGAGGAAGCAGTAAAATGGCACACGAGATCAAGACCGTCGGCATCGCCGGCACCGGCCTCATCGGCGCGGGCTGGGCGGCCCGCCTGCTGTTCCGGGGCTTCGACGTCATCGCCTTCGACGTCTCCCCCACGGCGGAAGCCAAGCTCAAGGCCCAGATCGCCACCGCGTGGCCCTCGCTCG
>VFQT010001570.1_pt1 | contig 26932 bp, 16 predicted proteins | sample 3512381 | NCBI WGS metagenome assembly VFQT01 (sample SAMN10412376, study PRJNA504923) | tailings metagenome | isolation source: Relicate 2 Philex TSF3 active mining site | place: Philippines: Tuba, Benguet | collected 2017-08-29
AAAGATTAGGGTTTGGTCTTCGGGAGATATGCCAATGCCAGAATCTTTTATGGTGATCTCAATAAAGCCTGGCAGGAGCCTTCCATCGATGGTGATCGTGCCGTTATCGGGTGTGTATTTAATGGCGTTCATCACAACATTTGAAAGCGCTTGATATAGGCGTTCTGAGTCGCCGTAGATCATCATATCTGCACCTTCAAAATTATGAACATCCAATATTTGTTGGCGCTCGCTGGTAGGCTTCTTGAATTCATTGCGGATCAGGTTCAGCAGGTGACTGGTCCACAATGGCTGAATGTTAAGCGTAAGTAGGTGATTGTCGATGAGTGAGACGTCGATCATGTCATCGATGATGTCTCTCAGGCGCATGATGCCAGTATTGACTCCGCTAAGGTAACTTTTCATGGCTGGCTGTTCGGAGTTATGAACCAAATCCGCCATCATCGATGTGTAACCTTCGATCAGAGTTAGCGGTGTTTTCAATTCGTGAGCTGCTACGGAAATGAACTTGGATTTGTTTTGGTCAAGGGTTTGCAGCTTTTCTTGAACCGCTCCCAATTCCTTCGAGATATGTGCCACGCGGGTTTCCATCTCATAACGGATAACCACACTCAAACTATGCGCCAAAATGGGAATGACCGCTGCCAATAATTCAAATGCATCTTTATCCTCGAGATGATCGCCTGCAATATCAATGGTAAGGGAGATCATTCGGTCGAGTACGAAAGAGACATGGTAATCTGCTTGCTCCAGATTGGTCTCGGTAGGAGAATGCCCCCAATCATAAAGGATGGGGTCAAGCCAGGCGGTATCTCCGGTGACAATGGTTTGTTCGAGGAGGGTATAGAAACGTTGTAATTGCTCTTCAAAACCCGAACGCACACCTTCTCCAGCCGCAAGTTCGCGGGAGACTCGTTCCACCCATATGGGTCTTAATTGCTGCAACGAAGCTTGTACTACCATTGTCTTAAGTGTACGCCCAGTCTTTGCTTTTGACCACTACTATTTTTCGCCTTGAAAAACGACCCAGTGCCATAGTGTGTCACCTACGGCATGAAGACTATTGGATGAAACCTTGTCTGTTGTATCCTCTGTAGTATGCCAGTAGGGGTAATCAAAGTCGATGATATCAACAGCTGGAATACCTTTTTTTAAAAATGGAGTATGGTCGTCTAACATGCTATGCTTTTCTGCTTGAATGAAAACTTCACCATACCCAAGTTGTTCAGCCGTCTTCCAAATTTCAGCGCGGATGGTCGGGTCTGAGTTCTTTTCGTAATACAGGTTCAAGTCTGAGTCACCAACCATATCCACGATCACTACAGCTTGCGGAGTAACAGGGACTTCCTCCACAAATGCGCGCGAACCGAGGATCCAATCCCAACCTTCAATGCGACCATTGTCTTCTGCATCGAAAAAGACCAACCATGTTGGGATGGTGTCTTTTGGCAAGGTTCGGGCTAATTCTAATAAGACGGACACTCCAGATGCGCCATCGTTTGCGCCGGGCACTGGCTGATCTCGCTTTGATTCGTCTGGGTCATGGTCAGCGATGAAACGCGTATCGTAATGAGCAGCAAGGATGATCTGCGGTTGTTCTTCTCCGCGCTTGGCAATGATGTTGTAAATTGGTTTTCCAAGACGTTCTGACTCGTGGACCTCCACTATCCATCCAGCAGATTCCAGCTCCGCCCGCATCCATTCACGGATTTGGGCATGTCCTGTCGACCCGGGCGTTCGCGGCCCCATATCTACTTGCGTTTGCACATCCGCGTAGGCGCGGTCTCCGTTAAAAGATGTAGAAGCCGCTTCAAGGGTTAGAAATGACGCGGCGTACCATCCTGTAACGATCAACAACAAGCCAAGGATGATGGATAGATAAAGAACGACAGCGCGTTTATTCATCATGAATTATCTTGAAGATAGGTTTCAAGTGCCTGTGAAGCACGGTCTGCGTAGGCTTGTCCCTTTTCACGTTTGCTGATCTTCTTTCCGAAATTCAACTCTGGCAAAATACCGAAGTTGGCTTTCATCGGTTGGAAGTCTTTCAAGTCTGCATGGGTGATGTAATGGCACAACGCCCCAAGCATGGATTCCTTTGGGAGAGTCAACAGGGGTTTGGCTTGGATACGCCTTGCCATGTTGATGCCCGCCAGCAGCCCTGTGGCAATATTGCCCATATACCCTTCCACACCTGTGAGTTGACCTGCGAAGAAAAGGTCATCACGAGTGATGTGCTGCAGAGTGGGACGTAGAAGCTTTGGCGACGCAATGAAGGTATTGCGATGCATCTGCCCGTAGCGCTCAAATTCGGCATTTGCAAGCCCGGGAATCATTCGCAGCACACGGCGTTGTTCAGGGAATTTTAAATTGGTTTGGAAGCCAACAATGTTATACAAACTTCCGGCAAGATTGTCCTGACGGAGTTGTGCTACCGCGTAAGGACGTTTGCCAGTGCGCGGGTCACGCAATCCGACTGGGCGCATGGGACCATATGCCAGTGATTCATCCCCGCGTTCTGCGATGATCTCTACGGGCAAACAGCCTTCGAAAAATTGCCCAGCCTTCACACCGGTTTTGATGGCATCTTCGAAGGAGCGCAGCTCAATGCGTTCTGCTGTTCGCAAGGCGTTCAAGAATTCGTAATACTCTTCCTTCGTGAACGGACAGTTGATGTAGTCGCCTTCTTCCTGTTCACTCTTGTCATAGCGTGAGCCGCGGAAAGCGATTTCCATGTTGATGCTTTCGGCGCGGACGATGGGCGAAATGGCATCGAAGAAGAATAGATGTTCGTCACCGCTCAATGCTGCAATGGATTTGGAAAGGCTATCTGAGGTGAGAGGTCCGCTGGCGACGATGACGGGTGAGGTCGGAATCTCCTTCATTTCTTCGCGGATCAATTCGATATTCGGGTGCGCTTCAATTCGCTCCGTCACGCGTTTTGCAAAAGCTTCACGATCGACGGCTAAAGCAGCGCCTGCAGGGAGAGCTGTCTCCTCGGCGCACTCCACCAACAGGGAATTGAGTCGGCGTAGTTCATTTTTCAGAACGCCCGAGGCGCGGTCGGCTTGGTTCGAGCCGAGCGAGTTCGAACAGACGAGTTCCGCAAGGTCGTTTGTCACATGTGCGCCTGTCGGGTTGATGGGGCGCATCTCAAATAACTTCACTTTGATATTTTGTTGGGCAAGCTGCCAGGCAGCTTCACTTCCGGCAAGCCCGCCACCGATAACAATAACGTCATTCATAGGGCGCTATTTTACCAGTGGACGATAGACGGTGGACCATAGATCAAGATTAAACTCCTTTGCCTGGCGTTTGCGGTCTATTGTCATTGGTAATGTATAATTTGAAAAGCATCCGATATGCAAACTGAATCTGGCATTGATACCCAACTCAAGGAAGCAGTTCACCTCACAGCCGCAACATGGGCTGTGTTGGTTGAGCGAGTGGGCGGCGTATGGCTGGTACGGGCTTCGTATCATTTGAACAAGGCAGCTCAGAATGAGTTGACTGGTATCATGGCCGCTTCATCGACGGATGCCTGGTTGTGTGGCGCGCTTAGCGGGGGACATGCACGCTCGGCAGAAATTCCAGAAAATCGTTCGCTTGGGGTGGGGCGTTTTTTTGCATTTCCCATCCTCAGTACTTCAAAATTAATCCTAGTGGGTGCGAAAGAGGAGCAATCCAATTCTGCCCAACGGGTCTGGCGGCTGATGGCTTCGCTGCTTTCAGGGCAATTCACCCCGAAGACTCAAACCCTTCTGCCTGACCTTCAATCTGGGCTGGCATTCGACTTGCCGGTTGCGCTCGAAAAGGTGCTTGGTAACTTTGTGCAAACAGTAACCTGTCAGGGTGCCTGGTTGGCGATCCGCCATGGCGAGTCGCTTGATATCCAAGCCGAATGGAATGCACCAAAATCTCGCGGTGCATCTTTATCGATAGAGGACAACCCGATCTTTCGACGCGTGAACCGTTCGTTATCGGACCTGCTACTTACCCGCGGACAACCGAATTTTGACCAACTCCCATTCACAAATCTGAAACCAACTGGTGGAGCATTGATCTGTCTGCCATTGGTCATCGGTCAGCGCTTGATCGGGATCGTGGTCATGTGGCGGCAAAAAGAATTCACCACGGCAGAACGTGGTCAATTGCGTGAACTTGCCATGAGCGTACCGCAGACGGTAGATATTGTTGTCACATTTTCAGAAATGTCTTCACATTTGCGCAGACTTGGTTTGCTCAATGATTTTGTGTTGACAGTTTCATCTGCACAAAACCTTGACCAGATCGCGCGCCGCATGTTCGGTTTGCTTTCTCGCGCTTTTGGTACTGAATTGATCGCTCTGTTCTTAAAGTCAAGTGACGGACGAATTCTTCGGGATTACCGATTATTTGACGGGAAGTTAAATGTCATCAGCATATCGGCTGCCGACCATCCCATTCAGCCTTTGTTGAAGGAAGGGCGCGTTCGGCGTATTGCGGATTCTTCTCACGAAGGATTTGTCGGTATTCACAAAGCTGCCCGTGCTGAATTGATCGTTCCACTCCGCTACCGTGGGCAAGCCACTGGAGTGCTGGTGATCGAAAATACCCAAGCCGAAGCCTTTAGTCAATACGACGAACATCTCATGGTCGTGATCGCGAGCCACCTGGCAGGGTTGATCGAATATACCCGCCTGCGTGAAGAAGCAGAAGGCAGAGCAAGAAGCTTGGGGCTTATTCATGAAGTGGTTCAGCAGGTCATCGGTTTGAACGATAAAAAAGAGGTGGCGTCAATTACATCGGAGTTGGTGGCGCAATACTTTCGCTATGAGCTTGCTGCAATTCTGCTGTTGGATGAACATAATGAATTCTCCATCCAAGGCATCGGCGGGACGCAAGCCCGGACCTTTGCTCAATCACTGGGGGGTGAGGAATTTGTTGTCGTCGAAGGTGTAACCGGGCATGTCCTGCGCAAAGGCGAGAGCATCTTGCTCAATGACACTTCTCAAAGCAAACTTTATAAACCGACAAAAGGTTGGGATGCACGCTCAGAGATCTGTGTGGCAGTCAAAGATGGTGAACAGATCCTTGGCATCATCGATGTGGAAAGCCGTGACTTCAATGCCTTCTCACATAACGACCTGATTGCGATGGAAGCCTTGGCAGGCATCCTCGCCTCGGTGGTGACCAGTGCCAATCAGTACCAACGCTTGCAAGAGACGGTTCGGCAATTGCGCATGACGGAGACAGAACTCAAAGAACGCATGGAAGCGCAGCGTGCTGCCGAGAATCGACTTTTACAAGCTGCAAAACTTGCAGCAGTTGGTGAGATGGCGGCAGGCGTGGCACATGAGCTAAATAATCCATTGACCACAGTAACCGGTTTTTCTGAACTGGTACTGGAAGATTTGGCAGAAGATTCACCTCACAGGCATGAACTGCTCATGGTCTTGCAGGAGGCGCGGCGTGCCAGTTCGGTTGTGCGACGTTTACTGGATTTCTCGCGTCAGGGTGATCGTCTCCGCGCCAGTGCTGACCTGAATGAAGTCGTCAATGATGTGATCGCATTGACGCGGCATCTTATTCAAACCAATAACGTTGCACTTATTCTTGACCTTGATGAATCCCTGCCGTGGGTTGCGATTGATTCAAACCAAATAAAACAGGTCTTGCTCAATCTCATTCATAACGGTTTGCAAGCCATGCCTAAAGGCGGTGAAATGCAGGTGCGGACCTTCCTTGGGAAGCGCGAGAACCGCGATTGGATCGTCATGTCTGTGCAAGATACTGGTACAGGTATTTCTCTAGAAGACCAGTCGAAGATCTTTGAACCATTCTTCACCACTAAAGGCAACCGTGGAGGTACCGGACTGGGTCTTTCCGTCACCTATGGTATTGTCGCAGATCATGGCGGCTCCATTGAGGTGTTAAGTCAGTCTGGGCGCGGTTCGGTGTTTGAGGTTTGGCTGCCGTTGTAAAACAATCAGCCTCTAAGGTACAAAGACTCAAAGCCACGAAGTTCTTTGTATCTTTTTGGTTAATATAAAGAGAGAAAAGAAAACATGGAAGCACCTTTTATTTATATCGTTGATGATGAGCCCGGCATTGCCATGCTTTGCGAACGGGTGCTTTCGCGTGCGGGATATCGCGTCGTCACCGAAACGAATCCACGTAAAGCTGTGGAATATTTTGAAGATCATTCCATTGATCTTTTGCTCGTTGATATCCGTATGCCTGAAGTGGATGGATTTGAGGTCATTCAGCATGTGCAGCGTTGGCAGCCCGATGCGGCCATTCTCATCATGACAGGTCATGGCACAGTGGATACAGCCATTCGCGCGCTCCGTCAGGGCGTGGATGGACTTATTCTCAAACCGTTCAAGCAAGGTGCAGAACTTGTCGATGCAGTACAACTGGCTTTTGCCGACAATCAGAAGAAACGAGATGCTGCTCGCACACAAGCTTTACGTCCACTTTTTACCGTCACCGAAGCGATGCTTTCAGAGATCCGCCGCGCACCGTTGCTAGACCTCATTGTCAAAGCCATCACCACACAGGTAAATTGTTCGCAAGCGGCGTGTTATCAATGTCAAAAAGAGACGAAGGAATTTTCCCGCCTCGCTGGGAAGGGTGTGTCAGAGTCCATGCCATTAATGGATTTAATTTCACGCGCAAATGCCTCCGACTCACCAGTGCTGATCAATACATCCGGACCGAGTGACCCCGCCCTCAAAGCGCTTCTTACGGACCTCGAGCTGGGTTCAGCAATTCTCGTGCCGGTTCATCATCCAAGCTTGAGCACTGTCTTCTATGCTGCACGCGCGGAGAATGAGCCTGCTTTTCGTGAGTCAGATTTGGAAATGTTTCAGATATTGGCTCGTCAGGCAGCGACCGCACTCGAGAATTCCCGCCTATATGCTGAACAATTAGAATATGTCCGTCAGATCGAAGCCTCGCAAAAGGCATTGATCCAAGCTGAGAAAATGGCTGCGGTTGGGCGTCTCAGTGCATCACTCGCCCATGAATTGAATAATCCTCTTCAAGGTGTACAAAACTGTTTGCATCTTGCCGGGCGGGAGGATTTACCCGAAGAGAAGCGTAAAGAATACTTTGACCTAGCCAAATCTGAGCTCGAACGTCTGATGACCACTGCGCGTCGTATGTTGGACTTTTACCGTCCGAATGCATCGACTCAGACTCAGGTCAACCTGGTGGATATGCTCGAATATGTCCTAAGCCTTATGTCTAAACAGATGTATGAGGCAAAAGTAAACGTGATCAAAGACATTCGTGATGATCTTCCACTTATCACCGCAGTGGGGAGTCAGATCCAGCAGGTGTTCATAAACCTGATCCTCAACGCTGCCGATGCCATGTCTCCAACCGGAGGTGAGCTCCATATCACAGCGCGGACATGGGAAGACCATGTTGAATTGCTCTTCCAGGATAGTGGCAAAGGCATTACCAGTGATGAGCAACCTAACATTTTTGAGCCTTTCTTTAGTACTAAAGATGGAGGGACAGGGCTGGGTTTAACAGTAAGTTACAATATAATTACCGCACATGGTGGTTCACTGGAACTGCTTCCAGACCACGCTCCAGGTGCTTGTTTCCGAATAATATTGCCAACCGGAGGTAAACAATGAAGTCGAACATTCTTGTCGTTGATGACGAACCTGTAGCCCGGCAATCCCTCACCGATATTCTGAAACTGGAAGGGTTTATCGTTGGGTCTGTTCCAAACGGACAAGCTGCCGTCGAACATATTCGTACCCATACTGTGGACCTAATGATCGTTGACCTCAAAATGCCTGGTATGGATGGTCTTGAAGTGATTCAGGTTGTAAATCAAACTTCCCCCGACACCGAAATTATATTGCTGACTGCACATGGATCGATCGAAACCGCTGTTCAAGCATTGCGCTTACGCATTCATGATTATTTGTTAAAACCGGCCTCTCCAGCTCAAATTATAGCCAGTGTGAAAAAAGGTTTGAGCCGACATGACCGTTCACGTGTGAGCAACGCAGCGGTAACCAGTACTGAATCTACGCAGGAAGTGTATACTCTCAAAGATGGCACGATGGTCGACCTCTCGCGTCGTCAAATTAAATTCAAGAATAAGATCGAGCATCTTACCCCCGCTGAGGGACGCCTGCTGCGTATCTTGATGGAGAATGAGGGTAAGGTCTTCTCTCATCGTGAGTTGGTTCTTCTTGTGCAAGGATACGATACTTCGCAGCGAGAAGCTCCCGAAATTTTACGTCCGCTCGTTAGCCGCCTGCGCCACAAACTGGAAGCCTTCCCTTCGCTCTCAGAGAAAGTTGTCAGCGTGCGCGGGACGGGTTATTTGTATGAGGGTGGGTAGATAGAACGATTGTTAAAAATAAAAGGGACATCTGAGTTACAGTTGTCCCTTTTTTATTATCAAGACTATTAAGCTAAAACTCCATCTCCCTCAACTTCACATACAAAGCTTCTAATACACCGCCTGCAACGGACAGCGCTTTGTCAGAAACGAAATGGATCATGCTTGGTTCGTTTCGAGAATCTACGTCACCGATTTTCATGCCCTCGAACACTTCCACTTTGGGGTGGATCAATCCGCGCAAGATTCCATCAAATGGACTGGTAATAGATGTTCCATTAATTATTGCAATGGCTTCACCTTCTTTGCAAAGATCGCCAATGGTTTTGAGAGGTTGTAATGTCCCTGCAGTGGGGGAGCGCAGTACGCGGCGTTTGTCGCCGTCGGGATGGCGACTATCGGGAGCAGTTGTGCCTTCCCAATAGACTCTGCCGAGGGTGTGCCCGCGTTGGGTTTCGATCACAGCGTGGCAATCGGCTCCGGCTGTGAAACCAGGCCCAAGTCCGATATGAAGTGCGACCTTGTTCGGCAAAGGATCGGGTTCCGTTTTCATCAACCGTGCATCTACTAAAAATGTGGATGATGGACTTGTCAGAAACTGATTATTGAGAATGTTGGCATTTGGGTCGACCAATACAGGAATCTCGCCCGCCTCCATCACGACCTGAAACTGGTCTGCCGAAACGAGCCTTGCGGTTACTCTTTCAACGGTTTGCGTTTCTTCATAAACTGCCTCCGAAAATGAGACAGTGCGACGTACAGCCAGCGGTTTTTCAAGTTCGAGAATTGCGACCTTAAAACCGACGCGGTGTAAACGGAGAGCAACGCCCGAGGCGAGATCTCCGCCGCCGCGAATAAGGATGAGTGGCTTCATGAAATGTCCTGTGAGATGGGTTGAGCTTGTTCGTGAAATAGTAACCCGAATGTATATGTGGTTATATAGATGAAAACGAACAATGCAGAAAATACACTGATGAACATAATGGATTGCATGCTCGGATGCATGGCATAGTATAGCATCTCGCGCAGCCGGTCATATGGGTTCAAAATGACATCCCACGAGTTCCAACGCAAGAACCGACCAATATAAATGCCCACACCGCACAACGTGCCAACCGCTAGAACGAATACCCAGCCAGTGATATGACCGAACGCTTTACGCACGATATCGTGCATGATGAATAGAGAGAAAACGCCGAGCAATACGCCCGTCCATGCGAACCAGTTGATGAGCAGGGTGTCGAACCAGATCGGAACGCCTTCACGTGGATGACGTAAGTGGAATAGGTCTGTGACAATATAAGGGGCGTTTGGAAAGAATAAAAGCCATAAAATGGCAGCGATCGGCAGTGTGATGGCAACAAAGCGGCGCTTATTGGCAAAGCTCGAAGCAATGTACGACATTCCCAATGGCAGCCAGGCGAGGAAAAGATTCCAAACAAGGAAGTCATAATCCAAATTGCCACTGATTTTGGTGCGAAAACGGAATAAAGCGATCGAGATCAAACTCGCACCAGCGAGCAGACCGATGATGGTTAGACGAAAACGGAATGGTTTGAGTTTGTCATAAAAATTGTTGATCATTTATACCTCCAAGTATCGAGCCCATTCTATATACGCCTGCTTTCAATCCCTTGCAAAGACTCGCTACAAAGCTACCCACTTAATTGTGTTGGCTGTGTGGACGCTAATTGTTCCGGCGTGCTTTGTGCTCGGGTCACCTGCTCTTGCAGCATGTGACTGAATGAATAAAGCAGGAGGAAAATGAACAAGAAGAAAAAGGTATACGCAAGCGTGAACGCAGCGAGCCGTCTGCTGGGGTCAATGACGATGCCAAGAATTTCCATGGCAGTTTCGCCTGGGTTTTGCAGAATATCCCATGAGTTTAGGCGCACAAAGCGACCGATATAAATGCCAAAACTGCTAAGTCCTGAGATCGCGAAGACAAATAACCAGCCCAGCCAACGATTGAAAGTGCGGGTGATAATGTCTTGCATCAGATAAAGCGAGATGACCCCAAGCAACGTCCCGGTCCATGAGCACCAAACCACGATGATCACGTCATACCAGAGTGGAGCTTCGAAGCCGGTCCCACGGGCGAGGTCTTGTAGGTCTGTCAGCATATAAGGTGCGTTGGGAAAAAATAGCAGCCATAAAAATGCCACAAATGGGATCGCTAAATATACCCAAACTTTTTTCCAGGAAAGCGCATGAGCAAAGTAGGACAGGATGAACGGAATCCATGCAAGAAAGAGATTCCAGATCAAACCCGTGTGACGCGGAGAGTCGGTGTAGACCACGCGCGCTGCCACCAAACCGATACATGTGACACAGGCTAAATTAAGAAGGAAAAAGACCGCAATGTTGTGGCGATTGCGAAACAGAAAGTTCTTGATCTGGTTGAACATCATATTTTCTTTCTTGTGAAGAGGATGAAATCGAGGTCACCGGGTGAGGAGCCTAGTTCCGTGAGGATGGCAGCAGCTTCGCTTCGGTGCTGCATTCCGTGGTTGACCACATGCGCCATTGACTCCCATAAGATGTTTTTATACTTCACACCTTCAGTGCTGGTGTAATAGAAAGGTGCGTTTAATATTTCGTCATTCACCTGTCTGACGAATGTCATCAACTCAGCTTCTTCCTGTGACCAACGGGAACGCAGAGACTCAAAGGTTGGGAAATCTTCTGGTTTGAAACGAGTGGTCGGAGATTCACCGACCCAACGTTTCCGCCAGATCCATTCGGCAAAGAGGGTATGTATTAACACACCACGCAGATAACGGTGCGGATATTCCGAGTTCGCCAGAAATTGTTCAAGGCTGAGTTTGGCAGCGGCATCTAGGATCCGTGCATTCGACCACTGGTTATAGCGGTAAAGAGTTTGAATATATTCTTTGTTCATGTGAGCTCCTTGGTTAAATCCCCCAATCACATATGCACTTGTTTTGAGGAATTTATTTCCTCAAAAATTCTAACAGAATTCCGTTTACCTCGCTTGCGCGCTCATAATGAGGAATGTGTCCGCAGTTATCAAAGGCGTGGAATTCAGCATGAGGCATCGCGGCACGAATATCATCACTATGTTCGAATGGAACGGTCGCATCCTGTTTTCCCCAAAATAGGAGTGTGGGTTTATTCAGCTTTCCAACCCGTTTGTAGGTCTCTATAAAAGAATCCAACATCCCATTGCGCATGGTGGAAAGGATGGCGCGTTTAAAACCTTGATATTGCATTTGGATTTTATATTTTTCCTGGAATTCCTGCACCAATGCCGGTGTGAACAAGTCAGATGCAATCCCGTTGATCATGCTATCGGTTCCAAATAGACCGATAGCCAGTTCGCCAACTCCTGGCATTCTTACCGCCTTGAGAAAGGGTGAGAGCGTTACTGCCCTTGCACCAGACGGATCGATCAGGATGTATTTTGAGACATATTCTGGATGAGTATCGATAAATGACGCAGTGACCACTCCACCCATGGACAGTCCGACCAGATTGATGTCTCTATAGTTTAGGGTATCCAGTAATTCTCTGAGTTGTTTCACGAAAAGCGCAGCATTGTAACGGACGTTTGGTCTATCCGAGAATCCGCGCCCGATCAAGTCGTAACGCAGGACACGAAAACCTCGTTGACATAGAAATTCAAATGTGGGGTCGTAAATAAAATAGGGAACTGAAAAACCAGGGACCAAAACCACGGGCATACCATTCGGATCGCCGCCTTCTTCATAATGTGTCACTCCGCTGGGGAGCGCGACGAACGACCCTGGCAAATTCTTGCGGGTCACTTCGTTTAACGGAGTGGTTTCATCAAGATAGGGGAAGGGCATCAGATTATCAGCCTGAGGTTTATAAAATAAGGCGGGTTCAAAACCCGCCCTACAATGGTTATCTTTCCAATAATCCCAACACTGCTGGAAGCAACTGCTTCTTTCTTGATACGACACCAGGGGCGTCACGTGTGCCATCGGGCATGGGTGGGTAAGGGAGGTCGTTGAGGATCGGAGGCGCACTGGAGGTGATGATCAGTCGGCTCGTTCCACGTACCACGTCAGTGACGAGCAGCATGGCAAAGTCGAGCCCGCGTTTGTCTCGCAGGTCGTCGAGCGCTTTGGTTAGCGGGGCAAGGTGTTCCGAAAGCTGCATAATGTCGGTCACTTCAGCTTGAGCAACCGCGAATTTGAAACCGCCGCCTTCGAATGGCTTGATATCTGTGCTGACGACTTCTTCCGGTTTACGGTTGGAGAGTCCGGCTCCGGCACTGAGGACGGCTTTGCCGTAGCTATCGATAGTCTCTCCTTGCAATGGGCTTCCGCCAACGAATGCCCAACGTGCCAGTCTTTCCGCAGCAACGCGGTCACGATCTGTCGTGGTGGGAGAGGTCAGGATAAGCGTATCAGATAACAGTCCAGAAAGAAGCGCGCCAGCGATAGCAGGCGGGGCAGACAAGCCGGCTTCCGCAGTTTGTTCAGTGACGAGCGTCGAGGTTGAACCCACTACATCCACTGTGAATCGAATAGGTTGATGTGTGTATGGATTTCCGAGGCGGTGATGGTCGAGAATTTCCAGTAGTTCGGCTTCATCAAGTGCGGCAATGGATTGACGCGGCTCATTGTGGTCAACGAGGATTATTTTGAGACGAGGAGGGTTGAGCAAATTGCGTTGCCGTGCAATACCAAGATACCTTCCATTTTCATCCACCACCCAATAGTCATCGATCTCATCGCGCAAAATGCGATTGAGGGAATCGCGAATATGGGCATTCGCTTGAAACTTTGGCACGTTGGTATCAGCCGCATCTTTGCACTCAGCAGACATCATTTCACGAACAGTAGTGTCACCGGGGCGGGGACCCAGCGTGTTACTAAAGTATTTGAACAAGCTCATGCCGCTGATGATGCCATAAGGTGTGCCATCTTCATTCACAACCGGAGCCAAACCGCCTGTACGGCTGGCAAGCGTCCATGCGCTTCCAAGTTGAGCATTGGGGCGCAGGCTGTCGAGCCGCTGCATAACAGATTCAAAACGCGGTGAAGCATCGGTAAGGAGGAAAGGAGATTCCAACCCCAAGGTTTTCAGTACCCAGGAGGTTTGTGCGTTCAAGGCTCCGGCACGAGCAGCGATGGTATTGAGCCCATCTCGCTCACGTAACAGCCAGGCGTAGCCCATGGCTGAGGCGATAGAGTCGGTATCTGGATTGATATGTCCTACAACGTAGATCTGGTCTGGCATTCTTAATCTATCTTTCTATTCTTGGTATCTTTGCGGGCTGATTATATCCTGCCTTTTTCAACCAACATAAGAATCATATTTGAGTGCTCTCATTCGATCTTGCCTGAAAATGTCATCTATATTCTTTTAGTTCTAGAGTGCAGATTAAATATCGCCTCTTTCGACCATATCAAGGAACAGGTTTGTTACCGTTGGGTCAAAATGTTTTCCTGATTGTTCAAGGAAATAGCTAAGGATCTGTTCACGGGACCATGCCTTATTGTATGGACGGTCATTGCTTAATGCGTCCCAAACATCGGCAACAGCAAATATGCGAGCTGAAAGTGGGATATCTTCTCCTGCCAGCCCGCGCGGATATCCCGTTCCGTCCCATTTTTCATGATGGCAATATGGAATTTCGATGGCTTTGCTAAGGAATGGGATGCGAGACAGCAATTTGAATGCCGTCTCTGGATGCTGCTCCACAATGAGCCGCTCTTCTGGGGTCAACTTGCCGCGTTTGTGCAAGATCTCATCTGGAATACTGATCTTGCCGATGTCATGCAGGATGGCACCGCTACGAATATCTTCCAAAGCATTGCCTGATATTCCCATTTGATGGGCGATTTTGATCGCAGACTCGGTTACCCGGCGCGAATGTCCTTCTGTCTCTTTATCTCTGAGCTCAAGCGCCCGTGCCAAACCTTCGAGCATTGATTCGTAAGCCTCTGCCAGTTCGCGGGTGCGCATCTGGACACGGTCTTCAAGTTCAGAGTTTAATTTACGTAGTTCGTTTTCCAGTTCTTTTAAAGCGGTGATGTCGTGAGAAATATATATTCGACCGGTCAATTCTTTGCGCGAGTTATATAGCGGCCATACGGTCAATTCGTAATGAACGCTTCTTCCGCCTATATTAAATTCAGCTTCCGCACGTGCATACGTTACGGAAGTAAAGGTTTTAATGGGAATCGGAAAATCTTGAAATACATCATTTGCCGGTTTACCGATGACATCACGTTCGGTTTTTCCGAGCAAAACTAACATAGATGAGTTTATATCCACTATGGAATTTTTGGTATCAAGGATAACAAGCGGTTCAACCATTGCCTCGAAGACGCGTTCACGTGCGACAGGCTCAAACTCAAAGAGGTTGAAGCGATACACTCCCCATGCAAGAATGAGACTACCAATGGCCGTGGTAAAAAGCGAATTACTTTTATGGGGTTGGATGTCTGAAATAGAAAATATCGACCCAATGAGCGGAATCATTGCACCGATGATAATGAAGATTGTCTGGGTGCGAAACAAGGTACGTGGACGTCTCATTTGAATGAGTAGAACGATACAACTGATCGCGATGACAACATACACGTAGAAACTGAAGCCGATCATGAATAATGAGTAATCGTAAGTCAGTACGCGGAACGGACCGGCAGGCAGCAAACTTGTGTTTTGATAGAACAAGTGGTGAAAGGAATCTGTCGCAACAAGCAAGCCAAAGAGAACGGGAATGATCAAAGATGCGAAGAATAAAAATTGTTGATTCTTAAATCTATACCCGCCATACCCAGCTGCAAATACAGGGAAAGCGATCACAGGAATACTACTTGCTATCCACTGGGCACTTTCCCAAAACATCTTTTCCCGCATATCTGGGAATAAGAGCTCTAAGATAAAACTGAGAGTAAATACACATTGCCCTAGGATGTAAAAAAAGAACGCTGTTGAACCTTTCGCTTCGCGTTTCTTGCTGATGAATGCAAGCAAAGTGAAAGACAGCGCCATGGAACCCAAATAGGGTAAAAGATAGAGGAACTCGGATTGGGTCATGATGTGTGTATTGGCAGACGTCTAGGCGGCACGATTATATCCGGCTCTTTTACGAATTCAAGATGGGTTTAATCAGGAAAGACGCGATTAATATTTTCGCGTCTTTCCTAAAATTCAAATTGACTCAATTACTTGGACTTGATCGCCTTCCAGACTCTTTCTGGCGTTGTCGGGTTCACGTCCACGTTCGCGCCTATGGCATCTAATATGGCATTCCCGACGGCAGGAGCAACTCCATCCATCGGAATTTCTGCCACCGCTTTCACACCAAATGGATGGCTCGGCTCGAACGTCTCAACGAATATGGTCTCCAACTCTGGCATCTCATCGGCGCGGAAGATATGATAGCGATCAAGGTCTCGTTCATAGGCGACGCCTTTTTCGTCATACCTCATCTCTTCGCAAACGGCGTAACCGAGGGCTTGTGTCATGCCGCCTTCGATCTGCCCTGAAGCTGTTAGCGGATTCACGATTACACCTGAATCAACAGCCATTACCAAACGATCTACCGTGACCTGACCGGTTTCTGTGTCCACGGTCACTTCGGCGAATTGTGCTGCAAATGGTGGAGGTGACACCGGCGAGACGTAACTTGCCACGCCCATGATCTGTTCTTGATTGTTTTTGTGCAATGTGTCGAGTGCAATATCAGCTAGCGTAACAGAACGACCATCTGGTGCAATTGCTTTCTTTTCCGCTAATCGGATATTCGCATGTTCGGATTCTGGCATGCCAAGCATCGTCGCTGCACGGATCTTGATTCTCTCCGCCACGATATTTGCTGCCTTAACCGCCGCCGTGCCGGAAATATATGTCGTTGACGAAGCATACGCACCCTTATCGAAGGGGGTGAAATCCGTATCAGATGAATACGTGATCATATCTTCAGTGGGCACACCCAATACTTCGGCTGCCATTTGAGCAATGACCGTATCGGAGCCGGTCCCCAAATCTGTTGCACCGACGAGGAGATTGAACGAACCATCATCGTTCATCTTGATGGATGCGCCGCCCATATCAAGGTAAGGAATGGCAGTACCTTGCATGACCATTGCCACGCCGATCCCTTTGCGTTTGCTGGGGGAAGAAGTCTTCTTCCAGTTTTCATTGCCATATTTATCATCCCAAGCAATCGCGGCGCGACCTTGAGCTACGCACTGCTCTAGTCCGACAGTGTGGATGATCTCTGGGCGCGGCTCACGACCTTCGTTCCATGCTGTCGAGAAGGGATGATACTCACCAGGGTGGATCGCATTTTTCAAGCGGAATTCAATTGGATCAAAGCCCATTGCTCGTGCGATCTTTTCCAGATGGCGGTCGAGCGGCCAATATCCTTGTGGCACTCCATAACCACGGAAGGCACCAGCAGGCGGGGTGTTTGTGTAGACCACGTCTGCATAAAATTGAATATTGGGTGCTTTACGATATTCGCCATCACCGACATACAAAGCCATGGACTTGTGCCCGGTGTTTCCAGTCACTGTCAATGCATGGCAGCCATATGCACCCGTATCAGAAAGAGCATACATGGCATTAGCTGTGATGGTCCCATCTTTCTTTACGCCGGTCTTCATGCGCACACGCATGGGGTGACGTGAACGTGCTGCGATAAATTCCTCTTCACGGCTGTATTCGTAAATGACTGGACGCTTGGTAGCGATGGTCAAATGGGCAGGCACGTCTTCCATCAATACTTCTTGTTTCCCGCCAAACCCGCCGCCTATGCGCGGCTTGATCACGCGAATACGCTTGACCGGAATATTCAATACGGGTGCAAGCATACGGCGCACATGGAACGGCACTTGTGTGGATGTGCGAATGACCAATCGGTCATCTTCGTCCCAATACGTCACACAGACATGCGGTTCGATATGAGCCTGTTGCACTTTCGGAACTTCATATTCAGCTTCAAAGATCTCATCTGCTTCGGCAAAACCTTTTTTGACATCCCCAATGTCAATCCGAATATGTGCCGCAAGATTTTTATCCGGGTTTGAGTCTGCAAAATTCACATACTCTGGCTCATCATGGATTTTGATGGCATCCGGCTTCATCGACTCGCGTGAGTCTAAAATTGCGGGCAGGATTTCATATTCCACATCAATCAGCGTGAGAGCTTTCTCCGCAATTTCAGGGGTTTCCGCCGCGACAAATGCCACACGGTCGCCCACAAAGCGGACTTTGTTATCCAGCGAGAATGAATCCAACGGACCAGGGATCGGGTCAGATTGTCCCGCCGTGGAATAGACCACTCGCGGAAGGTCTTTCCATGTCAACACCGAAACTACGCCTTTCAATGCGAGGGCTTTGCTTGTATCAATGTTCTTGATGCGTGCATGTGCGTGCGGAGAGCGCAACACCTTCGCATACAACATGCCGCGCATGTCCATGTCTGCAGTGAAGGCGGGTTTGCCCTGCACTAGCTTGATGGCATCTACTTTCTTTTCAGGCTTGCCAACCGTTTGCCACTTCTCAGTTTCAGGTGTGACCACAACTTTGGGGCGTGTCAACACAGCGGAGGTCGAGAGAGAGGCGGAGGAATCTCCTGTGGGAGAGTCAGTTTTCGGAGTACCAAAATCCCATTGGACAGAGGTAATGTCAATCGGTTCATCCCCGCGCAGTTCAGCCGCGGCTTTCAGCACAGCTTGCACCGGCTTGAGGTAACCTGTACAACGGCACAGCACACCCGATATTGCCTCACGAACATCCGCTTCACTTGGGTTAGGATTTTTCTCCAATAAACTTTTCGCAGCGAGGATCTGCGCTGGGGTGCAATACCCACACTGGATCGCGCCGGATTCAACGAACGCCTTTTGCAGCGGATGAAGACCATCGGTCTTTCTCCAGCCGAGGTCTGGGTGTTCTCCCAAGGCTTCGATCGTTGCCACAGCATGACCCTCTGCCTGTGCGGCAAGCATCGATCCTGCGTTGACCGGTTTGCCATTCAGCAAAACCGTATCTGCACCGGTAAGGCCTTGCTCATCCCCGAACTTTACTCCATGAAAACCCAGTCCGCGCAGGGCGGCAAGCAATGTGGTAGACGCAGGCGCGTCGATGACGTGTTCAATTCCGTTGATCTTGAGTGTGATGTTCATTGAGGAACTCCTTTTAGTTGAAGGTCAAAGTTCAAAAGTTTGATGACCTTTGACCTTCAACCTGTAACTTTTGACTTGTTATGCTACTTTCGTCACCTTCAACCCGGCACTTGACCCTTCCAAAGCGGACTGTGCTCCGAGTACAACCACGGCATCTGATTGAGCCACTTTTTCCAATGCCTCGCCAAATGCAATGAAATCTTCGCCGTTGGTGGAGAGCACTTGATCACGATATTTTTGGCGGATTTCATCGGTGCGCCCGGTGATGTAGCGCATCATGGAGGTGTAGCCTTTAGCGTCGGGCAATTGATAAGAGTCCAGATCACCGATGGCGGATATGATGGACTTCTTCAATTCATTGTCGTTCAGGCGTGAGGCGTCGAGGCTTTTCAGAAATGCGGCGGAACTGTCGTAACTGGCGATGGTGTTATCCACGTTCGGGTCGCGGTAGGAAAGGAAGGTGAACACACCCGTCGTGTCGTCGAACTGGGCGAAAGCACCGTACGCGCCGCCTTGCACGCGGATCTTTTCCCACAAGTGGGTCATACCGAGGTAACCAACCACCACCATCGAAGAACCGTCCAACTCATAACCATGGTCGTACAGGTTCGCGCCTTTCGCCACGTAATTGACCTGTGCAGGAATCGCCAAGCCTTCCTTTTGAGTTGCAGCCTTAAAGTTGAACGGCTTAATTTCCACATCCTTCACCGGTATGGCGAAGATGAAATTTTCAAGGTGCGGTTGGAAAGTTTTCCAATTGTGAGCATCGAGAGTCACATTGCAAAGCAAGGTCTTGCTGTTGATCAACGTCTCGCGAATGGTTTCCAGCTTCTTCAGCACATTCGCCCATTTTTTATCGATCTCAGTCGCTAGTTCGCGCAGCGCAAACAGATAGCCAATGCCCTTGGTCTGGTCGTTGATGTAACCCGTGCCGCCAAACTGCGAGCGCAGGCGCATGTTCGCGAAGCGATGCCCCGCCGGTGCCAAGCCAGATTCCAAGCCCGCTTTTTCTTCCATCACAATTTGCTTCAAGCGTTCCTTGTTATCGAACTTCACGGTCAGGAGGACATCACGCAGGATGCTCAACATCTCGTTAGCTTGACTCATCGTGGACTTGCCGCGGATGGTGAGATACGCGCGGCTCTCTCTTGACCCTTGGGTGGTCGCTGTGAACGACGAGCCGTAGATTCCGCCGGTGCTTTTTCCGATCCGCTGCGACAGTTTGACGTAGTCTTCAGTTTCAGTCCCCACTTCGAACAATGCGCGTGCGAAGACTTCCGTCAGCGGCAGGAGTTCTTGAGGCATGGCACGCAAGTCGAATGCGAGGTCAAGATAGACGATGCCGTTGGTGAAGATGTCGTGATACAAGACTTTTGAGTCTTGCACTTGAATTTCTTCGATCGGAATCGTGCGGACTTGTTTGTCGAGGTCTTCCAAATCGAGCACAGGGAGTTTTGCCAAGTCTTCAGCCGAGTCAGGAGTCTCCTGACGGATCTTCAACTTCTCGGTGTTCTCAATATGCTTGCGGATGTCGTCATCGCTCATGGTCTTTCTGGCAGAATCCAGCCTGAGCGTTTCCTCCGCTTCGAGGCGCTGAGCCAGTTCCACGTCTGGTGTGAGGCGAATGACTGTGCGATGGACGTTATCCAGCAGGTGAGTCTGAATCATCTTTTCGAAGTAGCGCGAGTCGGCAGCGAGTCGATTCTTGATCTCGGCGAGCGGGGCTTCGAAGGCGAGGGCTTTGAAGGCATCATCATCATAAAGCCAGGTGCTGAGGGCGCGCAGCATAGTAACGATGCCGCGGGGGAAGCCGCCGGTGTTGTTTTCACGCATGCCGAATTCGAGCGTGTTGATCGAGGCAGCGATGGTGTCGGGGTCGATGCCTTCGGTGACGAGTTTTTGCAGTGTGTCGAAAATGAGCGTTTCGATCTTTTTGGCGTTGCGGGCTTTGGTGCCTTTGAGACCGGTGGAGAAGATCATCTCGCGCAGGTCGCTTTCGAGACCGAGACCTGCGAGGTCTTCACCCAAACCTGAATCGGTGAGTGCTTTATATAGCGGGGAAGCGGGCGTGCCAATGAGGGCGTGTGTGAGGATGCGGAAGCTCATCGCCTGCACAGGGTCGGAGGCGTCCGGTAGTTTCCAGTTGACGGTGAGGAAATGTTTTTTGTCGAGGTCTTCACCTTCGGTGGCGAGGTAGGGGAACTCGAGTTTCTTTGGTTTCTTGAACGGTTTGGCAAGCGGTACCGCTGATTTGACCTTTTTCTTTTTGAACGGCTTGAGGTAGCCATCCATCAGTTTCAGGCGGGTATCGGGGTCGTCATTGCCGTAGAAGAAAATGAACGAGTTGGACGGGTGATAATACGTCTCCCAAAAGTCGCGGAAGTTTTCGTAGGTGAGGTTTGGAATGTCTGCGGGGTTGCCGCCAGAGTCCACACCGTAGATGTGCTTGGGGAACAGCGACTCGATGATGACCTTTGCGAGATAATTATCAGGTGAGGAATACGCACCCTTCATTTCGTTGAAGACCACGCCTTTGTACGTCAGCGGCGCGGAGGGGTCTTCGATCTCGTAATGCCAGCCTTCCTGCATAAGTGTTTGTTCGCTGAGGATGGGGTTGAACACCGCGTCAATGTAGACGTCGATGAGATTGTAAAAATCTTTTTCGTTCTGGCTGGCAACGGGGTAGCAGGTCTTGTCGGGGAAGGTGAAGGCATTGACGAAAGTTGCCAGCGAACCTTTAAGCAATTCCACGAACGGTTCTTTGACCGGGTACTTCTCCGAGCCGTTCAACACGGAATGTTCGAGGATGTGTGCCACACCGGTCGAATCTTTGGGCGTGGTGCGAAAGTTGATACTGAATACTTTGTTCTCGTCGTCGTTAATGACCGAGAGCAGGCGTGCGCCTGTGCGTTTGTGTTCCCACAGCTGCACCAGCGAATTGATCTCGGGGATTTGTTGTTCTTTGACAAGGGTGAAGGACTTCGACATATTTCTCCTAGTTTTAACCGCCTAGCTCGCTATGTTAAAGCTTTTTTCTTCGCGTTCTTTGCGCTCTTAGCGGTGATTGTTTTTCTGAATTTTTCTCGCAACTCATTAATTGGCTTAAGTTTACCGCGTTCTGAGTAAAGCCAAATTTCCCAACCGTTGGCGGGTGCGTTCGTCAATTCGCGGGCAACTGTGTGGATCGAGCCAATGATGTTGCCGCATTTGATATGTCCATTGGCGAGGATGGTCGCTTCGCGTTTGCCTTTGGCGTACTGAAGCTTTTGCCCAGGGTTGAGATAGCCATTCTCCACCAACGCTCCGAACGGGACCCGTTCCTGGTTGCGTTTCTCGGGTAGTTCCAACGCCTCAGCCGGTGCAGACTTGATCGAGTCGATGCGCTGTTGTGCAGCTTTGATGTATTTCGTCTCGCGCTCAATGCCAATGAAGTTGCGTCCAAGTTTTTTTGCAACAGCACCGGTCGTACCGCTGCCAAAGAAAGGGTCGAGCACCACATCACCGGGGTTGGTGGTGGATAGGATGATTCGGTATAAGAGTGCTTCCGGTTTCTGGGTGGGATGAGTCTTCGTCCCGTTGGTTTTGAGGCGTTCTTTTCCAGTCGCGAGTGGAATGACCCAGTCACTGCGCATTTGCAGATCATCGTTAAGGGCTTTCATCGCCTTGTGGTTGAAGGTGTATTTCGCGCCTTGTTCTTTTTGCGCCCATAGCAGGGTTTCGTGTGCATTGGTAAAACGCACACCACGGAAGTTCGGCATGGGGTTGGTCTTAAGCCAGACTACATCGTTGAGAATCCAAAAACCAAGATCCTGCATCACTGCGCCGACGCGGAAAATATTGTGATACGAGCCGATGACCCAGATCGTGCCAGTATCTTTCAAGACCCGTTTGGCTGCGTTAAGCCAATCACTGGTGAAGGTATCGTACGCTGCAAAGCTGGAGAATTTATCCCAGCCGTCATCCACCGCATCCACTTTGCTGAGGTTGGGTCGAAATAGATCATTTTGTAATTGAAGGTTGTAAGGGGGGTCGGCAAAAATCAAGTCCACCGATTTTTCTGGCAGGGAGTTGAGGACGTCAATGCAGTTGCCTTGCAAGATACGGTTGAGGTGGGCGAAAGCCATGCCGAAAATTATACCTTTCAACCGACTCTGGTGGCAGGATGAGGTAATAGTTCTTTCTTAAGATGAATGGACAAGTTAGGGCAGGGATATATTCGCGCTGGTACGTGCCATATCAATGACGGCTAAATTATCAAGCAAAATATCAGAGGTAATTCCATCTGGATAGTAACCGTCGAGTCCGCGCAGGAAGTAGGGTGGTAAGTGGCGGAAATGTAAAACTGCATTGATGGTTACTTCCTGACCAGCAAAGTCCGCTCCATTGAAGACATAATCAAATGTAGCAGAGTCACGTACTTGCCCATCAACAAGGATGGTGGAAGTGATAGGGTCCATTGCCTGACCGTCACTCGCTCGAACACGTATTTTTACAATGTCTGCTGCCGGGGTCTGGAATGGAACTTCAAAGAACACATTTCCAACGGGAATGGTCAATACTTTTTGGAAATTGGCAAGCCAAGGGTCGCAATTTTCAAGCGGGGCGACCGAAGCTGGGTCAAGAACAATGTTTTCCCCATTCTTGCTGGGTTTGATTCCGATCTTCTCCAAAAGTAATGGGTTACATGTCAATAAGTCCGCTTGCGGTGAGCGTATCACGCCAGATGCGCATTGAGCTTCAATAATGTTACCGTCAATGTCAAGATCGGTCAGGCAAACGGGGTCTCCTTCCTCTGTTTTGGCAGAGACTTCCAACCACATCTGCCGAGCAAAGGCAAAACCAGTTGGCAAACTGTGACCGACAAGATTGTTCCTAATGGTCACCGAAGCTACAATATTTCCCTCTTCATTCTGGCTTGTCTCAACGATCAATGTCGCCGCAGATTGTAGAAGGGCTTGTCTTTCTTCTTGAACAAGCTCGAACTCTTCTGGCGTGTAGCGCTCAGGTGCAAGGTCATAATCTACACCGACAAAGGTGTGCGATTGACGTTCACGGTCTTGCGCCAAAAAGTAAGGGATATTCAATTGCGGAGTGAGAATGGGCGCATCGGCAGTGCGGGGCATATGGCAATCCACACAACCCAGTGCGTCTTGACCCCGTGCATTTTGAACTGCTACATAATCTTCCCATTCGTCGAACGTGGTTTGCAAGACCAGATCTTTCAATTTTCCGTTCTCGTCTACATCAAGTTCGTTCTCGTCAAGTTGATTGTCGCGGTCCTGGTCGCTGAGGCTACCATCACTATTGGGAAATGCTGTGATCTCGCTGTTGCCGTCGATATCCACTTTAACGTTGTGGCAGGATCCACACAAATGCGAGGAGGAGGCGTTGTCTGTCATGAAACCAGTCTGTGATTCGTGCCAAATGTTGGGCAGTGGACCAGTATCTCCGAGCGGAGGTCCAAACATATCCGCGAATGCTCTCGAGTCCCCTTGTGCTACGGGGAAGTTATCGAACATGCCGCGGCGTTCATCAGGTGCGTTAGGCCGGGTATGACAGACAATACAAGTGACACCTTCATCGATGACTTTTCCATTGATCTGTGAACGATAAAAATTATTTGCATCGAGCGGCAGAATTTCTTCTTTGGTTAGGGCTGTTCCAATGGGAGAATGGCAGTTGTTGCAAGCCCGCTCAAATAACGGATGTTTTTCCAACGCCAGTTTTGTTTGCGCAACAACAACGGGTCCGGTCTGGGCTTGCGAGTGCATGCTCAATTTCCATTCTTGAACGATCTCTTGATGACACCGCGCACATTCTGATGATGGGGGAAGTCCGATCAAATCTGCATGAGCAGGCGGGGTGCCAAAACCGAAAACGTCTAGAACGTGAAGCGTGACCACTCCGGCAAGGACGAGCGCAATGGGTATGTGAAGCCATTTCCATCCCTGCATGAAAATGGCATATCCTTTCTGCAAGCGTTCACGGCGGACGTAACGCTTGATGCGGTCGATCAGTTTTTTAAGTGTGTTCCAATCTTCCAACTCATTGGGCGGCAATTTCATCTTGCTTTCAATGCGCTGCCAGTTCCTGCGTTTTGCACCCTCTGCCGCGCCGCGCCGAAAATCTGATGATTTCCCTGCCAAAAGTTTATCGATCTCAATTTGAACGATCTGAGATTTTGTGAGTGTATCTTTTACGGCAAGGTTGCCTACGGAATTAGCTACTACCGGTGGAAAAACCGAATAGATAAGCCGCCATGCAATGCCGCTGATGATCAATAACAAGAAGGTAAATAATGCAAGACTTCCCTTTGATAAATCTGATCGTAAGATGGCGAGAAAGGCATGGACGATCGCCAGCACAAATGCCAGCAAGCCGATGTAAATATGAGATTTGAACCATGCCATCATCGTGCCGGGAAGTTTTTCTTGCAGGGCTCTTTTTCGCACGCTGTAAAAAGTAACAAAAACCGAGAGTAAAACTACGATACCGCCCAACCCTGAGATCAAGAGCAGCATAGGCGTTCTTGAAGTTTCAAAAAGCCTGCGGATGAAATCGAACATTCCAAACGAGCCAAGCCCGAACACGCAGCATAAAACCGTGCTGAATACGATCCAAATGATGGAACGTTCCGATAGCTTAAATTGTCGTTTGATGCGGATGCGATTTGTCATGTTATCTACTACCGCTTTTCTTCATTTCCAAACCAACATTCAGATCGTCCCGTTTGAACTGCTGGACCGGGTCAATGCGCATGGCAGCTCCTACAGGGCAGCCTCGTACACAAGCGTAATCTTCAAACCCTTCGCAAAGGTTGCATTTGACTGCCACTTTATCTTGAACATGTGGGCTTGCCATCTTCAACCCAATGGTTTTGGCAAGCGATAATATTAGGTTATCAGGCTTGCGCTCACGCTCATGCATTTGGATATTTCCATACGGACAGCGTTCTGCACAAGCGCCGCAACCGATACAGCTATCGGTCACAATGCTGATCTCACCATCGGGCTTGCGCACGATCCCATTGACGGAGCACAATAAACAGACCGGGTCTTCACAATGACGGCAGGCAGTGGGGAAGAGCAGGTTGCCCATTTGCAAACCCCGCCGTTCAAGGCGTGAGTAGCCATGTCGTCTTCCGCAAGCATCCACACAATTATTGCAATTGGTGCATTTCGCAGTATCGATGACAAGGATCTCATGACCTTGCATCACACCCTGATCCATTAGGCTGGAGAGTGAAATATGCGTTTGGATGGTTTGGATGCCGGGAATATTCTGCGTGGTTGCATCTTTCTTGGCTTGCGGCATGGCAAGCCGAAGCAGTTGATCGTTGCGATAGGCTTCCTCGATCAAGCCGGCACGCAGGTCTTGAAATTTATCCAACATGGCAAGTACACTGGCAGCTGGAATGAAAACCACATCGGCACGGGTATTGGCGGAAATGGTCGTCGGTTGAGGTTGGTTGAACATAACCGCGGAAGCGCCAAAGATATCCCCTTCACGATAGTATTGCACAACCAGTTCTGAATCAAATTGTTTACGAGCGACCCGCAAATAACCGGATTGAACAAGGCAGAGATCCCCACCCGTCTCACCTTCACGGTAGATAACTTCTCCGGCTCCAAAGACCCTCAGTTTGGCATCTTTTAACATGGTTTCCAATGCTGCTTCAGGAATTGAACTGAACAAAGGCGAGCGGATCACATATGTCCAAAGTGCACGTCGGCGATATAGTTCATCCATGGTCGCTTTGAAGACCGGAATCTCCTTCATCATACGATGGACAGTAGCTTTCGGGAATTCAAGCACGGTCGATTGATGCAAAGCGATCAGGTTATAACCTTCTTCCTGATTCGCCAATACGCCCATCTCGCCATGGAAGGTTCCAGGTCCTAAAATCAGGATGCGCATATGTCCACCCGAGGCGGTGGAGACCGATTGCTCGATCTCTCCCTCAAGGAAGACATACAACCGTTCATGAAATTCGCCTTCACGGCAAAGGGTTTCTCCTGCCGCCAGTTGACGAAGAGTGCAGCTCAATAACATGCGCCGCAAATGCTCGATCGGGATACCTTGAAGGAGTTGGAAGGAGCTTATCTGGTTGGCAAGTGAATCCAATGTCCAATTGGATTGCACGACCTGTAAACCGATCTGCAATGGCACAGCGCGATTCGGTGCCACATTCTCAACCTTCATTTTGTTCCACAACACCATATCAGCGCGGTGAAGGTTAGCAGGGCAAACGGGAATACACTGCTGACATTGAGTACAGGCAGTTACAAAATTAATGACATTCAAAGAAGTAATGCGGTCTGATAGAACCCCTGCATTCAGCTCGGCAATGGTGACCTTTTGTTTTTCAGGCAAAGGACATGCCAGCATACAGTCATTGCAGCCAATGCACGCCATCACCTCCCGTTCTACATCATCACGTAAT
>VFQT010001571.1_pt1 | contig 26922 bp, 32 predicted proteins | sample 3512381 | NCBI WGS metagenome assembly VFQT01 (sample SAMN10412376, study PRJNA504923) | tailings metagenome | isolation source: Relicate 2 Philex TSF3 active mining site | place: Philippines: Tuba, Benguet | collected 2017-08-29
TGATCTGCCCCCTTCTGAATGGCCCAATTTCTATTTTAGGAATGGCCACGAAGGAGGATTGAAATGGCAAGGAAGCACAAGCCGGAAGACATCATCGGCAAGCTGCGTGAAGCGGAGATCGTGCTGGCACAAGGCGGAACAGTTGCTGATGCCTGCCGGCGGATCGGTGTTACCGAACAAAGTTATTATCGCTGGCGTAAAGAATACGGCGGCCTGAAGATGGACCAGGCCCGGCGGATGAAAGAGCTGGAGAAAGAGAATGCCCGGTTGCGCCGAGCGGTATCGGACCTGACGCTCGACAAGCTGATCCTGCAGGAGGCAGCGAAGGGAAACTTCTAAGCCCCGCGCGCCGCAGGCGCTGTATTGATCATATTAGGGGCATAATCTCGGTGTCCGAGCGACGGATCTGCCGTGTGCTGGGGCAACATCGATCAACACAGCGCAAGACGCCGCGTGGGGCTGATGACGAAGCGGCACTGACCCAGGACATCATCGCCTTAGCCAGGCAATATGGTCGCTATGGCTATCGCCGTATAACGGCTCTGCTGCGCGAGGCAGGCTGGCATGTGAGCTTTAAGCGCGTGGAGCGCATCTGGCGCCGCGAGGGGTTGAAGGTGCCGCATAAGCAACCCAAACGTTCCCGACTTTGGCTCAACGATGGATCATGTATCCGGCTGCGACCCGAGTATCCGGGGCACGTGTGGTCCTACGACTTTGTTGAGGGTCGGACGCACGATGGTCGCAAGTTCCGTATCCTGTCGATTATCGATGAAGCCAGCAGGGAGTGTCTGGCCTTGCCAGTGGCGCGACGCTTGCGAAGCGAGGATGTGTTGGCAGTCCTAGCTGAACTGTTCGTTACACGGGGGCCGCCGGCGCACATAAGGTCGGACAATGGCCCGGAATTTATCGCAAATGCGGTACAGCAATGGCTAGCTAAGATCGGAGTGAAGACGCTCTACATCACACCTGGCAGCCCATGGGAGAATGGCTACTGCGAGTCCTTCAACGGCTCGATGCGTGATGAACTCTTGAACGGAGAAATCTTCTACACCCTGGCCGAGGCTCAGATCCTGATCGAAGCCTGGCGGCGGCATTACAACACCGTCAGACCGCACAGCTCACTTGGCTACCGACCACCGGCCCCGGAAGCAGCGACGCCACCATGGCTGCCCTCCGGTTCCGCTTCGCTCCACCTACGGTCACCCATGGTGCCAGAGGCAATTATGCACTAACAAACAACACGGACCACTCGGTGGGGGCCGGTCAAACAGTTCGTCCCACATGGGCTCGAGCGTGGTCAGGGCCTCCCGGGCTTCGTTTTCGGTGATGGCAGGCAGATGTCCTTTGGCTGCCTTTGCCGAACCAGCCATGATTTCTGGCTGACGGAAGATGGCGCGCAACTGCTCGATTACGGCGCTCTCGATCTCTGCGGCTGGTACCCTGCTGACCGGACAGACACCCGCGCCATGGCGCAGCACGGACTGGCTGACATAATATCGGTAAAGCTTGCCGCCCTTGCGTGTGTGGGTGGGCGAGAACGCTGCGCCGTCCGGTCCCCAGAGCAGGCCTTTCAGCAATGCAGGCGTGTTGCAGCGCGTGTGCGCCGCCCGCTTGCGGGGGCTTTCGGTCAAGATGGCGTGGACCTTGTCCCAGGCGTCCTGAGATATGATCCCCACGGGCATTGTCAGAGCAAACGCACCGGTTGGGCGAAAGAGCTCACCGCGCTAAGTCTTCGCCATGCCCCGCCCCAGAAAACCAGCCAGTCCGTTCCGCTATTTCAACTCGTCACCCGAGGTCATCCGGTTAGTCGTGATGATGTATGTGCGGTTCCCGCTCAGCCTTCGGAACGTCGAGGATCTGCTATTCGAGCGTGGGATCGACATTTGCTACGAAACCGTGAGGTTTTGGTGGAACCGTTTCGGACCAATGTTTGCGGCCGATATTCGACGCCAGAGGGTGCAAGCGATGCGCGGGATCCGTCACTGGCGCTGGCACCTCGACGAGGTGTTCGTGAAGATCAACGGGGAGCAGCATTACCTTTGGCGCGCCGTCGATCACGAAGGTGAGGTCCTCGAGAGCTACGTGACGAGAAAGCGCGATAAAGCTGCTGCTTTGGCGTTTCTGAAAAAGGCCTTGAAGCGCCATGGCAGAGCCGAGACAATCGTCACCGATGGTATGCGATCCTACCACGCTGCCATGCGCGAACTCGGCAATGTGGATCGTCATGAGATGGGCCGTTGGATGAACAATCGGGCTGAAAACAGCCACCTCCCCTTCCGACGACGGGAGCGAGCTATGCAGCGATTTAGGAAAATGAAGTCACTGCAGAAATTTGCGTCAGTCCATGCCTCGCTTTACAACCATTTCAATCAGGAACGCCACGTCACCGACCGTCAGACTTACAAAGAACGCCGCTCGGCTGCCTTGGCCGAGTGGCAATCGCTCGCCGCCTGAAGTTTCGCTCATCTTGCGAAAGCTCCGCCATTTGGAGACAAGTTGCGGTTAGACTGACAGCACCATCACCGCTACTGGCGACGTGACGGCGTTTTCAGATGCTCGGCTCAAGACCGACGTGGAGACGGTTTCTGATGCCCTGGATCGCGTTCGCAAGCTTCGCGGAGTGATCTTTTCCAGGCGTGACACGGGCAGTCGCGGTATCGGTCTCGTTGCCCAGGAACTGGCACCCATCGTGCCCGAAGCAGTCGTGACCCATGACGATGGGCTCATGTCTGTGGCTTACGGAAACCTGGTGGGTCTGCTCATCGAAGCGGTCAAAGAGCTCGCTGAACACATAGACGCCCAAGCGCGTATCATTGCCAAGCTGGAGGCCCGGCAATGACCCTGCAAACAACCGGTCCGATTTCTCTGGGCAATGTCGGCACAGAGCTCGGGCGCGCGGCCGGCACCAGCACTTCACTAGGCGAAACCGCTGTCCGTAATTTGGCTGGGATTGCTTCTGGGGCGATCAAATTGTCCAACCTATATGGCAAATCCTCAGTGGCATTCACGCCCGCAGGCGGGCTGTCGAGTGGAGCGCCGGTCACGCTTAGTGACTGGGCTGCCGGAGGTGGAAATGCGACGGTTACAATCCAGTGCACCCATTCCGCCGTCTGGACCTGGTCTGGATCGGGTGGGGCTGGGTCATTTGTAAGCGTCGCGTCCGGAGGATTATCAACCGCGATCACTTTCCGCCTGTCCAATTCAGGCTACACCATCCGGCAGAGTTTCTGGACGGTCAGTGCGACCGCTGGAGGTATAACCCGATACTGGCAGGTTGAGATGATCAATGAAGGGTATGTGTGATCCATCGATTGCTCGAGGCTCATGCTTTGACGGATATCTGGCCGATCAATGCCGCAGTCAGTCCGCCACCAAAAATGAGCGCGGTATTAGTCAAATACATCAAGGCAAATTACGATGGCGCTCTCTCATAAAGCTTGGCCACTCCGCCACAACATGTAGGCTGCCACCATAAAAATCAGTGCAGCGAAAATCGAGTTAAGTGCGCCCTTAACTGAAGAAAGGCGTTGTGAAAGTGAGGCTCCTGCAAATCCGCCTACAATTCCGCCTGCGATGAAAGCTACAGCAAGCCACCAGTCCACGAGCCCGGACAAGGCATAGTTGATGGCGGCTGTCAGTCCAAAGACGGTCACGGCTACCAGAGATGAGCCAACTGCATTGCGCATCGGCATGGCAGTTGATGCCATCAGGGCCGGTACAATGAGAAATCCGCCGCCAATGCCGAAGAAGCCGGAAAAGAGGCCGGTCCCGAGACCGTAGCCCATAACTTTTGGCGCATTCTCGCGGCGGCATTGCACATCCGGATTACCGGGATCCTTACGATTGCGGATCATCAGTGCCCCCACCACCAGCATTAGCATGGCGAACAAAAACAGTAGGCGTTGTCCGTCCATGGCCTTGCCGAGGGTCGAGCCGGCGTAGGCGCCCGCGGCCCCTGCCGCAGCAAACATTCCGGCGCACTGCCATTTGATCGCCCCGGCCCGGGCGTGCGGAACGAGGTTAGCTGCGGCATTGGCCGCGACTGCAAGGGCGCTCGTGCCGATCGCGATGTGCGGCTGAGGCACGCCAACCAGATAGACCATTAGCGGGACAGCGAGGATCGAACCGCCCCCTCCGACCAGACCGAGCGTGAACCCGACAAGGCCGCCGGACCCCGCACCGAGCAGATACTGAATGGTGTCGAGCGCCATCGCGTCAAAGCCGGTTGAGCGGCAGCTTGAGGTAGCTGACCCCGTTTTCTTCGGGTTCCGGGAAATGCCCACCGCGCATGTTGACCTGGATCGATGGCAGGATAAGGCGTGGCATGTCGAGCGTGGCGTCGCGTGCCTTACGCATGGCCACAAAATCGTCTTCGCTGATGCCGTCGTGGAGATGGACGTTGCCGCTGCGTTGCTCCGCGACCGTAGTTTCCCAGGCATAGGTATCGCGGCCTGGCGCCTTGTAGTCATGACACAGGAAAAGTCGGCTGGTTTCGGGCAGGCTCAACAACCGCCTCACAGACCGGTAGAGGACGTGGGCATCCCCGCCGGGAAAGTCGGCGCGGGCAGAGCCATAGTCCGGCATGAAAAGGGTATCCCCGATGAAGACTGCATCGCCGATGACATAGGCCATGTCCGCAGGAGTGTGCCCGGGAACATGCAGCGCAATGGCTGGAATGGAGCCGACCGAGAAACGGTCACCTTCGTCGAAAAGGTGGTCGAACTGTGAACCATCGCGTGCGAAACGGGTGCCTTCGTTGAAGATTTTGCCGAAGGTCTCCTGCACGACGAGAATGTGGCGTCCGATCGCCAATTTACCGCCAAGTTGTTCCTGCAGGTAGGGCGCGGCCGAGAGATGGTCGGCATGCGCATGCGTCTCCAGCAGCCATTCAACTTCCAAGTCCTGCTCGCGGATGTAAGCGATCACGACATCGGCTGAACTCGTAGAAGTGCGTCCTGACGCCGGGTCGAAATCGAGCACGCTATCGATGATTGCGGCCTTGCCGGTCGCGGGGTCGGACAGCACATGGGTTACAGTGAAGGTCGCTTCATCGAAGAAGCTGCGAACCTGGACCGCCCCCGGGTCGGCCTGCTGCACGATCTCTGCTGCGGCGGCAATGACGGGGTCTGACATGTACATTCCTTTCGTGGATGGTTGTCGGCGGCACCGAGGTGCCGCCGACTGCCTGACCCGGTTCAGAGGGTCTTTGTGCTGAAATACCAATCGACATAGTCGTAGCCTTCGCCGGCGCGGGCTTCGGCTGCCGGCGCGGTCTGCGGCGGGGGCACGATCACTTTTTCACCGGGCTGCCAGCCTTCGGGTGTCGCCACCTTGTTGGCGTCTGCCGTCTGCAGGGCCTGCATGAGGCGGACAAACTCGGCAATCGAGCGACCGTTCGACATGGGGTAGTAGACCATGGCGCGCAGCGTGCCTTCAGGGTCGATGAAGAAGGTGGCGCGAACGGCCTGGGTGTCAGACGCCCCCGGATGGACCATGCCATAGGCGGTTGCCACCTTCATCGAGATGTCCTCGATGATCGGGAAGGGGATCTCGACGCCGAATTTCTCCTTGATCGAACGGACCCAGGCAATGTGGGCATAGTTGGAGTCGATCGACAGCCCGAGTAGCTCGGTGTTCATCGCCTTGAATTCATCGGCGTGGCGGGCAAAGCCCATGAACTCGGTGGTGCATACCGGGGTGAAGTCGGCCGGGTGGGAGAAGAGGACGAGCCACTTGCCTCGATAATCTGCCAGCGAACGTTGGCCATGGGTGGTTTTGGCACTGAAATCAGGTGCCGGCTCGTTGATGCGCGGCATGGCGACGATAGCAATCTTTTCTTCGGTCATGGATACCTCCTTGGCTTGATGAGCATAAGGTATCTCAGTTCAGTAAATTAGCAAAACATGATATTTGATTTACTGTGATCGAGTTTCTCAATCCAAGTTCGGCTGATACTGCCACAATCAACCGTATCTATACTCTTAAGGCTGCAAATTTCCGCTGAGCGCATTGAGCTGCCAAGCCGCGATAGTCTGCATGCCCTCAGCTTGTAGCAGCGCAGCTTCAGCTTCGATTGCCTCACGCTCAGCATCAAGAACAGCCAGCGTTGGCCGTGCTCCGACCTGCGCTTCCAGCCTGGCGCCGCGCAGCGCTTCTTCCGCCGCATCACGCCGCAGGCGGGAGGCCTCGGTCATCCGGCGCGCGGTGGCAAGGCCTTGCCAGGCATCGATCACCATGCCTTCCAGTGCCTGATCTGCGTGGCGCAGCCTAGCCTCGCTGGCAGCAAGATCCGCATCAGCTGTGCGAGTCTGCGCGGCTACGCGGCCACCCGCCCAGAGTGTCCAACGACCACGAACGCCGACCGCGACAGAGTCCGCCCTGTAACCTGGGAAGAACTGATCGCGGACATGAGCCGCCTCCGCGAAGGCGCCAACCGAGGGTAGGCCTTCCGCCTTAGCAGCCCGAACACCGGCACGCGCCGCATCAACCCCGGCTCGGGCCTGCTGCATTGCGGGATTGGAAGCACGCGCCATGTCCAGCGCATGATCGAGCGACGGCGGAACAATCGGCAGGCTTGGCAAAGGGGCTAGTTCGCCGGCAGGCGAACCGACCAGACGCTGGTATGCAGCTTCGGCTGAAATGCGACGGCCCTGCGCCTGGGCAAGCCCTGCATCAGCCTCGGCCCGGCGCGCCCGCGCCTGGGCAAGTTCGGAGCTCGCAATCTCGCCGGTCCGATAGCGCAGTCCGGCCTGCCGTTCGGTTTCAGCTAATGCGACAGCCAGTTTGTTATACCGCTCCTCCAGCTTCCGAGCGGTCAATAGCTCGGTATAGACGCTGACCGCACTCACGATCGTCTGGAGCCGGGCTTGCTCTGCACCGAAGCGCGCGATGTCCGCGCCGCTCCGCGCTTGAGCGACCGCAGAGGAAATCCGCCCGCCCGCATAGATCGGCATTTCTGCCGTCGCCTGCGCGGCCAGCGGCGAGACATTGTCGGCGGTAATGCCGAAGAAACCGCCATTGTCGATGCGGCCTGCGCCATAGGAGCCTTCGACCCGCAGTAATGGATTTCCCTCCGCCTTGGCGCGATCCAGTCGCGCTCTCGCCGCTGCCTCTCCGGCTTGTGCTTCGGCAAGCGTGGGGGCGTTTGACAAAGCACCGGAGATAGCAGCGGCGAGGTCCTGCGCCTGTGCGGAGGGGCTGCACAGAACGCAGGACAAAGCGATAAAGGAAGCGATATGGCGGCGCATCAGTGCCTCGATCAGTTGAAGGCGTTACCGGGGCGAACGCCCAGCTTCTTGAAGATCATCGCTGCCGGGCAAAAACCGGTGAAGCTGGCTTGCAGCATATTCAGCCCGGCAAAAATCGTCAGCCCGATCCACCACGGGTGGACATAGATCGAAAGCACAACACTAAGCAGAACGACGAAGCCGGCAAAACGCAGGACAGCGGTATCAAGGGTCATGTCCCTATCTCCTTATTTGAAGCGGAGCTTGCGGATACCCAGAGCGTGCATCGCAAGTTTTTCGTAGAATGGTTCACTGGTGCCGCGGCGGACCTTGTGGAGGAAGTATTTCTCGAATCCGATCTTGGCCAGATGGACCCACTTGCCGCTAGATGCCCAGTTCACATTGCGCGGGGGGATCTGCGGCTGAGCGACAAAGGCAACGCCGCCATCACCAAAGTCGGCGAGGCAGACGGCGTTCCAGGTCGCTTCTTCGGCCGGTTCCTTGCCAGCCAGTTCGAGCGCAAGGTTGGCCGCGATGGCGGTGACCATCGATTCGATCATGAAGCCGGTCTTGGGTACGCCGACCGGAACCGGTGTGGGACCAACCGGTGGGATCGCCACGCAAACGCCCAGTGAATAGACGTTCGTGAAGGTCGGGTTGCGCTGATGCTTGTCAGCCAGGATGAAGCCGCGCGGGTTGGTCAGGCCTTCGATCCCGTGGACCGCCGCGATTCCGCGAAATGCGGGCAGGATCATCGAATAGCCAAACGGCAGCGCATGTTCAGCCTTGAGGGAGCCGTCTTCTGACACCTCTTCGACGTGCATAGTGCCCTCTTCAACCTTGGCGATGCGAGCATTGGTGATCCACTTGATGTGCCGATTGCGCAACTCACTTTCGAGCAGGGACTTGGTATCGCCCACCCCGTCGAGTCCGAGGTGGCCAACATAGGGCTCTGGACTGACATATGTCATCGGCACCCGGTCACGGATCTTGCGCCGGCGCAATTCGGTGTCGAGGATCAGTGCAAATTCGTAAGCCGGGCCATAGCACGATGCCCCTTGCGCGGCGCCAATAATGATTGGCTTCGGGGCCTCGCAGAACCGGTCAAAGGCGTCGGCCGCATGTGCCGCGTGATCCGTGCGACAAACTGACTGTGTAAAGCCATCCGGTCCCAATCCTTCGACCTCGTCAAAGGCCAGTTCCGGGCCCGTGGCGATTACGAGGTAGTCATAGTCAAGCGAGGTTCCATCGTTCAGCTCGATCCGGTTCTCGGAAGGGTGAACGCGCTTTGCTCCGATTGAGGTAAAGCCGATGCCCTTCTTTTCCATGATCGGCGGAAGGTGGACCTTGATCGCATCAGGTTCCCTCCAGCGTACTGCTACCCACGGGTTGGACGGCACAAACCAGTAATCATCCTGGTCGTTGACCACCATGACCTCGGCCTTGCCTTTTACGGCGTCGCGAATCTCATAGGCAGCAATCGTGCCACCCAGCCCTGCTCCCAAAATAACAATCTTCGGCAACGCCATCAGTTTTCTCCCATCGACCCCCCCAGTTTGTAATGACCCTGCGGGACTAGACTGGCGCGAGTATGATATCGGCATTGACTTATATAAGAGTCGTACGATATGTACAAGTCATAAAGTGAGCGTCTTGGCCCTTGGGCTTGGAACACCATCGACAGGAGTGTCGCAACATGTTTGGTTTTGGAAAGTCAAAGCACAAGGAAATCAACGCTAAACAGCTCGCCGAAATGCTAGGCAAAGGCGAAGCTTTAGTGGTAGATGTTCGTGAGGCTAGTGAGTTTGCTGATGGCCACATTCCTGGCTCCGTAAATATGCCACTTTCCACTTTTCAGCCTAGCAAGCTTCCGCCGAGTGGCGGCAAGGCCATCGTGCTTACCTGCCTTGGAGGTAGAAGGTCCGGTATGGCCTTGGAGAAATGCAGTGTCGCGCAAGAGGCAGTTGATACTCACCTCGCCGGTGGCTTCGGGGCTTGGACCTCGGCTGGCCTGCCGGTCGAACGATAAACAAGAATTTGGGCGGGGCTGAAACATGCGGATCAAACTGAACAGTATTGCGGCAATCGGTCTGCTGCTGGCCTTGCCTCTGGCAAGCTGCAGCTCTGGCGAAGAAACCGCCGCAGTTCAAAAAGCCCCGGCAGGTCCGCGGCTGGTTCTGGCCGCTACTGATGCTGCGGCATGGCAAGACGTGGCGGCAGAGATCGCTACGGTCGATCAGGCGCAGGTCCTTGCCCGCATTCCTGGCATCCTCACCACTCTCTCCGTGCGGGAGGGGGACTTGGTGCACAAAGGGCAATTGATCGGACGGATCGTCGACAGCCAGCTGGGTTATCAGTCCGGCGCCTATGGCGCCCAGGCCGCTGCAGCACAGGCGCAGGCCGCCCAGGCGGCAGCTGAATTAGAGCGCGTGCGCTTCCTTCACCATAACGGCGTCTATGCCAAGGCGCGGCTGGAACAGGCACAGGCCGCAGCTTCTGCTGCGCAGGCCCAGGTCCGCGCGGCGCGGGCCCAGCAAGCTGCCGTGGGCGCTGTTGCCGGACAAGGCGCAGTCGTCGCCCCGACCGACGGCCGCGTGCTGCGCGCCGACGTTCCCGCCGGTTCTCCGGTTGCTCCGGGCATGCCAATCGCCGTTATCACCGCTGGCCCGACCATCGTCCGCCTGACCATGCCGGAATCTCTGGCCGGCAAGGTCCGCCCCGGCGCGCAGGTCATGGCTGACGGACGGGTTGGCCGTGTCGCTAAGGTCTATCCGGCGATCACTGCCGGTCAGGTCATCGCCGATGTCGACATGCTCGGCATCGACAACAGCACGATCGGACGCCGCGTGGCGGCCAAAGTCGAAACCGGCACCCGAAAGGCGCTGCTGGTCCCGGCCAATTATGTCACCAGCCGCTATGGCATCGATTACGTCACGGTTCTGGCCAAAGACGGCAGCGCGGCGCAAGTGCCGGTCCAGACTGCACCATCCGTGGAAACCGGCAAGATCGAACTGCTCTCGGGCGTAGCTGCGGGCGATACGCTGATCGCGCCGGCCAAGGGGGGCTGAACCCATGAAGCTGGGCATTTCTGGCAAGCTGACCCGGGCGACGATCCAGTCGCCGCTGACGCCGTTGTTTCTGCTTGCCGCGATCATCGTTGGCCTGATTGCGACCATCTCCATCCCGCGCGAGGAAGAGCCGCAGATCAAGGTGCCGATGGTCGACATCATGGTCCAGGCCCCGGGCCTTGCCGCAGCCGATGCGGTGGAACTGGTGGCCAAGCCGCTTGAGACCATCGTGCGCAGCGTGGACGGCGTGGAGCACGTCTATACCCAGGCGCAGGATCACGGCGTGATGGTCACCGCCCGCTTTCTGGTCGGCTCCAATCCAGAAGATGCCGCGATCCGCATCAATGAAAAGATCGAGGCGAACAAGCACCGGATTCCGGCCGGAATACCCTTTCCGCAAGTCACCGTGCGGGGGATTAACGATGTGCCGATTGTCGTCCTGACATTGACTCCGAAGCCGGGGGCAGCAGGGCAATGGAACGATCAGGCTCTGGCCGAACTGGCCGGCAAGCTGCGCACTGAAATGGCAAAGGTCGATGACGTTGGCCTCACCTTCCTGACCGGGGGCCAGCGCATGGCGCTGCGCGTGGTGCCTGATCCGGGCAAGCTGGCGACCTATGGCGTGCCGCTGGGCAATCTGATCGAAGCTGTGACCCAGGCCAACCGCGCCTTCCCCGTCGGCAACGTGCGCGAGGCAGGCCAGGCAACCCTGGTCGTTGCCGGACAGAGCTTGGGTGACGCGCAGGAACTGGCGAACCTTCAGGTCCGCAGCGCACGCGGCGCGCCGGTGCTTCTATCCGACATTGCCCGGGTCGAGCAGGCCCCCACCCAGGACCAAGCCCGCTCATGGCGCTGGGCCAAAGACGACAAGGGCCAGTGGAACATGGCGCCCGCCGTCAGTCTGGCCATTGCCAAGCGCGCCGGGGCCAATGCCGTGACCGTTTCGCAGCAGGTGGTCGAACGGGTTGAGAGCCTGAAAGGGAGCCTTATCCCCGCAGGCGTCGAAGTTGCGGTGACCCGCAATTACGGCGAAACTGCGAACGAAAAGGCCAATGAGCTGATCTTTCACCTAGCCCTGGCGACAGTCTCAATCGTTGCCCTGATCGGTTTTGCCATCGGCTGGCGCGAGGCTGGGGTGACCGCAATCGTCATCCCGACAACGATCATGCTGACCATGTTCGCTTCGAACGTGATGGGCTTTACCATCAACCGTGTCAGCCTGTTTGCCCTGATCTTTTCCATCGGTATCCTGGTCGACGATGCCATCGTCATGATCGAGAACATCGCCCGGCACTGGGCCATGGATGACGACCGCAGCCGGATCGACGCCGCGGTCGAAGCTGTGGCCGAAGTGGGCAACCCGACGATCATCGCCACCCTGACTGTGGTCGCGGCACTGCTGCCGATGCTGTTCGTCTCGGGCCTGATGGGGCCCTACATGGCGCCGATCCCGATCAACGCTTCGGCAGCGATGATCTTCTCGTTCTTCGTCGCAGTGATCATTGCCCCGTGGCTGATGATCCGCTTTGCCCGCAAGGCGCTAACGCACGGCCATGATGCCCATGGCGGCAAGCTGGGCGCGCTGTATAAACGCCACGCGCTGAAAGTGATTGCCACGCGCGAAAGCGCCAAGCGGTTCCTGATCGGTGTCGGCGTGGCAACCCTGATCGCCTGTTCGATGTTCTACTTCAAAGCAGTCACGGTGAAGCTGCTGCCGTTCGACAACAAGAGCGAAGTGCAGATCGTCGCCGACCTGCCCGAAGGGACCAGCCTTGAGGCCACCTCGCGCGTGCTGGAGCAGACCGCAGCGGTTGCCCGGCAGCTCCCAGAAGTCGTTTCGATGGAAGCCTATGCGGGTGCTTCGGCTCCGTTCAATTTCAACGGGCTGGTGCGGCACTATTTCCTGCGCAACCAGCCGGAGATGGGCGACCTGATGGTCACTCTGCTGCCCAAGGGCGATCGCTCGCGGGCAAGCCATGACATTGCCGTCGATTTGCGCGAACGGCTGAAGAGCCTTCCTCTGCCGGCAGGAACGTCGCTGAAGGTGGTGGAAACCCCGCCGGGACCGCCGGTGCTCGCCACGCTGCTTGCTGAGATCTACGGACCGGACGAAGCAACCCGCCAGAAGACTGCGGCCCAGGTGGAAAAACTGTTCCGCTCGGTGCCCTTCGTGGTCGACGTGGACAACAGCTTTGGCCAGCCGCGACCGGTACTGCGGCTGGTGCCCGACAGGGCCAAGCTTGACCAGTATGGCCTGTCCGAGCGGCACCTGTTCGATTCCATCGGCGCGCTGATGGGCACCCAGGTCATTGGCTATGCCCCGCGCGGTGGGAACGAGCGTGAACCGCTGCCGATCGAGATTGCCCTGGATCAGGCGCAGCGACAGTGGTCCGCCACGCTCGCAGCAACTCCGGTGGCGGCAACGCCCACAGGACAGCTGATTGACCTGGGCGATCTCGTCACGGCGAGCATCGAACCTGGCAGCCCGGCGATCTTTCGCCGCGACGGGCGCGGTGCGGCCATGGTTACGGCAGAGCTGGCCGGACGTTATGAGGCGCCGATCTATGGCATGCTGGCCGTCAACGATGCGGTGGACAGCTTTGACTGGAAGGCGGCTGGCCTGGCCAAGCCCGAAGTCCTGCTTAACGGCCAGCCCGCTGACGAAAGCAAGCCCAAGCTGCTGTGGGACGGTGAGTGGGAAATCACCTGGGTGACGTTCCGCGACATGGGCGCGGCCTTCATGGTCGCACTGCTAGGCATCTATGTCCTCGTCGTCGGCCAGTTCCGCAGCTTCACCCTGCCGCTGGTAATCCTGACCCCGGTTCCGCTGACCCTCGTCGGGATCGTCCTTGGCCACATGCTGTTCCAGGCGCCCTTTACCGCCACCAGCATGATCGGATTCATCGCCCTAGCCGGCATCATCGTGCGCAATTCGATCCTGCTGGTCGATTTCATTCGCCATACTCGTTCGGCCGACAAGTCGCTGAGGGAAACTCTACTTGAGGCCGGGATGATCCGGTTCAAACCGATCGTGCTGACTGCGGCAGCAGCAATGATCGGGGCAGCGGTCATCCTGACCGACCCGATTTTCCAGGGCCTGGCAATCTCGCTGCTGTTCGGCCTTGCCAGTTCGACACTGCTGACCGTTCTGGTGATCCCGGCCATCTACGTCGTGCTGCGAGACGACGGACTTGCCTATACGGAAGAAACCCAATGAAGCCCGCTGACCTTTCTGAACTCAAAGCCAACGCTGCCGCAATGGCCGTGCGCATGAAACTGATGAGCCATCCAGAGCGACTTCTGATGTTGTGCCGGATGGATGAGGGCGAAGTGTCTGTTGGTGAGCTGGTTGAGCTATCAGGCCTGTCACAGTCATCGGTATCGCAGCATCTTGCCATGCTGCGAGATGAGAATGTCGTCACTATCCGCGGCGAGGCCCAGACGCGGTTTTATAGTCTTAACGATCCGACCGTCCGGGCCATTATTCATGCGCTCTGTGATCTTTGCGGAGAAAAAGCTCTGTAAGGGCTGGCAGGACAATGGCAGTCGAACCGCTCCTGATCATATGCCCAGCCTGCACCACCGCCAACCGCGTGCCACGTGACAAACTCGCCTCTAACGGCAAATGTGGTCGGTGCGCGGGCGCACTGTTTGATAGCCATCCGGTTACGCTTGGGGCCATCAACTTTGACGCCCATGCAACGCGGAGTGATATCCCACTGTTGGTTGATTTTTGGGCTTCCTGGTGCGGACCTTGCCGCCAGATGGCGCCGGCATTTGAAGCTGCTGCTGCACAACTGGAACCAAGGGTGCGGCTCGGCAAACTGGATACCGAGACTGAGCAAGCTATTGCTGGACGCTTCGGGATCCGCTCGATCCCGACGCTCATCATGATCCACAAAGGACGCGAGATAGCCCGTCAGTCGGGAGCCATGCCGCAGGCAGCTATCGTAACGTGGGCGCAGCGCATTATTGGAGCGTTGTGAAGCACTCGGCCTATTGGACTTTAATTCAGGGATTTCTGCGATGACCACCTCCTCCGAACACCATGGCGATGCTCTCAAGTATGAAGACTGGGCCGGCGAAATGGGGGCGCGCTGGCTAGCCAACCTCACAGGCTTTGAAAGCACGATTGCTCCGGCCGGCGCGGCGCTGCTGGCCCATGCCGCCTATCAGCCGGGAGAACGCGTGGTGGACATCGGTTTTGGCGGCGGGGCGACCAGCCTTGCCATTGCCAAGGCCGTCACCCCGGAAGGGGAAGTCGTTGGCATCGATATTTCTCCTGACCTTGCCGCTGCCACGACGCGCCGTGCGGCGGCTGCCGGAATTGCCAATGCGCGCTTCATCTGCGCCGATGCGGCGACCGTTGCCGTACCCGACGCGCCGTTCGACCGACTGTGTTCGCGCTTTGGCTCGATGTTCTTTTCCGAGCCGGTCTCGGCCTTCGCAAACCTGCGCGGTTTGCTGAAGCCGGGTGGACGGCTCGATCTTGCCGTCTGGGGGCCGACGCAGCAGAATCCATGGATGCTCGAAGGCATGGCCGTCGCCCGCCGTCATGTCGAAATGCCCGCGCCCGTGCCGCGTGCGCCAGGGCCGTTTGCCTTTGAAGAGCACGATTACATGGAAGAAACGCTGATTGCGGCAGGCTTCAGCAATGTGAACATCGTTGCGGCCAAGGGTGAGCTGCCTGTCGGTGGCCCCGGCGCCACGCCGGAACAGGCGCAAGCCTTCGTGCGCCACGCGCTCGCCTTTGGACAGGCGCTGCTCGATTACCCACCGGTGGTCCAGGAGGCGGCTGCCGCGGAGCTGACATCACTTTACACCAAATACTATCGCCCAGGCGAAGGGGTGATGATGGGTTATGCCATCTGGCTAGTCAGCGCCAATGCCTGACAATCGCGGCTTTACCATACGTCTATGGGGCGCGTGCCTGCCAGCAGTCCTGCTTTTTGCCGCACCGGCATTGTCTGAACCCACACCGGTTACGGTGCGGGTCATCAGCCAAGACGCCAAGTTCGTTGGCGATAGTACCGGCGGGGCGCAGGTGATCCTGCGCGATGCGGAGAGCGGGAACATTCTCGCCGAGGGCATAACGGCAGGCGGCACCGGCGATACGGATCGGATCATGCAGTCGACCGGCCGCAGTCCGCTGCGCGCGACGGACGATGCAGCCGCCTTTTACGCAACGCTGGATCTCGTCAGGCCAACTTTGGTCGAACTGGAGGTCAAGGGCGCGCTTGGCCGCCCAGGTTCAGCCGTCAAGGTTACTGCGCAGCGCTGGATGATGCCCGGAGTGCCGATGACCACCGGCGATGGGTGGAGCATCGAATTGCCCGGCCTTGCCGTGACTCCCACAGCCAGCATTGAGCCAGAGGGCTTGCGGATTACGGCGAAGGTCGAGCCGATGTGCGGTTGTCCGCTGACCCCTGGCGGCCTTTGGGACTCTGCCGATTACGAGGTTGAGGCAAGCCTCTGGCAGGGTGGTCAGCAGCTTCGCAGGGCGGAACTTGCATTCGTGTCATCGCCGGGTGGCTTCGCCCGGACGCTCCCGCTGCAGGCGAGCGGGCGCTACACCCTCGTCCTGTTCGCGCGCAACAGGGTTACCGGAAGTTCGGGGTTGGGACGGATCGAAGTCCAGGTTCCCTGATCTCCACCGCAAGGAAAGGCCTTTGCTGCCATGATCCTGTTCTGGGCCCTGCTGATTGCCTTTGCGACCGTGGGATTGTGCGTCATCGTCCACTATGAGGCGCTGCGCCTCACCTCGCTGTTCATTCCCCGGCTGACCATTCCGCCGCGACCCAAGGTCCTGGTGGTGATCGCGGCAGTTTTTCTCGCTCACCTGGCCGAGATCGTTATCTTTGCGGTTACGTACCGGTTGATGCAGCCTTTTCCTCAGCTGGGCGAGATCGCGGGCCACTTTTCCCGAAGCGCGGTCGATTATTTCTACTTCTCGATCAGCAGCTTCACGACGCTGGGCATTGGCGACCTGTTCCCGCATGGTGCCTATCGCATCGTGGTCGGTTTTGAATCCCTGACGGGCTTCGGGCTGATCGGCTGGTCGGTGTCTTTCACCTATCTTGTCATGCAGGAATTCTGGACCCAGCATGGGCCCAGGCCCAAGCGCAAAATTGGCCGTGATGGGCGATGAACGCGCGGCTCACTCAGGTCTCCAAGGAGTGCCAGCATGCCTAACATCAATCTGGAAGCTGTCTTGCTGGAAGCGCTAGACGACGAGCGCAAGGCTGAGGCGACTTATGGTGCCGTCATTGAGAAATTTGGCGAGGTCAGGCCCTTCATCAACATCATCGAGGCCGAACGGCGCCATTCCGCAGCGATTGAGCGGCAGATGACACGCCTAGGTTTCGCGATCCCGGCCAATCAATGGCAAGGCAAGGGCATAGCCCCTGCTACGCTGGCAGAGGCTTGCCGTATGGCCATCGAGGCCGAGGTCGAGAACATCGCCCTTTATGATCGGCTGCTACCCGCCATCGCCGACGCTTCCGTCCGGCATGTCCTGCAGAACCTGCAGGATGCATCGCGAGATAATCACTTACCGGCGTTTCGCCGCTGCCTTGAACGTGAGAACGGTGGGGGCGGAAGTGGCGGCGCCAGAGATGGACAGGGAAGTCAGGGTCGACATGGTCGGGGTCGGGGCCCTCGCGGCGTATGCTCGACCTGATCACGCGGCAGCATCGCCTCCCCAGCTGGAGCAAGATGCGGCCTCTGCAGTAGGCCGATCGGGCAGGCTTTGATGCGATGCTAGTCGCCAGACCGCAATGTCCCGGCTCTTGCGTAAAGGGGCTACGGTTACGGCCGTTCCAGCGCCCGGATCGCAATGTCGAGCTGAACGCGGGTAATCTCGCCCGTGTGGACCTGGCGGACCGTGCCATCGCTGGCAATGAACAGGGTCGTCGGCAGCGCTCCGGCGCCAGTCATCTCGCTCAGCAGCCCTGACGGATCGCTGGCGACATGGGCAGGATCAAGCCCTTGAGCGCGCAGGAAAACCCTGATCTGGGCGGACGTTTCGCCCTGGTTTACCAGCAGGATTTCGGCCCGGCGCTCCGTTGCGGCCGCCCGCGTCAGCATCGGCATTTCGCGGCGGCAGGGTGGGCACCAGGTGGCCCATAGGTTCAGCACGATGGGCCGCCCCCGCAGGTCTCCAATCTGCCAGTGCGGCGAAACGCCGGGCTCCGCTGTAACCCGCTCCAGGGTCAGGGCCTGCGGCAGGCGGAGCGACGATTTGCTCTCTCCGGCAGCTAGGAAGCCGGCCCAAGCTAGAGCCAGGCCGGCCAGCACACCCAGCCCGGCTAGTACCGGTCTGCTTTGGCGCAAAGTCACGATTACCACCAGTCCGGCGGCTGCCACGCCGGCACGCGAGTCCCAACCGCCCAGCCATGCCTGCAGAGCCGCGACCGGCTCCAGCGCATAGCTTTCGCGATACTGCCAGACGTGGCCAGCCCGTGCGGCGATGATGCCCGCCAGCAGGGCCAGGCCTGCCGGTTGCCAGGCAGCCACGCGATAGCGGCGCGCGATCCAGTCCAGTGCCGTCAGGAAAGCGAGCATCAGGCCCACTGCCAAGAGGCGGTCCAGCGCCAGTGCTAGCGGGCCAATCTGGATGATGGTGTCCGGGTTCAAGGTGCTTTGCCGATCATGACGAATATCAATGACGTTGTAACTGCCACGTCTAGCAGGAACGCTTCCCCGATTGTCCAGAGCGGGAACATTGCCATGAATGCAACATTTATCTAAAACGATCAAACAGGGGCGGATCAGGAGGGGAATATGGACGATAGTGACGGTAAGGCTTGCTACGCCCCGGTACGCATTGGCGAAGCCGCGCCGGATTTCGTTGCTCGTTCGACCGAAGGAATGGTTCGCCTGTCCGACTATCGCGGCCGCTGGCTGGTGTTCTTCTCGCACCCTGGCGACTTCACCCCGGTCTGCACCAGTGAATTCGTGGCCTTCGCCCGTACCTTTGACCGCTTCGAGGCTTTGGGTTGCAGTCTGCTTGGCCATTCGGTCGACAGCCTGTTTTCCCATCTCGCCTGGATCCGCGCCTTGCATGACGACTTGGGCGTCACTGTGCCCTTTCCCATCGTCGAGGATCCCAACCTCGAGATCGCGCGCGCCTTTGGCATGGTTTCAGCCGAAGCACATAATGCAGCATCAGTGCGTGCAGCCTATTTCATCGATCCGGCAGGCATTGTCCGCGCGATGAACTGGTATCCGATGGCCGTTGGGCGTTCGGTCGATGAGATCTTGAGGATCGTTACTGCACTCCAGCGTACGGAAGATGCGCAATGTCTGGCGCCTGAAGGCTGGCAGCCGGGCGATCGGTTGCTGGCGCCGCCGGGGTTCAGCAAGGACGAGGCCCTGGCCGCCGACAAGGCGACGGAATGGTTCTATCGTCCAGTTACGGACCAGCAGTCATGATGGCGCCTGCCACTTCCCAGACTGCGACCAGCACCGAGGAGCAGGCTGAACTGCTGCGCGTGCTCGGCCACCCTATGCGCCTTGCGGTTCTCAAGGAGTTGACCGGGGGCGAGCGCTCGGTGGGCGACATCGCCGAGCGCACGGGGCTGGGTCTCTCTGTGCTCAGTCAGCAACTGGCGATACTGCGCAAGGCGGCGCTGGTCTCTTCGCGGCGTGAAGCCAAGCAGGTGTTCTACACGATTGATGCCGATCAGATGAAAGTGGCCCGAGCCGTTCTTGATGACTTGGTTCCCGCAGGCGAAGTGAATGATCCGAAGGAGAATATTGGCCTCGGTAACGCCCGGCTCGGCGCGGCCATGTTTGCCCGTGTCAGCCGCGTTACGCGCTGACAGGGACGAGCGTGACCACCTGACGAGCGAGCGCGTGCAGTCCGCTGCGGTGGCTGACCAACACCAATCCAGTTCCGCTGCGGTCCAGCCAGGCGGACAAGCGCTGATACAGCGCCTGCTCCGTTTCGGGATCCAGGCCCTCACTCGGCTCATCGAGCACGAGCCAGGGTTTGCCCGCCAGCAGCGCACGGGCTAGCACCAAACGCTTTCGCTGGCCGCCCGACAAGCGCGCGCCATTGTCGCCGAGCCACTGGGTAAGCCCTCCGGGAAGGTTGCGGACCGTTTCAGCAAGGCAAGCGGTTTCCAGCGCAGCCCACATTTCCGGTTCGCTAATGCCCGGGCGGGCCAGGCGCAGATTGTCCGCGACGGTGCCGGCAATCAGTCCGGCGTCCTGCGCAGCATAGGCAAAGAGCGGGCGCAGGCCTGCTAGCCCCAGGGTGCGAACGCCCTGCCCGTCCACGGTCAGGCCCTCCAGCGCATCGCTGCGCAAGCCGATGAGCGTGCCCAGCAGGCGCGACTTGCCTGACCCTGAAGGCCCGGCAATCAGCAGGCGCCCGCCCGGCGGCACGGCATGCGACTGACCATCGATGGTGAGGGCAATGCTCCCTCCGTTAGTGGACAAAGCCGCATCGATCTCGCGGGCAGGCAGCGTGGCGATGCTTTCCAGGCGGATGATGGCATCCTGCACTCGCAGGCGCTCCATGTCCGTCCGGGCCAGCGTCGACCAATTTTCCGTCGCGGCTGCCGCCGCAAGCGCTGCCAGGGCAACCAGCGCTGCGCCGCCATCGGCAAGCGCCAGCACGCCCGCCACGGTCAAGGCGGCCAACACCAATTGCGCGCCCTGTATCAGCACTTCGCCCCGGACCAGCGTACCGCGCTCGGCGTCCAGCGCGCGGGCGTGTGGCTCCAGCGCGGCGATGACCTGCGTGCCAAGGTTATAGACCGCTATTTCGCCGGAACAGGCGGCATAACTCGTATAGTCGCCCTTGAGGCGACTGAGAGCTGCGGCATGGTCCTGACGGGGCTTTGTCAGCAGCCGGGGCGCCAGCAGCCGCGAGGATAGCCGCATCGCCGCAAGGCCCGCCAGCAACGCAAGCGCCGCCGGCAAGCCTGCAAGGCTTGTCGCGATCAGGCCCGCACCTGCTCCGGTCAGCGCGCCCGGAACCGTGACCTTGCGTACCACGCTGTCCTCAAGCGCATCGACATCGGAGCCAAGCCGCGCTGCCATATCACCGCTGGACTGGGACAGAGCGCGGGATGGGTCGGTTCCTGCAAGCTTTGCGAACAGCGTAGGCCGCAAGTCCGCCAGGGCAAAGAGCGCGGCCCGGTGGCTGTACAAGCGCTCACTATAGCGGCTGAGCGTGCGGGCGATTGCCAGTCCCCGGATCCCGGCACTGGGCAGTAGGTAGTTGAAGGCGCGCACGCTGGCGATGCCGCCCGCGCCGGCAATGGCACCGCCGGTCAGGAACCAGCCAGAGAGCGCCAGCAATGCCACGCCCGCCATTGCCGCAACCATGGCCAGGCCGATGGCAATGGCTGTACTACGGCGCTGCCGCCGTGTTGCATCGTGCAGGAGACGTTCGATCATGCCATCACCATGCGGCTTGTCGCACAGGCAATCAGCGCCGGATCGTGCGTCGCCGCGATCACCAGGCGGCTGCCGGCTGTGTCTTGCAGTAAGGCAATGACCTTGGCAGCGGTTTCGGGGTCGAGATCAGCGGTCGGCTCATCGAGCAGCAGCACTGGCCGCTCGCTGGCAATAGCGCGCACCAGCCCGATCCGGCGCCGTTCGCCGCCGGACAGGCCGGAGCCGCGCGGATCGATCGTCAGGTCTTCACCTCGCGCGGCGATCAGGGCGGACAATCCGCTTGCCTCGGTTAACCGGGCCAGTTCCTGCGGTGCCAGGCTCTTGTTCCCCAGTTGAAGGTTGTCAGCCAGCGTGCCTGGCAGCAGCAGAGGGCGTTGCCCGGCCCAACCGGTAAGTGCCAGCAACTCTCCCGCGGCCACCGGCGTCCCATCACGGATAATCTGCCCCCCCGATACAGGAGCCAGTCCGATCAGAGCATGAAGCAGCGAGGATTTACCGACCCCTGTTGGGCCAGTGACGACATGGAGGCCGGGGCCCCGCCAGGACGCGGTGATCGGGCCAATAGAATTGCCGTCATCGTAACGGATTATAAGGCCTTGGGTGCTGAGCTCGCCGATGCGATCGGGCAGAGGGGCTGTAGCGGGCGGCGTGGTACGATGAGCTTGTTCTAGCGCTGCGGCCACGCTGCGTTCTGCCGCTTGACCCTGCTGCTTGTCATGGTAGGCCGCGGCTAGCCGCCGCATGCCCAGATAGAATTCCGGGGCGAGCGCGAGGGCGAAGAAGGCCTCGCCAAGGCTCAGGTCTTCCGGGGCCGGGAACGGTAGCAGCCCCAGTAGCGAGAAGCCGCAATAGACCGCCACTAGTGCGACAGATAGGGCCGCGAAGAACTCCATCATAGCGCTGGATACGAAGGCGATTTTCAGGATCTGCATGGTCCGGGCCGCAACATCGCGGGCGGCTCCGCCGACCTGGCGCGTAACGCGATCCTCCGCCCCGAAAGCCAGGATCGCCGGAAGCGCGGCTACGCGATCGACGAACAGGCCGGACAATCGTGAAAGGGCCAGGAACTGCCGGTCCGCCTCCGCTTTGCCGGCGAGTCCCGCCAGCGCCATGCCCGCCCCGAAGGGGATCAGCGTTGCCAGCAGGATCAAGGCCGAAAACCAGCTGGCCAGAGCGACCGCTGCTGCGATGATCAGCGGGGATAGCATGGCCGCCATCCGCAGCGGCTGAAAGCGGGCGATTAGTCCTTCATGCGCTTCCACGTCGTCGATCGCTACGCGCAGATCCTCGCCAATCAGGCGGCCGCCCATTTGCCCGCTTGGCAGCAATGCGGTCATCACACTGGCTCGCAATGCAGACTTCGCATGAGTGGCTGCCTGTTGGCCTTTCAGCCCCGCTAAGGCCTGAGCGCCGGCGCGAAGCAATCCGCTTAACCCTACCCCGGCCAGCAGCCCCCAAGCCTGATTTGCAAGCCCACCAGCTGTCCACGATGCGATAAACGCGGCCAGACACCCGGCGAACAGCACGGCGCCTACTGTGTCACCCAGCCACCATAGTGTTGCGATCTGGCCGGTCAGGCTTGACGACCTTATGAGAGAGGATCGAGGCTGGTGCAGGGGCATGGATACTTTCAGATCACAATTGACGGCAGTGTCATGTTAGCATATTCGCAAATTCAATAATTGAGTGGATGCGCTGAGTCGAGTCCCGTCCGGCAATTGGGCCGGTGAAGGAGCGTGCATATGGATATGGCTGTTGTCGAGCTTAGTCGGCTCCAGTTCGCGCTAACTGCGATGTATCACTTTCTTTTTGTTCCCCTGACACTTGGCCTGTCGTTCCTGCTGGTCATTATGGAAAGCATCTATGTGATGACCGGCCGGGAAATCTGGCGGACTATCACGCGCTTCTGGGGCAAGCTGTTCGGTATCAACTTCGTTCTCGGGGTCGCCACCGGCATCACCATGGAGTTCGAGTTCGGGACCAACTGGGCTTATTACTCGCACTACGTTGGCGACATTTTCGGCGCGCCGCTGGCGATCGAAGGGCTGATGGCCTTCTTCCTTGAAGCGACGTTTGTGGGCCTCATGTTCTTTGGCTGGGACAAGCTCTCAAAGGTTGCGCACCTGGCAGTCACATTTCTCGTCGCGCTCGGCTCCAACCTTTCCGCGCTGTGGATCCTGATCGCCAATGGCTGGATGCAGAACCCGGTCGGTGCGCGCTTCAATCCTGAAACCATGCGCATGGAAGTGATCGATTTCTATTCGGTCCTGTTCAACCCGGTCGCGCAGGCCAAGTTCGTACACACCGTCAGCGCGGGCTATGTCGCGGCATCGGTCTTCGTCATGGGCGTGTCCGCCTACTATCTGCTCAAGGGCAAGTGGACCAATGTGGCCCGCCGATCTATGATGGTCGCCTCCGCCTTTGGTCTGGCTTCCTCGCTCTCCGTCGTCGTGCTGGGTGACGAATCCGGCTACGCACTGACTGACAACCAGCGCATGAAGCTCGCCGCAATCGAGGCCATGTGGCACACCGAGGAGGCCCCTGCCGGCCTCTCGATCTTCGGCATTCCGGACATGGAAGCCCAGGAGACGCACTTTGAAGTGAAGGTCCCCTATGTGCTGGGCCTGATTTCCACCCGCAGCCTGACCGGCGAGGTCATGGGCATCAACGAACTGGTGCTGAAGGCGGACGGACGTATTCGTAGCGGCATCGTTGCTTATGACGCGGTCGAGAAGCTGAAGGTCAACCGCACGGATATGGCCGCGCGCGAGCAGTTTGAACGGCACAAGGCCGATCTTGGCTATGCCATGCTGCTCAAGCGTCACGTGGCCGATCCGCGCGCTGCCAGTGATCAGCAGATCTTGCTGGCCGCGAGGGATACCATTCCCAACGTGCCGGTGATGTTCTGGCTGTTCCGTATCATGGCGGGGCTGGGCTTCTTCTTCATCGGGTTCTTCGCGTTGGCCTTCTACTGCGCCTCGGCGTGCAAGTTCAGCAAGCCTTGGTTCTTGAAGATCGCGGTCGCCATCATCCCGCTGCCGTGGATCGCGATTGAGTTCGGTTGGATGTTGGCGGAGATCGGACGACAACCCTGGGCCGTGGAAGGCGTATTGCCGACGTTCCTTGCCGCATCCTCGCTCTCCATCAGCCAGATCTGGACCACGATCATCGGCTTTACGTTACTCTACGGTACTTTGGCTGTCATCGAGGTGCGCCTGATGATCGCCACCATCCGGAAGGGCCCGGTAGAGCACCATGAACCCGAAATGTCGCGCGGCCAGGCGGGCTATGCTCCGCTGCCGGCGGAATAAGGGAGGAACACGAAATGGAAATCCCTCTCGACTACGAAACCCTCCGGGTAATCTGGTGGGGTCTGATGGGCACCTTGCTGATCGGCTTTGCACTGACTGATGGATATGACCTCGGCGTGGCCTCACTGATGCCCTTCATCGGCAAGACGGACGAGGAACGCCGCATGGCGATCAACGCCATCGCGCCGCACTGGGAAGGCCACCAGGTTTGGTTCATCCTGGGCGGCGGGGCGATCTTTGCCGCCTGGCCGTTCGTCTATGCGGTCAGCTTTTCCGGCTTTTACCTCGCCATGTTCCTGGTGCTGTCGGCCCTGATCCTGCGCCCCGTGGCGTTCAAGTACCGGTCCAAGCGCCCGGACGCCGCCTGGCGCAGCCGCTGGGACTGGGCGCTGTTCATCGGCGGCTTCGTGCCCGCGCTGGTGTTCGGCGTGGCAGTGGGCAACGTGCTGCAGGGCGCGCCGTTCCGGCTCGATAGCGACTTGCGTAGTTTCTACGAGGGCTCGCTGCTGGGCCTGTTCTCGCCCTTTGCGCTGATGACCGGGCTGCTTTCGGTCGCGATGGTGGTGATGCATGGCGCCGGCTTCCTCTCGGTCAAGATCGAGCGGGGGGCCGTGCTGGACCGTGCCCGGCGGATCGGCAGCGTGGCAGCCATCGCCAGCGTCATCCTGTTTGCGGCCGGCGGCCTGTGGGTTGCCAATGGCGCGATGGGCTTCCGGCTGGAAGGCGTGGTCGATCCGAATGGTCCCTCCAACCCCCTGTTCATCAAGACCGTGACCGCTCCGGGTGCGTGGATTGACAATTACGGTCGCTATCCCTGGATGGTGATTGCGCCAATTCTGGGCCTGGTCGGACCGCTTGTTGCGCTGCTGGGTATCCGCCGCCACAGCCATGTGCTGCACTTGGCCGGATCGTCGCTGGCCACTGTCGGCATCATCGCCACGGTCGGCCTGTCGATGTTCCCCTTCATCCTGCCCAGTTCGATCGATCCGCAATCGAGCCTGACAGCGTGGAACGCCTCGTCCAGCCACCTGACGCTGTGGATCATGCTGATCGTGACGGTGATCTTCCTGCCGCTGGTTCTGACCTACACCGCCTGGGTGATGAAGGTCCTGTTCGGCCGGGTGACCCTGCGCGACGTGCGCACTAACCCCGACTTCTATTAAGGAGCCAAAACGATGTGGTATTTCGCATGGATCTTGGGGCTCGGCCTGGCGCTCGCCTTTGGTATCATCAACGGGATGTGGCATGAATTCCAGTCGCCGCTGGACGAAGACCCCAACTTGTGATGCGGCTAATGATTGCCGGCGTGGTCCTGGGGCTGGCCGGATGCGCGGCACCTGCGCCGCAACCGGTGGATGTTTCAGCCAAGTCGGCAGCGCTGGTCGACCGCTTTCAGGCTGATCTTCAGGGACAGTTGCAGGAGGCGATGAAAGCCGGCGGCCCGGTGGGCGCTATCGGTGTATGCCAGCAGGCAGCACCGGCCATCGCCGCCAGCCTGTCTAAGGAAAGCGGGGCCGAGGTGCGTCGGATCGCGCTGAAGGAGCGCAACCCTGCCGCAGCGCCGGATAGTGAAATGCGCAAGCGGTTGGAGCAGCTGGCAGCCGCACCTTTGACCGTAGATGGGAAACCGGCAACGCTGCAGTGGACCAGCGGTTCGGGTTCTGGTGCCAAAGCGCATTATATGCGCGCGATTCCGATGAAGGAGCAGCCCTGCGCCGCCTGCCACGGCACTAATATCGCGCCCGATGTGAGTGAAAGGTTAGCGGAACTCTACCCGTTTGATCGGGCGACCGGGTTCAAGCCGGGCGACTTGCGAGGAGCAATCGCGATAAGCTGGCCAATCGCAGAAGATGCACAATAACGGATAGGAGCAGATGGCATGAAGGGCTTTGTCGACAACATCGAGAAGCTTACGGAAGAGAACGACGATTTTCGGCGTGTGCTTTACACCGGCCACAATCTCCAGCTGGTCCTCATGGCCATCCAGCCCGGTGAAGAGATCGGCGAGGAAGTCCACGACGATCGTGACCAGTTTTTTCGCATAGAAGGCGGCGAAGGCGAAATCTGGATCGACGGCGTCTGCAACAAAGTCAGCGCTGATGACGGCGTAGTTGTCCCACAGGGCGCGCGCCACAACGTGATCAGCACGGGAAAGGAGCCGTTGCGGCTCTACACTATCTATGGTCCGCCAGAGCACATTGATGGCACGGTCCACAAAACCTGTGCCGCCGCTGCTGTCGATCACAAACACTTTGATGGGCGCACGACCGAGTAAGGCCTCTCGTATTTATAGCTTTATTCGATGATGGAAGTCCTGATCAGGGGAAAAGCGATGCACAAAGACTGGAACGCAATGGCAAGTGAGCTCTCTTCCGCCATAAAAGAGGTGCGACTTGGCTCACCTGAGGTAACGAAAGCTTTCTCGGCTATGGCTAAGGCCGCCACGGAAGATGGTGTGCTCAATACCAAAACGAAAGAGCTAATCGCACTTGCAATATCTGTTGCTATCCGTTGCGATGGTTGCGTTGCATTTCATTCGCAGGCGGCAGTGAAGCACGGAGCAACTCGGGAGGAAGTGATGGAGGTCATGGGCATGGCGCTCTATATGGGTGCCGGTCCAAGCCTTATGTATGCTGCGCAAGCAGTTGAGGCATTTGATCAATTTTCTTGCAAGGACTAGCGCGGTCCCGAAGTTATTCATGCCAAATTGATACAGCCAAAAACTGGCGCCACAAAAGCGGCGCCAGTTCTTCGAATTTCAACGAACTGCCCAGCGCAGTTTCACAAATGCCGACCGACCAGAACCAGGCAGCCGCATGCCCAACGGCACATTGGACCCGCTGATGCGGTTGTAGCCTGCGAGATGTTCCAAATAGTACCGGTCGAACAAGTTCTCGATGCCAAAAT
>VFQT010001572.1_pt1 | contig 26900 bp, 22 predicted proteins | sample 3512381 | NCBI WGS metagenome assembly VFQT01 (sample SAMN10412376, study PRJNA504923) | tailings metagenome | isolation source: Relicate 2 Philex TSF3 active mining site | place: Philippines: Tuba, Benguet | collected 2017-08-29
ACGCCGCGAAGGCCACCCTCGGGTGGCCTTTGTCGGTTGTGGGGGTAGGGGGCTGTTAGTACACCACCTTTGCCGTCATCGTTTCACGGGTTCCGATCACACGAATGAAGCCGGCTTGTGATGCTGTGGTGATAGGGGGTATAGTGATTTGGTTTGCACCGTTAACAGCTTGCATGGTGGTGCTGTAGAGAACCTCGCCATTGAGACTCTCGATTCGTACAGAGACGTTGTCGCTTGAAGACATGCTGAGCAATGTGGTGATAAGGGTCGCAGTCAACATACAATGAGTTGCATCAGATCGGTATTACAGTCAACGTCTCTTGTTACGTGATGCAGGCCCCTTACCAGATACACGACGGACAAAGCCGAGGGCGAGACCACTGAACATGATGAGGCCGACGACGATGAGTCCGATGATGATGAAGGGGCGTTGAAGCATTTAGCAAGATACAGATGCTATGTTTGTTGAGGAGGCTCGAAATGGCAGACGATCGTCTTGGGCAGCGTCCGATCGCAGCGATTGACGTTGGCACAAACTCGTTTCACATGGTCATCGCATCGGTGAGCACTCGCGGGCAATTGGAGATCCTTGCGCGCGATAAGGAGATGGTGCGTCTCGGGTCTGGTGCGGGTGATATGAAGCGTCTTGCGCCAGACGCAATCGAGCGTGGAGTTGCAGCGCTGCGTCGGTTCGCTAAGCTTGCAGAGCAACATCGCGCGGTTGTGCGCGCAATCGCAACGAGTGCAGTGCGAGAAGCACTGAACAAGGACGAATTCGTTGAACGTGCACTGGTGGAGTCGGGCACTACTGTTGAGGTTGTGCCAGGGACAGAAGAGGCACGTCTCATCTATGCTGGTGCTATCCATGCGTTGCCGATTGTCGATCAGCGTGCTTGCGTAATCGACATCGGAGGTGGTTCAACCGAGACCATTATCGGCTATCAAGGTGAAGCGGAAGTTGTGCACTCGGCAAAGCTTGGGCACCTGCGCTATACCAAGCGGTTCTTTCCCGACGGAATTGTCTCGGAGGATCGTATTGACGCGTGTCGTACAGCGGTGCGCGGTGAATGGGCGTCGATGTTTCAAACGATGCGAGCACATGGTTTCGATGTGGCTGTTGGCTGTTCGGGAACAATCATGGCGGTCGCAGCGATGACGCATGCGCGTCTGTATCATCGTCAGCCCGAATCGCTCAATGGTATGTCGTATGCGCTTCGTGATGTACGGACGACGATTGATCGGATTCTTGCAGCGCGATCGGTTGAGACACGACTTGCAATACCGGGGATGGAATCGAAACGTGTTGATGTAATCGTAGCGGGCTCGATCATTCTTGAGCAAGCGATGCTTGGTTTGGGTATCGAAGAACTCAAGATCTCGTCGTATGCGCTTCGCGAGGGTATCGTGTTCGATACGGTGCAGAAGGACGACGACATTCGTCGCTTCCACCATCTTGCGCATCTACGCTACGAGAGTGTCGACCATGTGTGCGACATCTACAGGGTGCGACGTCCGCACGCTGATCATGTGAAGAACCTTGCCGTGCGCATCTTTGACGGACTTCGCATGCTGCACGGGTATGGTGACCGTGAGTTGGAGCTTCTTGAGGCTGCAGCACTGTTGCACGATGTGGGGTTCCACATCGGTGCAGATCAGCATCACAAGCACAGCGAGTACATCATTCGTAACTCGGCGATGCCGGGCTTTACAAACGACGAGACGGAAGTCATTGCCGCCATTGCTCGCTATCACCGAAAGAGCCATCCAAAGAAGAAGCACGCTGCCTTCATGGCGCTAACGCCTGACGAGCAGCGGGTGGTGCGGGTGTTATCCGCGATCCTCCGGATCGCCGAAGGCCTCGACCGACGCCAGCAGCAACTCGTCCAACGGGTCCGCGTTGATGTGTCGGGAGATGGCATCGACATCTATCTCGTTGTGCCTTCTGGACTTGCCGATATCGAGCTCTGGGGCGCGGAGCGTCGCAAGGAGCTGCTGGAGGAGACGCTCCAGCTACCGGTACGATTTGTGTTGGACGCGTAAAACGTCCCACTAAAGATTTTTTTTGTTCGTCAGTCAACTCTGACATTATTCTGGAGTTGACCTACATGAAGCGTTCTCTGTTTGCCGCTGTGGCACTCATTGGAATCGGTGTGGTGATGGGTGTGGTGCTCATTACCGCAATGAGTACAAATGCGATTGAAGAACTGTTTGCGCGCGACCTCGACCTTGGTGCGAAGCAAGCGCCTGTTCAAGCTCCTGCGACTATTGCGCAGCTCAACGATCAATTCGTTGCTGTCGCTGGCGCTGTAACAAAGTCTGTTGTATCGATCACCGTCACAACAGAATCTCGTCGTCCATCAATGCAGCGTATTCCGAACGAGTTCTTCCGGTTCTTCGGACCTGATGGTGAGGAAGATCTTGGTGAAACGGAGGAAGGTGAAGCTGGCGGAAGCGGCGTCGTGATCACGAGCGATGGCTACGTAGTAACGAACAATCACGTTGTTGAGCGCGCGAAAGAAGGCGGCATTCTTGTGACAACGCAAGATCAAAAGGAGTACAAGGCACGACTCGTCGGACGTGATTCGTTGACAGATCTCGCTGTGCTCAAGATCGAGGGAACGTTCACGCCTGCGCACTTTGCACAACGCGAGCAGATTCGTGTTGGCGAATGGGTTGTCGCTGTTGGCAGTCCGCTCGGATTGAAGTCGACAGTGACAACTGGTATTGTGTCTGCCATCGGACGTGGAATCGGCATTGTTGGAACGAATGGTCGCATGTCGCAGCGTAATCGCTATGCCGTTGAGAACTTCATTCAAACTGATGCAGCGATCAACCCAGGAAACTCTGGTGGTGGTCTCTTCAATCTGAATGGAAGTCTTGTTGGTATCAATACGGCCATCGCATCAAACACGGGCTTCTACAACGGCTATGGATTTGCGATTCCTATCGATATGGTCAAGAGCGTCGCGCTCGACTTGATTGATGATGGAAAGATTCAACGTGGCTACATCGGCGTTGAAATCACGAGCGTCGATGAAGCATCTGCAAAGGCGGTAGGACTAAATGCCGTTAGCGGCGTGAACGTCAACAAGGTGGTGAAAGATGGTGCTGCCGAAGCAGCTGGCATTGAAGTCGGCGACGTGATTCTTGAAGTCGATGGAAAGCCAGTCAAAACATCGAATGATCTCCAGAACGAAATTGTGCTGCGTCGTGCAGGCAACACGGTGAACCTCAAGATTTGGCGCGATGGCAAGGCGATCACGAAGAGTGTTCGTCTGAAGTCACTTGATGGATCCGTTGACGTGGCAAGCAACATAGGACGCGCAGGCGATGGACAGTCATCGACGTCAAGCGAGCCCGTCACATTTAAGGATCTCGGCTTCACGGCGAATCCACTCACAGGTGATCTTCCGAAGAAGTTCGACACATCTGAAGGTGTCTACATTTCGAAGGTTGATCGCACAGGTGCTGTTGCACGACGTGGCATGCGCCAGGGTACAGTAATCCTCAAAGCAGACGGCAAGGCCGTATCGTCGCCAGCACAATTGCAGAAGATTGTCAACGCCAAGAAGCCCGGTGAAGGCATCCTCTTCATCGTGAAGGAAGAAGAAGGTTCAAAGCAAGCAATCTCAGTGATCGTTCCTGAGTCGTAACTTTCCGTATGAACACAACCACTCGCATCATCAGCGTCGCTGCAACGTTCTTCGTTGTAGCGACGCTTTCGCTTTCAGCGCAATCATACATCGGACCCTACTTCTCGTACGGTATCAGCACGAGTGTGGGAACAAGTGTGTCTGCCTATGGAGCCCCTTCACGCGTTGCGCTTGGCGCGATATACTCACGTGCGATTGCCACAGGTGCCGAGATCAACGTGCATGGATTCTACCGCATTGAATCAGGTGGCGCAAAGACAGTGCCGCCCGATCCACTCGGACTCAGTCGTCCAACGGGTATGCTGAATGTAGTGGAACCTGGCGCTGGAGGACCGCGCGTGATCACGACGCTGAGTTCTACTGCGATCGAGCTCGGTGCATCGCTTGCATTCCGTGTTGCGGAACTTGACTCAACCGGTTCTGCAATTCAACTGCAGCTCGGCGTGTATGGTGATCGACTCTTCAGTGTGAAGCAGACGGATGACTATAGTGAGCTCCCCAAGGAACAGCTCGGTCAACGTCCGGTAACGGTGACTGGCACGTACGACGCACAGGTAGGGTTCGGCGCGATCGTAGGTGCACGCATGGTACTCCCGATGGATGCGACTCGCATCCTCATTGACCTCTCGTACATGGTACGTCAGCCCACAACGATCGACAACCAGGACATTGGTTGGCTGGTTGGACGGGGCATTCGTCTAGGACTTGGCTTCCAGTTTTGATTAGATCGCCACGTGCGATCCAACCTCCAACGTTCGCTTAACAGGAATGCCGAAGTAGCTCGACGGCGTGCGTGAGTTGCGATGGAGGAACACGAACAGCTCCTTACGCCAACGTGCCATGCCCTTGCCGTCTTGCACGGTTAGTGTCTCGTGTCCGAGCACGAAGATTGCATCCGTTACATCGACAGGGATATCGTACTCCGGCAACAGCATGAGATCCTGCATCAGGTTGAGCTGATCCATGAAACCATAGTGCAGCACAACTTGGAACACATTGTTTTCCATCGGCTTTCGCTCGATACGTGCAGTAACAGGAACACGTGCAGCTGGCTCGATCACCACTGTTAGCAGGATCACTGTCTCGTGTCGCGAGCGATTGTACTTCAAGTTCGCCACCAATGCTGGCGGCGCGATTCCCTTGTAGCCGGTCATGTACAGCGCTGAACCAGGAACCGTTGCACATCGCTCGATCTCTTCGTGGATCACATCAATCAACGGTCGACTGCGTTTTTCGATCACGCTGCCGAGGATGGTGCGCCCCTTATGCCATGTGACCATGACAAGGAATGTTGCAGCAGCCATTGCCACGGGAACGTAGCCGCCTTGGAAAAACTTCAAACAGTTAGCGCCGAAGAATGCTCCGTCGATAGCAAGGAAAACGGCAGTCAGTGTAAGTGACACGGCAATGTTCCACTTGAACAAACGGCGCATTGCGAACCATGCAAGGACTGTTGTGATCACCATCGTCGACGTTACGGCAATGCCGTATGCTGCGGCGAGCGCGCCCGATGTGCGGAACTGCAGAACCAAGTAGACGCAGCTTACGAACAGCACCCAGTTCACGGTTGGCAGATAGATCTGTCCGCGTTCTTCGCTGGATGTGTGTTGTACCTTCAGGCGTGGCAGGAAGCCCAGCTGGAGTGCTTGCCATGTGAGTGAGAAGGCGCCTGAGATCACAGCTTGCGACGCAATGATTGTTGCCATCGTTGCACAGATCACGAGCGGAATCACGCCCCATGCAGGAACCATGTGGAAGAACGGATTCTCGACGGTCGATGCGATGTGACCTTCACGAAGGAGGAGAGCCCCCTGACCGAAGTACTGAAGAATCAAACCAGGGTAGGCAACGTAGAACCAACCACGCATGATTGGTGTGCGACCGAAGTGTCCCATGTCTGCGTACAGCGCTTCGCCACCCGTCACCACGAGGAACACGCTACCGAGGACGGCGAATCCCATGAAGCCGTGCTGCATGAAGAAGTTCACGGCATACATCGGGTTGATTGCTTCGAACACCGCCGGTGTTTGTACAGCATTGTACACGCCCAGTGCGCCGAGGATTGCGAACCACGCAACCATGAACGGACCGAACACACGTCCGACGCCAGTGGTGCCGTAGCGTTGAATACTGAAGAGTCCGATCAGAATCGCGATCGTGATCGGCACGATGAACGCGTCGAGTTTTCCAGGAACGGCAACTTCAAGACCTTCTACTGCCGAAAGAACTGAGATTGCCGGAGTGATGATGCCATCGCCATAGAGCAGCGCAGAACCGAACAGTCCCATCGCCACAATTGCACCAATCTTCTTGTACGACCCCTTGCGTTGACTCACGAGCTCCATCAGCGCGAGGATGCCACCTTCGCCTTCGTTCGCAAAGCGTGTGATGATGAGCAGATACTTAACGCTGATGATCAGCGTAAGCGACCAGAAGATGAGCGACAGAATGCCGAGTACTTCAGGTGCGCCGGGGGTGAGTCCGTAGTGAGGAGAGAAACACTCTTTCAGGGAGTACAGGGGGCTTGTGCCGATGTCGCCATAGACCACGCCGACGGCGCCGATCGTAAGTGCGAGAAGACGTGACGAGCTCGGTGTCGGGTGCCCCGACGTTGTACTGTGGTCCATTGCGGACCTTTCGGTCGTGAAACAGAAACGCCCCGTTGAAGCGAGGCAGCACAAAACTATACAGTTGCAGCGTTCATGCTACGCCGTAGCGCTCGCGCAGGATTCGCATGTGATGCAGCACGTGTCCGACCAAGATCCAGGCAATCGCGCGTGGCGTGAAGGTTCCACCGTTCGCCGTCCCGCGCTGTTGCAAATCCCGATCCGTAAACGAGTCAAGCAGCGCCAGGGTTGATGCGCGGACCGCGGTAAACTCATCCAGCAGGGAAATCAGCGAGCGCTGGTCGAAGCCAGCGCGATCTACGTAGGCGTTTTCGTCGAAGCCCGGCATTGGTTGCTGCTCGCCCCGTGCGATGCAGAGTGCGCGTGTTGCGAAGATGCGCTCACAGTCAATGAGGTGTCCGAGCAGCTCAGCGATGCTCCATTTGCCCTCGGCGTACCGAAACTTCGCCTGTTCCGGTGTAAGTCCGCCCAGAACCGCGCGTACTTCGTCTGCTTGGTTTTGCAGAGCATCGGCAAGGGGGCATGCAGCCGCCTGTTCGATGTACACGCCATAATAGGCAGGGAATTCTCCGAGGTCGGGTTGCGTTAGCAGGGTCTGGTTCATGACGGCGAAGCTACAGCAGAGATGCGTGTGGAATCTCATTTACCGTAACTTTGCGATGCATTTTTTGGAGCCTGGCTCCGTTCATCAACACCAAACCTGATCATGTTTCAGCACCCTGACTACTATCAGCTCGACGAACTCCTGTCGGATGAAGAGAAGCTTGTTCGCCAGACGGTTCGTGACTTCGTCGACAACGAAATCCTGCCAATCATCGAGCACAATGCACGTGAAGGAACCTTCCCGCTGCACCTCGTGAAGAAGATGGCCGAGATCGGCCTCTTCGGCATCACGTTGCCACAGGAGTATGGTTGTGCTGGCATGAACTACACCTGCTACGGCCTTGCCATGCAGGAGCTTGAGCGCGGAGATTCGGGCATTCGCTCGTTTGCTTCGGTGCAGAGCTCGCTGGTGATGTACCCGATCTATACGTACGGATCGGAAGAGCAGAAGCGCAAGTGGTTGCCAAAGCTCGCTGCAGGCGATGCCATTGGTTGCTTTGGCCTGACGGAGCCGGATGCTGGCTCGAACCCAGCCTCGATGACGACGAATGCAAAAAAGGTCGACGGCGGCTTTATTCTCAACGGCGCCAAGATGTGGATCACCAACGGAACGTTGGCAGATGTAGCAGTTGTATGGGCAAAGCTCGATGGCGTTGTTCGTGGCTTCCTCGTTGAGAAGGGCATGAAGGGCTTTACAGCTCCGGAAATGAAGGGTAAGCACTCGCTTCGTGCATCGGTAACATCCGAGCTTGTGTTCCAGGACGTCTTCATTCCTGAAGAGAACATACTCCCGGGTGTTGAGGGTCTGCGCGGACCATTGTCGTGCCTCACGCAGGCGCGGTATGGCATCGCATGGGGCGTTGTAGGTGCCGCCATGGCCTGCTACGACTCGTCGCTGAACTATGCAAAGAGCCGTATTGCCTTCGGAAAGCCAATTGCCGGATTCCAGCTGATCCAGGACAAGCTCGTATGGATGCTGAACGAGATCACCAAGGCGCAGCTCCTCTGCTGGCGTCTCGGTAAGATCAAGGAGCAGAACACCTTACGTCCACAGCATGTGTCGCTTGCCAAGCGAAACAACTGCGAAATGGCCCTCACAATTGCACGTATGAGCCGCGAAATTCACGGCGCAAACGGAATTTTGGACGAGTATCCGGTTATGCGCCATGCGGCAAACCTCGAGTCGGTAAAGACCTACGAGGGCACGCACGAAATGCACACGCTGATCATCGGGCAGGATATCACCGGTATCGGAGCATTCGCCCCATGATTTCAGCGTCCACAGGGAACGTCCCTGTGGAAAAGTTGCTTATATTTGGATTCGGTCGAAAGGGTGGGCTCGCGAGCCCACTTTTCGTTTCTGGTTATTGACGACGATTTCTGCGGAGTTGTATGAAGGAGACCCTTCCGGATCGGATCCGGACGATGATCGAGGACGTATGTGCCGAGGTCGGGGTCGTTCTCATCGACGTCATAGTTCGTGGTCAGGCCCGTCAGCTCGTGTTGGATATTATGCTGGACGCTCCAGCTGGCATCACGCACGAGCACTGTCGAGCGGTCAGCCGCGCACTTGATGAGCGGTTGGAGAATGACGAATTCGCCGGCCGCCTACGGGCGGTCGATGTGTCTTCGCCAGGAGCTGAGGCTCCGGTGAAGTTTCTATGGCAACTGACGAAACATGTTGGCAGAACGGTGCGCGTGGTGCACACTGATGGAACGGTGATTCAAGGCACGCTTGTGCGTGCAGATGATCAGGGCCTCGACGTTCAGCCAGCGCAACAAAAAAAGGAATCCAAGCCACCGGTATCGCTTCACGCGGTTGATATCGCAGAGGCTCGGGTGGTGATAACGTTCTAGGACGACATCATGGCACGCCGTAAGGTAAAGCAACAGATCGACAACAAGAAGCTCATCATCGAGGCCTTCAATGAAATGGCCCGTGAGAAGAGCATTGACCGTGACCTTCTGCAGGGCATTGTTGAAGAAACATTGTCAGCGATGGTGAAGAAGAAGTATGGCTTGGAAGCCAACTTCGACATCATCGTAAACATGGAGAAGGGTGACATCGAAATCTATCTCATGCGCGAAATCGTCGAAGAGGTCGAGAACCCTGAGACGCAGATTTCAGCTGAGGAGGTGCGCGAACAAACGGGTGACGAGCCAGAGATCGGCGATGAGCACATCGAGGAAATCACACTCGAGAACATCGCAGACTCGTTTGGTCGTCGCTTGATTGCACAAGCAATTCAAAATCTCAACCAGCGCATCCGCGACGTTGAGAAGGACAACATCTACGAAGAGTACGCCAAGCGTGTTGGCGAGGTGATTATCTGCGAAATCTATCAGGTTCGTCCGAACAACATCCTCGTGATGCACAACAAGGTTGAGATGCGTCTTCCACGTGAAGAGCAGATCCCGACAGAGCGTCTCAAGAAGAACCAGCAAGTAAAGGCCATCCTCAAGGAAGTGCGTCGCTCTGGCGGTGCAACAGGTCTTCCGGATCTCATTCTTTCGCGCGCTGATGACTCGTTCATGGCACGCCTGTTTGAGCAGGAAATTCCTGAGATCTACGACGGCATCATCGAGATCCGTGCTATCGCACGTGAACCAGGTGAGCGCGCGAAGGTTGCGGTGACTTCATTCGACGAGCGTGTGGACCCAGTGGGTGCGTGCGTTGGTATGAAGGGTATCCGTATTCACTCGATCGTCCGTGAGCTTGGCAACGAGAACATCGACATCATCGAATTCACCGACGACGCTCGTCTGTTCATCGCTCGCGCATTGTCGCCAGCGAAGGTGCGCGACGTGCAGATCTCCGATGACGGACGTCAGGCAACAGTTGTGGTGCCGGACGATCAGGTGTCGCTTGCTATCGGTAAGCAGGGTCAGAACGTGCGTCTTGCATCGAAGCTGACCGGATACTCGCTGTCGCTCGTGAAGGAAGGTGCGGAAGATATCGAGCTTGTTGAGTTCCGCGACGAAATCGGTCGCGACATCTTCGAGCAACTCGTGCGTGCTGGAATTGAAACAGCTCGTGAGTTCCTCGAAGCAGATCCAACAGTGCTTCTGCAGATCATCCCGAAGGAAAAGATTGTACGCATCCGTACGATCATGATGGAAGAATTCGAAGAACGCGAAGACCAATCATATCTCGTAGCACTCGACGAAGCAGCAGCTGCACTCGAGCGTGGTGAGACATCGGATGGTCAGAGCGATGATATCGCAGAATCGTACGCCGAGGATACACCAGAGGTGTACGAACAAGAACTCGCCGAAGAGGGTGAAGCGCAAGAAGCTTCAGCCGACGGTGATGAACAGGTAGAGGATTAAGCGAAGGACGTATGGCAGGTTCCGCCGGAAATAAGCTCTTCAAGGTCGCAAGTCAGATCAACATCGGTCGTGACGCGATCGTGGAATACCTTGCATCGAAGGGTCATAAGATCGATAACAAGGCTACCACGGTGCTCACCGATGAGCAGACTGATCTCGTGATCGAGAAGTTTGCCAAGGAGCTCAAGACAGCGCAAAAGCAGCGCGAGAAGGTTCAGCGTCAGCAACAAGTACGCAAGACCCATCTCGAGCAGGGCAGTGCTGTATCGATCGATACCATCGCTGAAGCGCACGAGCGCGAACGCGAGATCGAAGAGCGACTCGAGCGTCCAACAGAGACGCAACCCGAGGCACCAAGTGCCGAGGTTGAAACACCACATGTGGAACCCGTCGTACAGCAAGCACCCGCTCCGGCGCCCGTTGCCGAACCTGAGGCTGCGCAAGCAGAGTCAGAACCGCAACCGGCTGGTCCGGCCGTTGGTCAGGTGATCGACGTTGCCGCGATCAAGGCCAAGGAAGAGGCTGCTGCTAAGGCACTTGAGCTCGCGAAGAAAGCGCTCAAGACAGGCAAGGCTCCGGTAGCAAAGGCAGCAACGCCAGCGACCGAAGCACCTGCGCCTGCCCCAGCTGCGGAAGCACCGCAAGAACCAGCTGCACCTGCTGCTGATGTTGTTGCGCAACCAACCGAATCGGTGGCTGACAAGCCAGCAGGTGAAGAAGCGCAACCAACAACAGAAGAGGGTGGTGCAGACAGTGATGAAAAGAAGGGGAAGCGCCGTCGCAAGGGCGTGATTGAAGTTGAATACAATCCGTCGGGATCAACGCAGCTGCGTGGCTTGACGGTTATCGGCAAGATTGATCTCGCACCAAAGGCACCCCCACGTCCGAAGCGTCAAGAACGTCCGGCCGGTGGTGGTGGACGCGACGGTGGACAGCGCGGAGCAATTGGCGACGCGTTGGCTGCACGCGGACGTGGTCCGGGACAAGGCGGAGCGGCTGGCGGCGGCGGATATGCCGGCGGTGGCCCTGCACGTCGAAACGATGGACCTTCGTTCGGACCAAATGCACCGGCAGGTGGCGCGAAGAAGGACGACAAGAAAAAGAAGAAGACCGGCGCCAAGGGAATGCGCACACAGGTGTCTGACTCGGACGTCACACGCGCAATCCGTCAGACGTTGAGCGGCATGGAAGTGAACCCTACGGGTGGCCGCGCGAAGCTCCGTCAGCGCAAGCGTATGGAACGCGAGGAGAAGGAAGCCATTCGTCAAGAGGAACTCGCACGCGAGGGTACAATCCTTCGCTTGTCGGAGTTCGTGACAACGGCCGACCTTGCGAACCTGATGCGCGTAACGGCATCGGACATCATCATGAAGTGTATGAGTCTCGGTTTGATGGTATCCATCAACCAACGACTCGACAAGGACACGATCACGCTGATCGCGTCGGACTACGGATTCGAAGTTGAGTTCCTTGATGATCAGGCAGAGCAAGAGGTGCAAGAAGAAGAAGATGCACCAGAGACGCTGCAGCCGCGTTCGCCTATCGTGACCATCATGGGTCACGTTGACCACGGTAAGACATCGTTGCTCGACTACATCCGTAATGCGAACGTGGTAGCCGGCGAAGCCGGTGGTATCACACAGCACATCGGTGCGTATCGCGTAGAGACGGCATCGGGACGGAAGATTACCTTCCTCGATACTCCTGGTCACGAAGCGTTCACAGCTATGCGTGCACGCGGTGCACAAGTCACCGACATTGTGGTGCTTGTGGTTGCCGCTGACGATAGCGTGATGCCTCAGACGATCGAAGCGATTTCGCACGCACAAGCTGCGAACGTGCCAATCGTTGTTGCGATCAACAAGTGTGATCGTCCAGAAGCAAACCCAGATCGTATTCGTCAGCAGCTCGCCGATCACGGCGTGCTCGTCGAAGACTGGGGTGGCAAGTTCCAGGTCGCTGAAATTTCCGCAAAGCAAGGAACGAATGTTCCGCAACTCCTCGAAAAGATCCTCCTCGAAGCAGACCTCCTCGAACTCAAGGCGAATGCAGATCGCACAGCACGTGCTGCGGTGATTGAAGCGCACGTTGATAAGGGGCGCGGTAACGTTGTTACGGTTATCGTGCAAAAGGGTACGCTCAACGTCGGCGACATCTTCGTCTGCGGTCAGTTCGCTGGTCGTGTACGAGCAATGTTTGACGAACGCGGACACCGCATGGAATCGGCTGGACCATCGATGCCAGCACAGGTTACCGGTTTCGATGGATTGCCGAATGCTGGCGATATCCTCATAGAAATGGAAACAGATGCTGAAGCACGCGAGGTCGCAACACGACGCCAGCAGCTTCGCCGCGAACAGCAGTTCCGCGGTATGCGTCACATGACACTCGACGATATCTCGGCGCAGATTCAACAGGGTGGCGTGAAGGAACTTCGCCTCATCGTTCGCGCAGACGTGAGCGGTTCGGTGGAAGCTCTCTCCGACTCGTTGCAGAAGCTCTCAACAGCAGAAGTCAAGGTTCGCATCATCTTCAAGGCGGTCGGTGCGATCACCGAGAGCGACATCATGCTTGCGTCGGCATCCGACGCCGTGATTGTTGGCTTCCAGGTGAATACGTCGCCAGCTGCTCGCAAGGTTGCCGAAGCTGAAAACGTCGATGTGCGTCTCTACTCGATTATCTACGACTGTATCAACGAAGTGCAGCTTGCACTCGAAGGTATGCTCACGCCGGATATCAAGGAAGAGATCACTTCGTCGGTGGAAGTTCGCGCGATCTTCAAGATCAGCAAGCTTGGAACGATCGCTGGTTGCTACGTGCAAACAGGAAAGATCACGCGCAACGACAAGGTGCGCGTACTCCGCGATGGATTTGAAATCTACAAGGGCACCCTTGCATCGCTCAAGCGTATCAAGGATGACGTGCGTGAAGTTGATGCCGGCTACGAGTGTGGTATCGGCCTTCAGAGCTACAACGACCTTGAGGTTGGCGATATCATCGAGGGCTACAAGACCATCGAAGTCAAACGGAAGTTGTCGTAAGCCGTGTCGATTCGTACAGAACGCGTCTCCGGTGAAATCCAGAAAGCCCTGGCTACACCGCTTCGATCAATCTCGGAAGAGATTGGTGCAGGCTTTATTACGGTAACGGAAGTACGCTTGTCGCCCGACCTTCAGCTTGCCCGTGTGTACCTGAGCGTGTTTGGTGGTAAACGAACACCAGCAGACGTTCTCGCGCACATTGAAGAGCACGAGGCCGGACGGTTGCGCCACGTTATCTCGAAGGCGGTGCGACTGCGATTTGTTCCGCAACTGCGATTCTACATTGACGACTCGCTCGATCGTGCAAACCGAATCGAAGCGATTCTCGATAGTGTGAAGCCGAAGGATGGTAGCTGGGAACACGGTGATAGTGATGGTGAATGATCGACCACGGTTGACACGTTCATCACTCGGATCGATCGACCAGTGGCTGGAAGCAGCCCGAACGGACGGTGCGATCGCGCTCATTGACAAAGAAGAAGACTGGACGTCGTTCGATTGCGTTGCAAAGCTTCGTAATCGAACACGCGTAAAACGTGTCGGACATGCCGGAACACTTGATCCACTTGCAACAGGGTTGCTCGTGATCTGCTTCGGCAAGGCGACGAAGGATATCGCATTCTTGCAGGATGACGATAAGACGTACGATGTCGAGTTCCGCTTCGGTGCACGATCAACAACAGATGATCGTGCCGGTGATGTCACTGAAACTGCCGACGTAACTCCATGCACAGAGGAACAGGTAGTTGCTGCACTGCGATCCTTCGAAGGAACAATACAGCAAACGCCCCCTGACTACAGCGCGATTCGTCATCAGGGTCGCCGTCAGTATGATCTTGCTCGCGAAGGCAAGGAGTTCACACCGAAGACACGCACCGTGCGCATTGATCCTATCACGAACATTGAGTTCGCGTGGCCGCTTGTTCGGTGCACGATCTCATGCTCGAAGGGAACATACATTCGTTCTATTGCACGTGATTGTGGCGAGATCCTTGGCTGTGGCGCCTACGTGACGAAGCTACGTCGAACGCGGAGCGGCGGATTTACGATAGACGATGCGTGCACCGTTGGCGAAGTGATCGACGCACTGCCGCAAGGAGTGACAGTATGATCGTCGCTCGGTACGGAACAGACCCAATTGTGTTTGATCGCAAGACGGCGCTCACCGTAGGCACGTTCGACGGTGTGCACTGCGGACATCGCGGAATCGTTGACCGGATGCTGGCAACAGCGCGCGAACACAACGAACGTACCGTGATTGTCACGTTTGACCCACATCCGCAGATTGTTCTCGCGAAACCCGACCGTGAACCTGTTCGGTTGCTGACAACAATCGACGAACGCTGTGAACTCTTCGCAGAGCTCGGAATCGACATGGTGGTTGTGGTGCCGTTTACACGCGAGTTTGCTGCAATCCCAGCAGATGTTTTTGTACGGACAGTCATCGCACAAGAAATAGGCGTACAACATTTCTTCATTGGTCACGACCATTCCTTCGGGAAGAACCGTGGCGGTAATGAAGAGCTGTTGCAACAGCTCGGACACGAACTCGACTTTGATGTTGTTCCCATCCCTCCGCTTGAATGCGCTGGTGTGGTCGTAAGTAGCACGAAAGTGCGGAACGCATTAAAGACAGGTGGCGTGGATGAAGCACAACGATTGCTCGGCAGACCCTATGCCGTGCGCGGTGTGGTTGGCCATGGTGATAAGCGAGGACGAACACTCGGCATCCCTACGGCGAACATCCAAGTGCCGGAGCACAAGCTGCTTCCGGCGAATGGCATCTACGTTGTGTCGTCTGTGATCGATGGTGACGATGTCGTTGGCATGGCCAGCGTCGGAGTTCGCCCGATGTTCACGAACGATGTTGTGCCGACGCTCGAGGTGAATTACCTCGATCTCGACACAGACCTGTATGGTCGCTTGCTGAATGTTGTGTTTCACGCACGACTTCGGGATGAGATCAAGTACGAGACCGTGGACGATCTGCTAGCGCAGATTGAGATCGACAGAAACGACACACGTCTTTATCAACAACAATTTTTGAATCGGAGGACATCATGATCTCCAAAGAACGCAAGGCAGAAATCGTCGCTAAGCACGGCGGATCTACTGCGAACACTGGTAAGCCTGAAGTGCAGATCGCACTTCTCACAGAGCACATCGCTGCACTGTCGCAACACTGCGCCACGCACAAGAAGGATCACCACTCACGTCGTGGTCTGATCATGCTCGTAGCAAAGCGGAAGAATCTTCTGTCGTATCTGCAGAAGAACGAACTCCAACGCTATCGCGAGATCGTTGCAGCACTCGGACTTCGCAAGTAATATTCAACGGTCGACGGCGCCTTCGGGCGCCGTCGTTCGTTTCCTGACTTCGGCTGGCACCATGCATCATGCCAGCATCGTGGCACTCTTTGTCAGAGTACACCCCTGTGTACTGCGCCAAGGAGTGAAAGTAGATCACGGTGTTCGCTGCTGGCCGAAGTGAAATGGGCATGATGCCCTTGTTTCACTTATTGCAGGGTTTCCCATGCATACGGTCAAAAAGACCATCAACGGCAAAGAACTGTCCATCGAGACAGGCCGCTTTGCCAAGCTCTCTGCTGGTGCGGTAATGGTCCGCTTCGGCGATACAATGGTATTGGTTACAGCGAATGCTTCGGCAGAGCCAAAGCCAGATATCGACTTCCTTCCACTCACGTGCGAATACCGCGAAAAGCAAGCATCATCGGGTAAGATCCCGGGTGGCTTCTTCCGCCGCGAAGCACGTCCGTCGACGAAGGAAATTCTCTCTTCGCGATTGATTGATCGCCCCCTCCGTCCGCTCTTCCCGAAGGAATGGCGCAACGATACACAGGTGATTGCAACGGTGTATTCGTACGACATGGAAAACGAGCCGGATATGCTCGCAACAATCGGTGCATCAGCTGCGCTGATGATCAGCGACATTCCGTTCAAGGGGCCAATCTCGGAAGTTCGTGTTGGACGTATTGATGGTGAGTTCATCATCAATCCAACGCACCAACAGATCGAAGCATCTGATCTCGAAATCGTTGTGGCTGGTTCTGACTCATCGATCGTGATGGTCGAGGGATCGAGCAAGGAAATCAGCGAAGCTGACTTCGTTGCTGCGATGGAGTTTGCACACAACTGGGTGCGTGAAATCAATGCACTGCAGCGCGAGCTGATGTCGATGCTCACAATCACAAAGCGTGAGACGGTATCGAGTGAGCCCCCTGCAGAGCTCGTGCAAGCAATTGAGAATGCTATCGTTGATCCAATTCGCAAGCAGATTCGCGTAGAGTCGAGCAAGGAGCAACGCAATGCATTCCGTAGCGAAGTCAAGGCGCTCGCGACGGCAGCTGTGCAAGCGGTTGTTGCAGCAAACGCAGAAGCCTATGCAGATGTAAAGGTCGACAAGATGCTGTCGGGCATCGTGAAGAAGATTGAAGCGCGTGAAATGCGCGAGATGATTCTCACAGATGGTCGCCGTCTTGACGGTCGTACAACAACACAGATTCGTCCGATCACCGTTGAAACAGGCGTGCTCCCACGTCCACACGGTTCGGCGCTCTTCACGCGTGGTGAGACACAGTCGCTTACGACTATCACACTCGGCACGAAGAAGGATCAGCAGCTCATCGATGGCTTGCTGCCAACGTATGAACTCCGCTACATGCTGCACTACAACTTCCCGCCTTTCTCAACAGGTGAGACGGGTCGCTTTGGTATGACGAGCCGTCGCGAAACTGGACACGGTGATCTTGCTGAGCGTTCACTCGCTCCGTTCATCCCAAGTGTTGAGACGTTCCCGTACACGATCCGCGTTGTGTCGGACATTCTCGAGTCGAACGGTTCATCGTCGATGGCCACGGTGTGTGCAGGTTCACTTGCGTTGTTCCACGCCGGCGTGCCGATGAAGGCAGCTGTCGCTGGTATCGCGATGGGTCTGATCATGGAAGGCGATCGCGTAGCAGTGCTCAGCGACATCCTTGGTGATGAAGACTTCCTTGGCGACATGGACTTCAAGGTGACGGGTACTGACAAGGGTATCACGGCATGTCAGATGGACATCAAGATCGAAGGTCTGTCGGTTGATATCATGCGCACGGCGCTTGCACAAGCACGTGACGGACGTCTGCATATCCTCGGCATCATGAATCAGCACATGTCGGTGCCTAACGCCGACCTGTCGCCATTTGCTCCAAAGCTTACAACGATCACGATCCCAGTGGAGATGATCGGTGCAGTTATCGGACCAGGCGGCGAAATGATTCGCTCGATCGTCAAGGAAACAGGTGCGGAGATCAACATCGAAGACGATGGTACGATCACAATCGCAGCTGTCAACCAAGAAAGCGCAGATGCAGCGATCACGAAGATCCGCGACATCACACGTCCGATCGAGATTGACACGATCTTCAAGGGTAAGGTCAAGGAAATCCGTGAAGGTCTTGGTGCCTTCATCGAACTCCGTCCGAAGAAGGAAGGCCTCCTCCACATTTCGCAGATCGATCACCGTCGCGTCGAGAATGTCTCCGACGTGCTGAAGGTTGGCGAGATCATCGAAGTGAAGGTCATCGAAGTACAGCCAGACGGCAAGGTTCGCTTGTCGCGCAAGGCACTGCTCCCACTCCCAGAAGGAATGGAGCCATACGAAGACCGTCCACGTCCACCACGCGATCGTGATCGCGGTGGCGACCGTGGTGGTGATCGCTATGGTCGTGGTGGCGGTGATCGCGGTGGACGCGGTGGTGACCGATATGGTCGCGGTGGCGGAGATCGTGATCGCGGACCTCGCGGTGGCGGAGATCGCGGACCACGTCCAGAACGTCGCCATGATGACGATCGTCCACGCAACGACGCACCTCGCGAAGAACGTCCACCACGCGATGAAAAGCCAGGTGGCGACGATTTCTTCGTCGGATAAACAAACGCTGACAAATACAAGGGTGGTGATGGCAACATCTCCACCCTTCTTTTTTCGACATAAGGTTTTCACACGTCGTAGCTTCGTACATGAGTCACCTCCTCCTGCTCCTCCTCGCCCTCGTCGGGAACGATGGTCTTCGTTATCCCGAAACACGTCGTGTGAATCACATCGACACAATACACAGCAATATCATCGCGGATCCATACCGATGGCTCGAGAATGATCGTGACCCCGAGGTCGAAGCCTGGGTTGCGAAACAAGCTGCTGTGGCTGAAGCATACCTTGCTCGTATGCCGTATCGCGCGGCGTTGCTCGACCGACTCGATCGCGTCTACAACTTTGAGCGTGTCTCGAAGCCATGGCGTCGTGGTAATCTCACGTTCTTCTACCGCAATGATGGACGTCAGAATCACTCTGTGCTCTATGTGCAACGTGATGGTGATACACAGCCGCGCGTGCTGATCGACCCAAACACCTTCAGTGCAGATGGCACAGTTGCGCTTGCCTTCGCCGAAGAAAGCTCTGACGCTAGATACATGGCCTTCGGTAAGTCCGAAGGTGGCTCGGACTGGCGCGATATCTATGTGATGGAGATCGCATCGATGCGCATCCTTCCTGATGTCATCAAGAAGGTCAAGAACTCAGGCGTGAATTGGCACCGCGACGGCTTCTTCTACTCGATGTATCGCGATGCAACGACTGCAGAGAAGTCGCTCGTGAAGAAGAACTCACATCAAGCAGTGATGTATCACACGCTTGGTACAACACAAGCGCAGGACCGCGTAGTTTTTGAAGACCCATCAGCGACGGAACAGTTTGTTGGGTGCTATGTGCTCGAGAATTCGTCGTACCTCATCCGTACGATTCGTCGAGGCAGTTCGAACGGCAACAACATTGCCATACGTCCGGTTGATGATGCGTCTGCACCATGGAAGGTGATCTACGATCGTGACGATGCAAGCTTCTATCCGAGCTACGATCATCAGGGCAATCTCTACGGCACCGCAACACACGAATCACCCAATGGCCGTGTCGTGCGTGTTGTTGATCCTCTCGGTGCGGCGCGTATGGAGACGATTATTCCCGAACGTGACGTTGTGCTAGATGATGTCTCCTTCGGTGGCGGACGTATGTTCTTGACATGCATGAAGGATGTGCAGCATCACGTACTCGTGTCGACACTCGATGGACGTCTTGTGGATTCGCTTCGTTTGCCAGGTGCTGGAACTGTGAGCGGCTTCTCCGGACAGCTAAACGACACTGCCGTGTTCTACACGTTTACGTCGTACTTGTATCCGACGACCATTTACACATACAGCATCGTGCGCCGTCGTAGTTCGCTCTGGAAGCAGATTGACGTTGACTTTGATCCTGCCGCATATGAATCCCGTCAGGTGTTCGTCACGAGCACCGACGGTGCGCGCGTTCCGATGACGATCCTTACCAAGCGGGGAGTTACAGGCCCCGTACCAACTATGCTCTACGGGTATGGTGGATTCAACATCTCGATCAACCCATCGTTCAATCCATCCTACATCCCATGGCTCGAGCAAGGTTGTGCAATCGCGATTGCCAATCTTCGAGGAGGGGGCGAGTATGGCGAGCAATGGCATCGCGCGGGAACACGTACGCAAAAACAGCATGTGTTTGATGATGCGATTGCGTGTGCATCGTGGCTTGTTGACAACGGTGTGACAACACCGAAGTTGCTGGCGCTTAACGGACGATCGAATGGCGGTTTGCTCGTTGGTGCTGTGATCAATCAACGTCCCGATCTGTTCCGTGTGGCGATACCGGAAGTTGGCGTGATGGATATGCTGCGCTTCCATCGCTTCACGATTGGATGGAACTGGCAGTCGGATTACGGCGACATTGCAAACAAGGATGAGTTCGCAGCGTTGCACGCGTATTCGCCATACCACAATCTGCGTAAGGATGTCGTCTACCCTTCAACAATGGTGATGACGGCAGATCACGACGATCGCGTTGTGCCTGCACACAGCTTCAAGTATGCGGCGATGATGCAACATTTGGCAAGCCCGGAACGTCCAGTCCTGCTTCGTGTCAAGCTCAAGTCGGGTCATGGCGATGTGAACCGTACGAAGCAGCTTGAGGGCGTCGTCGATAAGTACAGCTTCATGTGGAGTGAGATGGGATTCACTCCAGCGCTCCCTATTTTGTCGGGCAAGTAGAATCACCACCATTCACAATTGTAGGAAGGTATGTATGCGCTCGCTCGTCCTTACACTCTGCACCGTCGCGTGCCTTACACGGCTCCAAGCTCAAGAGGAATCCTCGGGCTATACATTCTACGCCGGACCATACGTTGCAGCGAAGGGGTCGATCAAGACTTCTGTTGCTGAGGGAACGAAGACTGGTCCAGCGTTCAACGTGCCACCAGATCTTGGTGCGCAGTTGCTCGCGCCAATTCCTGGTGCGTCGTGGCTCCGTGTTGGTCTTGATGTAGGCTTGGCGACGTACTCGTATGATTCGAAGCCAGAAAACAATGCGACAGACGACAATACCATCCGTGAGAAGTATCAGTTCGTCAACGTCTTCCCACACCTCAATCTCTATGGTGTGGTGCTCGGTGTCAACGTTGGACTTCCATCGTCAGCTTCGGCTACGTCGCTCTCCGGTGAGACACGCGCCGTGACAGGCACGCTCTCGCAGGTGGGTGGCATGAACATCGTGATCCCAGACAACCCGAACGCTGCGGGATACGACCCGTCGAAGTACCTCGCAACGATGCTTGAGTTTCGCATTGGTGGCAGTATTCCACTTGTTACAAGCTCAACAGGTATCCTCAATCTGAACATCATGGCTGGTTACATGTTGAACGGACTCTACGCAAATGGTCGAAACTACCTTGGAGCGTATGAGGGCATGAGCTACGACGAAACGCTCAACCCACGTGCTGCATCGCTTTCCCTCGGGTTTAGCTACCTGTTCGGAATACACCTGTAACCCTTACAACTCCCCGAAACAACGAACGCCCGTCCTGCGAAAGCATGACGGGCGTTGTTCGTTTCTGCTCCGCAGCAGGGACTTGAACCCCGGACCCTCTGATTAACAGTCAGATGCTCTAACCAGCTGAGCTACTGCGGAATAGACTGCAAATATACGGGTCGGATGGAAACCTGCAAGAACACTCGGCATCAAGGGGGCCAGCAGGGAATGCGTAATTTCGGGTGTGATACTTACCACCGAGGCCATTGTACTCCACGCTCGACGCCACGGGGATAGCTCCCGGATCGTTACGCTGTACACGCGAGAGCACGGAAAAATGGGCGTAGTGGCGAAGGGGGCCCGCACCACCAAGTCGGCGTTTGGGTCGGCCATGGAGCCCCTTTCCCATATCCGATGCACGGTGTATCACCGTCCAATGAAGGACCTTCATACCGTAGCAAAAGCAGAGTTGCTGCATCCGCTGCGACGTCTGGGGTCGGACCTTGAGCTGCTCAGATCGGGTCTGCTGATGTGCGAAATGGTGATGAAAACTCAGGCACAGGAACAGCCCGACGCACGCGTATTCGATTTGCTCGTAACGGCACTGCACCGCCTCAACGATGAAGATCCTTCGACGGCGTATAGCGTGTCGGTAGGATTCCGCTGTGCCTTGGCCAACGTGATGGGGTTCGTTCTACCGCTGGGCGAACCACCAATCGGTGCTGTGGTCCGGATCGGTCTCACCGATGGCGTGGTGCGACGCGACGGCGAAGATGGTCTGCGGTGTTCGCGCACTGCGTACGACGCTCTCCGCACGTGTGCGCGTGGTGAAGCATGCGCTGTGTCACATGCAGACGAACTTGAGCTCGAGAGCGTCTTATCGCTCTACTTTTCGCATCATCTCGACATACGTGTTGTTAGTACCGTAGCCACATCACTGCGCTGAAGCATAAACACATCCGAAGTAGATCTCGTGTAGCTGCATGCGTGAAGAGTGAACTTCTCCCCAGTTACTCCAACTTGCCCTGAGTCTGAACTCAGAATGGCTGGAAGCATTCGAGTTGCAAGCTTTGCCTATATGGTCGTCGAAATGGCTGATGATAAAAACAAGTCTTCTTGTACGCGATTATTCGCGTCAACTTATCGTTGTTGGAGTGCAGAACAATGAACGACTCTACTCGCTCGAGGTTCCGGCTTTACTGCCGAGAGACGAATCGTTTTGGAAACTCGTTGGCTCTGGTTTTCTTGGCCACAGCTCAGACTCGATATTTGCTTCGTGCCTAGTCCGATGATCCAACGGAGATACTGTATCGAGAAACTATGTCATCAACATTAGCACTGGCTTGATTTCCGAGATTCGGCCGTCGCGCTGTTTGGATGACGGTTGGGACCCGGTACTTAAGCGTTGGTTCTATGTTTATTCTATTGAAAGGCTACCGAACAGGACCTTGTTGGTCAGCACGAACGACCTTCGTTACGACTATTCAACCGATACGCTTCTCGATGAGGAAGTGTCAGACCCACGTGGGGGTCCGCTGTATTTCTACAAGAGAACTTGGTTGTCTGGATACTTGGTCGGAAGTAGCGGCTGGTATCTCGGGCCTAGTCAAGAATCGAGAAGCCCTGTCGTAGATGGGCAATCTTTTGAAATGTCACAATTGGTGAGCGATATGTATGTGCAAGGTTCTATTCGGGGTACCGACTGCGTGATTCTTCAGGTGAACCCGAATCGATACGCATCGTCAAGTGGTAAAGGGTGGGGTCCTGAGATGTGGGTTGTGGATGTCGGGGGATTAAAGCGCGAAGATTCGATCAGCAATGCCATCGTCGTCAAGAGAAACTTGCACGAAGCCTGCTGTTCACTTGCTACCCTCGGCCTATACGCATATGCGTACGAACTCGATCACGTGTATATCTCGATGCATCAAGATGGGGAGTATGTGCAAACCCCATTCCGAATATCGCTGAGTTCGCACTCGTTTGAGAGCCCGATCACGTTTAGATAGGTATTCACTCGATCAATGTCTCCGCCCTTCCAACTAAATCTGTTCCGGCGTGAGAGTGAAAGCGAAGTATGCCGTTACACAATCAGGATAAATGATCGATGCGAGGCAGCTCGCGTCGGTAATGTATATCACGAACACCCCTCCGCCACCAAAGTCTGACCTCTGCACGCAGGTCTAAGAGGCAACGTGTGTTTGCTCGGGCGGGTATTTTTCGCAAGCTTTGTCGGAGCGAGTTTCTTAGGCCAAACTTGTCGAGTAATAGAATGAAGCTTGTTGATTCTGCCAAACCAATGGCACTAGTGTTGGTTTGCGTGCTACTAGGCTCAGTCCTAGGAGGGTGGAAAGATCCTCCACAGACATATCAAAGGTTCAAGTTCGAATACTGGTGTTCGACCGGATACACTATTCGAATTGTCCAATACACGACCACCAACTACGTTAACAGCTGGCCTAGTGGCATTATCTTGAATGGTCGTGCGCCCAATGATAACGATATCAAAATCACCCCAGCCACTGCTAATGCACAGCAGTTCATGAGAAAAAACAACCTATTGGCCTACTACATCGAGGCCAAGAAGACCAATGGGCAAGTTTGCTGGACAAAACTGGTATATCAAGTAGAGCTGGATCAGCTCAACGCTGAATGGGCGCGAAGGAATCCTAGAGACCCAGACCGAGTAGCAGTTTTTCGCGTCGGACAGGCTTGCTGCTCAGAGTAGCGACTTAACAAACAAGGCAAGGCACCGTTCATACCCCAAAAGGAACTTTACATGACTCGCATCCTTTGCCTTACGGCACTTTCACTCTCACTCATTACAGCCTGTACCGAAAACACGACGGATGTTACCAGCGGCGGAAAGAGTTGGTACGGTTCGATACTCTCGATTGTAGACTTCGATGGAGTAATTGCCAGTGTTGATACCGTTAATGTTAACGCAGTCTTGCTACTCACTCAGAACTACTCTGAGCTTCGAGATTGGAACAACTCGTCTAACATATCGTCGTACACTGAGCACGAAGCGACTGTAGCGTTCAGACCCACGATTGACTCTGCCACGACGATTGCCGACATCTCAGTTAATGGAACATCACTAGACATTCCTAGCAAGTCTGCTGCATGGGGATTCAACTCTAACGGCCTGCAGAGTTACTTTAGCAGTGGTTCATCGACGAATAGGGTTACCAAGGCGAATTCCGATGCAGCCCTCGGAACAATCGACACCAGTGTTGTTTTCGAAGAACGCGTGAGATTTAGTGAGTTTAACCGTCTTGATACCATCGATATCTCCACTGGTAAAACCATCAATTTCACCGGTGCTGGCGGGTACATGCAGATAACGGTCGCAGTCACTCATCCAGACGATCCAGAAGAAAGTGGTGCCCACTCCTTTAGTAAGGTGTTCGGCGCGAATTCAACGGTCGCTCTGTCTTCGGGTGAGCTTGGTGGCCTTGTTTCTGGTAAGGCTGACGTTGAGGTCATCAAATATGATCCAAAGACTATCACGACTTCTTCCGGAAAGAAAATCATCTTTGTGGGTAAAACTGCCCACAGGGTGTCAGTCTATCTTGTGGACTAGGAACGATATGGTCTACCAGCCTTTCTGTTAAGCGGGTTCGAACTTGAAATTCTTGAGCGTTCTTAATAGAGGCGGCCAATCCACCGAGTCTCGTGGAGAGAATGTGTCCACGGAGTAGATCACTAACACCCCTCCGCCACCAAAGTCCGACCTCTGCACGCAGGTCTACGAGGCAACGTGTGGTTGCTCGGGCGGATGCGTATCAACAAGCAGCCAATGCACTCTATCCATGTCACTGCGTTGAAGCGCGTATATTGAACCATGATTTGGAACATTGCACTCACGCTGTTCTTCGTTGTGCTCAACGGTTTCTTCGTTGCGGCGGAGTTCGCCATCGTGAAAGTGCGCGCATCGCAGATTGAACTGCGTGCTCGTGAGGGCAGCATGCTTGCAGCCATCGCACGCAACATCCTTGAGCATCTGGATGCCTACCTAAGCGCGTCGCAGTTGGGCATCACGCTGGCATCGCTCGGACTCGGTTGGATTGGTGAAAGTGTTGTGTCGACGATTGTGCTCGACAGTGCGCATGCGCTGGGCGTCACACTCGATCCAACGCTTCTTCATACGATTTCTATCGTCATTGCCTTCTCGATCATCACCGTCTTGCACATCGTAGTCGGCGAAATGGCGCCGAAGTCGCTGGCGATTCGACGTTCCGAGGCGGTGACGCTTGCAGTGGCTGTGCCGATGCGCGCCTTCTATCTGCTGTTCCGCCCGATCATCATTTCGCTCAATGCGATGTCGAACATGATGTTGCGCGCTGTTGGTATCGAGCCAGCTCCCGAACACGAAGTGCACTCGCCAGAAGAGATTCGCTACCTCATCGCTGAAAGCTCGAAGCAGGGCGCATTGGAAATCTCCGAGCGAGAGCTCATTGAAAACGTATTCGAATTCACCGAGACGACAGCGTCGCAGGTGATGGTGCCACGCTCGAAGGTCGTGGGCGTCGACGGTACACTTCCCGTTGGAGACCTCGTCGACTTCGTGATGAACGAAGGGTACTCACGTCTGCCAGTCTACATTGGCTCGATCGACAACATCATCGGCATCATCTATGCGAAGGACTTGCTCACGCTGATGCATCATAAGGAACTCATCATCCTGCAGGATATTCTGCATGCCCCTTACATGGTGCAAGAGGATGTGAAGATCAAGCGCTTGCTGCGCGACCTTCAGCGTGATAAGGTGCACCTCGCAATTGTGCTTGATGAGTTTGGAGGTACTGCCGGACTGCTCACGCTCGAGGATATCCTTGAGGAGCTGGTAGGGAACATCCAAGATGAGTACGACGAAGAAGCACCGCTCGTGCAAGAGCAAACACCAGGTTCGTATGAACTTGATGCGTCCATCCGGATCGATGAAGCAAATGAGCTGCTGCCATATGCGCTGCCGGAACGTGATGACTACGAGACAATCGGCGGTCTGATCACGCACGTTGCTGGACGTATCCCGAGCACCAATGATGTTGTGGTGTTGGATGTCTATGACTGCACCGTTCTGTCGAGTACGCCACGCCGTGTCGAACGTGTTCGATTAGTTCGTCGAAGCGATGCATAACCAAGCGATGCTACGACTATCTGCGCTCGCGCTCTTGTGCATGATCATCGCGTCGTGCACATCCGTGCCGCGCAAGCTTGTTGGATTGCCGGCATTTCCTGAGTCGAGCAAGACGTCGTCGATGAAGGTGCCGTATCCTATTCTCTTGCTGCACGGACTTGGTCAGAAGGCAGATGTGTGGCATGGTGAAGCAACGACGTACTTCACGAAGGACCTCGGTCTGCGCTATGGCGGCGACCTCAAGGTGAACGGACGTGGCGCACTGCAACGCTCGCTCGCCGGAAATGGCGACGCTGATTTCTACACCGTGCAGTTTCGCAATCCTATTGATTCGGTGCGCGCATGGACCACAGAGCTCAATGCGTGTATCGATCACGTGCGCTCGGTAACGGGTGCCGATCGGGTGATTCTGATTGGCTACAGCATGGGCGGACTCGCCGCGCGTTCGTATCTGGTTGAGAACCTGCGGGACCATCACGTCAAACGCTTGATCACCATCGGCACGCCGCACGACGGATCGCCATATGCGCGTGTATGGAATTGGAAGACGTCGCTCAAGCGCTGTGTTGACGAACAGAACGTCGTGCTTGCGCAACCATGTAAGGCTGCGCTCGCCACGCTA
>VFQT010001574.1_pt1 | contig 26868 bp, 23 predicted proteins | sample 3512381 | NCBI WGS metagenome assembly VFQT01 (sample SAMN10412376, study PRJNA504923) | tailings metagenome | isolation source: Relicate 2 Philex TSF3 active mining site | place: Philippines: Tuba, Benguet | collected 2017-08-29
AGCTTGGCGTAACAGTAATAGTGGCAATAATTGGCGTTGTGCCCGTATTAGTTGGCGTGAATGAAAGGTTACCCGTTCCACTCGCAGCTAAGCCAATTGCAGTATTACTGTTAGTCCAGCTATAAACTGTACCCGCGGCAATACCACTGAAGTTAACAGTGGATGGTGTACCTGCGCAGAAAACTTGACCAGCAACTGCGTTCACTGTTGGTGTTGGATTAACTGTATACGTGAATGTAGTTGGTGTACCAGCGCAACTTGTTCCTCCATTAAAATAAGAAGGAGTAACTGTTACGGTAGAAACGATTGGAGTACCACCATTATTTACTGCTGTAAAGCTTGGGATATTTCCTGTTCCAGTAGCTGCTAATCCAATTGTAGCATTACTATTAGTCCAGTTCATATTAGTACCAAAAGTTCCTTGAACTGTGTAGTCAAAGGAAATTGACCAGCTAGTTAAAACTCCAACATCCCCTAAGAATAAGTCTCGCAAAGCCAGTACCCAGTTACCATTCGGTGTTGAATACAAGGCCGCAAAGTTCGCAGCGTTGGACGCATAACCAGTAGGTCCTTGGTTTTGAGCAGCTGTTGCTGCAAAGGTTCCCGTAAATGGAGCTGAACTGCTTGTGAATGATGTAGTACCCGTAGAGCTTACTACAGTGTTCACCAAGTTATCACCTAGACCACCGTGTTGATTAAAGAGATTCAAGACCTGACCATTAGGTGCTTTTAAATTAATCACCATGTCGCTGATCCACGTATGGGTTAGGTTGAGCGTAACTCGCATGTTATTGATAACAGCACCTGTTGGTAAACTAACAGGGATGGTGTGTATAGCACCAGTAGCAGAAGCGTCAGGCACCGTTACGGAGATTGTACCGGAAGTAGCTGTTTGAGTGCCTCCAGTTGAAATCAATCCGTTGTTAGTAGTAGAGAATGTTACTGCAGATGTAGCAGATGTGTTACATAATACCTGATTAGAAACAGCGTTCACCTGACCACTTGGATTTACAGCAATTGTAAATGTGATTGGTGTACCAGAGCAAGTCAACCCTGCATTGTCATAGGTTGGCGTTGCCGTTATAGTACTACTAATTTGATCAGGGCCAGGGTTAGTAGCAGTGAAACTGATATTGCCAGTACCACTAGCAGCTAAACCAATTGCAGTGTTGCTATTAGTCCAGCTTACAGATGGAACAGGAGTATATGTAAATGTGATACTCCATGAAGTTAGCGTACCCACATCACCAGAGAATCTGTCTCTCAAGGCAAGTCTCCAACTACCAGAAGTAGTACCACTATACAAAGCAGCAAAGTTTGCAGCATTGGATAAGAAGGAAGTTGGTCCTACTCCACTTGCCGCATCCGCAGCAAACGTACCCGTGAATGGTGCTGTTCCAGTAGCAAGACTTGTTGTAGATGCAGAGCTAATGGTAGTATTAGTGAAGTTATCACTGCTTCCACCTCTTCCGTTTACAAGATTTAAAATTTGACCATTTGGAGCAACTAGATTAATAATCATGTCACTATTCCAAGTGTGTGTAATGTTGAAGTTAACAGCAATACCAGTAATAGTAGCGCCTGTTGGGATTGTTGCAGTCAGCGCATTTGTAATACCCGCCGCATTACCGTCTGGAATTGTTACACTAATCGCACCAGAACTTACACTCAAAGTTTGAGCGGGGTTAGTTGTGCTATTGAAACTTACCGCCCCAGTTGAAGCATTACAGATAACTTGGTTAGCTACAGAAGATAACGCAGGAACAGGATTAACTGTAACTGTATAGCTAGAAGTAGCACCTAGGCAACTAAGTCCGCCATCAGTATAAGTAGGTGTTACAGCAATGGTAGCCGTTACACCAGCTGAACCGGTATTAGTAGCAGTAAAGGCAGGAATTGTTGCAGTGCTTCCGCTTGCCGCAAGCCCAATGCTAGTTGCACTGTTGGTCCAAGCATAAGTGGTTGTACCACCACTATTAGTAGTAGTCAGTGTCTGTGCACTTATTGAAGTACCATGACAAACTACACTACTAGCTGGTAATGTAACCTGGCCTTTTGGATTCACCACTAATGTAGTGGTGGCATATGGAAGACAACCTGTACCATCAGGAGTAGTTGAAAGAATAGCATATATGTAATAAGTACCGCCAGTAGCTAAACTAGTAGTTGTACGTGCGATAGTGTTACCAGCTTCCAAACTTGCAAATGGCACAGTTGCAATAACAGTACCCCCAACATATGGATTAGATAGTGCAGTTGTAGAATATTTAAATATGATTCCAGAAGAAAGTGAAGACATCCCTGAAAGTCCAGCTGCAGTTAAAGTGAAGTTACTCTCAGCACATACCGGATAAGCGCTAGAACTTAATGCCGGAATTGAGGGACAATTATAAACTGTAACTGTTCTAGTAGCAGAAACATCAGAACAACCTCCAGTACCTGCCACCGTATATGTTAATGTTGCGGTACCAGCAGCCACTCCGGTAACTACTCCAGTAGAAGAGTTGACTGTAGCGACAGCGGTGTTACTAGAACTCCAAGTACCTCCAGTAACAGTAGAAGCAAAAGTGGTTGTTGCCCCAACAAAAACAGTTTGTGTACCAGAAAGGGTACCTGTAGTTGGTGGTGCGGTAACAGTTACAGTTCTTGTAGCTGTTGCATCAGCACAACCGCCGGTACCCTCAACTGTGTAAGTAATCGTTGCAGTTCCAGGAGCAACACCAAATACAGCGCCGGGAGCAAAAGTAAATTCTGCTTTGACTCCATAAAATCCATTACCGCTTCGCAAATATGCGCCATAGGCAGATCCTGAATAATTCAAAGGAGTAGTAGTGTATATGTAGTATTCAGCCCAGTAAATGTCAGAACCACGATAGGTAACTGGACCATTCCATAAATCGAATAAATTCATTGCACCAACTGTACTTGGAGAAATACCAGTACCATTGAACTCTCTTAAGTCAATACCTACTCTATATCGGGCATTTGCAGCATCGTAATCATAAATCACACACCACTCAACCCCACCAGTAGTAGTATTGGCAACATTACCCAATGTAGCAATGCTAGAGTTGCTTGTGGTCCATGTTCCACCTGCATCACCACTTGAGGTGAAAACGGTTCCTCCGTTTACGCAAATTCCTTGTGTGCCAGATAAAGTGCCTGCGTTAGGACAGCCCTGGCTGAAAACTTGGTAGTTAACAAAAAAAGTACAAAGAAATAGGATTGAGTAAATCTTCCTCATAAAGCAGAATTTGAATAAATTAATTAGCCCTCCCAAGCATGAAAGGGCGATTGAAGATATCTAAATTTTGGTTAAAAAGCAGAATGGCTACAACTTTTTTTGAGACAGGCAGTTGCGTACACCAAGACCACCTTATTGGACCACATTAATCATCCGATTAGGCACGTAGATCACTTTTTTGGGAGGTTTGCCGTCCAGCCACTTAAGTACCACAGGATCAGCGTTTACAAGTGCTTCTACCTCAGCAGCAGAAATGGTGAGCGGGAGCTCCAGTTGTGTACGGGTTTTCCCGTTGATAGCTACCGGGTAAAGCTTGGTGGTTTCGGCTACGAATTTTTCTTCAAAAACAGGGTATGAGGCGCCATTCAAACCGGGTCCGGTGGGCAGACCTTTGGCCGGCTCCAGCAGGGTATAAAGTTCCTCAGAAATGTGAGGAGCGTAAGGTTGAAGAAGAACCAAAAGTGGAACAAGAATTTCGCGGGACTGGCACTTAAGATCGGTGAGTTCATTCACGGCAATCATAAATCCGCTGACCACCGTATTGAAACTAAATCGCTCGGTATCCTGCTCCGTTTTACGGATGGTTTGATGTAAAATCTTGAGCTCAGCAGGGGTAGCGGGGATATCGGCAACTCGTAATTGGCCATTGTCACCCACGTAAAGTTTCCAGAACTTCTTCAGGAAGCGATGTACGCCCTCAATACCCTTAGTATCCCAGGGTTTACTCATCTCAACTGGACCAAGAAACATTTCGTACATCCTAAATGTATCAGCACCATACTTATCAACAAGCATATCCGGATTAACCGTATTAAACTTGCTCTTGCTCATTTTTTCAACCTCACTTCCACAGATATATTTATCCTCTTCCAGGATGAACTCAGCACTAGAAAACTCCGGCTTCCAGGCACGAAACGCTTCCAGATCCAATTCAAAACCATCTACGATATTCACATCAACGTGAATGGGATCGCATTCATAGTTATTTATTAATCCGTGGCTTACGAATTTATTCGTACCACGTAGACGATATACAAATCGAGACGAACCTTGAATCATGCCTTGGTTGAGCAACTGCTTAAAGGGTTCGTCAAAACCAATATGTCCTAAATCGTAAAGTGCCTTGGTCCACATGCGGCTATAGAGCAGGTGGCCAACGGCATGCTCGGTTCCACCGATATAGAGGTCCACCTGATTCCAGTAATCGGATATTTTTCGGTCACAGAATTCAGCGGCATTGGTGGGGTCCATAAAGCGTAAAAAATACCAGGACGAACCTGCATACCCTGGCATGGTATTGGTCTCCAATTTTTGCTCCATCCAATCCGGGATGTTAGCCAACGGACCCTGCCCGTCTGGGCCTGGCCGGTAAGAGTCAACTTTGGGCAGTTCGAGGGGGAGCTTGTCAAAATCCAGCGGGCGGGCTGTTTCGCCGTCCCAGGCAACTGGGAAGGGTTCGCCCCAATATCGCTGACGGCTAAAGGCGGCATCACGCATTTTATAATTGACCTTACGAACGCCAATTCCCCGCTTCTCCACTTCCTGTATGGCTACCTCAATAGCTTGATTCATCGGCAACCCGGTCAGAAATCCTGAATTGACCAGGACAGCGTCCTTAGTGGTCACCGCATCTGCACCGGTATAAAGCTCACCTACAATATTTGTAATGGGGATAGAAAAATGAGTGGCAAAGCGGTGATCCCGTTCGTCCCCGCAGGGGACACCCATAATAGCGCCGGTTCCATAGCCTGCCAAAACATATTCGGCCAGCCAAATTGGAACTTTTCGGTTGGGATCAAATGGATGAACAGCATAGGCGCCTGTAAAAACGCCACTGACTTTCTTCTCCGCCATTCTTTCCCGTTCGCTCCGGCTTTTTACCCAGGCAATATATTCCTCCACGGCCTTTGCCTGCTCGGCACTTGCCAGTTGGGCGGCCAGTTCGTGTTCAGGAGCCAGGACCATAAAGTCAACACCAAATAGTGTATCCGGACGGGTGGTGTACACCCGTACCTTGTGGGTGGTGTTCGCGATAGCAAAATCAATCTCTGCACCGCTGGATTTTCCAATCCAGTTGGTCTGCATCTCCTTCATCGCATCACTGAACGCTACTTTGTCCAGGCCTTCCAGCAATCGATCGGCATATGCAGTGATTCGCAGATACCACTGTCTTAATTTTTTCTTGACCACCGGATGGCCGCCTCGTTCACTCACGCCATTGACCACTTCGTCGTTAGCTAGCACCGTGCCTAACGCCTCACACCAATTCACCTCACCGGTGCCACAATAGGCCAATCGGTAGTTCATTAAAATTGCTTGCTGCTTTTTTTCAGTAAAGCTTTTCCAATCCGCTGCACTAAACTGCAATGAGGGTTCACCGGGGCAAGGATGAACGGCATTGCCATTTTTTTCGAATGCTGCTACTAAAGCGGAAATAGGCTCTGCTTTTTTAGCATTGATATTATAATAGGAATCGAATAACTGTAAAAAAATCCACTGTGTCCATTTGTAGTAAGAAGGGTCGCTGGTGCGTACCTCTCTACTCCAATCATAACAGAAGCCAATATTGTCGAGCTGTGATTTAAAGGTTGCAATATTTCTTTCGGTGGTAACAGCGGGATGCTGACCAGTATCCAACGCATATTGTTCTGCAGGCAAACCAAAACTGTCAAAACCCATTGGGTGCAGAACGTTAAATCCTTTTAACTTTTTGTAACGACTATAAATGTCAGAAGCAATATATCCTAATGGATGACCCACATGTAATCCTGCTCCACTTGGATAAGGAAACATGTCGAGCACATAACATTTTGGTCGGTTAAAATCAGCAGTTACTTTATATACCTGATGTTCTTTCCAAGCTGTTTGCCACTTCTTTTCTATTCGTCGAAAATCGTACTCCATAAGGGCACCAAAAATACGGTTTGTAGCGTTAAACTTTTATATTTGCTCCTATGGCACAACCAGGAAAATCATCCATCAAACGAGGCAAACCATCCTATTTCATGTCAATCCTCGGGGTTACACTGGTGCTGCTCCTTCTCGGGATTATCGGATGGTTGGTAATCAACGCAACCAAACTGGGCGACTACTTCAAAGAAAGCGTGGAGGTGCGTGCTGAACTGCGTGGCGACCTTAACCCCAAAGACAGCGCAACTCTTTTTACGTATATCGCAAGCAAACCTTACGTAAAATCAATTGAGTTTGTAAACAAGGAAAAAGCCAGAGAAATCTTTTTAGCCGACGGCAATAAATCCTGGGATGGAATTTTAGATGCCAATCCGCTACCCAATAGCATCAACTTTAAAGTGAAGCAGGAATACATGAACGCGGATTCACTAGTTGGTATTCAGGCGGATCTGCAAAAACAAACTTATGTGAGTGAGGTGGCCTATCCAAAAGCCCTGGTAGATAACCTCAATAAAAATATCAAGCGTATCAGTGTAATTCTGTTGACCGTTGCGCTTTTACTGGCTGCTGTTGTAATTGCCCTGATTGACAATACCATCCGCTTAGCGATGTTTAGCAATCGCTTTTTGATTAAAACCATGCAAATGGTAGGTGCCACACGTTGGTTTATTGCCTGGCCAATGAATAAAAAAGCAATTGTTAATGGAGCCGTAAGTGGAATGATCGCATCCGTTGCTGTTTTTGCTTTTGTTTTATTGGCTGAGGGTATTTTACCGGAGTTAAAAGCCATTCGTGATACAGGAGGCTTATTATTACTTTTTATTGTCCTGATCTTATTGGGCATTGGCATAACACTTTTCAGTACGCACCGGAGTGTGATCAAGTATTTGAAGATGAAACTGGACGAACTTTATTGATTCAAAATTTCTACCCATGAGTACAGAGAGCGGATCCTTGTTTGGAAAAAAGAATTATGGTTGGATGTTGGGCGGACTAGCCCTCATTGCCTTTGGTATGTTTCTGATGTCGGGTGGACAAAGTAACACAGATCCCACTGTTTTCAATAAAGCAGCCGTATATAGTCCTATACGAATTACCGTAGCGCCCCTTTTGATTTTAGCGGGTCTTGTTATTGAGATTGTTGCCATTTTCAAGAAATAAGCATGGAGCTGCTGGAAGCCATCCTTATTGCCATTGTTGAGGGCCTCACTGAATTTTTACCGATCTCCTCAACGGGTCACATGATTATTACAGAAAAGTTATTGGGTGTACCCGACAATGAATTCACAAAACTGTTTACAGTAGGAATTCAACTCGGAGCTATACTAGCGGTGGTAGTGCTATACTGGAAAAAATTCTTAATGCCCGCGGCCACACTGCAAAACCGATTTCGTTTTTATTTCAAGCTGGGAGTTGCCGTACTACCTGCACTGGTCATTGGTTTTTTACTTTCTGATTGGATCGACTCTTTATTGGAAAGCACACTAACCGTTGCAATTAGTTTAGTGGCAGGGGGTGTTGTGCTTTTGTTCATTGATACTATTTTTAAAAACCCTTCCATCCGCGAGGAGGAACAAGTCACTTTCAAATCTGCATTTTTAATTGGATGTTGGCAATGCTTAGCTATGATACCAGGTGTAAGCAGAAGTGCATCCAGCATCATTGGTGGAATGCAACAAAAACTGGATCGAAAAGTGGCTGCTGAATTTTCATTTTTCCTAGCGGTTCCTACCATGGCCGCTGCCACTGGTTATAAATTACTAAAAGCAGCTTCCTCCATTACTTCTACACACTTGCAATTATTTGCGGTAGGAAACTTGGTAGCGTTTGTAGTAGCAATCATTGCAATCAAATTTTTTATTCGTTTTTTACAACACAACGGCTTCAAGCTTTTTGCCTATTACCGCATTTTAGTGGGAATTCTGCTTCTGATTTTAATTAGTAACGGCACGCTCAGCCGTTAATTACTTATATTTAGTAAACAAAACCAACCAATGCAAACGGCCCCCAAAAAAGTGGTCAATGCCTGGGCTATGTACGACTGGGCAAATTCCGCTTACAACCTGGTAATCACCTCTACTATTTTTCCTGCCTATTTTGAAGCAATTGCAGTGGATGATCGTGCTGTTTCTCGCACTGCAGTAACTTTTTTAGGACGAACGTTTGAGAACTCGGCTCTTTATAATTATACCATTGCAGTGGCCTTGCTCATTGTGGCTTGCCTCTCTCCATTGCTTTCAGCTATCGCTGATTTGAAGGGTAATAAAAAAACCTTTATGCGATTTTTCCTCACCATGGGAAGTATTGGTTGTAGTGGTTTATTCTTTTTTGAAAAACATACGTTAGGCTGGGGTTTACTCTGTATGATTTTTGCCTGTATTGGTTTTTGGGCCAGCTGGGTATATTACAACTCCTTTCTTCCTGAAATAGCTGCACCTGAGGACAGAGACCGTATCAGTGCACGCGGTTACGCATATGGCTATGTGGGTTCGGTGATTCTGCAATTGATTTGTTTTGTATTTGTATTTGTTCCTTCGCTGGTTGGAGGAGATGATAGCACCACTATACAATTCAGAATTTGCTTTTTACTAGTGGGATTGTGGTGGTTTGGTTTTGGCTCCTATTCACTGAGCAGAATGCCCAATAGTAAACCTTCTGGCCACGGAGATCTTCAACATAATGTTCTAACAAAAGGGTATAACGAATTACGCTCAGTTTGGCAGCAACTAAAAGGGCAGCATAAACTCCGTCGGTTTTTGAGTGCCTTCTTTTGTTACAATATGGGAGTGCAAACCGTGATGCTGGTAGCCGCTATTTATGGAAAGAGTGAGCTACAAATTCCTACCACTAATTTGATTGGAGCCATTTTGATTATTCAATTGATCGCTATCCCCGGTGCCTTTACCATTGCAAGGGTGTCAGCTCGCATCGGCAATATGCAAACCCTGATGATGTTAGTAGGACTTTGGTGTGTAGGTTGTGTAATTGGTTATAAACTTCCCGTAGGTGGTATCAATGAATTTTATGGATTGGCCGCCTTTGTTGGGTTTATGATGGGAGGAATTCAGTCGCTGAGTCGCTCTACCTACTCTAAATTAATGCCCGCCACGAAGGATACCGCATCCTACTTTAGTTTTTATGATGTAACCGAAAAGATTGCTACCGTAATCGGGATGTTTGGATTTGGTTATATCACCGAGTTAACGGGATCACAGCGAGGCTCCGTATTAGCCTTGATGGTTTTCTTTGTTCTTGGCTTTTTTCTGCTGATCTTCACACAAGCAGAAAAAAGAGAAGCACATGCAGCTGTTTAGTATCAATTCCGGGTTTTTTAAATTAGATGGGGGCGCTATGTTTGGTGTTGTTCCAAAAAGTATTTGGAACAAAGTAAATCCTGCCGACGAGAATAATTTATGTTCTTGGGCACTTCGGTGTTTACTGATTCAAGACGGAGATAGACTGATCCTGATAGATAATGGGAATGGAGATAAACAAGATGCAAAATTTTTTAGTCACTATCATCTTCACGGAGAGGATACGCTCGATAAATCCTTAGCCAAGCATGGCTTTCACAGAGACGATATTACCGATGTAATTTTATCGCATCTTCATTTTGATCATTGCGGAGGAACTATTCGTAGAGAAGGTGATCGATTAGTTCCCAATTTTAAAAACGCAACGGTTTGGTCGAATGAGGAACACTGGCAATGGGCAGTTCACCCTAATGATCGTGAAAAAGCATCCTTCCTCAAAGAAAATATTTTACCAATTCAGGAAAGCGGTCAATTAAAGTTCATCCCAATACCCAATAGAGAAAATCCACTTCAACAACTAGCATCGGCAAAATTTACCGATTCTATTGCTATACGTATTGCTGATGGTCATACACGAGCCATGATGCTTCCACAAATTCAATACAAGGATCGCACTATTGTATTTATGGCTGACCTGCTACCCTCCCAAGGACATATTCCCCTACCCTATGTGATGGGATATGACATGTTTCCGATGACCACCTTACAAGAGAAAAAATTATTTCTGGAGGAAGCCGTAGACAATAATTACATTTTATTTTTTGAACACGACCCTAAAGTAGAATGCTGTACGCTACAGCGAACAGAGAAAGGAATCAGACCAAAAGACTTTTTTTCACTCGATAGTTTATAGTTGTCAGCGCAGCCGTACAAAGGAGCTGAGCGGATAACGGAGATTCGCATATCCCATCATGTCCACTTTGACTTTTCCTACCACAATTGGACTTTCAATACGTACTGGAATATGATTCGCGTCGTCGGTAACCCACACCGTCATTCCCTCACCTCCTTCAAATATGGTGCCCTTCACCAATAACGGACTAAACTTGATAGTTCTAAAAGTGCCATAGCGTGTTTTAATAGTTTCCTTTCCCAGATACCGAATAAAGAGATTAAAATTCTCGTAATCCAAAAACATGGTAAAGGGAATCTTATCACCTGTCTTATAACGGCTAAAATCAATATTACGCGCGTAGTAAATAGAGCTCATCACATCCTGCACACAAGCGGGTACTGCATACTCGCCTTTAGTGGTGGTAGCAATATTGGTAGCCTTATTAAAATCGTAGAGTTGATATATTTTGTACCCGCCTTCATCTACCTTACGCACAAAACGTAAAGGTTGCATCGTAGTAGTGTCAATATAACTTTCATAACGATCCCTGACTCGATATACCCAATCGTAAGAAGGATGAGTTACACCTGTTCCTACCACATGATAGACCGGCTTCCCATTTAAGCGTTCTAGCTTGGTCGTAAAAACTGCCGTGCCGGCATTGATATAAAGTCCGATTACGGTGTAATACACGGTGTAAGTAATTCGCTCTTCATCTCTAAAACTCGTATTACGAACGCCACAGAAGGTGGAATCAGTTACTTGATGGCGTGAATTAGTAAAAGCCATAGTAACAAAGGCAAGGGCAAGCAGAAGCGCAAATGATCTAAGCAGCATTTCGCCAAAATTTTTGTACTCCAATTAATAATAACGCTCCCATAGCAGCCGGAATCATTAAGTTCACGAACCATACCGAACAAGTAGCCAGTAATACACCCGCTTTGTTCGTTGTAAAAAATCCAAGTACCCAAACACTCACTAAACCTCGCACCCCCAACTCTGTTACTGCAAAGTTAGGGGCCATGGACAGCACTAAAAAGGTAAAACACACACCAGCAATCCAATCTAGCGGATTTAACAAAATCATAAATGCGGCCAGCGCTGCTCCGTACTGGAGTAAAAAAATAAAATACCGAAGCAGTGACAGTAATAATAAACGAAAAAGTTGATAGCGATAGAATTGCGCCGGGCCTTTCATCCAACTTGTAAACCGTGGATGGTTAAAAATAAAAGAGAGTCGATTTGATACCGTGGAGATATGAAAAAATAATAGCAAAAGGATCAGTAATAAAATAAACAAAATACCACCCACTAACATATAAAATGAAGAAGGGAAAATTAGTTTTGTTATTAAATAAGGATACAAATAAATAATTGCTAATAGACCAAAGAAAATAGTCCAGATCAATTGACTCATACTTGCCACCATGGTAACTGCTACGGCGGTTGCACGTTTATCAGTAGGTAAATAAAGAACACGCCCCAAGTACTCCCCCACCCGATTGGGAAGTAATACAGAAAAGGAAACACCGGATAAAGTGGCCCGAAAAGAAGCCCAAATTGAAATGGGATGAATTGCTTGCAAAGCCACTTTCCATTTGAAGGCCTCCAGCAGCCAATTGACGGGCATCAATAAGATCAAGAGTAGGAAAGGAAATAGATTAGCACCTGTAAAAACCAGGTGTAGATTCTCTTTTAATAAAGGCCATTGCTGACTCGAGTCCAGCGTCCTCCAAATGGCATAAGCCAGCACCAATAACAGCAGTGGCCCAATCAATGCCTTAAGGATAGGTTTGCTTATTCCAGGTAGCTTCATTAATCTTGTAAAAATACTGGGGTATTGCAAGCAGCCACTAAAATAATTTTAGGAATTGATCCGGGTACGGTTGTTATGGGATATGGATTGATTCGCGTAGAGGGACAAAAAGTTACCTTACTTGACCTCGGTGTATTAAAACCTGGGAAAATTAAAGACAACTATAAAAGACTGCAGTTAATTTTTAATACAGTCAGTGGGCTAATCACTCAATACAAACCCACGGCTTTTGCTATTGAAGCACCCTTTTTTGGGAAAAACGTTCAGAGCATGCTCAAACTAGGAAGAGCACAGGGCGTAAGTATTTCAGCTGCCATGCGTCATGGCCTGGATGTAACGGAGTACTCTCCTAAAAAAGTAAAACAGGCCGTAACGGGTAATGGTAACGCCAGTAAAGAACAAGTGATGAAGATGCTACAGCATCTCTTGCAATTCAAAGACAGTCCAAAATATTTAGACGCCACCGATGCCTTGGCGGTTGCTCTTTGCCATCATTTGGAAACATGCGGAAACCCTGCTTTAAAAAAAGGTGGCAAAAAAAGCTGGGCTGATTTCATTCAGCAAAATCCGGATCGAATAGTTCGAAAAAAATAAACAAACCTTCTACAGATTGGCAAGCAATCTTGCCTGTACTTGTTGTAGCTGTTGGTCCGTAGCTTTTATTTTACCCGGTTGCGCAAAGTTCAAATCATTAGACGTGTTGATGGGAATTAAATGCATATGCGCATGGGGCACTTCCAATCCGATCACTTCCACACCACAACGGGCACAAGGAAATGCTTTTTCGATGGCTTTAGCAATGGGCTTGGCAAAAACCAGCATCTCCTGTAAATAGGAGTCGGGCAAATCAAAAATTTTATCGACTTCCACTTTTGGCACAACCAATACATGGCCCTCTCGCAGGGGAAATACATCCAAAAAAGCAATGAATAATTGGTTCTCTGCTATTTTATAACAGGGAATTTCTCCGTTGATAATGCGGGAAAACAAAGTCATAATTAAAATTTAGCCAGCCGTAATTGAATCAATACGAAAGTTCAAAGTCCCTGCAGGCGCTACCACCTCTGCTGTTTCACCAACTTTTTTACCAAGGATTCCTTTCCCGATAGGTGATGTCACAGAAATTTTTCCGGCTTTGAGATCCGCCTCATTTTCACTGACAATTTTATAGACAACCTGCTTATTAGTTTTGAGATTAGTCAGGGCCACTTTGGTAAGAATAGAAACCTTGCTAGTGTCAATTGAAGATTCATCCAGCACACGCACATTGGCCAATGCGCCTTCAAGTGCCGCAATACGCGCCTCTAATATCCCTTGGGCTTCTTTGGCTGCGTCGTATTCTGCATTTTCCTTTAAGTCCCCTTTTTCGCGTGCTTCTGCAATGGCTTTACTGGCAGCTGGACGATCCACGGCCCGCATACGCTGCAACTCAGCTTTCATCTGCTCAAGTGTTTCCTTTGTTACATACTGAATTGTACTCATGATCTTGGCTTGTTGTTAAAAAAAGAGCAACGCCTCAGTGGTTACCGAAGCGTTGCGCGTAGTGCAAATATACAAATTTTAAAAAACAGCCTTAATTCCCAGCTTAGAGAGCAGAACGGTAGACATTCGTTCAAAGGCCTCATAGCTATACCCCGCAATATGGGGCGTTAATAAGACATTATCCTTACGGGTTAATTTTTCAAGTTGTTCATTCTCAAGGGGCGTGTAAGAGTTTAGGTCTTCATTGGGAAGAACGTCCAACGCTACCCCTCGTAACTTTTCCTGCTCTAGTGCAGCAATTAAATCTTCTAGTTGAATGATGGCCCCCCGGGAAGTATTTACCAACAAGGGTTGTCTTTGTAGTGTACTTAAAAAAGCAGCGTTCACCATGTTAGTGGTCAATTCCGTAAGTGGCACATGAAAACTAATAATCTCGGCCTGCTGTTGAATAGCTTCCAGTGTGGACTCTTGCACAAATTCATTTCCAAAACCTGACTTGAAACGATCGTATACCAACAAGTTTACATTGAAGGGAACCAGTAATCGTGCCAGCTCGCTACCCGTATTACCAAAACCAACAATACCAACCGTTTTACCACTCAACTCCGTACCTCGGTTCTGCTCTCTTCTCCAAATACGACGGCGTACTTCTAAATCTGCCGCTGCAATTTTGTGATTCAGCCCTAGGATCATTCCCAACACATGCTCGGCAACTGAAAGTCGATTTCCTTCCGGACTACTCTCGCAAATAATCCCTTGCTGAGCAGCAAAATCAGTATCGATCAATTCCATTCCACTACCCAAGCGACCAATCCATTTCAGGTTCTTTGCTTTTTCCAATAAGGCCTGGTCCGCTTTGATTCGAGTAGTTAAGACAAGTCCGTTATAATTTTCTATACAAGCTTCTGCTTCCTGTTGTGTAATAGTGGGACGTTGATCCACCACATACCCAGCCTCTTCCAGCGATCGGGCTAATACAGGATGTGCGCTACCTGTAATCAAAACACTTTGTAGGGATGAACCAGGAATCATATTGAACCGACAAAGTTAAGCACTCCCGCTCTGCCGCATACGAAAACTCAATTGGGCAAATTCCTCAACGGAGAGCTGTTCGGCTCTTTTTAAAAACAAAGGATCAGAGAGAGTGGTCGAATCAAAAAGAGATTTGCAAGCATTTCGGAGTGTTTTACGCCTTTGATTGAATGCAGTTTTAACTAAGGTCGTAAACTCTTTTTCGCTTCGCATAGCTGGTACAACTTTTCGTGGGTGTAATCGAATGACGCCACTTTTGACCTTGGGAGGTGGATTAAAACATCCTTCCGCTACATCAAACAAATACTCTACTTCAAAAAAAGCCTGTATCAATACACTGAGCACCCCATAAGTTTTACTTCCATGGGGAGCTGCAGCTCGCTGTGCAACTTCCTTTTGAAACATGCCGATAACGGCATCAATTTGCGTTCGCCATTCTAGTAGATGAAAAAGAATCTGCGTGGAAATATTATAGGGGAAATTACCAATCACAGTAAACACCCCTTCAAAGGGAGGCTCAAGTTCCAAAAAACTCTTGTGAATGATTTTTCCTTCTAACGCCGGATAGGTTTGGAGTAGGTATTCAACCTTTTCCTGATCTAACTCCACGGCTTTGAAGGTGAGATTAGGAAGTTGAAGAAGATACTTAGTCAAAGCGCCACCCCCCGGCCCTACTTCCAGTAGTTGGGTAACCGGCTGCTGCTGTAAGGCCTCCACAATTTTTTTGCAAATATTTTCATCGCGCAAAAAATGTTGACCCAAGGATTTTTTAAGGGTGTACATGACTACAAATGTACTCGGATTGACCAAGCAATTATTCGTAATTTTACAAGCAATCCAAAAGCATGAATACACCCAAACCAGTAATCGGCATTTCTTGTGGAGACCTGAATGGCATTGGCATTGAGCTGATCATAAAAACATTTATGGACAACCGGATGCTGGAACACTGCACACCGGTAATTTTTGCTTCGAATAAAGTCATCAACTTTTACAAGAAAACCATTCCTGATTGTAACCTGAATTATGCCAGCTGTAAAGAGCTAAATCGAATTAATCATAAACAGGTTAATGTATTTAACTGTTGGGAAGAAGATGTAGATATTAAACCCGGACAACTCACGCCAGAGGGTGGAAAGTATGCCGTGCTTTCCCTTCAAACAGCAGTGGCCGCATTAAAGCAACAACAAATTGATGGGTTGGTAACCGCCCCGATTCATAAAAAAAATATACAATCCTTTGATTTTGCCTACTCTGGTCATACACCCTTCTTGAAGGATTTTTTTGGGGCCAAGGATGTAGTCATGCTAATGACCGCTGAAACATTGCGGGTGGCATTGGTAACTGAACATGTTTCAGTAGCACAAGTAGCTGGACAATTGACAAAAGAAAAAATCTTATTGAAACTTCAAATCCTGCAACAAAGTTTGCAGAAGGATTTTGGAATAGACAAGCCGCGTATTGCAGTACTAGGTTTAAATCCCCATGCCGGTGATGAAGGATTAATTGGAAAAGAGGAAGAAACGATTATTCGCCCCGCCATTAAAGAAGCAAAAAATAATAATATCCTGGCCGTAGGACCTTATCCTGCTGATGCATTTTTTGCAAGAGGCAGCTATGCACAATTTGATGCAGTATTATCGATGTATCATGATCAAGGCCTGGTACCATTCAAAACAATTGCAGGCGGTGATGGTGTTAATTATACAGCGGGGCTTCCAGTAGTGCGTACCTCACCCGATCATGGTGTAGCATTTGATATTGCAGGAAAAAATAGTGCAGATCCTACTTCTTTTATGACTGCCGTTGGTGGTTGTATTGATATCATTAATCTGCGTAAAGGATATGCAGCCAATAGAAGTAACCCGCTTCGAAAAACATCCAGAGCCATGTTGGCGAATGCCAAAGATGAAGCACTAGAAGACTAATCAACGGAAAATGGCATCTGCCACGCCTTGATTGATGGTATAGGTACGATATAAAATTTCCACCTTCCCTTTCTGAGGTCCTTTTGGGGCTTCTATTTTTGTCGATCCATTATCATAATCTAAGGTAGTTCCCTTTGGCAGCTTAAACTCGCGGGTGTTAAATTCTACCAACACCCGATCCGGCAATCCCCAAGTTGCATAAGTGCCATACTGCATAGCAATTTGATAGGTGCCTGTTTCACGCGTACTAATAATTGACTTGAGTACTAACAACCGAGTGGGATCAACATACAAGGTTGCACGTGTAATATCCTCCTCGTCATTCAAGGGAAATATTTTGATGATTTCACAAGTAACGCCATCTACCAGAGAAGTTCCGGCGGCAATCGCTTCAAAATTGCGAAGCCCCAACACATTATTCAAATTGATATTGACCGTACCCTTGGGCACAAATGAAATGCCTTTCTGATTTTTTATTTTTAATTGGTCGGGGCGTTTGTAATAAACCGTTACCTGCGAAAGTGGGGCTTTAATAAAAAGAACATTTGTTTTCAGTTGCGCATTTGCTGTATAATCTCGAACCAGATCATACTTTTTCTTGACACCGGCTAAAAGGGTGGCCGGGTCAATGCTTGCCTGCACTGCAGTGTAACTAGATAGTAACACTATGCTCATCCAAACTAATCTCAACATAGAATATCCTTTTTACGATAGACTCGCTCTGCCACTAAAACAAATAATAATGTATACCCGATTAGAATGGCCCCACTTCTAACCAAAGCCATTGGATTTTCAACAGAGCCATTAATAGTAACCCCCTCACTTGTTTTCTCCACATAAAAAAATCCTTTCCATCCCAACATGTGCGTAGTAAAAGACCACGGATTGATGGTCTGCTCAAATACAGGCACTTTTAATTGCTGTAAAATGGTAAATACAATTACAATACAAACAGTAGCTACGATGGGTCCAAGTGCATTTTCTGCAAAAACAGATAGTAACAAAGCAAGTGCTGCTATCATAGTTAGCGCAAGAGCTGCATAAATAAAAGCCGCAATAAAACGCCACAGTACATCTTGCTGATTGATTATATGCAGATCAGTTTCCCGAAACACCACCAGATCCTCCTGACCAAATAAAAGTAAACTGCCTCCTAAGGCAAAAAAAGCCATCCATAGCAACAATAAAATCACATAAATAGTACTGGCAGAAAATTTAGCCAGTAATAAAGTGGTGCGTGAAGCAGGCTGTGCAGCAAGCATTCGAAGTGTCCCTGTCTGCGCCTCGCCTGCAATCATATCGCCCGCGATAAGGGCAACCAGCAAAGGAACATGTATCAAGATCAAATGAAGAATAGCCACACAAACAAAATAGCCATTGAGAATCTGACTTTCGGGTATTTCAAAAGTATCCGCCTGACTGTCGGTAAAGAAGCGAATGAACTCTGTTCCATTCACCCGCAAGGCAAACTGGACCAGTAATACAATTACAGCAATTGCTCCAAATGAAATATACGTTCGCGGTCTGCGAAATATTTTAAATAACTCGGTATATAGAATAGCCCCAAACATTATTGACTGGTTAAGGAAAGGAAATAAGCTTCCAACACATATCGCTTTTCAGGAAGCGCCTGCAACTTCAGCTGACTCGCTTTTTCAGTTAAAGCACTCATCGATTCCTCCGCTACTTTCTTTCCCTTGTGAATAATCAAAACCCGATCGGCAATCATCTCAATTTCACTTAATAAGTGAGAAGAAACCAGCACCGTCTTCCCTTGCTCTTTACATAATGAGCGAATTAGCTGACGCATATCAGCAATACCCTGTGGATCCAATCCATTGGTAGGTTCGTCCAGAATCAATAAGCTGGGATCATTTACTAAGGCACAAGCCAATGCCAAACGCTGACGCATTCCTTGAGAATAAGTACCTGCTCTGCTATTAGCGCGTTGTGCTAACCCTACTTTCTCCAATAACAATAAATGCTTTTTGTGATCAGGTCGATGCCCTGCAAATCTTGCAAAAAGATTTAAGTGCTCTAGCGCCGTGAGGTACTTGTATAGATCGGGCTTTTCTACAATAGCACCAATTTGAGATAGAATTTGCTTGCGGTGTGTGAAAAGTGATTCTCCAAAAAAGTTGATCTCACCCGCCGTAGGACGTATCAGAGAAAGCAACATGCGAATGGTAGTGGATTTTCCAGCGCCATTTTGACCCAGAAATCCATACACCTGCCCTTGCTCTACGTTGAAGGAGAGATCATCCACCGCAGTGAATTCACCGAACCGTTTAGTGAGTCCGCGGACTGATAACAAAGGAATGCTTACTTTTTATATTGGGGGATCAAGCCCTTAGCAAGCTCCATCATCTTCTTGATACCGTCTTCAGGCAGATTACCTTTTTTGAATTCTGCCATCACATCAGGAAGTTTGTTATCCATTTCCATTAAGAAATGTTCTTCAAATTCCTTCACGCGATTAACAGCAACATCTTTCAATAATCCGTTTGTTCCAAGATAGATGATAGCTACTTGTTTCTCCACTGTAAATGGAGAGTATTGAGCTTGTTTCAAAATTTCCACGTTACGAGCACCCTTGTCAATTACGTTCTTGGTAGCGGCATCCAAGTCACCACCGAATTTGGAGAAGGCCTCCAACTCGCGGTAAAGTGCTTGGTCTAACTTCAAGGTACCCGCCACTTTTTTCATGGATTTAATCTGTGCGTTACCACCCACGCGGCTTACAGAGATACCCACGTTAATAGCAGGGCGAATACCAGAAAGGAATAAGTTAGTTTCCAAGAAGATCTGACCATCCGTAATAGAGATTACGTTAGTAGGGATATAAGCAGATACGTCACCTGCTTGTGTTTCGATAATAGGAAGTGCGGTAAGTGATCCACCACCCTTAATCAAATGACGAATGCTATCTGGAACATCGTTCATGTTCTTTGCCACATTATCGTCGTTGATCACCTTAGCGGCACGCTCTAACAAACGACTGTGGAGATAGAATACGTCTCCAGGGTACGCCTCACGTCCTGGAGGACGACGAAGCAACAAGGAAACCTCACGATAGGCAACCGCCTGCTTAGAAAGATCATCATAGATGATCAATGCAGGACGTCCGGTATCACGGAAAAATTCTCCAATCGCTGCACCCGCAAATGGAGCATAGAATTGAAGTGGTGCGGGATCAGAAGCAGAAGCCGCCACAATGATGGTGTAATCCATGGCTCCATTGTCCTGTAATGTTTTCATTACTCCGGCAATGGTTGACGCTTTCTGCCCGATAGCTACATAAATACAGTATACAGGCTTACCTGCTTTGTAAAATTCTTTTTGATTGATGATCGTGTCCAAACAGATAGCTGTTTTACCAGTCTGACGGTCACCAATTACCAATTCACGCTGACCACGCCCGATAGGAATCATCGCGTCAATTGCTTTGATACCTGTTTGTAAAGGCTCTTTTACGGGCTCACGATAAATTACCCCAGGTGCTTTACGCTCCAATGGCATTTCATATAGATCGCCTGTGATTGGACCCTTACCATCAATCGGTTGTCCAAGCGTATTCACTACGCGACCCAACATTCCTTCTCCTACTTTGATAGAAGCGATCTGTCCGGTACGCTTTACTTTAGCGCCTTCTTGAATACCTCCTGTTTCTCCCATCAATACCACACCCACATTATCTTCTTCCAGGTTCAAGGCAATGGCACGTACACCGTTTTCAAATTCCACGAGTTCGCCATAACGTACATTCCCTAAACCGTATACACGGGCAATACCATCTCCGATTTGTAATACTGTGCCAACCTCTTCGAGGTCAGCCGTAGCATTGAAATTACTCAGCTGTTGTCTGAGTATCGCACTAATTTCATCGGGTTTAATCTCTGGCATATAACTTGATTTACTTGTTATTTGATCTTATATACAAAATCGTTATTCTCAAATTGTTTAGCAATGGCTTTTAAATCGTAAGCAATACTGGCATCGATTAGTTTATCGTCTACTTGTAGTACAAAGCCCCCAATCAAAGCAGGATCTATTTTTTCCTGAAGCTCAACTTGTGAGTAACCTCCGGATTTCTTAACCTGATCTAAAATTGATTGCTTCACTTCTGCTGAAGCGGGGAAAGCAGTAGTAAGATGAACTGTTTTAATTCCCTTTTGCTCTTTGTATGTTTTGATAAAAGCAGCGCAGATTTCTGGTAAATAACTTTCTCTGTTCTTGGTTACCAATAATTGGTTGAATGCATTGGTCAGTTCACTCAAATGCGCTTGTGTTACAGCACGAATAATTTTTCCCTTTACATCCGATTTGATGATGGGACTGCGTAGCATGTTAGCAAAATCACGGCTACTCTTGCACACGTCCTGTAGCCACTGCATATCAGCATAAACCTGCTCCAACTGACCTTTCTCAACGGAAAGATCCAGTAAGGATTTGGCATATCGGGCAGCTAAACGTGGATTAGGCATGGGGTGGAATTAGTTCATTTTAACACCATCAACAAGGCCTTTGATATGCGCTTCTTGCGCAGCCTTATTCTCAAGTTCTTTCCGAAGTATTTTTTCACTGACTTCAATCACAAGCTTTCCCACCTGATTTTTTACTTCAGTAAGTGCAGCCATTTGTTGCGCCTGGATAGCCGCTTGTGTTTCCGCCATGATCTTGTTGGCTTCTGATTTTGCCTGGTCTTTGGCCTCAGCGATGATGCGGTCTTTAGTCTCACGCGCTTCTTTCAGCAACTGTGCACGCTCTTCACGGGCCTTTGCTAATAAGGCTTCATTTTCACTTTTCAGCTGGGCCATTTCAGCTTGCACACGCTTAGCAGTTTCCAAGGAAGAAGCGATGCTTTGTTCGCGCTCGCGCAATCCATTGATGATAGCCGGCCAAGCAAATTTGGCAAGGAGGAAAAAGACCACCAAGAACGCTAATAGCGTCCAAATGAGTAGACCAAAACCGGGAGTTAACAGATTCATGCTATAATGAATTTCATTTTTTAATAGAGAACTACTGCGTCATCCGCCCTGTGCATCGGACGCAGTAGTTACGTGACCAGTACTTAGAGTACCATGGCCAAAAAGCCTACGATGATCGCGAACAGCGCAGCACCTTCTACAAGGGCCGCTGTCAGGATCATGTTACCGCGGATGTCGTTGCTGGCTTCAGGCTGACGGGCAATGGCCTCGAGGGCTCCTTTACCGATCTGTCCGATACCGATACCGGCTCCGATAGCAGCAAGACCTGCTCCTACGGCACCACCTGCATTTGCAACTTCTGCTAGCAACATTACATTCATAAGATCCATGTGGGTTGTATTGAGGGTTAAAAAATAAAAAATTAATGATGCGCTCCTTCTGCAGCATCGTGGTGATCGCCTTCCAGGGCCTGACCGATAAATACTGCGCTGAGCATGGTGAAAATAAATGCCTGAAGAAAAGCTACCAGCACTTCAATCAGGTAAATAAATACGGTAAATCCTATTGATAATGGTGAGGCACCCCAACCAGCAATGGGACTCAGTTCGCCAAAAATAAATATGAGTGAAATCAAGCAGATAATAATAATATGCCCCGCCACCATGTTGGCAAAAAGACGAATGATTAATGCGAAAGGCTTGATGAAAACACTCAAGAATTCAACAGGGACCAAAATGAATTTTACACCCAGCGGTACACCCGGTGGGTTGAAAATATGGCCCCAGTAATGTTTATTGGAGCTAAATAAAATAACTATAAAAGAGAGTAAACCCAGTACAACCGTAAAGGCAATATTTCCCGTTACGTTGGCAGAGCCTGGAATCAAACCAAAAATATTATTGACAAGAATAAAAAAGAACACCGTCAACAAAAAGGGCAAATAGCGTTGGTACTTATGACCCAAATTTGGCTTAGCCACTTCGTCGCGGACAAAGGTGATGATGGGCTCTAATAAACTTTGTGAACCCTGCGGTGCAGATGTAACTCCCACCCCTTTTTTATAACGACCTGCTACACGAAACATGATTACCGTAAATAGAACCAAGGCCAATAACATTTGAACCACGTTACGCGTCATTGATAAATCGTAATAGGTAACTGTAGGATCGTATTTTCCATTGGCATCCAGAGGAACAATAGTTCCTTCAGACAATTTCTTTTCGTCCAACCCAAGTTCGTGAATGGAATGCTTGTTCAACATGGTGTACCCCTTGTAAGCAGCATGTCCATGTTCAAAATGAGAGGACATAAATACATCCCAAGTACCCCTGCTTGGAGAGTAAAGTATAATAGGTAATGGAAGTGTTACAGGATGATCACCGATGTCCATAAAATGGTACTCATGACCATCTAAAACGTGACCAAAAATGACCTCGGCAGCATCAAATTTTTTCTCTTTTGCAGGAGCTGCATGTGCAGCGTGAGTGGTGTCGGTTTCGGTAGCATGAGCATCGTGTTGTGCATCATTTTGCGCATGATCCTGTGCCTTAAAAACCAAGGGTGAAAAGGCAAAAACCAATATAAAAAGAAGGGCTTTGAAGTTGTTTTTTGGGCTACAGCACATACCTGCCTCGAAATTTTGCGCAAAGATAGGGGTGAGTGGCTGAAAAACCGAAGAAAAACGGGCAAATTGAACCGAGGAATGGGGATCTGGTTTAAGACCCCACCGTTTCTGGAAACTGCGCCTTACAAAGCTGGGCGTAGTGGCCATTTTTAGCCATTAATTCCGCATGCGTTCCCATTTCCAGGATTTGTCCTTTTTCCAAGACTATGATCCTGTTGGCTTTGCGAACAGTGGACAGCCGGTGAGCCACCACTATTGAAGTTCGTCCCTGAACCAGTGTTTCTATGGCCCTTTGTATCAATTGCTCACTTTCTGAGTCAATCGAGGAAGTGGCTTCATCTAAAATCAGAATGGAGGGGTTGTATAATAAAGCCCGAATAAATGAAAGTAACTGGCGTTGTCCAAGTGAGAGAGTCAATCCACGCTCACGCACATCATAATCATAGCCCCCGGGCAGCGATACTATAAAATCATGCAAGCCTATCATACGAGCAGCCTCCTCCACCCGCTCCCGGGTGATGGCGGTATTGCGAAGTGTAATATTATCATAGATGGAACCTGAGAATAAAAAAACATCCTGCAAAACAACACCAATCTGACCTCGCAAGGTCTCTAACTCATAAGACTGTATAGGTTGATCATCAATCTTGATCTGCCCCGATTGAAAATCATATAAGCGTGTCAATAAACTGGTAATGGAAGTTTTTCCGCTTCCGGTGGAACCAACCAGAGCAAGGGTTTCACCGGGTTGCGCTACAAAAGAGATCCCCTTTAATACAGGTACTGCGGGATCGTAGGCAAAATGAACATTTTCAAATTCAATTTTTCCACGGAAACGCAAATCAGTAACAGGCCTGTTGGTGAAAGGGGGCGTTGATTCGGGATTGTCCAGTACTTTGAACACTCGCTCACTGGCAATTACACCCATTTGCAAAACATTGAATTTATCGGCCAACACCCGCAATGGACGAAACAATAAGTTTAAACAGAGTATGAACGCAATCACGGTACCCTGCTGGCTCTGCTGTAAAGCCAATGCCTCTTTTGCCGTATACCAAACCACTAATCCGATGGAAAGCGCTAATACAATTTCTACTACCGGAAAAAAAACAGAGTACGCAAAAATGGCTTTGATATTTGCATCGCGATGTTGACGATTGATTTTTTTAAACTTCTCTAACTCGATTTGCTCAGCCGCAAATGCTTGTACAATAAACATACCTGTTAAATGCTCTTGTACAAATGCATTTAAGGCAGCCACTGCATTTCTTACGGATTGAAAAGAACGGTTAATACTTTCTTTAAAGATATAAGTAGCAATCAGCATAATAGGAAAAGGAATCAAGGCAATCAAGGTCAGTTTCCAATCTGCTAAAAACATATAGGTTAAAACACAGAAAATTGAAAGTATATCGGCAATGATGGGGACCAACCCGTCAGCAAAAATTTCATTGATGGATTCAATATCATTTACTGTACGTGTTGTGAGTGTGCCCACGGGAGTACGATCAAATTGAGAGAGATGTAAACGAAGAATTTTATCGTATGTAGCCAACCGCAAATCCATAACAACCGCTTGCCCTAACCAGGCCGTCAGAAATGTAAACCCGAACCGCAGGGCAGTTTCAATAAAGATTATTCCCAATTGTATCAGCGTAACCAGCACCACCATACGAGGAATTTCTCCTACTATATAATCGTTTACAGTTCGCTGAATCAATAATGGCCGTAAAGGAGTAATTGCAGCAAGTACCACGGCCAACAGGACAGAAACCCAAAACCGGGATTTATAGGGAGCAGCATACCCCATTACTCTGCCTAATAATTTCCAATCAAAAAAAGAAGCGGTGGGTGCAGACACGTCAATGAGTTGTAGAGGAAGTCATGGCTTTTGTATACGCCTTAATAAATAAAGCACCGAGATTTTTATGCGGAGGCACATAATCCTCAAATATTTTATCGGTTACTATTTTGTCTAGTTCTTTCCAGAATCCAATCCACTCTATATCATTTCCGGTTCTTAATTTTTCCATGAGTAATCGAAGGAATGGATTATTCACAGGTGCATCTGCTATTTGCTTAGTTCCAATGATATGGGCATCCGGTGCTTTTTCTAGAATATCATGTATCATGTTGTAGCCTCCGCAGGAACCCATAAACACAATTTTGGAAGCAGGAGACATTTGTGCAATGGTATAAGGTGCATTGTAACTATGGCCCCTGTTGATCGTTACGCGTGGGGTAATACCTTGGCCTTGGAGATAATTATTCAGTTCTTCCTGCGCCTTTGCATCTTCATTTAGCTCCTCGGGAAGCGGACGGTTCAAGTATAAGGTAACCGGTCTGCCCTTAGCGGCTGTGATCCGAACCCAATACTTACTGGAAGGATCAATTTTCCAATTACTATTGTTAAACATATTCACCAGCCCTGGAAACACCCCTATCCCATCTTTATCGCCATAAATAAAAAGTTGCACATGGACGCGTCCACTATCATCGGCTAAATCTTTAAATGGAACCTGATAAACGGGAGGTATCCCTAACTCTTTTGTGAGATCAATTTTTCGAGTACTGTCCGCAGACAGAAACAGTTTTTCAAGGATGGAGTAAATGATCATGCCTTTACGGCTACCCTGTTGTACCGCCTCCTGTTGATTTTCACGAATGTTATCTAGCATGCGCTTAGCAACAGGTTGTAGATTTTCAGCAATACTGGCATACGAATCCGCCACATCCGCTCCATCTTCCAATCCATCTGTTTTATCGAGATTCTTTACAAAAGCACGCATGAGTGTGTTAGCAGGATCCTCCACGCCTGTGCGAGAGGCAGTTGGAAAAGAAGCTAAAAACTCATCCAGGGTATTAAAGGCCGCTGCCATCTTGATAAACTTCCTGTAACGATCAAACCGAATTTCTTTGAGCAAGGAATCGCCCCGGTTGCCAATACGAGACATCATCAAGGGATAAACGCCCCGCACAAAGCTGGAAGTATAAATGGTGCCATCTGAAGAAACGGCCAAATAGTATAGTTCGGCGGCACTCAGCGGCTGTAATATTTTAAATCGAACTTGTAAATCCTTCTCATTATGTAAAGCATTAATGACTGTTACAAAATGAGAACGAGCTTTATCTTCTAATCGTCGAGCCAATGCTTTTGATTCCGTTGCAGTATCCCCTTGCAGGGCCCGCTTCACGTAATCCCGTTGAGTGGCTACCAACAACCGATAATAACCCAGCGTGTCTTCTTTTACTGCATCAATTTGTTCCAAAGTAGTTCGGCCTTGCAAAATATTATCGACAAAAGGAAAATACTGTTGACCACTTTTACTGAGTGCCATACGTGCTACTAAAGCAACAAAGGGATCATCCTGAATAGCACGGATGCGCTGTCCTAATCGATCACCGGCAGCAGCATAATCATACAATTGTCGCGGAAATTTTCGAGCCACCACTTTAATTAAACTATCCGCGATGAGTACTTCTGGATTCTTCTGTAAAACGGAAAACGTTTTTTCAGGAAGTAGCGTACAATATTTTAGTAATAAGTTTTCCCTGCAAATTTGATACCCTGGATTTTTTTCAAAAATGCCTGCTGCCATCAACGTAGTCCCTGCATCATAAGGAAGACTTGTTATGATAGCAGCAATACTGCCCCCCTTTCGGTCCATGGACACACAGGCTTCATAATTAGCAATCAAAAGGGATAAGTACTGTGGGTTTACACCTTCTATACCGGTGCGTCTCCAACGCTCCCT
>VFQT010001577.1_pt1 | contig 26839 bp, 21 predicted proteins | sample 3512381 | NCBI WGS metagenome assembly VFQT01 (sample SAMN10412376, study PRJNA504923) | tailings metagenome | isolation source: Relicate 2 Philex TSF3 active mining site | place: Philippines: Tuba, Benguet | collected 2017-08-29
AGGAACAGATGCAGGATCAAAAGCTTCAATCTTATCAAAATAAGCGGGACGCTCATAAGACCTTTCATAGACTGGAGCACCACCACCCAATACAAGACTCTCTGCAGGTAATTCAGCCTCCAATTCTCCATTCATGTAGAATTTCAACAACCCATCTCCTGTCACTTCACCTATTTCAGAACAAGGCAAATCCCATTTCTCAAAAATATCCAGCACTTCTTTTTCTCTTCCTTTGTGCACCACCATCAACATGCGCTCCTGGCTCTCACTCAATAACAACTCCCATGCTTTCATATTTTGCTGACGCATAGGCACCTTATCCAAATGGATAATCATTCCAACTCCACCCTTTGCACTGGTTTCAGCTGTAGAACAAATAATACCCGCTGCACCCATATCTTGCATACCCACCAAAGCGCCAGTCGGTATAACTTCTAAACAGGCCTCTAATAATTTCTTTTCCTGGAATGGATCACCTACTTGAACAGCAGGCAAATCCTGTGCACTATCTTCTGTGATATCAGCAGAGGCGAAAGAGGCTCCACCAATACCATCCTTACCAGTTGCAGAACCAACGATGAAGACTGGATTACCAATTCCTTCAGCAGTGGCACTTACTGTTTGACCTACTTTCACAATACCCACACTCATGGCATTCACCAAAGGATTGGTGTGGTAACAATCTTCAAAATAAACTTCACCCCCTACAGTAGGCACACCAAAACAATTACCATAGTGTCCAATACCCGACACAACTCCCTTTAACAGATGTTGGGTCTTCGCGTCTTTAATATTTCCGAAACGAAGTGAATTTAAAGCTGCAATTGGTCTGGCACCCATCGTGAAAATATCACGATGAATTCCTCCTACGCCAGTCGCGGCACCTTGAAAAGGCTCAATAGCTGAAGGGTGGTTATGCGACTCAATTTTGAAAACAACACCGTAGCCATCACCGATGTCTGCCAGACCAGCATTTTCTTCACCCGCCTTTACCAGCAATTTACTTCCTTCACGCGGTAGGGTTTTCAACCATTTTATTGAATTTTTATAGCTACAATGCTCGCTCCACATCACTGAATAAGCAGCAACTTCATTGAAATTGGGAGTCCTGCCTAAAATTTGTTTAATCAGTTCAAATTCTTCAGGAAGCAGACCAAGCTGCTTGGCGGTTTCTACTGTTGTTTCCATGAGATTTTTAAGTGATGCGAAGTTAATCAAAACATCGGTTGCCTAAAGCCATGAAAATGGTAGGTTGACAACTCATGTTTGATTGTTGAAAACATACATATTATGTTTTTGCATATATGTATTTTTTAAAGCGTTTAAACTTCTTTTTTTAGCTTAAAATGAACTAATTATCAATATTTTCTTCACATCACTATCAATTTGTTAGTATTAACGTGAAAAAAAGTTGCTTTTCCCATCAATTTTAAGGAATTTCGTGCCTTCAAAAATTCAACTTTATGCAATCACTACGTTTCAAAGCAATCGACAACCTTACTTCCGCTAAAGAAGAAGTAGAGGTGGTAAGTCCCGCTAAAGTAACAGCTGCTTTCGGCGAGAATGTTTTCACATTGAAAGTCGCTCGTGAATATTTAAGCGATGACGCCTACAAGAGCTTAATCAATTCAATCAAAAGCGGACAAAAAATTGACCGTAACGTAGCCAATCAGATTGCAGCAGGCATGAGACATTGGGCACAAGGAAAAGGTGTTACACACTATACACACTGGTTCCAACCCTTGACTGGTTCATCAGCTGAAAAACATGACTCATTCTTCACTCTAAAATCAGATGGAACACCAATTGAAGAATTTGATGGCAATGCACTTGCACAGCAAGAACCAGATGCTTCTTCATTCCCAAGTGGTGGTATCCGCGCAACTTTTGAAGCGCGTGGTTATACCGCATGGGACCCTACTTCGCCAGCATTCATTATGAATATTGGCAATGGCCAAACACTCTGCATTCCTACCATCTTCGTTTCATATACTGGTGAGTGCCTCGACTATAAAGCACCATTATTAAAATCTATTGAAGCGTTAAATAAAGCTGCAGTCGATGTTTGTCACTATTTTGACAAAAACGTAGGTAAGGTTACCGCAACACTTGGCTGGGAACAAGAATATTTTGTGATTGATGAAGGATTGGCCAATGCCCGCCCTGATCTAATCATGACTGGCCGTACTGTATTCGGACATATTCCTGCAAAGGGACAACAATTGGAAGACCATTATTTTGGCGCAATACCTGAGCGTGTTTATGCCTTCATGAGAGATTTCGAAAACGAATCTTACAAGTTGGGTATTCCTTTACGCACTCGTCACAATGAAGTTGCACCTGCACAGTTTGAATGTGCTCCAATCTTCGAAGAATTAAATATTGCAGTTGACCACAATACTTTATTAATGGATATCATGACGCGTGTTGCAAAGCGTCATAAACTGCGTGTTTTGTTGCATGAAAAACCATTCGCTGGAATCAATGGTAGTGGTAAACACAACAACTGGAGTATGGCAACTGATACAGGAGTTAACTTATTGGCTCCTGGTAAAACACCAAAGACAAACTTGATGTTCCTTGCTTTCTTTGTCAATACTATTAAAGCGGTACATGATCATGCAGATTTGTTGCGTGCTGCTATTGCATCTGCTGGTAATGACCACCGTCTTGGTGCTAACGAAGCTCCTCCTGCAATTATCTCTGCATACATCGGAGGCTACCTTGCCAAGGTATTGAATGAAATAGAAAGCAGAGTGGGTGAAAAGTTTGATGAGCAAGATGAAGTGATGCTGAAACTAGACATCCACAAGAATATTCCTGAGTTGTTGCTTGACAATACAGACAGAAACAGAACTTCTCCGTTTGCATTCACAGGAAATAAATTTGAATTCCGTGCAGTGGGCTCTTCTGCTAACTGTGGTTACAACATGACTGTTTTGAATACAATCATGGCTGAAACACTAAGCAGTTTCAAAGCAGAAGTTGATGCGTTGATTGAAAAAGGCGATAAGAAAGAAGTCGCTATCATGCAAGTCATCAAGTCTTACATCAAAGCATCTAAGAATGTTTTGTTTGAAGGAGATGGATACAGTGAAGAATGGCAGCAAGAAGCAGCAAAACGTGGTTTACCTAATTTAAAAACAACCCCACTTGCGCTTGATTCATTGGTTACAGACAAAGCAATGAACTTGTTCCAAAAGCACAAGGTACTTTCACACAAAGAACTTGAAGCCCGTCATGAAATTGAACTTGAGAAATACATCAAATATGTTCAGATTGAAGGCCGTGTGATTGGAGACCTAGCTGGTAATCATATCTTGCCAGCTGCCATTCGTTATCAGAATGTGTTGATCAACAACATCAAAGGTTTGAAAGATTTGGGCATGAAGGAAGATGCATACAAAGCACAATTGAATGTATTGAATGAAATTTCTGAACACATCAATAAAGTACAAATCCTGACTGAAGAAATGACTGAAGCAAGAAAAGCAGCCAATGCGCTTACCTCATCAAGAGAAAAAGCAATTGCTTATTGCGATAAGGTTAAACCTTATTTCGATGATATCCGCTACTCAGTCGATAAATTGGAATTATTGGTTGATGACTCTGAGTGGGAATTACCTAAGTACAGAGAGATGTTGTTCTTGAGATAATTGGGACAATGGAAAATTGGATAATGAAAAAACCCCGCAATTGCGGGGTTTTTTATTGGAGTTAGTTTTGGTATATAATTAAGAATGAAAAAGCAGCTACTGCATTTTAAAAGTCTCTAAGAACTTGGTAGTGAAATTACCACTGATAAAATCTTCGTTCTTCATCAATTGCTGATGAAAAGGTATAGTTGTTTTTACCCCTTCAATTACATATTCACTCAATGCTCTGCTCATGGTATCAATTGCTTCCTTACGTGTTCTGGCGACAGCAATAATTTTTGCAATCATAGAATCATAGTAGGGAGGGATTACATAGCCTGCATATACATGTGAATCAACTCTTATGCCGTGACCACCTGGTTGGTGTAAAACAGTAATCTTACCCGGACTAGGTCTGAAATCATTATATGGATCTTCGGCGTTAATCCTACACTCGATGGCATGCATTTCAGGGAAATAATGTTTACCAGAAATGGGTTCACCAGCAGCAATTTTAATTTGCTCTTTGATCAAATCGAAATTGGTCACTTCTTCAGTCACACAATGTTCAACCTGAATACGTGTATTCATTTCCATGAAATAGAAATTCCTGTGCTTATCCACCAAAAATTCAATGGTACCAACACTTTCGTATCCGATGGCTTCTGCTGCTTTAACAGCAGCAGCACCCATGCGTTCACGCAGATCATCTGTCATGAATGGAGAAGGCGACTCTTCTACCAACTTCTGGTGACGACGCTGGATAGAACAGTCACGCTCACTCATGTGACATACCTTGCCATATCTGTCGCCTGCCACCTGAATTTCAATGTGTCTTGGTTCTTCTACGAATTTTTCCATGTAGACACCATCGTTCTTGAAAGAGGCCAAGGCTTCTGCTTTTGCAGTATTGTAAGCTTTTTCAATTTCTGCTTCTTCCCAAACTACACGCATTCCTTTACCACCACCACCAGCTGTTGCTTTTAGAATTACTGGATAACCAATCTCCTTTGCAATACCCTTTGCTTGATCTACACTTTCCAATAATCCACCACTTCCAGGTACAACGGGTACACCTGCTTTAATCATGGTTTCTTTGGCAGTTATCTTATCGCCCATTGACCTGATCTGATCAGGAGTTGGGCCAATAAACTTGATACCATGTTCACCACAGATTTCAGCAAACTTTGCATTTTCTGCAAGAAATCCATAGCCAGGATGTACAGCATCTGCATTGGTAATTTCCATTGCAGACATCAAATGAGGGATATTTAAATAAGAATCTGAGCTAGATGGTTTACCAATACATACTGCTTCATCGGCAAACCTAACATGTAAACTGTCTTTATCGGCTGTAGAATAAACGGCAACAGTTTTAATGCCCATTTCCCTACAAGTTCTGATCACCCTTAAAGCAATTTCTCCTCTATTGGCGATCAATATCTTTTTGAAACTCTTCTTAGAATCTTTGGTCATGCCACATTTTTAGATGAAAAAAATTACCTGTACCTATTATTATATTAGGCAGGTTCAACAAGGAACAGAGGCTGATCGTATTCAACTGGAGATGCATCATCAACCAGAATTTTTACAATCTTACCGCTCACTTCACTTTCAATTTCATTGAAAAGTTTCATGGCTTCGATAACACAAACTACTTTACCATTTCTTACCTCGTCTCCTTCTTCTACAAAATTTGGCTTATCAGGAGCCGGCTTACGGTAGAAAGTGCCAATCATTGGACTCTTGATGGTAATCAAATTATCAGCTGCTTTTGGTGCCGCTGCGGGTGTAGCTGCTGCAGGAGCTGAGGCTGCTGGGGCAGCCGCGACTGGCATTGCAGGCATTTGAGGAATAGCCTGCATTGGTGCAGCAGTCACATATTTATCCTCTTTTTGCTTAATGGTAATTTTGATGTCTTTTTCCTCGATGGTCAGCTCGCTAATATTAGATTTATTGACCATTTTAACGAGATCCTGAATTTGCTTCAAATCCATTTTTAAAAATTTTTGGGTTGAAAACGGGTGGTAAAGGTCAGCGAAAAAGATTTACCCGCCAAATTAAATTTGGCCCATTTTGGCACAAAAAAGCCCCGAATTTGATAAAAAACGGGGCTTTTTCTATCGATTTTATCAAAAAATCGAGAAAACTAGTCCTTTACCCTTTCGATATATTCACCCGTTTTGGTATTGATTCTGATTACATCTCCTTCATTTACAAATAAAGGAACCATAACTGTTGCACCTGTTTCAACTGTCGCTGGCTTCAGGGTACGTGTTGCTGTATCACCTCTCAAACCAGGTTCAGAATAAGTAACTTTTGAAACTACTTTATCAGGTAGTTCCACACTCATCGGCTGTTCAGTTTCAGTATTGAAAAGAACAGATACTTCCTGCCCATCACTCAAGAACTGAGGAGCATCTACTAAAGCTTCTGCAATGGCCACTTGTTCAAAAGTTTCATTATCCATGAAATTGAAGCCAGTCTCGTCTTTATATAAATACTGATAGCTCTTTCTTTCAACACGAACAGGAAAAATTGTATCTCCACTGTTCCAGGTCTTTTCAATCGACCTGTTGTTGTCTACACCCTTGAGCTTTGCCCATACTTTAGCGGCTGCACGGGCAGTCTTGTTTTCTCCGAATTCAATGATTGTGTAAAGGCTACCATCCAATTTGATGATCATGCCTCTTGAAATATCTGACGTATTTGCCATAACTGTGATTTGAGGGGGCAAAGGTAATCCAATTTGGCAAATAACACCATACCTTTGCGGCGCAAACAATCTATCTTACCTATAAAATAAAAAAAATGAAAGTAACTGTAATTGGAGCTGGTGCTGTGGGCGCAACTTGTGCCGACAATATTGCACGTGCTGGAGTTTGTACTGAACTCGTCTTGCTGGATATCAAAGAAGGATTTGCAGAAGGTAAAGCGCAGGACATGCAACAGACTGCAGCGTTACTGGGGTTTGACACAAAGATCACTGGATCGACAAATGACTATTCAAAAACTGCGGATAGTCAGGTTGTTGTAATTACATCTGGCATTCCTCGTAAACCAGGTATGACCCGTGAAGAATTGATTGGCACCAATGCAGGTATTGTAAAGACTGTTTGTGAGAATGTGTTGAAATATTCTCCAAACACCATCATCATTGTCATTAGTAATCCAATGGATACCATGACCTACCTGGCTTTGAAATCAACGGGTTTACCAAAGCACAGAATTATAGGCATGGGTGGAACATTGGATAGCAGCCGTTTTAAATATCAACTATCTCAACACCTTGGTTGTAGTGCTAGTGATTTAAACGCTATTGTAATCGGTGGTCATGGTGACACAACCATGATTCCTTTGATCAGCAAAGCGACATGGAACAGTATTCCTGTAACACAATTCTTGAATCAGGAACAACAAGATAAAATTGTTGCAGACACCATGGTGGGCGGAGCAACACTGACAAAATTAATTGGAACTTCTGCATGGTATGCACCAGGCGCTGCTGGAGCAGCTTTGGTAAGCAGCATTTTGAGAGATGAGAAAAAACTATTCACTTGCTGCGTTTCATTAGAAGGCGAATACGGTCATAATGATATATGCCTTGGCGTACCTGTTGTCATTGGAAAAGATGGCTGGGAAAAAATCCTTCCACTTGAATTGAATGCTGCTGAACAAGAAGCATTTGACAAGAGTGCAGCTGCAGTTCGTGCAATGAATGAAGTATTAGGGTAAATAGTGTATAGTATATAGTGAATAGGGAGTAGAAAATCTACTCCCTATTTTTTTATTCTTCCACGTAATCTAAGTCTTTATGAAAAGTTTCCTCTGTTTTATATAGCGCTATTAGAGCAATGCCAATTACAATTATACCTGTAACAATTCCACTTTTTACTATTGACCAATTTAATGTCTGCATAAAATATGACTTGAACAAGAGGTTCATTATAGGCAATGAGCCTCGAACAAAGTTCGGAATAGTAGTAGCAGCAGTTGCTCTTAAATTTGTTCCGAAATGTTCTGCTCCCATGGTGACAATAATCGCCCAGAATCCAGATGCATATCCCAAGAAAAAACAGCACCAATACATAGTGGTATCAGAATTATTCAACGGACTAAAATAGAAAGATACCGCCAATATGGAGCATGCATACATAAAATATAAAGCTTTCTTTCTACTTTGATAGTATTGACTAATTACTCCTACTGTAATATCACCGAAAGCATTACCAATATATCCATACATTACACATGCACCTGCAACAATAGCACTACCCTCATATAGCTCTAATGCAAATCTGTTGCTGAGTGTAATCAAAATACCTACAACAAACCATGATGGTATACCCACCAATATTGCCAGCAAATACTTTTTAAGCAATACAGGAGTAGTAAATAATTTGACCAAACTGCCCCTCTCAACATGTAACCCAACTTTTCTAAACATTTCACTTTCAGCAACACTTAATCTTAACATTAAAAGCAGAATGCCTAAGATTCCACCAATCTTATAACACAATCTCCAATCCTGGGTATACTTATGAATCAAAAAGGCTGCTACTGCACCAAAAACACCAACTCCCGTAATAAAACTTGTCATCACACCTCGCCTACTCTTTGGCATCACCTCAGTTACCAAAGTAATACCTGCTCCTAGTTCACCAGCCAGACCAATACCAGTAATAAATCGTAAAGTAGCATACTGGTCTACTGTTTGAACAAACCCATTTATGAAATTGGCGACTGAATACAAGAGTATAGACCCAAATAGCACGCTAAGCCTCCCTTTTTTATCGCCCATAATCCCCCACAAAATCCCGCCCAATAATAACCCTAACATTTGCCAGTTAATTATTCTAGTACTAGCGTTGATTATCTCTGATTCAGGAACATGTAATGCTTTTAGACTAGGCTCTCTAACTATTGAAAAGATCAGTAAGTCAAAGATGTCTACAAAATAGCCCAGAGCAGCAACAATAATTAAAAAACTCTTTGATTTGTTTTCTGGTGAAAAAGCCCTACCCAACATGTTTAATCATATTTAACGTACAAATTAAAACGTATTTGAAATCAATACAAATCTTTTATACATTGAGTCAAATGTATTTCTCTTGAAATGATTACATTTAGATATGAGATCACAGCAATTACAACAGGTTAAGATTAGCAACAAGAAGCTATTATTAACCATCATCATTGCAGCATTAGGTTACTTTGTAGATATTTATGAGTTGCTCTTATTCTCAATTGTAAGAAAACCATCTTTATTAGGCATTGGCGTTCCAAACGAGACAATTCCTATGCTTGAAGCTAGCGCTAAAGTTATCAATTGGCAAATGGTGGGCCTATTAATAGGCGGTATTTTATGGGGAGTATTAGGCGATAAAAAAGGGAGGCTTAGCGTGCTATTTGGGTCTATACTCTTGTATTCAGTTGCGAATTTTGCTACAGGCTATGTGCAAACTGTTGATCAATATGCTTGGGCAAGGTTTATCGGCGGAATAGGTTTAGCAGGTGAGTTGGGTGCTGGAATCACATTAGTTTCTGAAATTATGCCAAAGAGAACAAGGGGACTAGGTACATCATTAATTGCAGGTATTGGTTTATTGGGGGCAGTATTTGCTTATTTTGTTTTCAATCTTTCAAACGACTGGCGCTTATGTTATAAGATTGGGGGCATAATGGGTATCTTACTACTGTTACTCAGGGTGAGTATTGCAGAAAGCATGATGTTTGCGAAAGCAAAAGCAGAGAAGGTTGTTCGCGGCAATTTCTTCATGTTCTTTACAAGCACAACTAGGTTTAAAAAATATCTACTTGCAATTTTAATTGGATTGCCTACCTGGTATGTCATTGGAATATTAATGAACTTTAGTAATCTATTTGCAATAAACTTGTATGAAAACAGCCTAATCGACTCCGGTAAAGCCACGATGTTTGGTTATATAGGAATTTCATTAGGTGATATATCTATTGGGCTGGTTAGCCAGTATTTTAGGAGCCGAAAGAAAGCACTTTACTTATTTTATGCATTAACCATTATTAGTTGTTGTATTTATTTCAGCAGCTTAAACAACAGTGATGAAAACATGTATTTGATATGTGGTCTTCTTGGCTTCAGCAGTGGGTTCTGGGCAATATTTGTCACAATGGGCGCAGAGCAATTTGGGACTAACTTAAGGGCAACAGCAGCTACTACCATACCCAATATGGTCAGAGGCGCTCTTCCACTTATGAATTACATGTTCATAGAATTATTCCAGGAAAGCATGAATTGGTCAATAATTCAAAGCGGTATCATAACAGGCTCAATAGTCATGTTGATTGCTATTATTGCCGCATTATTTACTAAAGAAACCTTTAGAAAAAACCTTAATTACATTGAAAAATAAATGTTATTTAGTTTTACCTCTCATGAGTTTAATGATCACTGGAGCTGTTGTAACAAATACAATTCCTAAGACAATGAACTCTAACCTTTCTTTCAAATCAAATCCATATTGATTGAGAAAGAATTTGTAAAGATAATGCCCTGCAAACATCATGCTGAATACCCATGCAATACAACCCACAATGTTGTAAAAAGTAAACTTCGATTTATCCATTCGTACTATTCCAGCTATGATTGGAGCAAAAGTTCTAATGATGGGTAAAAACCTTGCAAACACAATAGCGCCACCACCATGTTTCTCGTAAAACTCTTTAGCAGTAAATAAATGTTTCTTTTTGAAAAAGAAAGTATCCTTTCTGCTAAATAAATAGGGACCACTGGCTGCACCAAACCAATACCCAACAGTATTACCAATGATTCCAGCAAAAATAACCAACACACAAACCAATACAAGATTGAGCACATCATTGTTCATCAATAAAATTTCGCCAGCTAACTCATTGCTGTAAATTCCAGCAACAAACAACAGAGAATCTCCAGGGAGAAAGAACCCTGCAAAGAGGCCGGTTTCCGCAAACACAATAAACAGAAACAACCACAATCCACCATGCTGTATATAAAACTCAGGATTTAAAAAATCCTTCCACTGAATTACCAACTCAATCATACTCAATAACTTTATCAATTACACTTCCTCTGAAACAGATGCAGGAGATAGTTCTCCTTCCCACTTGCTAACAGCTGTTGTAGCTAGTGCATTTCCTACCACGTTCGTCATCGACCTGAACATATCGCAAAAATGATCGATAGGCAAAATTAAAGCAATTCCTTCTGCAGGAATGTTAAACATCGCACAGGTAGCTGTTACTACTACTAAAGACGCTCTGGGAACACCAGCTATTCCTTTACTGGTGAGCATAAGAACAAGTAACATGGTCAACTGCGTTCCTAAATCGAGTTGAATACCATATGCCTGAGCAATCGCCAAGCTGGCAAACGTCATATACATCATGCTACCATCAAGATTAAAACTATACCCTAAAGGAAGGATGAAGGAAACAATTTTATCCTTACAACCAAAACGCTCCAACTCACTAGTTAGTTTTGGAAAAACCGCCTCGCTACTGGTGGTACTAAAAGCAATCAATAAGGGTTGTGAAATGGCTTTTAATAAAATGAATAACCTGTTGCCAAGAATAAGGTAGCCCACTGCCAATAGTACAACCCAGAGGACTGCTATACCAGCTAGAAAAGACAGTAAATACTGACCGTAAAATGAAAATACTTTTAAGCCTTTGGTAGCTATGACAGCAGAGATTGCACCAAAAACACCTAATGGCGCAAAGTTCATCACATAACCTACCATTTTTAAAATGATATGCGCAACAGCATCCATGGCTTTTACCACCACTTTACCTTTGTCCCCTAAGGCAGCTGTAGCCACCCCAAAAAAGATACTGAAAACAACCAATTGTAAAATTTCATTGTGTGCCATAGCTTCAATGAGGCTTTTAGGGAAAACGTGCTCAATGAATTGTACCACTGAAAACTGCTGTGTCTTGCCTATCAAATCTTTTGCGCTGTCCAAATCCGCATTTCCCAATTCAATGGCTTTTCCAGGCTGAAAGAAATTCACCAGTACCATTCCCAACAAAAGACTGGCCAGTGAAGCAGAAATAAACCAAACCATAGCCTTACCACCTACCCTTCCTACTGCTTTTAAATCGCCCAATTTAGCAATACCCACCACTAATGTTGTAAATACCAATGGTGCTATGACCATTTGCACCAATCGTAAAAAAATGGTGGTGAGTAATTTAATGTTGGCAGAAAATGACTTGATTGTCTCTGGACTGGATTGCAAATGAATAACATAACCTACTCCTATACCCAAGATCATGGCAATAATAATGTATAGCGTAAGTCTTCCAGAAGAACCTTTCATCGGCAAACAATTTGAGCTTTAAGAACCCAAAATAAATGATTTAGTTGGATTATAGAATTTTATCTAAAGCCATAAAATAAAAATTTTGGATATGGAATAATTGGCTATTTTAGAACTTTCTTATATAAAATAACCAAAAATTGCTATGAGTTTATTTAGAAGAAAATCGCTTACAGACATGCTGTCACAAGCAGCTGACTCTGAAAAGGGATTGAAGCGAACACTTGGCGCGGGAAATCTTATCGCATTGGGAATTGGCGCAATCATTGGCGCTGGTTTGTTTGTTAGAACTGCAGCTGCAGCGGGACAAGCAGCGGGACCAGCAGTTACATTATCATTTGTAGTAGCAGCAATCGGTTGTGCTTTTGCTGGACTTTGTTACGCAGAATTTGCTTCCATGATACCGATTGCAGGTAGTGCATACGCCTACTCGTATGTTACCATGGGTGAATTGATTGCATGGATTATTGGATGGGCACTGATCATGGAATATGCATTAGGAGCTGCAACAGTATCTATCGCCTGGAGTGAGTATTTAAACAAGTTACTAGGAGGAGCTATCCCTTATGAATGGAGTCACTCTCCTTTTGAAAGTTTCACGGACTCAGCAGGAGTATTACACAAAGGCCTGATCAACGCACCAGCATTAATCATCCTTTTATTGTTAACCTTATTGTTGATAAAGGGTACACAAGAATCAGCCATGGTAAATGCAATTATTGTATTTATCAAAGTGGCTGTTGTTTTAATTTTTATAGCTATAGGTTGGCAGTTTATTAATGAAGCCAACTATACCCCTTACATGATTCCAGCTGACGAAGCGCCAGTTGTTGATCAGGCAGGGAAAGTGATTGCAGATTATAGCGGCTGGAACAAGCATGGCTGGGGCGGAGTACTTGGCGGTGCTGCTATTGTATTCTTTGCCTTCATTGGTTTTGATGCAGTTTCAACAGCCGCACAAGAAGCAAAAAATCCTAAACGCGATATGCCAATTGGAATTTTAGGTTCTTTAGTGGTTTGTACAATCCTTTATATTTTATTCGGGCACGTACTTACTGGCGTTACTAACTGGAAAGAGTTTGTTGACCCTGAAAAAGGACGTGAAGCATCTGTAGCATATACCATATCGACTTACATGAAAGAATACAGCTGGTTGGCTACAGCAGTAACCGTTGCTATTCTTGCCGGTTTCTCTTCAGTAATTTTAGTGATGCTCATGGGTCAAAGTCGTATTTTCTATACGATGAGTAACGATGGTTTGATCCCGAAAGCCTTCGGCGATCTTCATCCTAAATACAAAACACCCTATAAATCAAACATCATCTTGTTTGTATTTGTAGGCGCTTTTGCTGCATTTGTTCCAGGACACGTTGCAGGAGACCTCACCAGCTTTGGTACTTTGTTTGCCTTCGTACTGGTAAGTATTGGTGTGTGGATACTTCGCGTGAAAGCACCCAACATGGAACGTCCATTCAAAACACCAATTGCGCCAGTTGTTAGTACACTGGGTGCAGTAATTTGTACTGCTATGATTGTAGGGCTTGATGAACAAACACTTAAAGTTGCATTTGGGTGGATGGCCATTGGTTTAGTAGTCTACTTCCTCTACAGCAAAAAGAACAGCAAGCTTAACGCTTGATGATTTTGAAAATAAATTTAGAAAAAGGCCTCATTCAGAGGCCTTTTTTATTGATCTGCCCTATTCTTTAGAAAACCATCAATTAAACGACAAGAAGTTGTATTTTGTACACAAGTATTATTTTTGGCAAAAACATAATTTAATTACAAGAATGAAAAATTGGAAAATCTGGTCATTATTAACTGCAATAGTTAGTTTGGGTATAATTGGCTGCGGAGATAAAAAGGAGTCCGCAAATCAAATGGCCGGATGGTACACCATGCAATCTCAAGTTTTCTCCGCTAATGGTATTGATCGTAGTATAGATCATGCAGAACAAAGAAAAGTATATACTGACGAGTATTATGCATTCACCAACATGCAGGAAGATACCACCTCATCTTTTGGATTTGGCTATTACACATTTGACGGTAAAAAATTAGTCGAGCACAACATTTTCAGTACCGGACTTCTCGATAGTACACGCTCATTTGATTTAATGATAGAGCCACATGAAGCAGGCTATAAGCAAATCATTCCTGAAATCATGATAGGAGGTGTGTCTAATCGATTAGTTGAAGATTATTACAAAATCAATTTTAATACGAAATCTAAAATGGATGGCGTTTGGAAACTGGAAGAATATATTTCAGTCACCAATGGCGACACTGCCAGATTTAAAAGAAACCAATATAAAATATTCCAGGGTGGTTATTTTATGTTCGTTCAATCTTTCACAGATCCGGAAACCAATGCTCCTAAAAAAGGTTTTGGATTTGGCGATTTCAAACTTGAAAATGATCATATCATCGAAACTAATGTATTCTGCAGCTATCCTTCTGTAAGAGGAGTACCCATCAGAATTGAGCTTTCAAAAGACAGTGATGATCGTTTTACCCAAACTATCGTATCTGATACCAATGGAAGCACATCCATAGAACGTTATAAGCGTATGCCAAAGATTTCAAAATCTGACAGCAATCCTTAACTTTGCGTTTCATTAATTGATATTATGGGAAGGATATTTGAAGTAAGGAAAGCCACTATGTTCGCTCGTTGGGACAGGATGGCAAAACAATTTACAAGAATTGGAAAAGAGATTGCGATTGCAGTAAAAGCTGGTGGTCCTGACCCAAATACCAATCCTGCACTTCGCCGTTGTTTCCAAAACGCGAAAAGCGTAAACATGCCTAAAGATCGTGTTGAAGCTGCGATCAAACGTGCGATGGGCAAGGAAATGGATAATTTTGAGGAAATACTCTACGAAGGATATGCCCCACATGGAGTTGCTGTATTGGTTGAAACAGCAACAGATAACCATGTAAGAACAGTGGCTAATATAAAAGCCCATTTCAACAAAGGAAACGGAGCATTGGGAAATAGTGGAAGTGTTAGCTTCCAATTCAAAAAAATGGGGGTTTTCAAGTTGAAGAATGAAGGCCTTAACCAAGAAGAGCTAGAACTGGAATTAATTGATTTTGGCCTTGAAGAACTTGGCGAAAGCACCAATGATAATGGCGAAGAAGTATTGGTTATTCGATGTGCCTTTAGTGATTTCGGTAATATGCAAAAAGCACTGGAAGAAAAAAACTTAAATCCATTAAGTGCAGAAGTAGAATGGATACCTGGAACTACCGTGGAATTAGATGAAGAAAAGGCGCAAGAAGTGCTCAAACTAATCGATAAACTTGAGCAAGACGACGACGTACAGAAAGTATTCCACAACCTTAAATAACCTTGGTTGGACAAGTCAAACATAACAAGTTATCGCATTGTATTTTACGATGCGGATTGTATGCTTTGTTCCAAAACAGTTCGTTTTTTAGTAAAAGCCGACCGAAAAAGTAAATTGAAGTTTGCTCCATTAAGCGGATACACATCTAAACAATTAAATATTCATGATTTCGTTTCTGGAGAGGGATCAGTAGTTTTTTACAACAAGGGTAAAGTTCACTTACAATCAAATGCTGCTTTACAAATCATACGTCAATTGCCATTTCCCTGGAGGCTACTTTTTATATTCTTTATAATCCCTCAATTTATACGAAATGCAGTCTACGAATGGGTTGCACGTAACAGATACAAGTGGTTCGGCAAAACCAATAGCTGTGAGATTTTTGAAACAAAATATGGAGATAGAATACTTGAATAATTATTCTGCCATGATTGCTTCTATGCGATTGATAATATCTTCAACATTAGGTTTAGAAAAATAATCACCGTCACTTCCGTAGGCTGGTCGGTGCGACTGTGCGCAGAGTATACTTGGAGCTGCGTCCAACCAACGATAACCACCTTGTTTCTCAATTACTTCAGTGAACATGAAGGAAGTAGCACCGCCAGGTACGTCTTCGTCGACAAATAAAATACGGCTTGTTTTTTTCAGCGATTCGACAATTTTATGATGCACATCAAAAGGCAATAATGTTTGTACATCTACTACCTCACAATCTATTCCTTGATCAGCAAGGAATGCTGCTGCTTCTTCAACCAATCGAAGCGTAGATCCATAAGAAACAATAGTAATATCTGCACCCTCTCTAACGATTTCAGGTACTCCAAAAGGCAACTTATAATCAAGCAGATTTGCTGGTGTTTTTTCTTTTAGTCGATAACCATTTAAACATTCAACGACAATACCCGGATTGTTTTGGGTCAATAAGGCATTGTAAAATCCAATGGCCTGGACCATATTCCTGGGCACACATACCCTGAAACCTTTCAAAGCATTAATCATAAGTCCCATTGGTGAACCGCTATGCCAGATTCCCTCCAAACGATGTCCACGGGTCCTAACAATTATTGGTGCAATTTGCTTGCCAGTCGACCTGAAATGCAAGGTTGCAGCATCATCGCTCAAAACTTGAAGACCAAATAATAAGTAATCCAAATATTGAATCTCTGCAATAGGACGCAAACCACGCATCGCCATCCCCACACCTTTACCCATGATGGTTAGTTCACGAATACCCGTATCAAAAATTCGGTGTACGCCATGCTTTTGCTGCAGTCCAGCAAACCCCTGATTGACATCACCAATTTTTCCAAGGTCTTCTCCAAATGCAACCACCTTATTATTACTTGTAAATAATTGATCAAAATACTTATTGAGTATTTCATACCCATTTTGAAGTGGCGCGTCTTGCAGAATTAATCCTTGAGGCAATTCCGTTGATCCAGTATTGTATTCATCAAAATACAAGTGTGAATTGAACAAAGCTTCACTCTGCTTTAGTAATTCATTATAATAGTCTTGCAATCCAACAACAACACCATGCTCCTTCACAATAGAGATAGTTTTGCGAAGTGCTGACATGACATCCCTTCTGAAAGGAACTGTGTTGCTAAGTAACTCTTCATACAGTTTCTCAACCTTGCCTGTAGGATCATATGTAACTGCTTCAGCAATAAGTTGCAATACTTTTGTTTTCTGTTCCTGAATGGGAGCATCATAAAGCCTCCAGGTTTCCTGACGACATTGCAATACATATGCACGTGAACTTTCTTCGAGTGCAATAATTTCTTCTTCAGTTGCTAATGCATTTTCTACAATCCAAGAACGCATTTTGGGTAAACAATCCCACTCTCTTTCCCATTGCAAACGTTCAGGTGTTTTATAACGCTCATGACTTCCTGATGTAGAGTGTCCTTGAGGCTGAGTTAATTCTTCTACATGGAACAAGACAGGGACATGTTCTTTTCTAGCAAGTGCAATTCCTTCTTCAAATGCTTCACACATTTGGGCATAATCCCAACCCTTCACTTTGTAGATATAAATCCCATTACTGGTTTTCGACTTTATAAAGCCCGATAAGGCCTCTGAAATGGATGCCTTAACCGTCTGTACTTCTTTTGGTACTGAAATACCATAGCCATCATCCCAGACAAATACGGCCAATGGAACTTGACTCACTGCAGCAGCATTCATGGTTTCCCAAAAATGTCCCTCACTGGTTGACGCATCACCAATTGTGGCAAAACAAACTTCATTACCACCGCTTGAGAGATTTGTTTCATGTTGCAATGCTGGCACATTTCTAAACACCTTAGACGCAAAGGCCAATCCAAATGCTTTGGGCATATGACCTGCAGTAGGTGCAATACCAGCTGCAAGATTTTTTCTATCGGCCAATGGTAAAAATTCGCCAGCCTCATTTACAAAGGGCGAACAGAAATGAGAATTCATTTGACGTCCTGCACTGTGCGGATCATGCTCAGGATTAGGGTCTGCATAAAGCTGTGAGAAAAACTCACTGATTGTTGCAATTCCAGTAGCAAATGCAAAAGTTTGATCACGGTAATATCCTGCACAAAAATCTCCTTTTTGAAAAAATTTGGCCATGGCTACCTGTGGTACTTCTTTGCCATCTCCAAAAATGCCAAACTTTGCTTTCCCAGTAAGCACTTCTTTTCTTCCTAACAAACTCGCCTGCCTGCTTTCAAATGCAATTTTGTAGTCATTGATGACTGCAGTTTTGAAAGCCTCAAAAGACAATGCTTCAGCGGATGGCAATTCGTTGATCAAATTAGGATCCATGCGACAAAACTAACCCCTTTTTATAAAAAAAAAAGGGACAAACCGCTAATCGAACAAAGTGTTAAAAACTTGTTCTATTATCGGTTTATCCTAAAAATAATTAGTACTACCTACTACTTCTTATGCTGCTTATCGTAATCAGCAGGAGACAAAACTTCACCAGCGATTTTTAGCTCAACTGGAGCATCAATTCCCTTGATTTTTACAAAGACAGTCTTTTCAAAGGGACCAGGAGCTGCCGCATTAAAGCCCGCTTTAATTTTTTCAGTTTTCGCCTTCATCACCGGCGCCTGTGGCCAGGTTGGTGTTGTACAACCACAAGAGGCTGTTGCAGTTTCAATAATCACTGCCCCATTAGACACGTTGGTAAATTCAAAATCATGAGTAACAGGTACTCCTTGTTTGATTTTTCCAAAGTTGTGTCTCATTTCTTTGAATTTTACTACAGCTGCTGCATTGTTATTTGCATTTTGTGCAAAACCTACAACTGAAAACAAAGCAACAAAAAGCGTTAACACGATTTTTTTCATAACGTTATTGTTTATTGATTGATTGAAGAATTGACTTTGATTTTCTTTAATAATTCTACACTTTTATTAGATGGTGCTGGTTGATCTGGTGTTCGCCAAACATCCCCCTTTATGGTAATCAAAAGTGTTTCCCCTTGTCCGTAAAAAACCGTAATGGTCTTTTCAAAAAAACCAGCATCTGCAGCATTATAACCAACTTTAATGGAAGTTGTGCTGCCTGGCTGAACAGCTTCTCTCTGCCAAACTGGAGTTGTACAGCCGCAAGACGCTTGAACATCAATGATTTGCATTATAGTCTTGCCTGTATTTTTTATTTCAAAAACATGAAAAACAGGTTTACCCTGAGGTATTCTACCAAAATCAAACACAGTTTCTTTCAACACAAAACCTGTAGCTGTTGTTTGTTGTCCCAATACATTGGTATTAACAAACAACAAGAACAAAAAAGCTGAAAGATTAAATTTTATGCCTCTCATACAATAATCAAATTTACACAATGTTGCTGAAGCATCCAATTTGCCTAATTTTGCATCATGTTAAAACCTTCACAAAGAGGGGAAATGATGCCCCCATCACCGATCAGGAAGCTTGTTCCGTTTGCAGAAAAAGCAAAAGCACAAGGCATTAAAGTTCATCACCTGAATATCGGTCAACCCGACATTGAAACTCCTGCGGTCATCATGGACGCAGTAAAAAATGCAGACATAAAAGTTCTTGCCTATAGCCATAGCGCAGGCAATGAATCTTATAGAAAAAAACTGGTGCAGTATTACCAAAAGAATGGCATTACAGTTACGCCTGAACAAATCATTATCACTGCTGGTGGTAGTGAGGCCATTGTATTTGGTATGATGGCTTGCCTGGATGCAGGTGATGAAGTGATTATCCCTGAACCCTTTTATGCCAACTATAACGGTTTTGCTGTGATGGCAGGCATTAAAATCATACCAGTTACGTCATCCATCGAAAATGGATTTGCATTGCCCCCGATTTCAGAATTTGAAAAACTGATTACACCAAAGACAAAAGCCATTTTAATTTGCAATCCTAACAATCCAACGGGCTATCTATACAGCAAAGCGGAAATGGAACAATTAGAAGACATCTGTCTAAGGAAACAACTGTTCCTATTCTCTGATGAGGCTTACCGTGAATTCTGTTATGAAGGAACTTACACCAGCGCTTTACATCTTGAAAAAATTCAAGAACAGGTAATCCTAATGGATACTATCTCCAAACGCTACTCTGCCTGTGGAGCAAGAATAGGCGCTTTTGTCACGAAGAATAAAGAAGTATATAACGCTGCCATGAAATTGGCACAAGCCAGGTTGAGTCCACCCGGTCTTGCACAGCTATTAGGTGAAGCAGCAGTAGATCTTCCAGATGATTATTTTAATGAACCTAAGTCAGCTTATCTATCTAGAAGAAATTTACTGGTGAAAAGACTAAATCAAATGGAAGGCGTTTTCTGTCCAACTCCGGGTGGCGCATTCTATGTAATTGCTAAGTTGCCTATTGATGACGGAGATCATTTTTGCCAGTGGCTGCTTGAATCTTTTTCTTACAAAGGCCAAACTGTAATGCTTGCACCGGCTAGTGGTTTTTATGAAACAAAAGGTTTGGGCAAAAACGAAGTGCGACTCGCCTATGTCATCAACAACGAAGACATTGATGCTGCCATGGATTGTTTGGAAGAAGCATTGAAAGTATATCCTGGTAAAACGAATTAAAATTTATTGATCAGAAATACTCCTCCTATTACCATTATTGATCCGTAGATCATATAGGCATGTATTGTCTCCCCTAAAAGCACAACAGAGAGCAACATAGCAAAGATGGGTATGAGGTTGTTGAATGCAGAAGTCTTAACAGGACCAATGGCTTTAATTCCTTCGTAGTACCAGACGAATCCTAATACAGAACCGCAAATACCCAAATACACAATCGCAAGCCAAACCGTCCAATCTACTTGCATTGGAAATGGTTCAAACGGGACAAAAAACAGGATGAACATCATTCCTGTAATAATTGCCCAAGTAGATGCCTGCAATGGGGTTGAGAATTTCAACGCATCTTTTGCAAAATAAGTATAGAACGCCCAAGATATTGGACACCCTAACATCAATGCATCTCCCCAGGTGAACATGGTAAATAAATCCTGGATATCACCTCTGGCAATAACCAATGCAGTTCCAGTCAGTGAAATAAGTAAGCCAATGATTTTAATCCCTGATATGCGCTCTTTACCGATTAATGCAGATATCAACATGACCAAGACAGGATTCAATGCAACAATCAAAGCACCGTGACTGGCCTTCACCATCCTCAAACCCGTAAAGAAAAAAAAGCTATAGGTAAAAATACCAGTGAAGCCGAGCAAGGCCAATTGAAAGAATTGCTTAGGGGTAACTTTAAAAGCTTTTACATCTTTAAACAATAGCATTGGTACCATAAATAAGAGCGCCACCAAATAACGAAAGGCTGCCCCGGTAAAAGATCCAAAAACATGTGAAGCCATTTTAGTGGCAATGAATGTTCCTCCCCACATGATGGCAACCAATACCAATTTTATGTAAATCACACTGTGAAGTTACCAAAACTTATATAGAATAAAGTTGTGTAATCCACTTACAACTAAGCTACCACACCCATCCGTTTTACTATCACTTCAATTGCTCTCTTTAATTCCTTCCTTTCATTATCCTTTTGCTTGATAAAACTGTTATCTGTCAATTTACCGATTACCGCATCTTGCTCTTGCTTATCATCAAAGACCATAGCCCTAAATGGATTGGTCATGTCTTTTTCTCTTGATGCGACTATCCCCTCATAGACATTTTTAGTTGTTCGTAAATATTCCTGCAACAATTCATCAAGTTTTTCTTCATTTAACGACCTTTTCTTTAACCCATCAATCTCCATTAAAGAAGCGACAGCATGTAATAACACTTGGTCATTATAAACTGATGCTGCATCAAGATAAGCAGCATGTACGCCATCCCAAGATTTTACTTTTCCAGCCCTGATTTTATCTAGCAATTCTGTAAATACTGAGGATGGCATTAATTGTCCGCCTACATTAATCCAATCTTCCCTTTTAGCTGTTCCTGATAACTGGTTTAGATAAGAAACAGGATCAACTTCTGTCTGTTGTTTTAATGCTGCAACTATCTCTCCAACTGCATAATATCGAATCATCTCTATATATGCAGCATATGCTTGTCGCACTTTCAATAATACTACCTTCCTATTGCTGTTTTCAAATCCTTCTGCAAGCACTTCGAAATCATCCACTATAACATCTTGCTTATCCAGCAATTTTGTTCCCGTTTTGATGCAAACATCATCTGCAGGTATCTTCTGGTTCTTGGCTCTATAAAAAGCTTTACCGGTACACAAGGCCAACAATTCAATAGCGTTAAATATTTCATTCACGCTATCTGGCGCTAAACTTCTGTGTTCCAGCAATAGCTCTTTTGTGATTCTTGCATCGCGATCCTTATACTTCCATTCATTTCTTTGTAGCGCATAAAAATTATACCTGAACCAATAAGCCGGAATAATCCTCAATTCATTTACACTAGGGTCATTGATGACCAAAGAAAATGGAATAGGAATATTCAGCTCAAAAGGAAAATCCCCTTTTGCCAACAATGAAAATGATGCAAACTTAGAATTGTGTTTTAAACTCACACAGAGTCCAGGCCAGAAGCCTCTTCCAGCAACTAATTCTCCATCTGCTCCTCTTGAATTGTGATTAGAGCCAATGGTTGCACCTGCTGCAACATTGGACTGCCCCATCATCAATGAAGCACACAAGAAAGAATTGTTGTGGTGTTGTTCGTGAAAAGGATAAATCAATGAATTCAATACTTCACAACAAGAAATAGTTGCATTGTTACCGAGGTAAGAATTGATCAAACGTGCACCGTACTTTAATTGTGAATGGGAGGCCATAAAAAAGCGGACAGCCTTCACACCATAAAAGATCCTACATCCTACTCCTATTATACCATTCACCAATTCACAACCTTCACCTATTTGCGTCGATGCCTGATCATTACTATTGATGGTTACATTCTTTATTTTATTTGCTCCTTTAATGTAGGCATCAGAACCAATCATTACATCTTTTATCATTCTACAATTCTTGATCACAGTTCTGTCACCTATGCTACCATAATACCCTCTGGCACTATCATACTTTTTTTCGGTAAATGACTGAAATGCATGCATCAGTTTTTCATCACTTCTGTACTTGGACCATAAAAACGCATCTGCTGTTAACATACCATCAAAAGGCAATACTTTTCTTCCTCCATTTTCGTTACAGATTTCTAACCAAATCCGCTGTGCTTCTGTCTCACCATCCTTAATAATTCCATTTCCAAACTTGGCTGTACTGGTAGTTGCCAACTCATTTACATTAGCAATCATCACTTCGCTACCCACCACAAAATGAGAGAAATAGTTGACGTTGTGCACACAAACATTATCGCCAAAATCGCAACTGATGATTGTAGAATTGTATAAACCAACCGATAAACTCAAATTATGAAAACCCAATGATAGCGGCTCCAGCTTTCCAATACGTACCAATCCGAAAAAGCTACAATTCTTCACCAGTTGTGGATCAAATTGAGCGGACACCAAAATATTGTTCCAGTTATCAGATGTATTGCTGTTTCTTACCAGTGTTTCAATTTCAGAAGCAGTCAGACTTCTATAAGCAATTCCGCTATTGTTGTATCGATTACGCAGATAGTATTCATCTTTACCCGCAGGTAAATAATTCTCCCCGATAAATTCATATCCAATCGAGGAAATGGGCTTTTTACTGATCTTGTTCATAGGTTAGTTTAAATTTTATTCAACAGTTACACTTTTGGCTAAATTCCTTGGTCGATCAACATCCAATCCCCTTCCTACCCCGATGTAGTAGGATAACAATTGTAGTGGAATTACATTTAAAATAGGGGCTATGACCTCATCTGCTTCTGGCACATATATCAAATCACCAGTGAGACTGGCAACACTTTTATCTCCTTCTGTTACGACAGCAATCAATTTTCCTTTTCTGGCATTGATCTCCTGCATGTTACTAATCACTTTTTCATGGTATGCATCTTTAGTGGCGACAAACAATACTGGAAGATTTTCATCGACCAAAGCAATTGGACCATGTTTCATTTCTGCAGCTGGATAACCTTCTGCATGGATATAAGAAATCTCTTTCAACTTCAATGCACCTTCTAAAGCGACTGGAAAATTATATCCGCGACCAAGAAATAGAAAACTTGATGCCGCAGCATGTTTTAAAGCAACAGCTTTAACTTCATCAGCCGCTGAAAGAATCTTTGCCACTTTATCAGGAACTGCATTCAATTCTTCCATCAAATGCACAAATCGATCTTGGGTTATGGTATTTTTCTCTTTGGCGATTTTTAAAGCCATCATGGCTAATACCACTAACTGCGCAGTAAAAGCTTTTGTGCTGGCAACACCAATTTCCGGACCAGCATGGGTGTATGCACCAGCATGAGATATTCTCGCAATTGATGACCCCACCACATTCAAAATACCAAAAATGATAGCCCCCTGCTCTTTGGCTCTTTCTATTGCTACCAAAGTATCTGCTGTCTCTCCACTTTGTGAAATGGCAAAGATGACATCGCCTTTGTTAATGATAGGATTTCTATAACGAAACTCAGACGCATATTCTACTTCCACAGGAATACGACACAATTCTTCAATAATGTATTCAGCCACCAAACCCGCATGCCAGCTGGTTCCACAGGCAATGATGATGATGCGGTTGGCATTTTTTAATTCCTCCATATACTGCTGCACACCACTCATAATAATTTCATGATTGACCATATCCAATCTTCCCCTTAAGCAGTCGAAAATTGTTTTAGGTTGCTCATGAATTTCTTTTAACATGAAATGATCATATCCGCCTTTCTCAATTGCAGCTAACTCTAAATCTAATTTTTGTACATAAGGCGTAATGATTTCATTGCCCAGGTTTTTAAGAATCAATTCATTATCCTTGATAATAGCCAGTTCGTAATCATTTACATACACCACCTCTTTGGTGTACTCGATGATCGGAGATGCATCTGATGCCAAGAAATGTTCTTTTTCTCCAATACCAATAACAAGTGGACTTCCTTTCCTTGCTGCAATTAAAGTAGATGGATCTTCTTCATCCAATAAAACAATTACATAAGCCCCAACAACTCGTTTAAGCGCAACTCGAACCGCTTCTTCCAATGAACATTCGTTGCAGGCTAATATATCTTCAATGAAATTGAGCAACACTTCAGTATCTGTATCACTCTTGAATTGATATCCCTTGTTCTCTAACTCCTGCTTTAATGAAGCATAATTTTCAATAATACCATTGTGGATCATGGCAAGTCGACCTGAAGATGACAAATGCGGATGCGCATTCCTATCACTTGGTTCACCATGGGTTGCCCACCTGGTATGTCCAATTCCAATAGTCGATGTTAGGGACGTGTCCGATAAAGACTCTTCAAGTCGCGCTACTTTCCCCTGCTTTTTATATACCTGAATACCATCACCATTAAGTGCTATTCCCGCACTATCATAACCTCGGTATTCTAATCTTTTTAGCCCCTTTAAAATTACGGGATAGGCTTCACGGTGACCCACATAAGCTACAATTCCACACATAGGATAGAAATTAATTTTGAGCAAAATTAGTTTCCCATCTCTAGCATAAGAAGTAAAAAAGTGTAATTATTTGACAAAAAGCATGAAATAAGGATTTTTTATAATCTACTTTTTAATTTATTTAATTATTTATCTTCTATTTATTAATTATTTTTCCAATAAAACCATTACTTCCGCATAAATAAATGTATTTGTATTTTTCATCTGTTTGTGCGGCATGAGCACTAAGATCACTCAACTGCAGCCATTCTCTACTTTTTGAATTCCATCTTACAATACCTGTTGTTCCACAGAGGATCAGGTCGCCATTTCTAAATAAAGCAACACCACTTTTATAGCCGCTTGGAATAGCTATCGGCTGTCCGACTGAAATTGATTTTTTAAGTTCAAAAAACACCATAGCACTATCACTACGTTTTGGATCGGAAAAATCACCCCCAACCGCTACGCCTTTTTTATGTTTTTCTGAATATACAATTCCATTGGCACCTGTATAATTTTTACCTGACTGCATAGGAAGATCAATGCATTGATTGAGGTAAAACAACCGTGAACGAATACCTCCTGAAACATAAAGTGGATTATATTTCCCACTCATTTTTACCAATTGGATATTACTTCCACTAGCAGCAAAAAAGGCTTCGCCATTGATGGTTTGTTGACATTTGTCGCCAAGCTCTTGAACCTGCCAGGTTTCACCATAGTCGTTTGTCGTGGCCATAAAGGGATTGCCATCCATTGGATCGCCGATTACCACTCCTTGCCCATCTTCAAAATGCATAGCGTCCAAAAACATACCAGGCCTTTTATCTTCAAATACTTTGTACCATGAACGACCACCATCCTTTGTTTTCAAAATGATTGCAGGCGTATCAATGGCAATGATAACTGCATGCATACTATCAAAACCATGTATATCCCGGAAGTCGCGCTGCCCATATCCTTCAACAGTAACCCATTGAAAGGTATTCCCTCCATCTGCCGTTCTTGCAACCTTACCGTTGGTTCCACTTACCCAAACAGTATTTTTATCAATTACCGACAAACCACGCAAAGAAGTCTTTACCCCCTTTGAAAGAACCTTGACTTCCTGAGCAAGAATCGTAGATGGAAAAGCAACTAATAAAATGATGATGCAAGTAACTATCCTCAAAGACCTGAATGTATACATGATGAAAAGACTTAGATTTATAACTAATATAATCACCAATTCAACATCAACCATGAAAGCTTGTCTCAGTTTATTTTTCGCCATCTCTGTTATCTTTCTTAACGCACAAGAAAACAGCATGAACAAATCTGGACAACAAATCATTACTCCATCCGGTAGTTTAGAAGGAATTACTGAAAACGAAGCAGTCCTTGCCTTCAAAGGAATACCCTACGCAAAAGCACCAGTGGGCGAAAGAAGATGGAAAGCGCCAGCACCATTTGGGAAATGGGATGGTGTGCGTGAGGCGAAACAATTTGGACCCAAAGCC
>VFQT010001578.1_pt1 | contig 26837 bp, 22 predicted proteins | sample 3512381 | NCBI WGS metagenome assembly VFQT01 (sample SAMN10412376, study PRJNA504923) | tailings metagenome | isolation source: Relicate 2 Philex TSF3 active mining site | place: Philippines: Tuba, Benguet | collected 2017-08-29
GGCGCGGCTGCTTGCGGCATAATTTCTGTTGTCAATGGCATGCGTCTTCAAGGTATCTTGAATAGCATTTTAGGTACTGCGCAAGCCACCGCGATGATTTTTCTGGTGCTGTTGGGTGCCGATATGCTGAACTCGGGACTCGCACTGACGCAAATGCCTGCCGAGTTGGCGAGCTGGGTTCAGAGCAGCGGGCTACCGCCGCTGTCTGTGATCTTCGCGATTTTGCTCATCTATATTTTGCTCGGATGCGTAATGGATTCGCTGGCGATGATCTTGCTGACGATTCCGATTTTTTATCCTATCGTCATGGGCTTAGAGTTTGCTGGTTTGGCGCCAGCGGACAAATCAATCTGGTTCGGAATTCTGGCGCTGATGGTGGTTGAGATCGGTCTGGTACATCCACCGGTCGGGATGAATATTTATATCATCAACCGTATCGCCAAAGATGTGCCGGTAATGGAGACCTTCAAAGGCGTGCTTCCCTTCCTGGCCTCGGATCTACTGCGCATTCTGCTGCTGGTATTTTTCCCGGTGCTGTCGCTTTATCTCGTGCATACTTTCGGTAACTAAAAATACACCCCCACAGGAGGCCTCCATGCTAGTTCGCTGCGTTCGCTCGCTTATTGTGTTGATGACGGCCATGTCCGCTATCAGCGTTTCGGCTCAGACAGTGACGCTCAAGGTGCATCATTTTCTCCCACCGGCGTCGACTACGCACGCGCGCTTTATCGTTCCTTGGTGCGAAAAAATTGCCAAGGAATCAGGCGGCAAATTGAAATGCCAAATTTATCCGTCGATGCAACTCGGCGGGACGCCGCAGCAACTGTTTGATCAGGCCAAGGATGGTGTCGCCGATATTATTTGGACAGTACCTGGATATCAAGCAGGGCGCTTTCCGGTGTCAGAGGTATTTGAGTTGCCGTTCATGATCAATGATTCTGAGCGTGCCAGTCGAGGGCTGTGGCATTACGCCATGAAGAACGCGACTGCCGAGTTCAAAGGTGTCAAGCCGCTGCTGTTTCATGTGCATGATGGCGCACTCTTGAACACCACCAAGAAGCCGGTCAAGACTTTGGAAGATCTGAAAGGCATGAAGGTGCGTGCGCCGACACGGCTCGGTACCAAGATGATCGCCGCATTAGGCGCGACGCCAGTACCAATGCCATTGCCGCAAGCTGCTGAAGCCTTATCGAAGGGCGTGATTGATGGCGCACTGATTCCATGGGAGGTCGTGCCATCAATGAAGTTTGAAGAAATCACCAAATTTCACACCGAGTCTCCGATGGGTTCGCCGCAGATGCTGAATGCCGTGTTTGTGTTCGCCATGAACCAAGCGAAATACGATAGCTTGTCCCCCGATTTGAAAAAAGTCATCGATAACAATAGCGGTGCTGATGCATCTGCCTGGGTGGGTAAGTTGTTTGCCGAAGATGCAGCGCCGGGCCGCAAGAGTGCCGAGCAGCGCAAGAACGTGATTTATGTGTTGCCCGATGCCGAGTTAAAGCGTTGGGTGACTGCGACTAATCAGATCGACGATGAATGGGTGAAAGACATGAACGCGCGCGGGTTTGATGGCAAGCGTTTACTGGAAGAGGCGCGCGCTGCCTGTAAATAACTTGCACTTTTATTAAGCGTTTAACTGACCGGCGCGCAGCGTTGAGCCTGCGCCCCGTTTTCGGTCGCGCGTATGCAGACACCTCAGCTTAGAGCTTAACCAATTGTTTTTTAATGATTTTTTAATGACCTGGAAGTTATTTGTTATCGATGGGGCAAATGTCTTAAAAAAAAGATCTTGTATTACGGGCAAATTTTCTTGAACCCCTTGAAAATGTTGTTGCGATGACATATAAATTAGCATTACAGTAATTGCTCTGGGGCAATGGTTCGAGAAATCAACCCTCAGACCGCTGACCCAAAAAAATTCCTAGGGGGAGAGACGTAATGGACAAGCATCCTCTGGTATCGCAAGAAGGCTACGACCCGAATCGTTTGCTCGATGCGTTGATCCAGAAGCTCGGTTTGAAGAATGACGCAGCTTTATCGCGTGCGCTCGAAGTCCGGCCTCCAGTGATCAGTAAAATTCGCCACCGCACCTTGCCTGTTGGGGCATCGCTGCTGATCCGTATGCACGAGGTTACCGACCTTAGCATCCGCGAATTGCGTGAACTGATGGGTGACCGCCGCAAGCGTATGCGTATCAGTGACGTTGACGGTAAACCCAGAAAGTCGGACGACGACGATTTCTGATTGCGTGTAGCGCTGTCAACTAGCCGCGCAAATTCGCACCGATTACAGTCAATAGCAAACTGACCACCACCACGGTGGTCAGCTGTTTGCGAAGCGGCAGCATCCAATCAGGCAGTCCGTACGCCGGGTAGAGCTGCTTGTCTACTTGCAGCGCTGCGATAAACCCGGCCATCATCACCGCAAAACCAAAACCACTGAAGAGCGTGGCGCACCATGCGATCAACGATGGTGTGACGCCCCACATAAGGGCTTTTCGAACGCTTGATTCCGGTAGGGTACTCGACAACAGCGCTACCCCCCAGTGAACGCCACCCAGAAATGACAGAATCACCATCGCGTAGGCGAGCTGGCCTTTGACGAAGTCGCTAATCCAGCCAGGATCGGCGCTCCACACCCCAAGCATCATCAGCAAAAAAGGTAGCAGACCGGCATAGCCCAGCTGCAGTACCAAGCGCTTGTTCACAGAGTCGATTTGCATGGTTGATCAGATGCGTGCGATTCGCGCATTGTACGAGAATCATCCAGGCCGCGATGATGGTTTAGCGGTGACGCCGAATGAAGTCGCCCACTGCAGTCATGAGAGCCTGCGGTTGATCACGGTGGGGTGAATGGCCACACGCGGCCAGCGCAATGATTTCACTGGCAGGCTGTAATTGCTGGATGCGGTGAATTTGGCGCAGACTGCCATACTCATCCTGCTCACCCTGTACAGCGAGCAAGGGGCTTAAAATGTTCGGCACGATCGACTCGATATTCCATGCCCTGAACGCAAGTGATAGCCAGGCATCATTCCAGCCAAAGAAAGCAGAATCAACATCGTCATGGTGACGTGCAAGGCGTTCGCGTAGTCCCTGATGCCTGTAAGCGTGGCGTGCACGCTCTATGCTCTCAACGCTAATATCCTCGACGAACAAATGCGGCGCAACGACGATCGCACCGCTAAGCGCCGTCGGAAATTGTGCTGCGTACAGCAAGGCGATGGAGCCGCCATCGCTGTGCCCAAATAACCAGGGTCGTTGTACGTTCAGTTCTCGCAAAAGCGTGGGCAGTACTTCGTACGCCTGCAGATGCATGAAGTCGGGGTCCCACTGCTCATCTGTCCGACGCGGTGTTGATTTGCCGTAGCCCGGACGCGAGTACACCAAGCCACGCATACCGATGTGGGCACACAGCTGATCGGGGAAGTCTTTCCATAGCGAGACCGATCCTAATCCCTCATGCAGAAAAACCATCACTGGTTGTTCGGCGGCCGTGTCAGTTGCGTTATCTGTATTGGCCCTACCTTCTACATTTAACGTACGGTCCGCATTGACCGCAACGGGCACATCGATCCAGCGATACTCGATAGCGATCTCTCGATCGCGCCAGTCGATCGTGAGCTTAGCCGACATTCTGCTCGCGTAATTTGAAACGCTGAATCTTTCCGGTGGCTGTTTTTGGTAGTTCGCGAATGAAATGAACCTCGCGCGGATACTTGAATGGTGCAAGGCGATTTTTCACGAAGGCCTTCAACGTAATTGCCATCTCATCACTTGCAGCATCTGATGCGTGCAGAACAACATACGCGACTGTCTTGGTCAGGCCATCAACATCCGTTTGGCCTACGACGGCGCATTCGAGCACCTGATCATGCGCCATCAACGCAGACTCCACCTCAATCGGCGAGACATACTGACCGCTGACCTTCAACATGTCATCGCTACGTCCTGCGTAGCTGTAATAGCCGTCAGCATCGACAGTGTACTTGTCACCACTTTTTACCCATTCACCTTGAAAGGTGGCGGCGCTTTTGTCGCGACTATTCCAGTACAGGAGTGCTGCGCTCGGACCTTTGATGTAGAGGTCGCCGATATCACCCACAGAGACTGACTGCCCCCGTTCATCGCGTAACTCGACCTCATAGCCGGGAATCGGTGTGCCAGTGGTTCCATAGCGTACGGCACCGGCGCGGTTGGAGAGAAAGATATGCAGCATCTCGGTTGAACCAAGGCCGTCGAGAATGTCGCAGCCGACATAAGTACTAAATTTTTCACCGACCTCACGCGGTAAAGCCTCGCCCGCAGAAACACACAGGCGTAAACTGAGCTGATCGCGTGTCGGCAAATTATCGGCAGCAAGCATGGCCACATACAGCGTGGGCACACCGTAAAAAACCGTAGGCTTTTGCTTGGTCAGTCGCTCGAAAACCGCAGCCGGTGTGGGTCGCTCTGCCATCAGCACAACGGTGGCACCCACCGATAGCGGAAAGGTCAATGCGTTACCGAGGCCATACGCAAAAAACAGCTTGGCTGCGGAGAACACGACATCCTCTTCGTTGAGGCCCAGCACCGGCTCGCCATACAACGCCGCAGTCCAATATAAATTCGCGTGGCTGTGCACCGTGCCTTTGGGCTGTCCGGTTGAGCCGCTGGAGTACAACCAAAACGCGAACTGATCCGCGTGTGTATCTGCGGCCTGCGTCAACGGCGTGTGTGCCAACACATTGGTAAATGCGATATCCCGATCATGGCTGACCGCGCCGGAGACAACCACCTTCAATGGGCGACTGCAGGTTGATATCGCTTGATCAACAGTGCTTCTCAGGGCGTCGGATACCACGATCATTTTGGCATCGCTATGCTCAAGCATGTAGCGGTAGTTTTCCGCTGTGAGCAGGGTATTCACCGGCACCGGTACCACACCCGCGTACAGCGCACCCAGAAAAGCGACAGGCAGATCGATGGTATCGAGCATGACCAGTAATACCCGCTGCTCAGGCTGCAGACCCTGGGCCAGCAGGCCGGCGGCGAAGCAGCGCACGCGATGATCCAGCTCGGCATAGCTCAGCGCGCTGTGGTCATCTCGGTAGGCAACTTTGCTGCCGCGTGCTGTATTCAGCGCGAGCACATGCTGAGCGAAGTTGAAGCGCTGCGGTAGTCCCGATGCAGCGTTCTGCATGGTTGTCTCCTGTGCGGGTCTTGGCTTGGGCATCGGCCAAGCGCCTTGGTTATTTTTATTTTACGAACTTATAATGCATGCAAAACTAAGTGTAAATGCACTATCTTGCTTGCGTCAAGAAAGCACCAACCCGAAGCTATGCCAACGACCCAGCCAGTACATTCAAGCACTGCTCACCCCGAGGGGCAAGATAAAGATCCGTTTCTCAGCGCTCTCGGTGAGCGTGTTCGCCTGCTGCGTGCCCGCCGTGGCTTGACGCGCAAAGCGCTGGCTAAGCTGGCCGATGTCTCTGAACGCCACGTGGCGAATGTCGAGACCGGGGTCGGCAATGCCTCGATTCAGTTTCTGCGTCAGCTGTGCGTGGTACTCAATTGCTCGTTGGCCGAGATGACGGGCGATGAGGCTGCCTCCTCGCCGGATTGGTTGATGATCCGCGAGACCTTGCGTGGCCGCAGTGATGAAGAGCTGGCCAAGGCACGCGCTGCGCTGGCGATGTTATTCGAGCAGCCGACCAGCGAGTCAACCCGCCGTCAGCGTATTGCCCTGATCGGGCTGCGTGGCGCCGGAAAATCCAGCCTCGGTCGGGCGCTCGCCACTGAGCAGGGCGTGCCGTTCATCGAGCTGTCCGGCCAGATCGAGGCGCTGGCGGGCTGCGGTATTGCCGAGATTCATGCGCTGTACGGGCAGACCGCCTACCGCCGTTACGAGCAGCGCGCGCTTGAAGAAGTTATCCGCGCTCACTCGCGCGTGGTGATTGCAACGCCCGGCGGCATCGTCTCCGAACCCGCGACCTTCAATTTGCTGCTGACCCATTGCTACACCGTGTGGCTGAAGGCGACTCCGGAGGAGCATATGAGCCGGGTACTTGCCCAAGGTGACCGAAGACCCATGGCGGGCAACAGGGAAGCGATGGATGACCTGAAGCGTATCCTGGAAAGCCGGGCCCAGTTCTACTCAAAAGCTGACCTCACGCTTGATACCAGCGCTATGCCGCCAGAGCAGGCGCTTACACAATTGCGCGAACAGATCGCCAACTGACCAGCAAGCTGCCGAAATGGCAATAGGCGAGCGCTGCGGTATTCACTGGCCCCACGCTTGATTTGCGTGAGGGTGGGCTCGCCGAGCATGGACTTCGCGAGCATTGACTTACCACGTGACACGCAATATAGTTCCTCTTCGTTGTTTGAAGGCATGATATTGCATCGGGAGACCCATGAGCGAATCCTTCGTCGTTGACTACCAAACCACCCCTGAGCGCTACCGGCACTGGTCGGTGGCCGTGGATAGTGTGGTCGCTACCCTGACCATGGCAGTGAACGAAGACGGTGGGCTGCGTGACGGCTACAAGCTCAAGTTGAATTCCTACGATCTCGGCGTCGATATTGAGCTGCATGACGCTATACAGCGAATCCGTTTTGAGCACCCGCAAGTGCGGGTGGTCGTGCTTGGTAGCGGTCTGGATAGAACCTTCTGCTCGGGCGCCAATATTTTTATGCTGGGTAAATCCAGCCATGCATGGAAAGTCAACTTCTGCAAGTTCACCAACGAGACACGCAATGGTCTGGAAGATTCCAGTCGCTATTCCGGTCTGAAATTCCTCGCCGCAGTGAACGGTGCTTGTGCCGGTGGTGGGTATGAACTAGCGGCTGCCTGCGACGAAATTCTTTTGGTCGACGATAGATCATCCTCAGTTAGTTTGCCCGAGGTACCGCTGCTCGGCGTGCTGCCGGGCACCGGTGGATTAACGCGACTGACCGATAAGCGCAAGGTACGGCATGATCACGCCGATATATTTTGCACGACCTCCGAAGGAATTCGTGGTCAGCGTGCCAAAGAGTGGCGACTGGTCGATGAGATCGCCAAGCCAGCGCAATTTGCGCAAGCGGTCCGCGAGCGCGCCGAGGCACTGGCAGCGCAGAGTGATCGACCAGCGCAAGCGACGGGTGTGCAGCTAACGCCGCTGCAACGCGAATTCACTGCGCAAGGTGTGCGCTACCGCTATGTCGATGTGGTGCTGAACCGTGATGCGCGCAGTGCGACCATCACCGTACACTCGCCTGCAACACCTCAGCCTGATCATGTTGCGGGAATCGAAGCGGCTGGTGTGCACTGGTGGCCACTACAAATGGCACGCGAGTTGGATGATGCGATCCTGCATCTACGTACCAATGAAATCGAGCTGGGTATCTGGATACTTAAAACCGCAGGTCACCGCGAGCATGTACTGGCGTGCGATGCCAGCATGCAGCAACATGCCTCGCATTGGCTGGTGCGCGAAACACTCGGCTTGATGCGTCGTACCTTTGCGCGGATTGATGTCTCGTCTCGCAGTCTGTTCGCACTGATTGATCAGGATTCCTGCTTCGCCGGCACGCTGGCCGAGCTGGCGTTTGCGGCTGATCGCAGCTACATGCTCAGTTTGCCCGACGTGCCACAAGATGCGCCGGTCATCACCTTGTCTGCGATGAATTTTGGTGGGCTACCCATGATCACCGGGCAGGGACGTCTGGCACGTCGCTTCTATGATGATGCAGCCAAGCTCGACGAATTAAAGGCATTGCTTGGGCAAGTATTGGATGCGGATAAAGCAATGGGACTGGGCTTAATCACGGCAAACCCGGACGACATCGACTGGGCCGATGAGATTCGCCTTGCGCTTGAAGAGCGCGCCAGTATGTCGCCGGATGCACTCACTGGTATGGAGGCGAATCTTCGCTTCAACGGCCAAGAGAATATGTTCACGCGGGTGTTTGGTCGTTTGTCTGCTTGGCAGAACTGGATCTTCAATCGGCCGAATGCCGTCGGAGAGTCGGGTGCCTTGAAAGTGTACGGAACCGGCAGCAAGGCGAAATTCGAATTCGAGCGTGTGTAGGTAGTAAAACGTTTAAAAAATAATAGCCCTTATTGGATCGAGTCATTCCCACAGGAGATAGCGTGAGCGCCATCGATTACAGCGAAAAAATACCGAATAACGTCAACCTCTCGGAAGACCGTGCTTTGCAGCGCGCCCTCGAGCATTGGCAACCAAATTATCTGCAATGGTGGAATGAGATGGGCCCGAATGGCTCGCAGAGTTTTGATGTCTATCTGCGTACAGCGATCAACACCACGCCGGAAGGTTGGGCGCAGTTTGGTCATGTGAAGATGCCCGATTATCGTTGGGGCATTTTCTTGAATGCGGCTGAAGCAGACCGCAAGGTAAATTTTGGTGAGCACAAAGGCGAAGCCGCTTGGCAAGAAGTACCGGGTGAGCACCGCGCCAATCTGCGCCGTATCATTGTTACGCAAGGTGATACCGAGCCTGCATCCGTCGAGCAGCAGCGTCATTTAGGCTTGACCTGCCCATCGCAATACGATCTGCGTAATCTGTTCCAGATTAATGTGGAAGAGGGTCGCCATTTGTGGGCGATGGTTTACTTGCTGCACAAGTATTTTGGTCGTGATGGTCGTGAGGAAGCCGAGGCACTACTGCATCGCAACTCCGGCTCGCAAGATAACCCGCGTATTCTGCAGGCCTTCAACGAAGAGACGCCGGATTGGCTGGCGTTCTACATGTTTACTTACTTCACCGACCGTGATGGCAAGTTTCAGTTGTGTGCCCTCGCCGAATCCGGCTTTGATCCGCTATCACGTACCTGCCGTTTCATGCTGACAGAAGAAGCACACCACATGTTTGTTGGTGAGTCGGGTGTCTCGCGTACGATTCAGCGCACCTGCGAGGTCATGAAGCAGCACGGCATAGAAGACCCGGAGCAACTGCGACAGCTCGGTGTGATTGATCTGCCGACTCTGCAGCGCTACCTTAACTTCCACTTCAGCGTGACGATTGACTTGTTTGGCGCTGATCAGTCTTCCAACGCAGCGACTTTTTACGCGACCGGTTTGAAAGGCCGCTATGAAGAGACCAAGCGCACGGATGATCATCAACTCAAGGGCGATCATTACAAGATTTTGGAAGTGCAGGGCGATAAACTGGTTGAGCGTGAAGTGCCTATGCTGAATGCGCTGAATGAAGTGCTGCGTGATGATTACATCAAGGACTCCATCGCGGGTATCGGTCGCTGGAATAAAGTGATCGAGAAAGCGGGCCTGCCGTTCCGGCTTCAAGCGCCGCACAAGGCCTTCAATCGCCACATTGGTAGCTTCGCCGGATTACGCGTGTCTCCACAAGGGCAAGTGATCTCCGAGGCCGAGTGGCAGGCACATGTGCGTCAGTGGCTGCCCACCGAGGAAGACCGCGCTTATGTAGCGTCGTTGATGGGCCGCGTGGTTGAGCCGGGCAAGATGGCGAACTGGATCGCACCACCGCCTATCGGCATCAATCGTCAGCCTATCGACTTTGAGTACGTGCGCTTCAACTAACGGCTAACCGATATGGGCGCGACTGATGCCGAGGTGCTGATACGTCAGCACCTGATTGATCCTGAGGTTTGTATACGTTGCAACACCTGCGAGGACACCTGCCCGATTGATGCGATCTCGCATGATGATCGTAACTATGTAGTCGACCCGAACATCTGTAATGGTTGCAATGCGTGTCTGCCGCCGTGTCCTACCGGGTCGATTGATAACTGGCGTACCGTGTCGAAATCGGCGGCCTACAGCGTGCTTGAACAGTTCAGTTGGGATGAGCTGCCCGATCAGCAGCCACTCACCGCGGCCGACGGTGTAGCTACTGACACCATCGAGCCGCCGCCACAGCACCATGCTGCGCTGTCGATTACCTCATCTAGCGCACCATGGTCAGCTGCCGAGCCTAGCCTTCATCTGTATGACATCAAACAGCCTCTGCTAGCGACCGTTGCTGGTAACTACCGCCTGACGGATACCGATGCAGAGAGCGATGTACGTCATATCGTGCTCGATGTTGGTCAGGCGCATTTCCCGGTATTGGAAGGGCAGAGTATTGGCATCATTCCTCCGGGTACGGATGATGCGGGTCGGCCGCATTACCTGCGACTTTATTCAGTGGCCAGCCCGCGTAATGGTGAGCGACCGGGCTATAACAACCTCTCGTTGACCGTCAAACGTGTGGTGCTTGATCACGACGGCAAATCTGTGCGCGGGGTTGCGTCGAACTATTTGTGCGATCTGCAAAAGGGTGACACCGTTCAAGTCACCGGACCATTCGGCGCGCATTATCTGATGCCGAACCATTCGGGTTCTAACATCATCATGATCTGCACCGGCACAGGCGCAGCACCGATGCGCGCCATGACCGAGTATCGGCGGCGCTTGATGGCGCAAGGCACACCGGTTGAAGGCAAGCTGATGCTGTTTTTTGGCGCGCGAAAGCCGGGTGAGTTGCCGTACTTCGGACCGCTACGCAAACTGCCGCAGAGCTTCATTGACATTCATCTTGCATTCTCGCGTGCTGATAACGAACCCAAAACCTATGTGCAAGATCAGCTGCGCGCATCATCACCTTCGGTTGCCGAACTGCTGAATGCAGATACCTACATTTACATCTGCGGCGTGAAAGGCATGGAGGCGGGTGTGATGGATGCGTTGAGAACGATTTGTGAGGGTGCCGGAATGGTGTGGGCAGACCTGCATCAGAAGATGCTGGTTGAAGGGCGTTTCCATGTCGAAACCTACTAACGCCAAGGCTGGCTTTTCGCGTGTTGGGTGTTGGCGAGTCGGATGATGCCATGTTCATGGGCGCCTCGACCCGACAGTGCTTGGCCCCCAAAAAACTGACCCGCCGGTTATTTGTTTGCGATAAAAAAATCTCTTTGAATCAATGGTTTGGCGGGTTGGTGCGATGCATGATGACATCGCCTCAATTCGTCGGCATGATGCGCTCGCTTCACCAAAAAAAATCTGTCGCCGGAAGAGCGAGAGGAGACCCGAACCCGCCACATGCAAGTGTGGCGGGTTTAATTTTTTGCCCTGGTATGAAGCGGTCTAACGGATTTTTATGCATAAAAAGACAATTATTTGTCTGGAAAAATAAAAAACTTTCACTCATTCATAAGATTTATATCTGGCATCACAATTCGAAAGCGGACGCGGCGGAATCGGGTTGATATAGTCTTGCTCGTCTCCTCCAGCCTTCCAACAAGGATGGATTTAAACCCGGCAGGGCAACCTGCCGGGTTTTTTTTGTTGGTCGCCGCCAAGCGCGGCGACTGGCGCTGCGCCGTATACTCCAAGCTCGCTATCAGAAGCGAGTCGCTCGGAGGTGCCCATGTACCAAAATATCCTTGTTGCCTACAACGGAAGCGTCGAGAGCCAGGCGGCACTGCGCGAATGTAGCCGGCTCTCCTTGCCGGCAACGGCGGCAGTGCACCTGCTCGCCGTGGTGAGCCCGCCGCCCTACCTGCTGGTGGGTGAGTTTGCGGCTGCGGCGGTCATGAGTGTCGAGGAAGGGCTGGTTGCTGAGCGCGAGAAGATGGCCAAAGACCTGGACGCTGGCGCCGCGCTATTGAGCAATAGCGGACTTACTGTTATTCCGCACCTGGAAGTCGGCGAGCCGGTGAATGTGATCGAGCAAATGGCGAATGAGCTTGGTATTCAGCTCGTGATCGTTGGTCATTCACGCCACAAGCCCCTCACGCTGCGCTGGTGGCGCGGAAGTACGGATACCTTACTGATCGATAAACTGCGCTGCAGTCTGTTGGTGGCTTCAGATTTATGATCTTCGATGAATGTTCTGAGCCGATAATCAAGCGACTGCAGCAGTAGCTGCAATAGCGAGGCTGCGTCCTTTACCATCCCGAGCCGACCTCGATACACAAGCAAGGTACACAGCGGTATGCGGCGCGCGCCGAACGGTCGTTTGCTATTGAAGTACCCGCCCAACAAATGAAAGCGGCGCGCGCCCGAACGAATCGCCTCAAGAATCATCAGGTGGCGCGATAGCTTGCCAAGCCCTAATTTGTTCATGCTGGGGTCATGTGCATTCAGCAGCGAGAAAATGTCGTCACCAAAGCGACACACCAGGCTGCCTGCGCAGAGTTTGTCGTTGATTTCTATTGTTCCCACCACGCCACGCGCGTGCGCAAGTGTCAGTAGTCGCTTCGTCTCAGCTTCATCGATCGCAGAGTAGCGTTGCTTCGCCAGCATGCGTGCATGGTTGAACGCGATAATACGTTCAAGTAGCTGAGCGTCTACCGCGCTTCCCGGGAAGGTCTTATGCTTCAAGCCTTGCGTGCGTTTGAGTCGAGACTGCATGGATTGACGCAGCGATCGGCCAAGGGTGGCAAGATAGTCAGACTCTGTATTAGGTAGATCAATCACACTATCTTCTGAAATCGGTAGGAAAATCTTTTTTTGCAATTGGTGATGCTTGATAAGATCTACCGAATGAAAGCAAAGCCTGTTTGTACCCGGTTCGTGCTGAAATATCGCATCAGCAAACCGCTGCACGGCAGCGCCATCGACCTGCATCCCCTGATTGATGACAGTAATGTGATTTTTATCACGCCGATATAAAAACAGCTCTTGAATGATGCTTTCCTTCCACTCTACATAGGTGCTGATATCCTGCAAACTATAGAGCCCGAGCTGTGGAATGGATGAGAATAAACTGCCGTAACGCTGATCTAGTGCTGCTTCAGCAAATGACGGAATGTGCCGATCGTAAAATCGCGGATGGTAGATTTCCGGACGATTTGGTTTGCTCAATCTGAATCCCAACCTAACAATGGCACAATGGTATAAAACCTGTCCGGTATGATGCCGCCGGTTGGACTTGACCGGCCGAAGCCGCTAGACTCTGACGCTTTTTTTGACTGCCTGTGATGACCCACGCCACTGATTTCTCCGAAACCGATGATCTGGCGCGTGCGCACGCGACATCGCGTGAACATATTGCGCGCGAAGTCGCGCGCCGCCGCACCTTTGCAATCATTTCTCACCCGGACGCGGGCAAGACCACGCTCACCGAGAAACTGCTGCTGTTCTCCGGCGCAATTCAGCTGGCCGGTACGGTCAAGGCGCGTAAAAGCGGTCGGCATGCCACCTCAGACTGGATGGAAATTGAAAAGCAGCGCGGTATCTCGGTGGCCAGTTCGGTCATGCAGTTTGATTACCGTGACCATGTCGTTAACCTGCTCGATACCCCGGCCCACCAGGACTTTTCGGAAGATACTTACCGCGTATTGACCGCGGTTGACTCGGCCTTGATGGTGATTGATGCTGCCAAAGGTGTAGAGGCGCAAACCATCAAGTTGCTGAATGTTTGCCGCATGCGCGACACACCGATCATCACGTTCATGAACAAAATGGACCGTGAGACACGCGATCCCCTGGAGTTATTGGATGAGGTGGAGTCGGTACTGGGTATTCAATGTGCGCCGGTAACCTGGCCGATTGGTATGGGTAAGGCGTTTCGTGGCGTGTATCACCTGCTGCGCGATGAGATCTTGTTGTTTGTACCCGGTAGTGAACGTGCTGATCAGACCTTTGAGGTGATCAAGGGCATAGATAACCCGCGACTGTACGAGATGTTCCCGCAAGAGATGGATCAGCTAAAGGCAGAGGTTGAGCTGGTGCATGGTGCCTCGCATCCGTTTCATCTTGAGTCTTTCTTGGCTGGTAAGCAGACCCCAGTGTTTTTTGGTTCTGCGATCAATAATTTTGGTGTTCGTGAAATTCTGGATGCGCTACTCGATTGGGCACGCGCCCCGGGTGAGCGTGATGCGACAGCACGGATGGTGAAGCCGGATGAGACCGCTTTCTCCGGCTTCGTATTCAAGATACAAGCCAATATGGATCCGGCCCATCGCGACCGAATTGCTTTCTTGCGAGTGTGCTCCGGCCGGTTTGAGCGTGGCATGAAGATCAAGCATCTTCGGCTTAATCGCGAGCTGAAGATGTCATCGGTGGTGACGTTCATGGCGTCCTCGCGAGAGCAAGTCGAAGAGGCCTACGCAGGAGATATTATTGGTCTGCCGAATCACGGCAATATGCAAATTGGTGATAGTTTTTCCGAGGGTGAGGCGCTGCAATTCACCGGTATTCCCTACTTTGCGCCAGATTTTTTCCGTACCGTTCGCATTCGTAACCCACTCAAAATAAAGCAGTTACAAAAAGGCTTGCAGCAGCTCGGTGAGGAAGGTGCGGTGCAAGTGTTCAAACCCGTTAGCGGCGCTGACTTGGTGCTTGGCGCTGTTGGTATGCTGCAGTTTGAGGTGGTGGCGAGTCGCCTGATGAATGAGTACGGTGTTGATGCCGTATTTGAGGGAACCAGCATCAACACAGCACGTTGGGTGTCATGCGAAGATAAAAAAATATTAGCCGACTTCGAGCGCTCCTCTGCGGGCGCGCATCTCGCGCATGATGCGGCAGGTAATCTGGCCTATCTTGCCAGCTCTGCTGTGAACCTGAAATTGGTGCAAGAGCGCTGGCCCGCGGTTACTTTTCATGCCACACGCGAGCATGCAGTACGCATCACTTGACCCTGAACAGATTTATTGCTTGCAAGACCGGTAAACCCGCTCCTGAAGTTTGCAGTCTTTGAGACCTCGCAACCGGTGACGCGCGGCGAATGACTACACTGATTTTTTTCAGTGGACATCATGCTAACCGCGACTTATTCCATCATAGCGCTGAAGATAGAGCAGCGACGTGCACGCTGGACATTTTCCTCGATACAGCGGCATATCTTGTACGGCATACGCCATCTCAAAACAGCGGGCGGTGTCGACTTGGAGGCACTGCTCAATCGTCTGACACAGTTCGAGCAGTACTGTCACCGTCGCAAGGTCGAGGTTGTCGTGATCCCGGCATTGCGTCGGCTAACCCGCGAGGCCGATGCCTTGATCGATGAGCTGGAGCAGTTGAGCAAGGCCAGTCTCGATCTATTGTGTTCCGTACGCGAGAAATTACAGCAATGGATGCGCAGCGGTGCCACGGTCGTGGACGATATCTGCGTTACGCTGGAGCAGTGTTGCGCCTCGTTTTACCGGCGACTGCTGCGCGAAGAAGAATTAGTCGAACTCGCAGAACGGGTAATACCGACCGATGCGTGGTTCAGTATTGCCAAGTGCTTCCTGTATGAAGATGGGCGCGCGCTTGGGCTCAAAGAGCCTGTTCACGACGACGAAGAATAAGCGCGGGCTTGGTCACCGCCCCAAAAACTGCACCAACATAGTGCAATCTTGTCTAATTGCACCAAAATAATGCACTAAATCATAATCGCACCAACAAGTGCCATGCTGCTAATTGCGCGGCGCCACGCAGTGACGATCGTCAACGCCTTGTTCTGGCTCACAGTTTTTGCGTGGGTTGGATGCGGCCGAATGCACGCGGCAAAGTAAGCCAGTGGCATGGAATCTGCTACCATCCCGCCCCGTGTTCCCGTTGCAAGCCCGCCCCCTTACCGGCTAAGTGCCGGCGCCGAGTCGGCAACAGGCAAACCCCCATATCGAGCAAGTAATTTCAATTCCGCAACTTTCCGGGAGAGTTTTATGTCTAAGACGGCCGCAGATGTATTGAAAATGGTGAAAGATAACGAGGTCAAATTCGTCGACTTTCGTTTTACGGACACGCGTGGCAAAGAGCAGCATGTGTCTGTTCCAGTTTCCCATTTCGATATGGACAAGTTCGAGTCGGGTCACGCCTTCGACGGCTCGTCGATCGCAGGCTGGAAGGGTATCGAAGCCTCTGACATGTTGCTGATGCCGGATCCGAGCACGGCCAATCTCGACCCGTTCATGGAAGAGACCACGCTGTTCATGCAGTGTGACGTGATCGAGCCCAGCGATGGCAAGGGCTACGACCGCGATCCGCGCTCGATCGCCAAGCGCGCCGAGGCTTACCTGAAAGCGTCTGGTCTGGGCGATGCTGCTTACTTTGGCCCGGAGCCGGAATTCTTTATTTTCGACAGCGTGCGCTGGAACTCGGATATGTCCGGCAGCTTCGTCAAAATTGATTCAGAAGAAGCTTCTTGGTCCACCGCGCAGAAGTTTGAGTCGGGTAATACCGGCCACCGCCCAACCGTCAAAGGCGGCTACTTCCCGGTTCCACCGGTCGACAGCTTCCAGGATATGCGCTCCGAGATGTGTCTGGTGCTCGAATCACTCGGCATTCCGGTCGAAGTGCATCACCACGAAGTAGCAGGTGCGGGGCAGAACGAGATCGGTACCAAGTTCTCTACGTTGGTGCAGCGCGCTGACTGGACCCAGCTGCAGAAATACGTGATCTGGAATGTCGCGCACACCTACGGCAAGACCGCAACCTTCATGCCGAAGCCTATCGTTGGCGATAACGGCTCGGGTATGCACGTGCACCAGTCGGTCTGGAAAGACGGCAAGAACCTGTTCTCTGGCGATGGCTATGCGGGCTTGTCTGAGTTCGCGTTGTACTACATCGGTGGCATCATCAAGCATGCGCGCGCTTTGAATGCGATCACCAACCCGGGCACCAACTCGTACAAGCGTCTGGTGCCTGGCTTCGAAGCACCAGTCAAGCTGGCGTATTCGTCGCGTAACCGTTCGGCATCGATTCGTATCCCGCACGTAGCGAACCCGAAAGGCCGTCGTATCGAAACCCGTTTCCCGGATCCTTCTGCCAACCCTTACCTGTGCTTTGCTGCGCTGTTGATGGCGGGTCTGGATGGTGTGCAGAACAAGATTCACCCGGGTGAGGCTGCATCGAAAGATCTGTACCACTTGCCACCTGAGGAAGACGCAAAGATCCCAACCGTATGCTCGTCGCTCGACCAGGCGCTCGAGTGCCTCGACCATGATCGTGAATTCCTCACCCGTGGCGGTGTGTTCACCGACACCATGATCGATGCCTACATCGAGCTGAAGATGCAGGAAGTCACGCGGTTCCGCATGACCACGCACCCGATTGAGTTCGACATGTACTACTCGCTGTAATTTTTTTGCAGGTAGTGAGAAGAGGGCGGCGGCAGTCGCCCTTTTTTTGCAGCTGCTGTTGCATAGTTGATAATCGCTTAGCGTCAGATTCTGGTATAAGGTCGACGTCGCATTGCGCAAGATCGTTCCTCTTCCTTATCGCCTCGACTCGTTAGCGCTACACCACCATGAGATTTTTATTCGCCATGCTCAGCTTGTTGCTGCCTCTAGCCGATTCTGCTGCGCAAGGGGTGTATGTGTGTACTCAAGCCAATGGGGTGCGCGAGTACCGCAACACGGGCGACATGCGCGGTTGCCGCAAGCTGGATACCGATTCTCTATCGTCAATTCCGGCGCCATCGTCGGTGACTCAGGCTAAGGCTGACCCTTCTTTTCCCAAGGTGGATAGCCAGACCCAGAAGCGGCGCGACCTCGACCGCTTGCAGATTCTCACCGACGAGATTCGCACGGAAGAGAACAAGCTGGCCGAGCTGAAGAAAGAATATCAAAACGGTGAGCCGGAGCGTCTCGGTAGTGAGCGTAATTACGCCAAGTATCAAGAGCGGGTGGCGGCCATGAAAGACGAGATAGCCCGTACCGAAAAGAATATCGAAGCGCTGAAGCGCGAGATCAGTCAATTAAAATAGCGCTGACGTCCCTAAACGCTAACCCGGGCCGCCTTGCGGCCTTTTTTGCTTTTCGGTATCTGTGAATATTCTTGCTACCTCGCTCGGCGGGCTGGACCTTCTCGCCTCGGCTGTTCTGATACTGGATGCCGAGGGCAGAATTTCGTATGCCAATGTTGCCGCTGAAAGTCTGCTGGACAGTTCATTCAAAGTGATTCAGCAGCAGCGACTGACTGAGCTGTTTGTTAATGGATCGCGACTGGAGCAAATCTTTCGGCAAGCGCTGCAGCGCCAGTTTGATCAGAAGCGTGAGGATTTGAGCCTCGAGCGCGCAGGGCGGGCAACGCTGCAGGTGAATGTGATCGTCACGCCGCTGGATGACCCTGATCACCCGGTGCTGATTGAGCTACACGAGAACGTGCAGCAGCTGAAACTTGATCGCGAGGAGCGCCAGCTTGGTCAGACCCAAGCCAACAAAGAGTTGATTCGTAATCTCGCCCACGAAATAAAGAATCCGCTCGGTGGTATTCGCGGCGCAGCGCAGCTACTGGAGCTGGAATTGCCCGGACAAGGGCTGAAAGATTTGCGCGAGTACACCCAGGTCATCATCAAAGAGTCTGATCGCTTGCAGACGCTGGTCGATCGATTATTGGCCCCGCACCGCAGGCCGCAGATTGTCGGTGACGTCAACATTCACGAAGTATTCGAGCGGGTGCGTAGCCTGATTGTGGCTGAGTTTCCGCATGGCTTATCCATCAAGCGCGACTATGACCTTTCTTTACCGGAGTTTCGCGGCGATAAAGAGCAACTGATCCAAGCAGTACTGAACATTGCCCACAACGCGGCACAAGCACTCGCTGAGCGCATCGACAATCGCGATGCGGAATTGATATTTCGTACGCGTATTGCACGCTCGGTCACCATTGCCAAGGTGCGTTATCGGCTGGCACTGGACTTGCATATCATCGACAACGGTCCGGGCATACCGGCGGATCTGAAGGAAAGAATGTTTTATCCGCTGATCTCTGGCAGAGAGGGCGGGAGCGGACTGGGGCTGACACTGGCCCAAACCTTCATCCAGCAGCATTCTGGCGTTATCGAATGCGAAAGCCGACCCGGATATACAGATTTTCGTATCCTGATAGCCTTGCCTTGATGCGCTGAGCCCATCCTGCGCACCGGCGCGGCGCAGGCGGGACAAGCGGCTGGCACCATTTTGGTGCTAGGGTATGAGATCGCTGGGTCGATAGAGAGCGCATGAAACCAATCTGGATTGTTGACGATGATGAATCGATACGCTGGGTGCTTGAGAAAGCCTTGGCGCGCGAGGGCTTGAACACGCGCAGCTTCTCCAATGTGCGCGAGGTGGTCGATGCGCTGCAGCTCGGCGTGCCACAGGTACTGGTGTCAGATATCCGGATGCCGGGAGAATCCGGGCTAGAGTTGCTGCACATGGTCAAACAGCGGCACCCTGGTCTACCGGTCATCGTGATGACGGCTTTCTCTGATCTGGACTCCGCGGTGGCTGCGTTTCAAGGCGGCGCGTTCGAGTATCTGGCCAAGCCCTTTGATCTGGATAAAGCGGTTGAGTTGATCCGCCGGGCGCTCGAAGAGAGCTTGCGCGACGAAGAGACCGAACTCACCATTAGCGACACCCCCGAGATACTCGGTGCATCCGCTGCGATTCAGGATGTGTTTCGGGCAACCGGGCGATGGGCGCATTCGAATGTCACCGTACCGATCACCTGCGAGTCAGTCACCGGCAAAGAACTTGTTGCGCGCGCCTTGCACAAGCACAGCCCACGCGCTGCTCAGCCTTTTATCGCGCTCAATACCGCTGCAATTCCGAAGGATTTGCTCGAGTCTGAATTGTTCGGTCATGAGCGGGGTGCGTTCACCGGCGCGCAGGCGACCCGTCGCGGTCGTTTTGAACAAGCCGAGGGCGGCACGCTGTTTCTCGATGAAATCGGCGATATGCCATTCGATCTGCAGACGCGCTTGTTGAGGGTACTGTCTGATGGTCATTTTTATCGCGTCGGTGGGCATCAGTCGCTGAAGGCGAATGTGCGCGTGATTGCGGCTACCCATCAAAACCTTGAGCAGCGCGTGCGTGATGGTTTATTTCGCGAAGATCTGTATCACCGCCTCAATGTTATTCGTCTACGATTACCCTCACTGAGAGAGCGCCGCGAAGATATTCCGTTATTGGCACGTCACTTCCTCACCAGCAGCGCAAAAGAATTAGGTGTTGAGGCCAAGCGCTTGTCGGATCAGGCCATGCAGTTTTTATCTGCGCTGGATTTACCCGGTAATGTGCGACAACTGGAAAACCTGTGTAACTGGATCACGGTGATGGCACCGGGCCAAACCGTTGAAGTCAAAGACTTGCCAGCAGAGTTGATCCAAAGCGCTGGCGCAGCGCCATTGCCTGTACCCTCATCGGTATTACCTTTGCCACAGGAGCCATTGGCGCCCGCCATGTTCAATGGCGACTATCACGCACCTGTCACATTGGCGCCTGAACGTCCGGCCAATGGCGCTCACGCCAGCGGCAGCGTAAGCACAGACCGGCACTCATGGTTGGCCATGCTGGAAGCAGAGGCTTCGCAGATGCTTTCATCGGGCAAGCCCGAGGTGATGGACGCCCTGGGCCGGCAATTCGAAGCAGCGCTTATAAAGACCGCACTCAAGCATACGCATGGCAGAAAAAATGATGCGGCAATTCGGCTTGGTATCGGACGAAATACGATTACCCGCAAGATCCAAGAGCTGGGCATCGCCGGTACGCTCGAAGATTGAGTGCTCAGCCCGAGCTGCGAATCACAAACTGCCACTCGACTTCGGCCCACGCCGCAATTTCTTTCGAAAGCCAATACGCTAAGGTCGGGTGATGCAAGCTGATTGTCTGACCCAGCGTCAGCTCTATGCGAGATCGGACAGACAGCCTGACCGGTGCCAATGCAGGGTCAATGCGTGCATGCATGAACAGTACGCCCAAGCGTAGAGACACAATCGCGCGGGTGACATCAAGGTCAGTGAGTGCGTCTTGTACCTTACGCAAGTTACCTTTTTGCGCGAGCAACAGTACCGACAGCAAGTGCTGCTCGTGCGAGGTAAAGCCGGGCAGGTCAGCGTTCAGCGCCAGGTAAGCGCCATGTTTGTGGAATCCGGTGTGCGACACCGACATACCAACTTCGTGCAGCTTGCCGGCCCAACCCAGCATCCGTTCCAGCGCCCCATCCGGCGCTGCTTGAGCATACAGCGCCTTTGCGCTTGCGGCAGCGCGCGTTGCGCGACCTTCATCTACCCCGAAGCGTTTCATGAATCGCTTGACTGATTCTTGTCTGCGGTCCCGTTTACGCTGGCGCAGGTAGAGATCCCACAAGACACCCATACGCAAGCCGGCCTCAACTGCCAGTAGCGACTTCAGGCCGAGCTCTTGCGACAAGCCTAGCAGCACCGATAGCCCACCCAGAACCACGCTGGCGCGTTCCGGGCGCACACCGATCAGGTCAAGCTTGCTGATTCGCCCTGCAGAAAGTAATCGGTCGCGTAGCGCGTAGAGTGCCTTCACTGACAACTGCCCATCCGCCAGGCTATTTTTTTCGATGAGATCGGCGAGTGTGCGTAGCGTGCCGGACGAGCCGTAGCCGACTTCCCATAGTCGTGGGTGAAAAGGCGCAGTACGATCTTCAAACACACTGCGTGCGTATAGCACGGCTTCATCGAAGGCCGATACGCTGATACGTTCACCATCAAAGAACCGCATCGCCGTGGGCACTGTGCCGATTGAAAATGATTCAACCTGCTCGACCTCTGCGCCTTGGCCGAGGATTAGCTCGGTCGATCCTCCACCAATATCAATCACCAGGCGGCGCTCAAGTGGTAGGTTAAGCGTGGAGGCGACGCCCATGTAAATCAGGCGACCCTCTTCCTCACCCGAGATGATTTCAATCGGATAACCGATTGCTTTCTCGAACAGTGGTAAAAAGCTCGATGCGTTGCGGGCCACGCGTACCGTATTGGTCGCGACCACGCGTACTGCCGACAGCGGCGTAGATTGGAGAATCCGGGCGAAGCGCGTCAGGCAAGCGACAGCGCCATGAATGGACGCTTGGCTAAGGTTTCGCCTGCTATCGAGCCCGGCGCCGAGCCGCACGGGTTCACGTGCGCTGTTAATGATGCGGATGCGATCGCCGTCAAATGTCCCGATATGTAATCTGAAACTATTCGAGCCGAGATCAACGGCGGCAAGCATTCGTGGGTGTCTCCGTCTGCGGGATGAAAACTTCTAATAATGTGAGCCCGATATGACACCTCAATGACAAAATCAGGCGACGTCACTTAATTGCTACGATCAGGATTATCAGGCAATAGTTCAACCTATGTCATCAAGTTGAAAAAAAACATTCACACAATCGCAGTCGGAATTCAAGGAATGCAGGAAAGGTGCGTCTTTAGCCACCCCGAATGCGCTGGATTATCAACCGGAGATTTACATGAAGAAGACTACCACCCCTATCGCCGCAAAGCATATCGCCATCGCGGTTGCTGCCGTATGTGCTTCACTGGCGCTGCCAGCGGCCGCCAATGAAAACAAGGCGATGCTAGATCTGATGCTGAAAAAAGGCGTCATCTCGCAAAAAGATTATGACGAGTTCATGGAGGCGAACAAAGAAGCCGATGAGAACAAGGCATTCAAGGATTCGCGCATCGACAAGGATGTATCGACATCCATCAAGGATATCCAGAAGCGTCAAAATGATGGCTCAGTCAAAGATAGTGGCTTTGGTTTCAAATCCAAGGACGGCAAAAGCGAGTTAAATATTACTGGCCGTTTGCATTTTGATGCCCGAATGATCAACGACGAACATGGACAATACACCGACCGTGATTCATCGTCGCTATCTGACAGGTTTACCGTACGCCGAGCGCGCATTGGCGCGTCTGGCGTATTCAACAAAGATATCAACTATGAAGTGGTGACCAACCTTATCGGCTCCAGCGCGAACCTACTTGATACGGCATGGGCGAACTACCGTATCAGCCCCGAGGCACAGGTTCGTATCGGTCGTTTCAAGCAACCGTTTGGACTCGAGACGCTTACAAGCTCAAACAATATCGGCTTTATGGAGCGCTCTTATCAAGACCAGATTGCTCCAGGTAAACAAGCTGGTATGATGTTTCATGGTGAACACTCCTCAAGTCTGACTTATGCAGTGTCTGCCTACCAGTCCGGTTTTAGTCCGGAACAAAGCGAAGGAAGCCTTGGTCGAGAGGGTGCACTCCGTCTAACCTACAATTTGGCAAAAATGATCCAAGGTGCGGGCGATGACGTTCTGTTGCATGTGGGTGTTGCAGGTACTACTGGTAATTTTGATGTTGTTCCAACGACGTCTAGCCAAGATGGAAGCGACCGCACTACGCGCGGCGCCGTTGCATCGTTCAATGACGAGTTCGGCGGTTTGCGCAATGTTTACAGAAACAGAATACTTGGAACGCCGCCATGTACCAACACGGCCTCGTTTGTCAGCCCAACGGCAGCGGCTGGCAGCGCGGCTACAGTGCAATGCGCCTACGGTGGTTACAGCCTTCGTGCAGCCGATGCGGCAAGCATAAATCGTCAGCTAACTGGTTTGGAGTTTGCGTTCGCCAAAGGGCCTGCGAAGCTGCAGGGCGAGTACACGGTTGCTGACTACAACGCAACCAGTCAGGCAGTCACCAGCAGCGGTGCCCGCTACACCACCCAGAGCAAGGGTAGTACCAAGGTGTATTACGTTGAGTTTTTGTATAACCTCACCGGTGAGTCTTGGGCGCCAACCTATCGCGCAGGTGTTGTTGGTAATGTTAAACCAAACTCGAACTTCAATTTCACGGATATGTCTGGTACTGGCGCTTGGCAGGTTGGACTTCGCTATTCACAATACGACGCCTCTAGTTTCGGTGATAATGTGAGCACGAGCGGCGGCTCAACAAATTACCCACGTACCGGGAATGCACAGTACCAAATTGAAGGAAGTCCGAAGGGCAATACCATAACGCTTGGTCTGAATTGGATTTTGAATCCTAACGCTCGTATCATGTTTAACTACGCACAAACGAAGTTTGGTTATTCATTTTTGCCGGTTGATATTGGCACACCCGCGGGACCTGCCAAGCGCGCTGACGAGTCACATGCGTTCATGATCCGCTCTCAGTTCAATTTCTAATCTGGTGCTTCAGCCTGTTTTACGAAACGCCCCTGCGGGGGCGTTTTTCTTGCAAAGTCACCCTGGACTATCTGCGCCAACATGAGTGCGGATTTTGCCAGCTACTAGTGAGACATCCGTGCACTAGGGCGCAATAACATGAAGAAAAGCCTGCTACAAGAACTCGCTGTCGACCGAGCAGGCTTGGTATGGGCCTATCAATTTCAAAGCGCTACTACCACTGAGATCAATCCGTCGGAAGACCTTGAGCCGCTTTTGGATCAGCACATAGAGAACCCATCGGGTAATCTCTTGTGGCTGCACTTTAACCTCAGTCAAGCCTCCACTGAACGCTGGCTACGCGAGCACGCACCGCTACCACCCGAATATTTTGAAGCGTTACAGCAAGGTGCGCGCTCGACCCGTGTCGAGCTGGTAGACGACGCTTTGATTGCGGTCATTAATGACGTACTACACGGTTTTTCCTTCGACCCATCCGAGATATCCACGCTGTGGATGTATGTCACTCCAACGCTATTAATCAGCGCTCGTAGAAAGCCACTGAAATCTGTTGATCGCTTGCGTCAGGCGGTACAGCAGGGTGCCTCGGTCACCAGCACCACCGAGCTGCTCACCCACCTATTACGTGACCAGGCTGATGTGCTGATTGGTATCGTGCGTGACACTATCACGCGCGTGGATAAGATCGAGGATGATTTACTAGCCGGACGTCTGGATTCAAAGCGTAGCAATCTGGGTCAGTTACGCCGAGTGTTGGTGCGGCTACAGCGCTTGATGGCACCTGAACCCGCGGCATTGTTTCGTTTATTGCAGCGCCCGCCTGCCTGGATTGCCGACGACGATCTACAAGATCTGCGGCAATCAAGCGAAGAGTTTTCTGCGGTGCTGACCGATATGGCCTCGCTGCAGGAGCGGATTAAATTGCTTCAAGAAGAAATTGCTGCAATGATTAATGAGCGAAATAGCAAGAGCTTGTACACGCTCACCGTGTTTACCGTGGTGGCCTTGCCTATTAACCTTATCGCAGGTTTATTTGGCATGAATGTTGCGGGAATTCCGCTCGCCGAGCATCCGCATGGTTTCTGGATGGTGGTGGCGCTTATCTTGGTGATTAGCGGCGCGGCCCTCTGGCGGCTACTGAGAAAATCCCCAGACTAATGTCGCCATAACGACGCAACTTCGTCTGATCAATGACCTGCTCGGATAGAATGGTGCGTTAAGCCATTGGTATTGCTTATGCGTGCTTTCTTGTACACCGCCATCGTCGGCTTGCTACTTGCGGGTTGTCAAGCCGTCCCCGTAGTTAAGCAAACCACGCAAGTGGGCGCTGCTACCCAGCCGTCGCCTACTTCGGCATCCTCATCTCATGATGCGCCCTCTGAGCCGGCCGCAGACTCGGTAACGCCGCCAACGGCAGAGGAGCCAACCACTTCCGCAGTACCACCCGTAGCCGTTACGCCTGCCCCGGCGCCCGCGGCACCGTTACCCATGCCGCGTAAAATCAAAGTCGGGTTGGCATTAGGCGGCGGGGCGGCTCGAGGCTTCGCTCATATCGGCGTGATCAAGGCGCTCGAAGCGAACGGCATAACGCCTGATCTGGTGGTGGGTACCAGCGCGGGTAGCTTGGTGGGCGCTTTGTACGCAGCCGGCAATAACGGATCTGCATTACAAAAAATGGCAATTGATATGGACGAGGGCGCGATTTCTGATTGGTCTGTGCCTTTCTTTTCGGGCCCGACCGGAGTGCTGAAGGGTGAAGGTTTGCAAAACTATGTTAACCGTGCTGTTCAAGGACAACCCATAGAAAAACTTAAAATGCCGTTTGGCGCAGTTGCGACAGACTTGAAGAGTGGCCGACCGATTTTATTCAGGCGCGGTAATACCGGCGCTGCGGTGCGCGCATCATCGTCAGTGCCCGGCGTGTTCAAGCCGGTGCGCATCGGTACGATTGATTATGTTGATGGCGGGTTGGTATCGCCAGTGCCGGCGAGTTTTGCCAGAAAGATGGGCGCGGATTTTGTGATTGCGGTGAATATCTCTGCGCAACCCGAGGTACAGCCGGCCTCGGGGGCATTTGAAATACTGCTACAAACTTTCGCCATCATGGGGCAGAGCTTGAATCAGTACGAATTACAGCAAGCGGATATCGTGATTCGCCCCGAGCTTGCGAGCATGAAGGGGAGTGATTTTCAGAGCCGGGGCAAGGCAATTACGGCCGGCGAGCGCGCAGCAATTGCAGCCATACCGGAGTTGCGCAAACGACTTCAGCTTAAGCAGCAAGCGCAGTGAAAAGGTTAGCGACGACCAGGTTCGTTGTTTTCAGTATCGAGCACACGGCGGGCGCCATTGAAACGTGCTTTCCAATAGCTTAAATCCATGCTCTCGACCCGCACCGCGCTACCCGGCGTTGGTGCGTGAATAAATTTATTGTCGCCGAGGTAGATGCCGACATGAGAAAACGTACGGCGCAGCGTATTGAAAAACACCAGATCGCCGGGCTGTAAGTCTTTTTTGTCGATTTGTTCGCCGACGCGACTCATCTCAACCGATGTACGCGGCAGATCAATGTTATTGGTTTGCTTGAACACGTAGCGCACCAAGCCGCTGCAATCCAAACCATGCTCAGGCGAATTACCACCACGGCGGTAGTGAATACCGACCAGCGACATGGCTTCGATCGCGAGGCTGGCCGCGCGGTCGGTGAAGCTGCTGATACGCTGTAAAACGCCGGTGGAATCAGTGGCATCCTGCTCAGCGGCTGGTGCGCTTGGTGCAGCGAGTGCCAGTGAAAGGAATACCGATAGTGTGATTGTTCTGAGTGAGCTCATTCAGTTAGCGATAGTCGCAAGTTGCAAAAAAATGCGCCAAGCTTTTTCAAAACCTGCACAAACTTACGCGATTCACCCCCAACTTGTCAAAGTTTCACGCGCGCTTAGTGCATTGTCGAATAAAAAACGACCCAATCGGTTAATGGCTCTGCGTGAAAATGTGCTAACGCGCTGCTTACA
>VFQT010001579.1_pt1 | contig 26813 bp, 42 predicted proteins | sample 3512381 | NCBI WGS metagenome assembly VFQT01 (sample SAMN10412376, study PRJNA504923) | tailings metagenome | isolation source: Relicate 2 Philex TSF3 active mining site | place: Philippines: Tuba, Benguet | collected 2017-08-29
CGCACAGAGGGACTAAATCCCAGTTTTGAAAAATGAGGCAATCAAAATGGCTGGCGTCAAAGGCATGAAGGGCGGCGGCGGTGCGCGGCCCGGTGCCGGGCGCAAGCCGAAGCCCGAAACGGCTGCTCCTGCGCCTGTTGTGATCGAGCAGGGCGAGCGAGACATGCTCAAGCTGTTGCAGGACGTGGCGCTCGGATTGATTGAGGCGACGCCAATCCAGGTGCGCGCTGCAATTGCTGCCGTGCAATACACACACACCAAGCGCGCGGACGGCGGCAAGAAGGAAGAGCAGGCCGAGAAGGCCAAGAAGGTAGCGGGCGGGAAGTTCGCTGCTGCTGCGCCGCCCAAGCTCGTCGTAAATAACCGCTGATGCCTGAATGGACAACCGCATGCCCTGATTGGGCAGGGCGTCTCACGCGCGGCGAAAGCATCATCCCGCCGCCGATCTTCCCGGAAGAGGCCGAGCGCGGGCTTGCGGTGTTCCGCGAGCTGAAGATTGTCGATGCGCCAGGCTCGCCGACCATTGGCGAGGCGTGCGCGCCGTGGGTGTTTGATCTGGCTGCGTCGATCTTCGGGGCGTATGACGCGGAGACGGGTCGCCGGCTGATCACGGAATGGTTTGTCCTGATCCCGAAAAAGAACAGCAAGAGCACCATCGCTGCGGCGGTGATGATGACTGCGCTGATTCTCAACTGGCGGCAGTCGGCGGAATTTACGGTCCTTGCGCCGACGATCGAAGTTGCGGGCAATGCGTTCAGCCCGTCGCGCGACATGGTGAAGCACGACGAGGATCTGGACGCGCTGCTCCAGGTGCAGACGCATGTGCGCACGATCACGCATCGCGAGAGCGGGGCGACGCTGAAGGTCGTTGCCGCTGACTCAAATACGGTCGGCGGCAAGAAGTCGGTCGGCACGCTGGTTGATGAACTCTGGCTGTTCGGGAAGCAGGCGAACGCAGAGAACATGCTGCGAGAGGCAATCGGCGGGCTTGCTTCAAGGCCAGAGGGCTTCGTCATTTACCTGACGACGCAATCGGACGACCCGCCCGCTGGCGTGTTCAAGCAAAAGCTGCAGTATGCGCGGGATGTGCGGGACGGGAAGATTCACGACCCGCGCTTCGTGCCGGTGATCTTCGAGCATCCGCCTGAAATGGTGGAGCGCAAAGAACACTTGCTTGCTGAAAACCTTGCGCTAGTGAACCCGAATCTCGGCTACTCAGTCGATCGCGAGTTCCTAGAGCGCGAGTTCCTGAAGGCGCAGCAGGGCGGTGAAGAGTCGTTTCGTGGCTTCCTGGCGAAGCACGGGAACGTCGAGATCGGCCTGAATCTTCGTTCCGACCGCTGGGCCGGCGCCGACTTTTGGGAATCGCAGTCGCGGGGCGTCACGCTATCCGACATCCTGGCCCGCTGCGATGTGGTGGATATCGGAATTGACGGCGGCGGGCTTGACGACTTGCTCGGCTTCTCGGTGGTTGGGCGCGATTCCGAGTCGCGCGAATGGATGGCATGGCAGCGCGCATGGGCGCATCCGTCCGTGCTTGAGCGCCGCAAGTCCGAGGCGGCGCGGTTCCGCGACTTCGCGAAGGATGGCGACCTGATCATCGTGGATCGCGTGGGCGATGACGTTGAGCAGGTTGCACAGATCGCAGCAGAGATCGAGCAGGCTGGATTGCTGGACAAGGTTGGCATTGACCCGGCCGGCGTCGGCGGCATTTTGGATGCGCTGGTGCAAGCGGGCATCCCACAAGAAAAGATCGTCGGCGTATCGCAGGGCTGGCGCCTTGGCGGCGCGATCAAGACCGCAGAACGGCGACTGGCCGAGGGCGGGCTTGTGCATGACGGCTCTGCGATGATGGCCTGGTGTGTCGGGAATGCGAAGGTCGAGCCGAAAGGCAATTCGATCCTGATCACGAAACAGGCGAGCGGCTTCGCCAAGATCGACCCGCTGATGGCGCTGTTTAACGCCGTGTCGCTGATGAGCTTGAACCCTGAAGCAAATGTAACTCCTGGAGTGTTTATCCTATGACCACTGCGCTGCGACTTCGCGCCGAGATGCTGCTCGAAAGCGATCGGGCCATCCGTGCGGCTGATGTTGCGCCGACTTCGGTCTCGGAGATCCTGCCCGGCACTGACCTTTACGACATCCTGACTGGCGGCGCACTGCAAAACGCAGGCGTTCCGGTGACTGAGCAGACGGCGATGTGCGTGTCTGCTGTGTATGCCTGCGTTGGGCTGATCGGCGGGGCGCTCGCTGCGCTGCCATTCCATATCTACCGGCGCACGCCAGATGGACGCGAGCGGGTCGATTCCGATCTGTGGTGGCTGTTCAACGAATCCCCTTGGCCGAACTGGACGAGCGCAAGCGCATGGTCGTATGCCGCGCAGTCGATTGCTCTCAAAGGCGACGGCTACTGGCGCATCCATCGCAAGCGCGGCGGGCGCAGCTACGAGATTGAAGGCTTCGAGCCTATTCACCCGGATCGAGTGAACACGGCTGTCGATAAGCTGCCTGACGGGTCGCTGGTATATCTCGTCATTAACGAGAAAGGGCATCAAGAGCCCGTCCCGGCTGCCGACATGCTGCACTTCCCCGGCATTGGTTTTGACGGGCGGCACAGCCTAACCCCCATCCAGGCGGCTTTGCGTGGCCCCGCTGGTATTGCGCTGGCTGCCGACCAGTACGCTGGATCGTTCTTCCGAAATGGCGCGCGTGCCGACTTCGCGCTGACGACGGAAGCAAACAAGCTCACCAAAGACCAAGCCGAGATCATCAGAACGACGTGGGCGGCGCGGCATCAGGGCGTCAGTAACGCGCACCTCCCCGCTGTGCTCACTGGCGGGCTGAAGGTGCAGCAGCTCACGATGACGGCAGAGGATGCGCAGCTTTTGACGACTCGTCAGTTCCAGGTTGAGGACATCGCTCGCGTCTTTGGCGTTCCGCCGCACATGATCGGCTACACCGAAAAGACGACGAGCTGGGGTAGCGGCGTTGAGCAGATGTCGATTGGCTTTGTCCGCTACACACTGCGCCGCTACATCGACGCCATCCAGCAGGAGATCAACCGCAAGGTATGGCCGCGCAGCCTTCGGGTGTTTGGCGAGATGAATACGGACGCCTTGATGGATGGTGACTCGAAATCGCAATCCGAGTACTTCTCGAAGGCGCTTGGCGGGCCTGGCGCGCAAGGCTGGATGACGATTAACGAGGTCCGCAAGCTCAAGAACCTGCCTCCCATTGAGGGGGGCGAGCAAGTTTTCCGCGCTGGCGCGGATGGCGTTGCGAAAAGCGAGGAAACGCAATGAATCCACTCCTGAAGCTGTATGCACGGAACCGCCGAAAAGGGGAGTTCCGCGCAGAGGTCAGCCCTGAAGGCGATGCCGCCACCATTTACCTTTACGACATGATCGTCGATACCGACGACGAGGCGGAGTGGTGGGGGGGCGTGTCGCCGCAGAAATTCATCAAGACGCTCAACAGCATGAAGGCGCCGGAGATCCATCTCCGGGTGTATTCGCCTGGCGGCAGTGTGTTTGCTGCGCGCGCGATGGAACAGGCGATTCGCGAGCACAGCAGCCGGATCGTGGCCCATAACGACGGACTCGCCGCGTCGGCTGCCTCGTTTCTGATCCTCCCGGCCGATGAAATCATCGTCGCGCCTGGCGCATTCACGATGATCCACAAATCATGGACGATTGCGTGGGGCAACTCTGACGAGCTGCTGAAGACAGCCGGCCTGCTGGAGCAAATCGACGGCTCGCTCGTCAAGAGCTATGCAGAACGAACAGGCCAGAAGCCGGAAGAGATCGCCGCATGGATGGCTGCCGAAACGTGGATGGAGGCAGACCGGGCCGTCGAGCTTGGATTCGCGGACTCCATCGCGGACGGCAAGGACGCCCATAAGGCGAAGGCGTGGGACTTGTCCGCCTTCGAACACGCTCCGAAGTCGAAGATCGAAGAGTCTGAAGAGACGCCCGCACAACCCGACCGCGAAGCGCTGCGCCGCGCTGCGCTTGCACGACTGATCCCCGCCTGAAGCGCTCCCGCGCAATGGCAACCCAGCCCGCTTAGGCGGGCTTTTTTTATGGAGACTGCCCAATGAAAGGCATCCAAGCCCTGCGGGAGCGCCGCGACGCCCTCGCCAAGAACCTGCAAACCCTCGTCGACAAGGACAAGACTCCCGAGTGGAAGCCAGAGCACCAGGCGTCCTACGATCAGGCCATGGCCGAAATCGGCGACATCGACGCGCAAATCAAGCGCCACAATGACGCGATCGCCGCGATCGCTGCAAACGCTGCTGAAAATGGCGGCATCGCTGATCACATGCGCGACCAATTCACCCGCACCCCCGGCGCGCACGGCACCGACGGCGGCGCGCTCCGTGCCTATCTGGCTGGTGGATTCGCCAACATGGCACAGGAGGACGTTCAGCGCGTTCGTGCTCGCCAGTCGATGGGCGACATCGCCAACGCCATGCGACTGCCGCAAGGCGCGATGAGCACCAGCACGCCGGCAGAGGGCGGGTACACCGTCGCAGCCGAGTATTACCGTCAGCTCACCGAGGCGATGAAGCAGTTTGGCGGCATTCGATCTGTTGCGACCATCATCCAGACCGGCACCGGCGCGCAGATGAACTTCCCGGCCGCCGACGCCACGTCGGAAGAGGGCGAGATTGTCGGTCAGAACGCCGCCGTCACGCTTGGCGAAACCACGTTCAGCAATCTTTCGATGGATGTGTACAAGTACTCGTCCAAGAAGATCGCTGTGCCGTTCGAGCTGATCCAGGACTCGATGTTCGACATCGAGGGCTATATCAACTCGCTGCTCACCCTGCGCATCGGCCGCATCACGAGCAAGCACTTCACCATCGGCACCGGCTCCAGCCATCCGCACGGCATCGTTGCAGAATCTACCGCAGGCAAGACCGGCACGACCGGCCAGACCCTGACTGTTACCTATGACGATCTGGTTGATCTGGAGCACTCCGTCGATCCGATCTATCGCGCGTCGCCGCGCGCCGGCTGGATGATGCACGACAGCTCTCTCAAGGTGATCCGCAAGATCAAGGACACTGAAGGGCGCCCGATCTTCGTGCCTGGCTACGAGCAGGGCAATCCCGGCGGCGCGCCTGACCGCCTGCTTGGCCGTCCGATTGCAATCAGCCAGGAAATGCCGGTGATGGCCGCGAACGCAAAATCGATCCTGTTCGGCGACTTCGCCCGCTACATGATCCGCGAGGTGATGGACCTGACGCTGTTCCGCATGGCGGACTCGGCATTCATCCTGAACGGCCAGATTGGCTTCGTGGCGTTCAACCGTCAGGGCGGCCGTCTGATCGACGTCGGCGGCGCGGTCAAGCACTACGCCAACAGCGCGACCTAATAGCGCGACACAAGCAACGGGGCCGGTTCGCCGGCCCCATTTCTTTTGACGGAGTGCTTTATGGTCCGCAAGAAATCCGAACCTGATCAATCTGGCGTAGTGCAAGGCCGCGCGCTGATTGATCTGCCTGAATACGGGCTCAAGTGTGGCGACTATGGCGCGTTGCCTGCCGATGTTGCTGTGGCGCTTGTCGAGTCTGGCCACTTCGACCGGAACGCGAAGCCCGAGTAAGCAATGAGCGCCCTTGCCGACGTAAAAGCCGCGCTGCGCGTCACGCACGTCGATGATGACGCATTGCTGACTCGCCTGATCGGATCAGCTATGCGGGAGTGTCTGGCGTTCATGGACAACGGCACATTGCCTGCCGTGCCTGGCGCCGCTGCGGATGTCGAGATTCCCGAGGACGTGTTTCAGGCTGTCGTGCTGATGGTCTCTGCGGACTACGACGCCAGCCCGGAAAAGCGAACCGCATACCGTGCGGCGGCGGAACAACTGCTGTGGCCGTACAGGAGTTTCTGACGATGCAGCCTGACCTGAATCCAGAGATCATCAAATCCCCCTGGGTGGCCGGCGCAGTGGGCGCAATCGTCGCGCTGCGTGGCGTGCCTGGCCTGACATGGGCGGAAAGGCTGTTCAACGCCTTCTCGGGGCTAATGATCGCCGGGTATATCTCGCCGGCCGCTGCGGACTATCTCGGGCTTGAGGGCGCGAACATGCAAGGTGCGACGGCGTTTTTGTTCGGCCTCTTTGGGCTGAACCTCGTGGCTGCCATTGTCGAGACGATCCGGACAACGGACTTCCGGGGGATGCTGCCATGGAAGAAATGAGCATTGGCCCGATGCAACTTGCAAACGGGCTTGTCTCGCTGCTGGCTGCGGCAATGCTCGCCGGCCTGATCATCAACCCGCGCATCAACGAGGGCATCGTCGTGAAAATCGGCCTGCTAGGGATGACCTGGGGCTTGATCGGCACGGCCTACCTCACGCTGTCGGCTTCGCAGAACTGGGAAGCCGTCTGGAATGCCGGCCTCGTGCTGCGCATCGGCCTGTGCGTGGTCTGCGTCGGCATGTGGTGGAGATCGCGCAAATGCTGACCGCCTTCATCGACCGCATCACCGGCTTCCTACGCCCGGACCATTCCGGTGACGCCACCAAAAAGGTCACGTCCGAGCGCGACCGCGCCCCGCTGGTCTCGCCGATCACCATCGGCCTGCTCGAAGCGCTGGGCGTCCGCCACGCTTTGGCCGCGCAATGGCTACCGCACCTGAGCATGGCCGCGCACCGCTACCAGATCGACGCCAGCCCGCGCCGGATCGCCGCGTGGCTCGCGACGATCGCGCACGAGTCCGCGCGGCTGACTGCCGTTGTCGAGAACCTCAACTACAGCGCAGAGGGGCTTGCCGCCACCTGGCCCGCGCGCTACGCCGACATCACCGGCCAGCCCAACGCCACCGCCCGCCGCATCGCCCGCCACCCCGAGCAGATCGCCAACCTCACCTACGCCGGCCGCATGGGCAACGGCACCGCCGGCAGCGGCGACGGCTGGCACTTCCGTGGGCGCGGCCTCATCCAGATCACCGGCCTCGACAACTACGCCGAATCCGGCGAAGCCCTCGGCCTCGACCTCATCGACCACCCCGAGCAGCTCGAGCAGCCGCACTACGCCGCCCTGTCCGCCGCCGAGTGGTGGGCGCGCAAGGGCTGCAACCAGCTCGCCGACACCGGCGACATGGCCGCCGTCACCCGCAAAGTGAATGGCGGTCTCACCGGCCTCGACGACCGTCTCAAGCTCTACAGCGCCGCGCTGGCGTATCTGGGGGTAACGAAATGAAGCTGAACTCGCACCGAATCAATCAGAGAGTCATCAAGACGAGACTTGAAGAATCAGAGTGGCAAAAGCTGCTGATTGATGCTGTGGCAAAACAGGCCGGGGAGAAACCAACTTCGGCGCGTGCTTACATCAGCAAGCGTGACACGTCATTCGGCATCCAGAGCGAGATCGAAGTCGAGATCATCGTCGATTACAGCGGGGCCCCTTCTCCGGAGGATGCCTGATGTGGTCTCGCTTGCCTATCGTCTTCTGGCCGGCTGCATGGCTCTCGCTATGGTGGGCTGGGGCGGCTACCGCCACGGTCGCACGACTGCCGATGATGCCTGTGCTGCGCGATCCGCCGAGGATGCGCACGCCGCTGCTGTCGCTGCACGCGCGGACGCTGAAGCTGAATCCGCACGCCGGTCTGAAGAAGCCATACGAAATGCGCGCGCTGCGGCTGATTCCCGCGAAGCCCGATTGCGAGGCCAACTGAATGCGCTGCGCTCTGCTCCCCGTCCTGATTGCGCTCTGCCTGCTGACCGGCTGCGCGACTACGCCGACAGCATCCGAGCCGCGAATCAGATTGATGCGCCCGTCCGAGTGCCTGACCGCATGCCCTCAACTGCCAACACCGACCGACCGTGACGAGCTCGCCGTCACCCTCTGGACACTTGATCTGATCGACGCGGCTGCCGAGTGCAGACGCATGCACGAAACCTGCCGCAACGCAGCCCACTAGGAGAACACCATGGCCGCTGGAACCGGATATCCGTCGTCGGTCACGACCACCGTTCCCGCTGGCCGACTGCTGTCGGCTGCGAGCGGGCGCACTATCACGCTGAGGGCGCGATGAGCATTGCACACAGACTGCGGCACCGGGTCACGATTGAGCGCAAGACGGCTGGCGAGGACGCATGGGGCCAGCCCGTCGAGACGTGGGAGACGGTCGCTATCGTCCCGGCTGAAGTCTGGCCGCTGTCCGGGCGCGAGTACATCGCGGCGCAGGCGGAACAGGCTGGCGTTACGACGAAGATCACGATCCGCTATCAGGCCGGCATCGAGCCTGCAATGCGCGTGCTGCACGACGGCAAGACGTACAACATCCGTGCCGTGCTGCCCGACCCGACCGCGCGGCGGCATATCACGCTCATGTGTGAGTCGCTGTAATGGGCCTCAAAGTCTCGATCAACATGCGCCAGTTCAAACAGGAAATGGCCGCAGAGCTTGCTTTGCTGCAAAAGGCCACGCGCCCCGCTGCGCAGGCTGGCGCGCAGATCGTTTATGAGCGCGCAAAGCAGCTCGCGCCCGTTTCCGATGCGCCGCATATGTTCCAGATCGAGGGGCGCGTATATGGCCCGTTCAGCCCCGGCACACTGCGCGACTCGATCTATCAGGCGTTCAGCAAGGACAATAGCTACAAGGACGTGAGCGTCTATCACGTTTCGTGGAATGCGACGAAGGCGCCCTATGGCGCAATGGTCGAAGTCGGCACCAGCCGAGCGCCGGCGCAATCATTCATTGCTCGCGCGGTCGCTGAAACCCGTGCCCAAGTCAGAGCAGCCATCAAGCAGCGGTACATTGAGGAAGTGACGAAGTGAGCATCGAATCCGATCTTGTCGCGCTGCTAAAAGCGATCAATCCGCGCACGTATCCCGATGTCGCACCGGAAGGCACGGCGACGCCATACGTGACGTGGCAGCAGATCGGCGGGCAATCCATGCGATATGGCGACAATACGTCAGACAGCCGCTATCCGCTGATGCAGATCAATGTCTGGTCGCGGTCTCGGATGGAGTCGGCGACGATGATCCAGCAAATCGAGGATGCAATCTGCGCATCGTCCGCGTTCCAAGCGGAGCCGCAGGGCGAGCCGATGTCTATGCACGAACCTGATACGGGGCTGTACGGCAGCATTCAGCGATTTGACGTTTTCGGCTCGCGATAACGCTATATAATTCAGGCGTCGGGGAGAGTCGCGCCTAAACTCCCCGCGTCACAAGACAGCCGCCTTTGGGCGGCTTTTTTTACGCCCGCCATTGTGCGGGTTTTTTGTTTTTGGAGAACCCGAAATGGCAACCCTTCCCAGCGGCACCCTTCTTTCGGTCGCGACTGCGTTCGCGACGGGCAAGACCGTCACCGGCATCAGCAATGCAGCCGAGGCGGTCGTTTCCTGCACCGCGCACGGATATCAGGTCGGCGACATCGTGCAAATCTACTCGGCATGGGGCCGCCTGAACCGCCGCGCCGTCAAGGTCAAGTCGGTGCTGACCGATTCCTTCGTCGCCGAGGGCATCGACACCAGCAATACCGAGTTTTTCCCGGCGGGCTCGGGCGGCGGCACTGTGCGCAAGGTTACGACCTTCACGCAGATCAGCAAGTACCTGAACAGCAACTCTAGCGGCGGCGAGCCGCGCACCGTCACCGTCCGGTTCATGGATGAGGACGTGGAAACCACGCTGAACGACGGCTTCACGGCCGTTCAGGAAACGTTCGAGATCGACGCCGACCAATACGGCACCGCTGCCTATACCGCGCTGCGCCAGCTCTCTGAAGTGCAGACCGATACCATCCTGAAGAAGACGCTCAAGAACGGCAGCGTCATTTACACCCCCTGTACCATCGCGCTGAACGAGAACGTCCGCATGGCCGATGGCCAGATTCTGACGAACACCGTCAGCATCTCTGGGAATGGGCGCCTGACTAGGTATTCAGCATAAAAACAGGTACTTGAGTTAAAATAACGAAGCGACGGAGTGCTAGAGCACTTCGCCGCTTCTAGCCACAATCGTTGCGAAGGAACGAAAATGGCTAATGAAGAATTCTACACATACATCCACAGAAAGGCAGATACGGGCGAGGTTTTCTACGTTGGTAAGGGCAAGGGTTACAGATGCCATGACCAAAACAACCGCAACAAGCACTGGGCCAACATCGTTAAAAAACATGGATTCAGTGTTGAAATTGCAGGGCGGTTCGCCTCAGAAAAAGACGCTTTTGATCACGAGAGGATGTTGATTGCTGGGTTCCGTGCTGATGGCATTAAGCTCGCCAACATGACAGATGGCGGACAGGGTATGGCTGGACGAGTCTTGACGCCTGAGAATAGAGAGAAGCTATCTAAAGCACTAAAAGGACGCAGCCCTTCTGCGGCGACTATTCAAGCGGCTGCGAAAGCTCGTGCAGAAGGTAGGTTGCACACATTAACGCCAAGGCATACCGCGAAGGCGCACGCGGCAAGAAGGGGCGCGTCATCTTGGAACGCCGGGAAACAGCTTTCAGAAATGCACAGAGCTAGGATAAGTGCATCAAACAAAGGGAAGCATTCAACTGAGCAGCCCGGGAGTTTTTCAGAGTACGCAAGATCAAGGGCGCTTGAAGCTAGGCTTGGTAAGCCGCTATCTCAAGAGCATCGCATGAAAATATCTGATGCTCTTAAGGGGCGGAACAAAGGGCAGCATAAGTCTGAAGAGACCCGCGCAAAAATGTCAGCAGCCAAAAAGGCTTATTGGGCTGCAAAGCGCGAGGCCGCTTAGTAGCCAAAGATTGCATTCACATTAAGGCCGGCATATTGCCGGCCTTTTTCTACCAGACGAGAACAAGACAAATGGCAAACAAGGTCAAACTCGGCAAGCGCCCGGAAGTGTTCAAGGAAATCGAAGTCACGATCACCTTGCCCGATGGCACGGAAGGCGTGATTCCCGTCACCTTCAAGTACATGACCAAGAAGGAATTCGGCGCATGGCAGGACGGCATCATCAAGAATCGGCCGGAATTCGATCAGGGCGATGAATTCTCATGGGAAAAGCTCTACGAGCAAGGCGGCGAACTGTCGGCGGATCGTCTGCTGGACATCGTGCATTCGTGGGGGCTGGACGTGCCTCTGAGCAAGGAGTCCGTCATCGAACTGGAAGAGGACTGCGGAGCGGGCGCAATCCCTGCGCTGTTCGAGGCGTTCGGGCGCGCGTGCCGCGAGGGGCGGCTGGGAAACTGATTAGCGCATGCGAGGTGATGTATGCTCGCATGCCATCAGAAGCGGAGCTTAGTGGCTCTGGTCTTACAGTCGAGGACTTCGCCGAAGAGGCGGAAGTCTGGCCCGAGAACTTGCAAACGTTCGAGCTATTCAGCCTGATGCGCACGCAATGGGATGCAGGCATGGGCGGCGCGACCGGGCTGAAATATCCCGTGCTGTTCGAGCTGATGGACCGGCGCGGGATTGCTGGTGATGACTGGTGGCAGATGCTGGACGACGTGCGCGCGATGGAAGCGGCTGCGCTGGAAGCGATGAGAGGCTAATAAATGTCCGACCTTAAGATTCAAGGCGCCATTGAGATGTCGAGCGAGGGCACAGAGCGTGCCTTTGATCGCGTCGGCCAAAAAGCCGAGCAGATGGCCCAGAACGTCGAGCGGTCTGCCAAGAAGGCCGGCTCGGCGGCGGATAATATCGGCTCGAACGCGGAGAAAAGCGCAGAAGGCTTTACGCGCGCCGAAGGCAAGATTGTCTCCAGCATCAAGCGCGCAACGACGCAGCTCGAGAACTTCGGCAAGACTGCATCGCAGCGGCTAGAACTTCAGATCGATACGCGCAATCTTGACCGCGCGAAGTTCGAGCCGTACCTGGCGAAGTTGCGGGAACTTGAATCGGCGCAAGGGCGAATCGTTACCTCGTCTGCGGGCATGTCGTCGTCGTTGGATAACGTCGGGCGCGGGCTGTCTGGACTCGCGATGGCTGCCGCTGCCGCCGCTGGGGTTGCATCCCTTGGAGCTGTAGCAGGCAGGCTAGTTTCGGTGCAGCGCGAGTTCGATGTCCTGAATGCTTCGCTGGTGACGGTTACTGGAAGCTCGGCGAACGCCGCGAAAGAGTTCGCGTGGATCAAGGAATTCGCCGCTACGACGCCGTTCGGCCTGAATGAAGTAACGCAGGCATTCGTCCGCATGAAGGCGCTCGGCCTTGATGCGACAAGAGAGGCGCTGACCAGCTACGGCAACACCGCAAGCGCGATGGGCAAAAGCCTAGAGCAGATGATTGAGGCGGTGGCCGATGCAAGTACGGGCGAGTTCGAGCGGCTAAAAGAATTTGGCATCCGTGCGCGCCAAGAGGGTGATCGTGTTTCTCTTACCTTCCAAGGCGTCACTAAGACTATCGGCAACAATGCCGCCGAGATCACGAAGTACCTGCAAGAGATCGGCAACGTAGATTTCGCGGGTGCAATGACTGAGCGCGCGAAAACGCTAGACGGCGCGATCTCTAACCTTGGCGATAGCTGGGACGAGCTCTTCCGCACGGTCAATCAGGCCGGCGTCGGCTCGGTTATTTACGAGAGTGTTCAGCTTGCCAGCCGTGGCATTCAGGGGCTGATTAACAACATCAACGCCCTGAGAAGCTATTGGCAGCAAACCGAGCAACAGCAAGTCGACTCGCTGGTTGCGGAGCGATCCCGCTGGCAAGAGTCATTGTCTGGCGCGCGGCCGGGCAGCTTCCAGGCTGTTAAGGCCAAAGAGGCAATAGAAGAGATCAACGGCGAGATTCGTCGCCTTCAGGAGTCTTTTGAGCGGCAGCAATACGCCGCCACTCAGGCTGCTGATCAAACCGCGAAGGCGATGAAGCCTGCCGGCGAGGCGGTGGCCGGCGTTGGGCGCGAAGCAAGGAGCGCGGCAAGAGAGGCAGAGCGCCTTGCGCAGTCTGGGCGTGACCTTGTGGCATCGCTCGTTGGACAAAGCGCAGGACTGTCCGCCGACTTCTTCAAGAAGTGGGAAACGCTCGGCCAGGCTTACAAGGCCGGCGCGATCAGCCTGCAAGACCTGACGAACGCACAGGCCGCTTTGCTCGCGCAGCAGCCCGCGATGAAGCAGGCGGCTAAGGACGCCGAGGGCTATGGCAAGGCGCTCGCCTCGACTGTCGGTGCGCTGGAGGATCGCGCGCTGGCGCTCGAAACCGAGCTTGCGGACTACGGGCTGACGAAAGCAGAGATTGAGCGCACGACGATTGCGCGGCTCGAAGAAGTGCGCGCGATGGCGGCGGCAAACGGCGCTACAGACGAGTATCTGCGCAACGTTGATCGCGAGATCGAAGCCCGCAAGCGCATTGCATCGGCCACGGCGGGAATCGAAGTCGCCGACGCGAACCGAAAGGCCGCAGAGAAAGCCGCGCAGGAATGGGAGCGCACCGCAAACGCCATCGAAGACGCGCTGATTGATGCGCTGATGGATGGCGGGAAAAGCGGCGCCGAGTACATCGAAGGGCTGTTCCGAGCGATGGTGCTGCGCCCGATTGTGCAAGCCATCGTGGCGCCAATTGCCGGCCAGATCACCGGGGCAATGGGCTTCGGCGGGCAGGCGCAGGGAAGCGGCGGATTCGGCATCAGCCCTACGTCGCTGATTCCGGGAAGTGCGCTCGGAAGTGCTGCGCTATGGGCTGGCGGCGCATTGGGCACAGGCACGCTTGCGGGCGGATTCTTGACTGGCTTCGGTACGCCGCTTGCCAGTGGTGCGGGCACGCTAGGCTCGCTCTCGGCTGGCGCTTCGCTGTTCGGCACGGCGGGGGGTGGAGCGGCAGGCGCGGGGATGATCGCAGGCGCGGCGCTGCCGTGGGTTGGGGGCGCGCTGGCGTTGGCATCTCTATTCGGGGCCTTCAACAAGAAGCCTTCCGATAAGTCCGCCTGGGCAACGATCAATCCGCTAACTGGCGCGCTGTCGAATGTCGGCTCAATGACCGGGAAGAAAGACCCAGGCCAAGGGGCGCGTGACGCTACTGCTGCGATTGCGGCGATGATCGGAGGGTTTGCTGCCGATGCAGGAATTCGCAATTCGCTCCGGGTGACGACAGGCGCGCGTGATGGCTTCCGCGTCGCAATGGACTCGTGGCGCTCGCCGACGAGCCGTCCCGGATATCAGGATCAGTTCGGGCGCGGGGGGGTGGTTGGATACGGCGCGACCGGCGAAGCGGCAATCAAGAAAGCGCTGAATGACCTTGTCGACGAAGGCACGCTTCCGCAGTCCACGATCAGCGCATGGCGGCAGCTCCGCACAGACGCGCAGGGCGCGGCGCGCGACGCACAAGAGCAGATGGATGTCCTTGATCTACTGGTGCAGGGCATCAGCGCGGCAGAGATCGAGCGCGCGAACATCATGCAGCAGGCCGGCGAAACGCTGGCGGCAGCGTATGCGAGGATGGTTGCCGTAGAGAACGCGATTCGTGCTGGCATCTCCGAGGCGTTCGACTCGCCCGCTGAACGGCTCGCTGCGGCGTTCCAGTCGCTCGGCGTGACGATCCCGCAGACGGCGGAAGCCTACGAGCAGATCGTCCGCTCGCAAGACCTGACGACGGAAGCGGGGCGCAATCTGGCCGTGTCGCTGCTCCAGGCTAAAGCCCTCTGGGACGAAGCGCAGCGAGCGCAAGAGATGTCGATCCGCGAGGCGCAGCGAGCGCAAGAGATGTCGATCCGCGAGGCGCAGACGGCGCTTGAGCGGGCCTATTCTGGCGAGGCCGGCCGACTGTCTGGCGTCATCGATCAATTCGTGTCGCTCTCTGCCTCGTTGAAGGGATTCCGCGATTCGCTCAATGCGCAATCGCTTGACGAGCAAACTCGCGCAACGCTTGCGGCGCAGCAGTTCCGAGATATCTCGACGCGCGCCCAGCTCGGCGACGTGGCGGCGATGGAGTCGCTGGCTTCTGTCTCGACGGAATACCTGGAGACGGTGCGCAACTCGGCGTCGTCGGTAGAGGATTACGCGCGAGCGCTGGCCCAAGTGCAGGCGGCCGTTGGCGGATCGATTGAGGTCGCTGATCGGCAGTCTGCTATTGCTCAGGCGCAGCTTGACGCACTGACGGCACAGGTCGGCGCGCTGATCGACATTGACGATTCCGTGCTGAGTGTTCGTGACGCGATTATTGCGCTGCAAAACGTCATGGCGGGCAATCCTGCCACTGCTCCGCAGTCGCAGACGGTCGCCTCGTCGGCCCCGCTCGCACAACAGCAGGCCGGCGCTGTCATCGCGCAATCCAGCGACACCAATCAAGGGGCGAACGCATCCATCGGTTTTGTCACATCCGAAACGCTCGTCACCGAGTTGCAGGCGCTGCGCGCGGAAGTGATCGAGCTTCGTGCGTCTGCCGAATCGACGGCTCGAAATACCCACACGACGCAGCGCATCTTGGACCGCGTGACGCGCGGCGGTGACGCAATGCTTACCGAGGCCGCAGCATGAAAGTAATCGAGCCGATCAACGTCACGGACGCAAATCTCACGTCTAGCACTATTGTTGAGGACGATCACCCAGCATGGAGCAGCGCCACGGCTTATGTTGCCGGCGACCGCCGTATATACGGGCATGTGATCTATGAGTCACTGACCAGCAACACAAACAAGCAGCCCGATCAAAACCAGCTTGATTGGCTCAACGTCGGCGCGACCAACCGCTGGCAGATGTTTGACGCCAAGGTAGGCACGCAGAGCACGGCAACAACGTCGATTACGGTCGTGATCACGCCCGGATCGGCTAATGCCGTCGCACTCGTCAATGTCGATGCGGCATATGCGGACATCGTGATGACTGACCCGCTTGCCGGGGTTGTTTATTCGCGCACCATCCGGCTTTCGAGCACGATCATCTCGTCGGACTGGTACGCCTATTTCACGGACCCGATCACGGCACGGACGGTTTTCACGGTCACGAACCTGCCGCTATATCCGAACGCATCCATTTCGATCACCGTCCGCAAAGAGATCGGCGATACCGTATCGCTTGGATCGCTCGTGGTTGGAATGGTTCGCCAGTGGGGAATTCGTCCATCGATCCTGGCCGGCGCAACGACTGGCATCCAGGACTACAGCCGCAAAGAGCGCGACCAGTTCGGCAATTTCCTGATCGTCGAACGCGCGTTTGCCAAGCGGGCGCGGTGGGGAGTCATCCTAACGCATCGCGAAATCGACGCATTCCAAGCGCGTATGGCCGCGATTCGTGCGAAGCCCGCCGTATTCATCGGGTCGGATCGCTTGGACTCGACTGTTATTTACGGTTTCTACCGCGACTTCTCCGTCGTCATCTCATCTTCCCGCCACGCCGAATGCTCTATCGAGCTGGAAGGCTTGATCTAAAGGACACGCCATGCCCATCTCCGCACTCCCGACGCCTCCTTCGCGCAGCGATGCTCCGCAGGACTTCAGCGATCGCGCCGACGCGCTCCTTGGGGCTCTCCCCGGCTTTGTGACCGAGGCGAACGCGCTCCAGTCGGATGTCAATGCGAAGGAATCAAGCGCCTCGTCTTACGCAACGATTGCGACCAACAAGGCCGCAGAGGCGCAAGGACACGCGACGACAGCCAGCACGAAAGCTAGCGAGGCCGCTGCGTCCGCCATCGCTGCGGCTGCGGCCGCGAGTAACGCGGAGGTCGCTTTTGACTCGTTCGATGACAAGTATCTCGGCAGCAAGGCAAGCGACCCGGCAACGGACAACGACGGCAACCCGCTGCTGACTGGCGCGCTCTACTGGAATACGACGGTCGGCGCGGTGCGCGTCTGGAACGGCTCGGCGTGGCTCTCGATGGCGGCGGATGCGTCGATTGTCGATTTCCAGCAGGCCGGCGCTGGCGCAGTCGTGCGCACGGCGCAGGACAAGATGCGCGAATGGGTGAGCGTCAAGGATTTCGGCGCAGTAGGGGATGGCGTGACGGATGACACGGCGGCTTTTCAGGGGGCATATAACGCAGTTGTCCCCGGAGGAACCATCCTCGTGCCTCCTTCAACCGGCCCTTATATTGTTGGAAGTGTAGGCGGAACTAAAGAAGTGGCTTGGTGGGTGGGGTTCGATGTTCAGTCTAATCTTGTCCTACTAAACCTTCCCGGTATAGTTCGCTGCATCATCGGACATGCCTATACTATCCGCAGGAACAACGCAAAAGCCACTGATTACGCAGACCTTCGTCTTGATCGTGTCGCAAATTATGTTGGAGGAACGAATGGCGTGGTGAGCGCGGCACTGATCGCTAACGTACATGTTTCAAGCGGCGTTAAAAACTTTGAGTGGGGCATGTTGTCTGTTATGGACAATCTTTCCACTGCGGCTGACGGGGGGGAGAACGTAGCTGTTTATGGGCAAGCCAGAAAACGATCTACCGGAAAAACGTGGGCTGCTTGTTTTGAGATTGACGACATTAACGGCAGTGCAAACGCAACCGGCGACACCATAGGTATTGAGGTTACTTGCCGAGCTTCGCCAACAACTACTGATTCAAACTTTCAACGCAACGGAATACACATTGCAGGGACTGCTACAGCAGAAACTGATTGGGCACGAGCTTATTGGGCCAGTACCAATGGTCTGTTACGCTATCGAGAGGTGTTTAGTAACTCGGCACCATACACCAGTGCAGTGCTTTACAATAGAGGCGACGGTGTTGATACTGGCGATTCCCCGGCTTTAATCAAAGATGTTGGCTCGGCCCTCAGAGGGATTGACCTGTCCGGTGCAGCTTACTCAACAAACGAGGCCATAAAAATTAAGTCGGGCCATAAAATCGCTTTAGAGTCAACTGGTGTTGTTTCGATAAGGCACACGAGCAACATAGTGGTAGTAGAGGGGGCTCAACTATTTACTAATCAAGGTCTCGCTTTCCCTTCAACGCTGGTTACTGCATCAGCGTCAGCAGGGACACAAACACTCCCATCAAACCCGAGTGGATTTATCACAATTTTTATTGACGGGTTGGCATACAAAATCCCTTACTACGCCAGTTAAGGAGATACAGCATGGAAAAAATAGTACTTTCTTTCAACGATCAACAGCTTGAGATCGTCCACGCTGCTCTCGGAGAGCTTCCACACAAATACGCCGCCCCGCTTATTGCACACATCAATAAGCAGATACAAGAGCAATTCAATGCTGCTGTTGATAGGCGCAACCTGCCTTCTGGTGCAACAGCAGAACCTGATGAGTTTGCAGGTGATTGATCTAACCTTTATAGGGTACTCGGCAGGTTACTTGGCAGGCTACCTGCTTGGTTTCTGGTACCTGTATCTGATTGTCATGGGGTTGTACCGGGCGCACCTAGCTAAGCGCCTGAGCAAGTTTGCTGGCGCGGTGGATTGCTAAAGACAAATCGCAATAGGCCCATCCGGGCCTTTCAGAACATCGAAAGGAGTCCCGGATGGGCAAGGCAAGAACACTCGCAGAAACAGCCGGCGAGGCGCACATGCGTTGATGGCGTTTATCGACCTCATAGAGACTTCAAACTATGGACCAAATACCACAATCCATCATTAACTCACTCCTAGGCGGTGCTCTTGCCGCCTTGGGGGGGTTTTGATGGAAGAAGTCGGGTCATTCCTCACCTCGATTCGCGCAGCCCTCGCAGGCCGCATCTGTCGCGCGCTCTGAGTGGCAGCACGATCGCGGCAGCCACTCAGTCACGACCAGTCGGCCGTCGTTCGCGCTCAGCTTCTGCAACAAGCGCAGCAAAGCGGGCGCAGAATTCTTGAACATCGCGCACTGGCGTCTTGATGCCCCAAAGGTGCATTCCGCGCCCCTCTTTCATCATGGCTTCATGGGCTTTTCTGGCAAGCAGCATCACGTTCATTTTGATGGTCATGGCTGCTCTCCGGCGGCGCGGGCGATTGCTGCGCGGGCGATCTCTTGGTATCGGACTGCAACATCCGCGAACGTGTAGGTGCCGGACATTTCCTGCCCGTCTGCAATGCGCTGGAGAACTGCTATTAGGTCGTCGCGCTGCTTCCCTTCTCTGTCGGCCTCGGCTTTCAGTTCTTCCAGGCTCTTCCTGATTGGCCGGCTCATGCACAGCCAGGAATCAAGCTGCTCCGTGCTGATCCCTTCGCACGCATTCACGCACGCGACGATACGGCGGGCGTCTTCAGGTCGCGCGCAGTCCGCAACCAGGTTGCCCGCCCGGTCGATAACAAGGTGCCCGTAAGGCGCTTCCTGCTCCCACGGCCCTTCTGTGTGCATCGTCATTTCCCTGCCTCCATAATCAGATCAACCACAGCGTCCGCGATCTCGCCGACGCTCGCGTACTCGACGCAGTAGCCGTCATTGCCCATCGCTTTTTGAAACCGACGCCACGCCGCTTGCTGCGCGAGCGTCACCGGGCGGCGTGTCGGTCGCATTTTGTGCAGCTCGACTACCAGATCCCTGATCTGGCTGCGCAGCGGCTCGGCAGCGGCTAGCAGGCCGGCGCGGTCGGGATCGATGTCGAATCGCCGCAGCGTGCTACCGGGCGAGCAGATAACGAGATGCGCGCCAGCGGGGTAGCTGTCCCATTCCTCGTGCTCGGCGGCGGGCTTGTAGCGCTTGCCGACTTTCTTGTAGAGGGTGGTCATTACCTCACCCCGAGCGCGCGGCGGATCTCTTCGCGCGCCCTGTGTCCGCCCGCAATGCGCCCAAGCGAATAGGCGTGACGCATCGCTTCAAGCACCCATTCGTGTGGGCTGAATCGCTCTGCCTCTTCTGGAGTTTTCGGCAAATAGCCATGATCGTCTTTTGCGAGCAGCGCTTCGTCAGCCGCAACGCGCCTCAGTTTCGCTTCTTCAAAAGGCAGCAGGTTCCATTCAGCCATTTTCAATCTCTCCTTGTGTCTTCGCCGCCATCCATGGGCAGCCCTCGTGCATCGGATGCGGCCCGCTCGGGTGCTCGCAGCGGTCGTAGCGCTCGACGCGCTGGCCCTGGGTGATGCTCACCAGCACGACGTGACCGCAGGCGCGGCAGGACGGTGGCGCGGTGGTCTGTTGGGCGGTCATACTGCGTCCTCGCTCATCTTGTCGTAGTGCGCCTGTAGCGCCTGGCACGCGGCCTCGTACAGCTCCATCGGCTGCCGCATCCAAAATTCCCGGTAGCGCGTCACGAAGCCGCGCAGGACATCGCGCTCGCCCGTCGTGCAGGTCAGCTTCTGGCTGCGCTGATAGCGCTCGCGCACCTTGCACAACACCGGGCCTATCACGTTATGGGCATAGTCCCGCGCCCACTTGCGCGAATCGTCCGTCGTGCCTGCGAGCAGCATCACGCCCTGCATATCGGCGAGCGTCTGATAGTGCTCGGTTGTGCCCCATCCGCCGACGATGGCCTCAACAGCAATACGCTCGCGCGTTTCGAGTTTGTCATTGACGAGCCCGCGCATCACGAGCATGGGCGGGCGCTTTGCATATTTCGGCTTCATACGTGCCCCCACGTTTCGCACGATAAAACGCGCTCGACAGTGCGCTCGCTCACGCCAAATCGCCGCGCGATGGCCCTGTTGCTCAGGTTTTCGCGGACATGCCTGATGAGGCTGTCTCGCTGCCGGGCCATGCTGCGGATTTCAATCACGTCGAGATCCATCAGCTTGGACTGCGGGAGCTGCATTCCGCGCGGCTGAAACTCCCGCTGGCGCTGTCGGTATTCAGTGATGTCCATGCTCCATCTCCTGCAACTCTTTCGCGCGACGCTCACCCGGCTTGGTGAGCCCGTACCAGCGTTGCCGCACCGTCCCAGACTTGGCCAGCCACGTTGTCACCATGCCCCTGCCGACGAGGTGCGAGCAGTCGTCAGACACGGTGCCCGCAGCAAACCCAATCGTGTGGGCAAGCCCTGTGCGCGTCATGTTCCGATCAAGCATCGCAACGAGCACCTTTTCATGCCGGCTCTTGCGCGCTTCAGACATTTCCGGCGCATCCCGCGTGGCGTGGCGCACGAAGTCCGCGATGACCGTGTTCATGCCGCCCCCGTGCTGCCAAATCCGCCTGCTCCGCGCTCGGTCTGGCGGCTAAACTCGCTTACAACTTTCAGCGATGGGCGCAGGATCGGGACGAACACTAATTGTGCGAGCCGGTCCAGCGGCTGCATGACGTATTCGTCTTCGCCGCTATTCCAAATTGCCAGGGTGATTTCGCCCTGGTAGTCGGCATCAATGAGCCCCGGTGCATTGCCGAGCGTGATCCCGCGCGAGCCGAGCCCGGAGCGCGGCAGAAGCATGGCTGCAATGTCCCAGCCGATGTCGTGGCTACCAACATCGACCGCAATGCCGGTGCCGACCTTCACGCGCTCGCCGGGATAGATGATTTTCAGGCTGAGGAATTGCGCGCCGTCACGACTGCACGCTCGCAGATCAATCGCGGCGGCTTCCGGTGTGGCGTATTGCGGCAGGTAATCGTGCAGTCGGGCGTCGATAATTTTCGTTTCGAGTTGCATGTCTGTGTCCATGAAAAAACCGGCGCTAGGCCGGTTTGTTGTGAGCGGTTCGTGGGGGCGGTGTTATCCGGCAGAATTGCCGGATAACATAGAGTTAGAAGATTCGTCTCGCCTTCCCGCCGCAATCAGTTCGGACGAAGACGGGTTAATGCCGGCCTCGTCCAACAGCTTGAACAGCGCCGTCGAGTACCAGCGCTCGGTGGCGAACACGTCCGAGTCGAGGCAAACGCCATGCTTCGGCCCGAAGAACACGCGCCTGTCAATAAACCACGACTCCAACCTCTTCGCAGTCGCGACCGACATCGTGCTTTCGTCGCCGCGCTCGAAATTGGCAATCGCCGTATGCGAAAGCCCGACTGCGGCGGCAAGCTCGCGCGTCGTCATCTTCAGGGCTGCTCGGCCCATCCGCAGTTGCTCAGGTGTCATCTTCTAACTCCACATTGCAGCCGACCGTCGCTTCGCGCCGGCTGCTGAATTCAGCCGTTAGGCACCACGCCGCAGCATAGGTGCTTCACATATTGCGGCCCGCATTCTGCCGGGCCATGCTTATCGGTGCAGGCCGGGCAGCGTTCGCGTTCGTCGCCCATGCTCACGTCAGAGTGCGGCACCATCACCCAACTACTTCCGGGCGCTCCTGGTTGCGTGAATCTCCCGCAGCAATCGCAGCGCGTCTGGTATTGCGCCTGCCACCCGCGCCTGTTTCGCGGCTCGCGTGTTGCCATGTCATTCATCCAGTCCTCATAGCTGTAGGTATCGTTTGGGTCTATTCCAATCGGTCTCATCATTTCTCCTTGCCTAACACGGCGGTCAACAGCGACCGCGCTGAAGCGCGGCGCGTTACCTTATGCGTTAGGCGCTCCTTTCGCGCGCAACGCATCCACTGCTTTCTGCGCCTGCGCTTCCGTGCCATACGCGATCACGAGCAGCTTTTGCACCGCCCGCGGGATCGCTCGGCCAGACTCGTAGCGACTGCCGGCAGACTGGCCGGCGCCTACGCGCGTCCAAAACTCGGTTTGATTGAGGCCGAGCCGCAGCCGTAGGGCGAGGGCATCGGCGCTCGTGTAAATCTTGTGCTTTGCAGCCATCATTGCTCCCAATGAAGCGCCCGCGCTCGGCGGGCGGGTCGTCAGAACGGGATTGAGTCGTCAAAGTCCGCGAACCCGCCGCCGCTTTGCTGCTGCGGTGCTTGCTGGCGTGGCACTGCGGCTTGATTCTGGCCTTCCATCTTCCCGCCGAGCATCTTCATTTCGTCGGCGCGAATCTCGGTGCTGTAGCGTTCCTGGCCGTCCTTGTCAGTCCATTTCCGCGTTCGCAGCGAGCCTTCGACATAGACCTGACTGCCCTTGCGCAGATACTGACCGGCGATCTCGGCCAGCTTGCCGTAGAAGCTGATGCGGTGCCACTCGACAGACTCCTTGCGCTCGCCCGTCTGCTTGTCTTTCCACGTCTCAGAAGTGGCGACGCGAATATTGCAGATTGCGTCGCCCGACGGGACGAAACGGCTTTCCGGGTCGGCGCCGAGGTTGCCAACGATGATTACTTTGTTCACTGATGCCATAAGTTATGCTGCCTCCTTAAAATTTTCGCGCGCCACGGTCGTCAGGTGCCGAATCAGCACCGAGCAGATCCGCGCAACGTCGCTCTCGAGGTACAGCACCGCAGCGCGATCCTTGCCGGCCGGCTGAATGCCGAGCTGGGCAAGTCCGGCAACGCTCAGGGCGATCGGCGACAGGCGCTGATTGATCTGGCCGAGCGTGATCGTCGCGCCGGAGTCGGCTTGCGGCTGGGCGAACTGCGGGGTCGGCTCGGGCTTCGCGTCGGCCAGCGCCTTGAGGTCCGCCGCACGCTTCGCGGCGTCGGCCTGCATCGCTTGCTCGCGCGCTTCGGCTTCGGCGCGCAGGCGGATGCGCTTGGCCTCTTGTGCGGCCTGGGCCTTGGCTTGCTCTTCCGCGCGAATCCGCTCGCGCTCGGCTTGGGCGATGCGCTCGGCCTCGGCGCGCGCCTTGGCTTCTTCCTCGCGGCGGATCTTCTCGCGCTCGGCCTCCAGGCGCTTCGCCTCGGCGTCTGCGCGCTGCTGCTTGCGCATCGCGTAGAGCGCGGCGAAGTCGTCGGGCGCCTTCGTGCAGACCTGGGCGAAGTCGGGCATCAGGCTCATGTCCTCGACCATCTTGCGGTTGGCGTCGATGCGGTCGGCAACGGCGTTGGCTTCGATCTTGGCGCTTGCGAGCGCGGTCGCAACCTTGTCGCGCATGCTGTCCAGGCTCTTGAGACCCTTGATGACGTCAGCGAAGTGCGACACGCCCACGGCAGGAATCCATTGGCCGCCGACGCGCTGGCACAGGGCGGACCAGTGATCCCCGTATGCCTTGCGAGCGCTCGCAACGATCTCGGCCTTCCGGTTCTCCTTCTCGGCCTTCACTAGCTTGTCTAGCGTCAGGCGCTTCTGCCGCGCCTCTTCCTTGATCGCGTCGATCGTGCGGAACAACTCGTCGATGCTGGCCGTCTGCGACAGGGCGTGCTGCTTGGCGGCATCGAGCCTGTCTTCGACCTCCTTGCACCATTTCACCGTGCGTTCGGCGTCCGCGAAGTCGGCATCGGTCTGGAGGTCGGTCTTGATGCCACCGAAGACCGCCAGGGCGTGCTCGCGGAAGGCTGCAAGGTTGCTGGCCGTCACCATGCCGGTGACTTCGATCCGCAGCGCGGGTAGCGCTTCAGGGGCAACGCCTGCCGGCTTCACGGTCTCGGGCTCTGGCACATAGGCCGCAACGTCCTCGGCAAACTGCTGCCAGCCGGCGACGATGCGCTCACGCAGCGCCGGGCTCGACTCGTACCACATGCCGAACGTCCCTTCGGGCGTGCCGTCGGTCGTCGTGAAGTAGATGCGCGATGCGCCCGACACCATCAGTTGCTGCTCCATCTGGACGGTGTAGTGCTCGTCAAGCGTGCCGGCTTCAACGGCAGCGCGCAGATCCTGGTTCAGCAGCTTGGTTTCCCAGCCGATGTCACCCAGCATCGTCAAGCCGTCCATCGAGGCGAGCAGCGACAGCCCGTTGACGTCGGCGGTCATCGTCACTGGATAGAGGTCATCGCCGAGACGGCTTTCCACGATCGGGCGGGCGGCGGCTTCGGCGGCGTGACCATCATCAAAGCGGCGTTGCGTGGCGGCGTCGATCTCTTCGGCGAGGCCGGTCGCTTTGCGCTTGATGAGGTCGGCGCGCGTCTGGTACTTCGACACGCCGAGCATCGCGCTCGCCTCAGAGGCGGTGTAGTGCTTGGCGCGCAGGGTGTGCCACGCCTCGGAGCTCTGCGCGCAGTCGTGCGTGATGCGGTTGGTGATGGTGATGTTCATTGTGCGGCCTCCGTGCTTTCGTAGTCTTCAATCCAGCCGTCGTCATCGGCCTTCGCTTGCGCGGGCGCGTCGATGACTTCGGGGCGGGTTTCCTGCTTGGGTTGCGCTGCGGCGCGAATCGCGGCTTTTTGAGCCTCGGAGAGCGCGCCCTTGGTGCTGACGATCGCAATGATCTGGTCTGCCGTCTTGGCGCCGGATTGCATCAGCGCGGACCACTTGGGCAGGTTGTCGGCGAAAGTCGATTGCGAGTAGTCGGGTAGGGCGGCGGGCTGCGCGGGGCGGCTCGAAACAACGTCGGCGGCGCCCATGTCCAGCTCTCGCCCCTCCATTTCGTCTGCGGTCGGCTGCGCGCCGAACTCAGGGAATGCTTTGCGCAGCGCTTGAGCCTCGGCGCACTTCGCAAGCTGGGCATATGGGCGGCGCAGCCACATCGCATTGGGCGCGGCAGAGTCCTTGCCCTTTGTGGCGTAGTTCTCCTTCCAGAGTTCTTTGGCCGTGAAGTCGACAACCGTGCCGTTGGGCAGCAGCCGGCGAACCGTGACCCGGCACCACTTCGGGTAGGTGATCTGCGCCCCGCCAACGCTTTCGGTTACGTCGTCGCCAAACTCAGGCTCGGTGACGCCTGCGTACTCACCAGACCGCGCAGCCTGGGTGCGATAAAGGCCGATTCCCGGCATCACCACATCGCGCATCTGCTTGGCCTTGTTGTCCCACATCGGCACGATGTGCACCGGCTTCTGCATCGGATCAAGTCCGGCCGCCTTGCAGTAGCCGATCACGAGCTTGATGCTTCCAGACGCTGCGCCAGGGTATAGGCTGTTCGTCAGGACGCCGATCAACTCTTCTTCGCTCATGGCGAGCGCAGGCATTGCGCTGTGCGCGTGTTTGGTAATTGCTGTGCTCATGTTTGCGACTCCTTGCCCTTCCATGTCTCGTACTCCTGCCACGCCCTTTGCTCAGCTTCCGGGTAGTCCTTGAGCAGTTCCGGCGCTCCGTACATTGCGAGCGCGTGGGCTGCGGCTAGATGACGGCCCATTGATCCGGCCATGCCTTGGCGCGCGGCTCTAAATGCGCAACGGGTTTCGGTGAGGAATCCGTCAATGATCATTTGTTGCGGGTGGCTCATGGCTTGGCCTCCGGCGCGGCTGCGATGTGCTCCCCCATCTTCGTTAGCCGACAACGCTCGTCGTCAATTCGGCGCATGTTCCTCTGCATAGGCTTTCGAAGGGCGTCAGGCATCTGGTTAAGCGTCTGCCAGTTCATTTCATGTAGGCAGGTTCTGCATTTTTCATGTGTGTAGCCAAGGCAATACGTATTCATGGGTTGGCCTCCTGTGTCGCGACCGTCAGCGTAATGAAGAAGGCGAGGAAGATCTTCATGCCATCCTCGATCGCGTTCATTTCGCCCTCGCTTGAATCACTTGCTCGGTCTGCGCGTCCTGCCACTCCAGTACGGCATATCCGCCGAAGACCATCACGGCAGCGAGCCACATCACCCACTTGGGCAGCGGCTTGGATTCGGTCGCGTGCTCGAAGCCGCTCGGGAAGTTATTCATGTTCATGACTGCTCTCCGGTTGCCTGGGCGATTGCTGCTTGTGCGCGCACAGCCTTTGCAAGGCGCGCTTCGTCGTCATGTCGCTCCTCCATCGCCATGACGAACTCGCCGGTATTGGTGACGCGGTAATCGACGTTCGGCTCGATTCCGTCCTCGCCGACGTAGGCAACAGCGATGCGGTAACGCTCTCCGTCGTGGTAGGTCAGGGCGATTGCGCCGCGCTCCCCGGCTCGCGCAATTGCTCCAGGCGATGCGGCAACGCAGACGCAGTTCTCGCCCGAGGCGGCGAGCTGGCTGTCGTTGCCCGAGGCGGCGAGCTGGCTGTTGTAGCCCGAGGCGGCGAGCTGGCTGTTGTAGCCCGAGGCGGCGAGCTTGCTGTAGTCGCCCGAGGCGGCGAGCTTGCTGTAGTCGCCCGAGGCGGCGAGCTGGCTGTAGTCGCCCGAGGCGGCGAGCTTGCTGTCGTCGCCCGAGGCGGCGAGCTTGCTGTTGTAGCCCGAGGCGGCGAGCTGGATGTCGTTGCCCGAGGCGGCGAGCCGGCTGCCGTCG
>VFQT010001580.1_pt1 | contig 26785 bp, 26 predicted proteins | sample 3512381 | NCBI WGS metagenome assembly VFQT01 (sample SAMN10412376, study PRJNA504923) | tailings metagenome | isolation source: Relicate 2 Philex TSF3 active mining site | place: Philippines: Tuba, Benguet | collected 2017-08-29
GAGGTCCTGACACGTTGGCTCGCACCACGACTCGGCGGTGCGACGGTCATCGGGGTGCGCGAAGAACCGGTCGGCACGGGACAGATGAGCGAGAGCCGCCGACTGTCACTGGACTACTCGCAACCCTGCGGCTTGCCTGCCACGATGATCGCCAAGTTCGAATCGGCCAGTGACACGAGTCGTGCAGCAAGCAGGGCGACGCGAACCTATGAGGTCGAGACGGCTTTTTATCGGGAGATCCGCGAGCGAGTCTCGGTCAATGCTCCACGCTGCTTCTACAACGAGTTCGCTCTCGACAGCGACGAGTTCGTGCTGCTGCTGAGCGACTTTGCGCCGTGCTCACAGGGCGATCAGCTCGTGGGTTGCTCGGTCGATGATGCACGACGAGCCGTCGTTGAGATTGCCGGATTGCACGCACCGCTGTGGGAGAGCGACGAGCTGAAGCAACTGCCCTGGTTGCATCGCAATCCGCCGGACAAAAAGCGCAACGTCGAAGCATTGTTCGCTCAGTTGGCTCCAGGATTTCTCGATCGATACCGCGGTCGCTTGAATTCAGCTGCGATCGACGTGTGCGAATATCTCGCGCGCTCGCCGCGTGACTATTTCACCTACGACCCCGTTCGCTTCACCGTCGTGCACGGAGATTTCAGGTTGGACAACGTGCTCTTCGTCGATGGTGGTGATCGCCGAGTAGGCGTGGTCGATTTTCAAACCGTTGCGGTCGGCTGCCCACTCTTGGACGTCGCGTACTTCATTGGTGCTGGACTGACGCGCGAGCCACGCCGAGAGTCGGAGACCGAACTCGTTACCGACTACGTCAGCGCGCTGAACGGACACGGAGTGAGCCTGTCGCTTGATGAGGCGTGGATGTTGTACCGCCGATACACCTTCGCGGGGTTCGTGATGGCGGTGGTGGCATCGATGATCGTCAAGCAGACCGATCGCGGGGACGAGATGTTCATGGCAATGGCCAATCGCCACGCCGAACAAGTCGTCGACCTCGACGCATTCACTGCTCTGGCAGACTGAGCGTGATGGGGGTCTTCGATTCGGCAGACGAGCGGTTCGGTCACCAGATTCCGGAGCCGTTCCGGTCGACCGAGGTGCACCACCAGCATTGGCGAGAAAGCCTGTTCTTCATCGCGCAGTCACCCGACGGTCCGAACGACGTCACGATCCTCGCGCTCGCACATTTCCCAGCTCGAGGCGTGATGGATTCGCTGCAACTCGGACGATTCGCCGACGAGCCGGTTTTAATGCGACACGAACGAAGTGTCGATGGTGACTTCGACGATTTTCGTGTCGGCCCGGTGCGCATTGACGTCGTCGAACCGAAGCGAGTCGTGCACTTGGTGGTCGAGGAGTCGGACTCGGCACCGGTCTCGATGGATCTCACGTTCACTGCCCGAACGGCGCCGTATGGTCTCCGTCGGGGAACCATGCGAGCGGGCCACGAACTGATCTGGGACCAACGCCACATGTTCCAGAGTGGCTGGTTTTCAGGAACGGTGACCCGTGGTGGAGTCACCAAGCGCCTCGACAAGTGGTGGGGCCAACGCGATCACTCGTGGGGCATTCGCAATCATGCGCGTTGCCCGCTGTGGATGTGGACGCCGATTCAGATCGAGGAGGGAATGCTCTCCATCTGGCACTGGGAGTATCCGAACGGTGCACGTGTCTACACCGATGGGTGCTTCGCCCCGAGCGACATGAGCGAGCCGATCCCCGTCATCGACTTTGCACACGACCTCACATGGTTGGATGCGCACGGCAACTCGACGTCCTACGAGCGTTTTGGAGACGACGTCGTCGGCCTTGCTGGTCGACTGACGTTCACCTTGCAAGGAGGCCGACGCATCGTGGTCGACGCGACAGGGCGGTGGGCACAGCGCTACAGCTTCGGCGGTTCGCAGACTCCTCAGACACTCGGCGGGGGACTGAGCGAGATGCAGGTCACCACTTCCGATGGGGCGAAGGGCACCGCCATCTATGAGGTGACGGGCCAGTGGCACCATCGCTATTTCCCGCTCCCGCGAGGTGAGAAGTTCCCGCCCGACGCACAGTCTCCCGGAGACGACGAACGGGCTCGTTAGTGAACGTGCGCGATCTCCGCACGAAGTACTTCGCGCATAGCTCTGGATTGGTTCTCGGCACCCTTGCGTTCGTGTACGCAACGGGAGGGGCAATCATCAACCCGACCGACCGTGATTGGTTGATGCTCGGAGATTCCGCGCAGCACTATCTCGGTTGGGCTTTCTTCCGCGACACACCACTGCTGCAGTGGCCACTCGGGGCGAATCCGAAGTTGGGCCTCGACTTTGCCAGTTCGATCGTCTTCACCGACTCGATTCCGCTCGTTGCGCTGCTGTTGAAACCCTTCGATCCGATCTTGCCGGCGACGTTTCAATACCTCGGCGCATGGATCTGGATCTGCTTCGTCTTGCAGGCGTACTTTGCCATTCGGCTATGTGCCCGCTTCATTGGTGATCGGCGTCTGTGCGTACTTGCGGGGTCGTTCTTCGTTCTTGCCCCGGTGTTGAGTTATCGCTTGGTGCACCAGGGGTATGGACACATCGCACTCGCCAGTCAGTTTCTCATCCTTGCGGCGCTCGATAGGTATTTCGATGAACGCCACTCGGTGAAGCGATGGGCAGTGCTCGTGAGTGGTGCGTTGCTCATCCAGGCCTACTTCGTTCCGATGGTGGTGGTCGTGTGGATTGCATCGTTGCTCCGCCGGAGATTCACCCTGTCCCAAGTCGCGCGCGACATCGGCATCGTCGGAGGGTCGCTCGGCGTCGTGGCGATCGCCTCAGGGTTTGCCTCGCTCGGAGGTCGACTCTTCGTCGGTGACTCGAGCGTGACGCCCGACGATTTTCCCTATCGGTTCCGCTGGCAACCGATGGCGCTCGTCGACAGCGCGACCGACTTTTCCACGGGGTGGTCCCGTGTGATGTCCAACCAGCTCGAAGTCTTCGGCGACGTCGAAGGGTTTTCGTACCTCGGCTCGGGAATTCTCCTCGTCATCGCGCCAGTGGCCCTCGTGATGTTTCTTCGTCGAAGGTCGAGTGGCGGGCAGTTGCGCGATCTTGCGATCGTGGTCGGCGGCGTGATGGTTGGTTCACTCGTCGTTCCCGCCAAAGAATTCTCGACGGGGATTGCCATCGTGCTCGCACTTGCGATCGCCGGTGTCGCCGCACGGGAGATTGGCCATCGACGCAATCGTGCACTGATGGTCGGCGCGGGAATGCTCGCCGTGTATTCAATGACGATGCGTCCGGGAATTGGCCGTCGCACGTTCTTCGAATACCCACTCGTTCCGATCCTCGAGCAGTTCACCCAGACCTTCCGCACACATGCGCGTTCGTCCTGGGTGCTCGTCTATCTCGTGACTTTTGGTCTCGTCGTGTGGGTCGCCAAAGCGTTGCCTCGGCGGGTTGCGTTTGTCGTTCTTTCACTGGCGTTACTCGTCAGCATCGTCGATTCGAATCCGGCCATGAGTCAGGTGCGCAACCGGTTTACGGCGCAGCCAGTGTGGGTCAATCAGTTGGATGATCCGCTGTGGGGTGAGGTCGTCGAGGGGCGCTCGAAGATCCTCACCTATCCGCCCCTCAATAACGACCCTGAGGGTCGATGGATCCACATCGAAGACTTCGTCCAGCGTCGGGGGATGGCAACGAATGCCGGGTACTTCTCGCGGTGGAGCATCGATCGCTACGTGCGGGTCAATCAGGCACTGCACGACGATCTGCGGGCGGGGAGGTTCGATCCGTCGGCCCTGTATCTCATCTTCGATCCCGAGATGTGGGCTTTCCTTTCCGCGCAACCCGAGCGGTTCTCCTTCGTGGGAGACATCGACGGCTACCTTGTCGTCGCTCCATAGCGCCGTGCCCCTGCGGGTATGGTGAAGACGTGATCGTCGAGTCCATCTCCGCAGCAATCGGCGCGAAGGTTTCGGGGGTTGACCTGTGCTCGGGAATCAGCGATGCGCAACGGGACGAGATCCTCGATGCGCTCCATCGACATCACGTGTTGTTCTTCGAGAATCAGCCGTTGAGTCCGATTCAACACCGCGATCTCGCCGCGAAGTTCGGGGATCTGCACGTGCATCCGTTCTATCCGCACGATTCTGAGGTGGAGGAGATCATCGTTCTCGACACCAACGACGACAATCCACCGGATTCCGACACCTGGCACACCGACGTCACGTTCATCGAGACCCCTCCCATGGGCGCGTTGTTGTCTGCTCGAGTTCTGCCGCCGAGTGGTGGTGACACCTTGTGGTTGAGTTGCATCGCCGCGTATGAAGCGTTGTCGCCGGCGATGCAGGAATTCCTTTCGTCGCTCACCGCAGAACACGACATGGCGGCGTCCTTCACCGTCGAGCGGTACGGGAATTCGCCCGAGGCGCGCGAACGGCTCGCCGAAGCACGACGAAAGAATCCACCGGTCATCCATCCGGTCATCCGCACCCATCCCGTCACGGGGAAGAAGGGCCTGTTCGTGAATGCCTCGTTCACGACCCGCATCATGGAACTCACCGCTGCAGAATCGGCGAGCCTGCTTGCGTATCTGGCGGTTCACGTCGCCAAGCCGGAGTTCACGGTTCGCTGGAAGTGGAAGCCCTACGACCTCGCATTCTGGGACAACCGTCTCACCCAGCACTATGCGACGGCGGACTACATGCCCCATCGACGGGTGATGCATCGCGCGACGATCCTTGGCGACAAGCCGTATTGACCCCCGTCGGGTCGAGTCGGACCTGGCGTTGCAAGCGCTCCAGCAGGGTGGTCTAATGTACGCAGTGCGGCAGGGTGTCCGAATAGCGGACAGCTGGACGCAGGACAACCTTCAGTTCAAAAGGAGACCACGATGAGCACGACGACCACACCACTTCGACTCCACCACACCGCCTATTTGTCCAAGGACCTCGAGGCGACCCGTGCGTTCTACGAGGATCTCGTCGGACTGCCACTTGTTGCGACATGGTCGGAGGCAGACGAGTTGTTTGGCGCGGTACGCGTCTACTGCCACTGCTTCTTCGGCATGCCAGACGGCAGTGCACTTGCGTTCTTCCAGTTCGCCAACAAGTCCGATCAGGATCAATTCGACCCGGATCTCACGCCGTCGCCGTTCCGTCACATCGCCTTGAACGTGACCAAGGAAACCCAGGATTCAATCTTCGAGCGTCTGCAGAAGGCGCAGTGGAAGCCCGAGGGGACCTATGTGTTGGAGCACGGTTACTGCCGCTCGTTGTACACGGAGGACCCGAACGGGATGCTGCTCGAGTTCACCTGTGACGCACCTGGTGCGGACAAGATCAACGCGGATCGTCGCAAGGACGCGCACGCAACCCTGAAGCGCTGGCTCGCCGGAGACCACACCAGCAACAACACCTACCGCTAAACGACGGCCACACCCCCTGATGGCCGATTCGTCGATCCTGTTCGTCCACGGATCGTTCTTCTCTTCGTGGACGTGGTTGCCCGTCATTGAGCGTTTGACGCGTGAGGGCGTCGACTGTCATGCAGTTGATCTTCCTTTCACGTCGCTCGCCGACGATGTGGCTCTCGTGCAGGACGCCATCTCGACGTTGTCCAAACGTGGACCAGTCACTGCGGTCTGTCATAGCTATACCGGGATCACACTCTCGCTTGCAGGGTACGAGGCTTCCCATTTGGTCTACGTCGCTGCACGGATGCCCACGCTCGGTGAGTCGCAAACCGAACTGAACAAGGATTGGGGCAATCCTGCGTTTCGCTCGTGTTTCGCGATCGACGCTGATGGCACGATGTCGTTGCGCGAAGAGGCGGTCGAGTTTCTGTTTAATCGCACGCCATCGAATCTGGCCCGCATCGCGATGGCGGGACGTCGCTCCATGAAGAGCGAGATTCCCGTTGCACCACTCGAGTCACCGGCCTGGATGAACGTGCCGAGCAGTTACCTCATCTGTGGTGACGACAAAGCGGTGAACCTCGACCAGCAGCGGTTGCGGGCAGGGTGGGCGAAGCATTCGGTCGAGATCGACTGCGACCATTCGCCGTTCCTTTCGGCGCCCGACGAGACTGCGCGATTCATCTACGACACGCACCGCGCCGAGGTGGGCTGATGGCTCAGCGCACAAGCGGTGGACTGATGGGCAGCGTGCCCATGCGGGAGAAGTCCTCGGTGATCGCGCGCGCGGTTGCCAGCAGCTTGGGGAGGTGCTCGCCCTTCAGCGTGGCGATCGACGTCTCCGAGGCATTGACCGTCACATTGACCGCGGCGACGATGTTGCCCTTGGTGTCACGCACGGGTGCTGCGATCGAGCGGATGCCCAGTGACAACTGTTCGTCCGACATTGCCCAGCCACGTTTGCGAACTTCAGCAAGGCTCGAATCGAGTTCCTTGCGCGAGAGCTTCACTCGTGGGATCACCCCGGAGGCCGATGGAAGTTTGAGGACGCGATCGAGTTCTTTCGGTGAGATTTCGGACAACAGAACCCGACCCATTGACGTGGCATACGCGGGAAAGCGTGTGCCGATCTGCACGGACAGTCCGATGATCTTGGGAACCGCGACACGAGCGGTGTACACGATGTCGGATCCGTCGAGCTGGGACATTGAGGACGATTCTTTGGTCTGCGACACCAGCGTCGTGAGGTGGGGTCGAGCGATGTCCCACATGCCACGCGCGGTGATGTACGCCGTACCGAGTTCGAGCACCTTGGGGGTGAGTTCGTACATCCCGTCGACCGATCGCACGTATCCGAGTGATTCGAGCGTGAGGAGCAGTCGCCGTGTCGTCGGTCGAGCAAGCTTGGTCACCTCGGCGACATCGCTTACTGAAAGTGCGAGATGCGAGACGGAAAACGCCCTGATGACCGCGAGTCCTCGTGCGAAGGCTTCTACGAAGTCGGGTTCTCGGGAGGAAGTCATGTGGAAGTACCTCGCACAACTGTCGCACATCCGACCCACACCGAACCAATGGAGCCTTTGCCATGACTAATTCAGCACGTCCCCTCGAAGGTCTGCTCGTTGCCGACCTGTCGCGAGTTCTCGCCGGCCCGTACTGCACGATGCTGCTGGCGGACATGGGCGCAACCGTCATCAAGGTCGAGAGCCCCGGTGGCGACGACACGCGCACGTGGGTCCCGCCCGTCAAGGACGGTGTGGCGACGTATTACATGTCGATCAATCGCAACAAGAAGTCGATCGTGCTCGATTTCGGCAAGGAAGAGGATCTCGTCTTGGCACGCGAGCTCGTGTCGCGAGCCGACATCTGCGTCGAGAACTTCAAGGTGGGTGGCCTGAAGAAGTTCGGCCTTGACTACGACACGGTCGCCGCAACCAACCCCGGACTCGTCTATCTCTCGATCTCGGGTTTCGGCACCAAGCAGGGCGCCAAGCTGCCGGGTTACGACCTCATCGTGCAGGCGGTGTCTGGGCTCATGAGCCTGACTGGTGAACCCGATGGTCCGCCATTCCGAGCGGGCATCTCGGTCTTCGACGTGATGGCCGGACTGCATGGCACCATCGGTGTGCTTGCCGCACTGAACGAGCGTGCGAAGTCAGGCAAGGGTCAGCACGTCGAGGTCAACTTGTTGTCATCGGCGATGTCGGGTCTCGTCAACCAGACGGCCGCCTACACCCTCGCGGGAGTCGTGCCGTTCCGCATGGGCAATGCCCACCCGAGCTTGTTCCCGTACGAGGCCATGCCCACCAAGGATCGAGACTTGATCATCGCCGCGGGCAACGACAAGCAGTTCCGCGCACTGTGCAAGGTGCTCGGGATCGAGCATCTTGCCGATGACCCACGGTTCACGATCAATGCGGACCGCACGAAGAACCGTGAAGAACTACGACCACATCTCCTCGAGGCGCTCGCCAAGTGGAACTCAGATGACTTGTTCTATGCCTTGAACGACGTTGGTGTGCCATGTGGGCCGATCAATTCGATCGGCGATGGCGTCGAACTCGCCGAAAAGCTCGGGCTCGAACCGCGAGTGAGCGTTGGTGAAGGAGAGCGTCGAGTGGATCTCGTGCGCAACCCGATCACGTTCTCGACGGGCGAGCTGTCGTACACGATGCCACCGCCGAAGCTCGGCGAACACACCGATGAAATCCGTGCATGGCTGAGCGAAGGGAAATGACCATGACGAACCAACCCACATACCGAACCGGGCTCGGAACCTCGGATGCCGACTCGATCACGCTGCTCGGTCACGACCTTGCCTCCGAGTTCCTCGGCAAGATCAGTTTTGGTGAACTCGCGTTCTACCTGATCGCCAAGCAGCGTCCGTCGAAGGGTCAACTCGTCATGTTCGAGGCCGTGCTCGCGGCTCTTGCCGACCACGGGTTCACTCCGACGGCGATCGCCGCGCGGCTGACCTATGCCAGTGCGCCAGATTCGCTACAGGGTGCGCTCGCCGCGGGTCTCCTCGGTGGCGGTTCGCGATTCCTCGGCGTCACCGAGGACTGTGCACATTTCTTGGCGGGTGAATTGACGCGTATCGGCGAGGCGCCAACGACGCAGGACGGTTGGGATGCAGTCGCGCTCGACAGTGTGCGCTTGCAACGTGAGAAGGGCAAGTTCGTTCCTGGCCTCGGACACCCAGTGCACAAGCAGGGCGACCCGCGCACGCCGGTACTGATGCAACTCGCTCGCGACAACGGCACCTTCGGGCCACATCTGTCGTTGTTCGAATCGATCGGCCGAGTTCATCCACAAGTCCTTGGCAAGCGCTTGCCGTTGAATGGTGCGGGGGTGTGTGGTGCGGTCCTGGCTGACGTTGGCATCCCGATGGGGGTGATGCGCGGCGTGGCACTGCTTGCCAGGTGCGCTGGGCTCCTCGGACATCTCGTCGAGGAGCAAACCCACCCGGTCGGGATCGACATCTATATGAATGTCGACCGCAACATCGATTACCAGCCCCCGAAATAGCCCGTCCGGTGTGGGTCTCGGCGATGCTGAGATCCGCCAGATGGGTGTCCGCCCAGTGGTAATTTGTCCGTTAGTCGGACACTCCGGCTGAACCATCACATGGGGGTAACAAAAAAATGGGCAACCTAGCACCCAGCGCGTCACAGCGCTGGCACAAATGGGTGGAGGACCATCCGGTCGGCGGCCTTGCCGTCATCGGTGTCATCGCCACCCAACTCGGCACGTACTTCGGGTACGTGTTCCCAGCCGTCGGTCTTCCGACGCTTCCTTGGCCGATGTATAACGGCGCCTTGGCGCTCGGCATCAACGGCCCAAGCTGGGGCAGCTACTTCAACGCGGACTTCACCATCGCCGGCACGAATGCTGGTTGGTTGTTCTTCTCGGGACAGGCGCTGCACTTCGTCAACGGCATCGTGTTCGCGATGCTCTTCGGCATCTTTGCTCACAAGCAGATTCCGGCGAAGGGACACGTGGCCAAGGGCCTCATCTACGGCATCATCATGACGATCATCAGCGCGGGACTCCTCGTTCCGTACGCCTACGTGGCGGAGCAGGGCTATGGCCTGTTCCTCTTCGACGGCCCTGATGGTTGGAAGTTGCCGGCGGGCATCTTGATCTGGCACCTCATCTACGGTGCGATGATCGGTCTGCTCTACCAGCCGAAGAACAGCGACTAAACACCGCTCGTTCGAAGTCGAACGAAGGGCCCGCTCCGAGTAATCGGGGCGGGCCCTTTTCGTTTTATTGAAGCGTTACTTGAAGAGCCGTGAGGCGGCGAGTTCACTGCCCTTGGCGAGTGAAGCGAGCTTGGCAAACGCCACGTCAGGGTCGATCGTCGTCGTGCCGACGTGCACGGAGAATCCACAGTCGACACCAGCCAGGAGTCGATCCGGCGGGACGACCTCTGCCCAGCGAGCGAGACGCTGCGCGATCACCTCGGGGTGTTCGATGTAGTTGGACTGTGGTTCGATCACGCCTGGGCAGATGAACTTGTCTTTCGGCACGCCGAGTTCCTTGAGCACACTCCACTCGTGGCTGTGACGAGGATTTGCGCCTTCGAAGAGCACCGTCTGGGGTTTGGCGGTCCACACGATGTCGATGATGTCCTCGATCGGTACGTCGTGGTGGTGCGGTCCGGGGTAGTTGCCCCAACACAGGTGCATGCGCAGTTGTTCCGCCGGGATGTTGCGCACGGCGTGGTTCAGTGCCTCGATGTTCGTGCGGATGGTGGCGCGGAACTCGTCTCGTGACAACTGTGCGTAGGCAGAGTGCCGACCCATTGCAAGATCCGGGCAGTCGACTTGCACGGTTGCGCCGGCTGTAGCGATCGCCTCGTATTCGAAACGCATGGCCTCGGCGATTGCGAACACGTATTCCTCGCGGGTGGAGTAGTAGTCATTGCCGAAGAACACCGACACGACACCCGGGGATGCCGCGCTCGTGAAGATTTCGGAATGTCCGTGCTTCTTGGCGGCGGCGCTCAGCTCGACCATGTCCTTGACCGCAGCCGTGCGATCGATAACTTCGATCGGTCCGGTGCAGGCAGGCGCCGAGCGCTTGCGACGTCCGGGGTTACCTGCGACTGCTTCAGCGCTGCGTGGGAAGTCGACGAGGTCTTCGAAGAAATATGACTGGACGGATTCACCGGCAAAGCCAGAGAGTCGGTCCTTCACGTACGTCGCATACGAGGGCTTGGACATCTCTCCGTCGTTGATGATGGTCACGCCAGCCTCGACCTGTCGCTTGACGACAGAGTCGATTGCAGCGACGACCTTTTCGTCGAGTGCCGCACGGTCGACAGGGATTCCGTCGCCAACGGCCCACATCACCTTGATTAGGTCATCGGGTCGCGGCAGGCTGCCGGTATGGGTGCACGGGATGGTTTGGGATCGACGGGCCATGGGAGTCTCCTCGAAGTGGTCTCCGTACCTTAGGTGATAACGTACGTGCGTCCGCCTAGCGGGCAATAGAGCACACGGCACCCGTTCCACGAATCCCGCAGTATCCATCGGGGTTCTTGGAGAGGTACTGCTGGTGATATTCCTCGGCAAAGGTGAACTCGCCAAGTGGGGCGATTTCGGTCGTCACGCTTCCGTACCCGAGGCGCGACAATTCCGCCTGGAAAGCGTCTCGAGTTGCCAAAGCTCGTTGTTGCTGTTCGGGGGAGGCGCAGTAGATCGCACTTCGATATTGAGTACCGATGTCGTTGCCCTGACGATTCCCTTGGGTTGGATCATGATTCTCCCAGAAGACCTTCAAGATGTCGTCGTAGGTGATGACGGCTGGGTCGAACACGACGAGAACGACTTCTGCATGGTTTGTCGTACCCGAACAGACTGTCTTGTAGGTCGGCGCGGGGGTGTGTCCACCTGCGTACCCGACCGCGGTCGTGTGGATTCCGTCGAGATTCCAGAACAGCCGCTCAGCACCCCAAAAGCAGCCCATGCCGATAACTGCGATTTCCAAGCCATCGGGGAAGGGGGGTGTGAACGGGGTCCCGAGTACGTGGTGGGTGGGGGAAAGGGCACTCATGCCACCGAGCCTACGTTCGGGGGATGGGCGAAACGGGTCGAAAAGTGTGGAATCATCTGACTATGAAACCGAAGCGAATCCTGCAAGCCACGACTCTGCTGGCCGCAGCGGCCAGTTTGGTCATGAGCGTGTATCTCTATTTCAGCGGTGACGAAGTGTTCGATCGACTCAATGGAATCTTCGTCGGGGTGTGGGTCCCGTCGATTCTGTCGCTCGGTGCGTTCTTGGTCGCCTCGACGAAGGAGCGGTAAGTCATGTCACAAGCTGCGTTGTTCGGATTTGGCTGCGTGATCTTCTTCGTCGTCCTCACCGGCGCAATCCTCTATGGGATGGCAGCGGTGAAGGAAATTGCAGATCGCTCGTAGCGGTCGATCTCTGCGTCAGGGTTGCACAGTGACGCAGATGCCACCATCGCGTTCTTCGGCTGTGTAGCGAAGACGCGGTTGGCTAACCACTCCCTTCAGCACTTCGCCAGTCGCCGGATCGAACTGCGAACCGTTCATGCTGCACAGAAAGGAGGCCATGCGTTGGCCAACTTCCGGAGCCGGCGTGGTCCTGGATTAGTGGAGTGTCGTGGAGTAAGTGACCGTGTTGCGCAACGTGGTGAATCCAAGACTCTCGTAGAGCCGATTGGCGCCAGTTTGACTGCTGGCGTCGACTCCGAGTGCCGCATGAGTGAGATGTTCGGCTCGGTATGCATCGATGGCATGTGCAATCAACGAGCTCGCAATGCCCTTGCCGCGCCACGATCGTGACGTAGCGAGTTTGTCGATCCATCCATAGCGCGCGCCGATGAGTTCGTCATCAAGTGGGTAGCGGTGAGTGAGAAGCAAGCCCACCGGGGTCCCGTCGGCCACGGCGACAAAGGAGAGATCGGGCCGGGCTCCGAATCCCGACGTGAGTTGCCGCCAGTTCTCGGGTGAGGTCGGCGTCGAGCCCCAGTGGTCAGCGAATGCATCATTCTTCAGCGCCCTTAGCACCTCCTCGTCGTGTGCCGACCACGGTTCAACGGAGACGTCCTCCAGAATGGTCGCCTCGAGTGGGGGCTCGATGGTTCGAGCGAGTTCGGTGAACCAACGCACTGGAAGGAGGCCCGCCCGTTCGAACAATGCGCGCGCATCAGCGTTGGTGTCGAGGCAGTCGGTACGCACGAATTGGTTGCCAGTGCCATGTGAGGACCTCAGGATTTCGGATGCGCGGCGTATCGTTGCATCAAGAATGAGTGAGCCAATCCCTCGTCTACGCATCGGGGGATCGACGTGGCCAAAGACATAGCAGCGTTCATCGCCGCCTGGGTTATGCAACATGTAGGTAAAGCCGTAACCGACGATCTCCTCGCCAATGCAGGCAACGGCGACGTCGGTCGCTGGATCACAATTCGGAATGGAGAACTCTTTGAGAATCTCTTTTGTGGTCACTGCAATCGGGCGACCGTCTGCGCAACTCGAAGCGGTTGCAATCTCCGAGAGTCGTGGTGCGTCGTCGGGAGTGAAGGATCGAAGTGTGACGGTCACGCCGGGCGAACTGTGACGAAGATCGAGCCGTCGGACTCGGTAGCCTCGTAGCGAAGCAATGGACGACTCGCGGGGCCGGTGACTACAGCACCAGTTGCGGGGTCAAACTGTGAGCCGTGCAGTTCACACTCGAGTACCTTGCCAACGCGCGTGACAGGGAACCCTTGATGGGTGCAGTTGGCGCGAAATGCGCTCAGGCCATCTTGGCTGCGAGAGACGATGACTCCTGTAGATCCGCCACGAGAAAGTGCGACTTCGACGACCGCCGACGCACCACTTGCGAGAGCAGCGCTCTCGAGTACTCGTGTGGTGACGACGGCGTCAATGGTTGCGAATTTCTTTCGCTTCCACACGAGTTTGCCGTTCACTTTTCGACAGGCGAACGTCACGCCTTTCACCGTTCGCTCGCGACCCGCCACCTTGCAGGGCGAGCCGGCCGAAATCGCTGCCTGTGCTGAACCCGGTGAGAACATCCACGCCAGCGAGGAGAGCGACAGAGCGAGAAACGAACGCCGAGATCGTTGATCCATGGGCACAGAGTACTGACGCCCCGTCCCTTTGGGGCGTCGTGACCTTCATGTTGGAGTATCGAGTGGGGTAAGTTTCGGGTGGTATTGGGGGACGACGAGATGGGGCTTGGGAGCGACGTAAATCGTCCGCGAATCGGATTTGTCGGATTGGGAAACATGGGTGGCCCCATGTGTTCCCGGCTCCTCGCCGCGGGATACGACGTGAAGGCCTATGACCTCAATGAGTCGGCGCTTGAGAAAGTCGTTGGGGACGGAGCATCACGGGCGAAGTCGGCTGCCGAGTGCGCGATCGACGCCGACATCTTCCTTACGTCCCTTCCACGTCCAGAACACGTGAGTGCGGTGATGAGCACCGCACTCGATTCGTTGAGGGCGGGCTCTCTCTGGGTCGATCTGACGACCAATCGACGTGAACTCCTCGATGTCCTGGCTGCAAATGCTCCGGCGGGGGTCGGAGTTCTCGATTCGCCGGTCACTGGAGCGGTCGATGGTGCCCGCAATGGGCGACTGACCCTCTTTGTCGGTGGAAGTGTGGACGAAGTTGAGACGGTGACTCCAGTGTTGTCCCACCTCGGCAAGGTCATCCACTGCGGACCTCGCGGCACCGGAAACGTCGTCAAACTGGTGACCAATCAACTGTGGTTCATCACCGCGGCCGCACTCGGCGAGGGCTTCGCAGTCGGTGTTGCCAATGGCGTGGAGCTCGGCATCCTCTGGAAGTCAATCGTCGACAGTGTTGGTGACAGTTTTGTGGCCCGCCATGACGCACCATCAATCTTCGCAGGTCACTATGACCCATCGTTCACTCTTGGTCTGTGCGCCAAGGACCTCGGTCTGATCGGTGAACTGAGTGAACACGTCGCAGCCGAGTTGCCGATGACGATTGCAGCCACGAACGCATTCCAGCGGGCTCTTGAGCGGTATGGCGGCGATGCCGCGGAGTTGCATGTGGCAAAACGAATAGAAGATGACGCAGGGCTTTCATTTCGACTGGCCGGCGAATGGACCCCGCCGTGGGAGCAGTGAGGCTCTCGTCATGACGAGAAATTTGCGTATCGATGACTTGGTGGATTTTGCCCAGTATCCACTGAGTGACGTCGAAGATTCTCGGTATCAGGACACCGTGAGACTGGCACGGGCGCAACTTGCTGAAGACGGGTGCGCGGTGATTGCCAACTTTCTGCGACCGACCGCGGTGTCGCTCATCAGCCGAGAGATTGTCGATCGGAAACATTCGACGCATTTTTCGACGTCCAGCATGAATCCGTATTTTCACACGACCTTCAATCCCAACTATCCGCAGCGTCATCCCGTGAACACGTTCATCGAGCGATCAAGTGGCTTTATCCCTGGCGACTCTTGGGACTCGACACTTGCTATCGACGTCATCTTTCGAAGTGACCAACTCACTCATTTCCTGCGCGAGTGCCTCGAAACCGAGGCCGTTCATTGTTACGCCGATCCACTTGCCGGCCTGACCGCCAACATTCTCGATCCAGGCCAGCAATTCGCGTGGCACTTTGACACCAATGAGTTTGCCGTGACGATTCTCATAGATGAAGCGGATGAAGGTGGTTTGTTCGAATACGTTCCGATGACGAGGACACCGATAGATGAGTCCTTCGACCGCGTCCAGACAATCCTCGAAGGAGATCGGACTGAGGTAAAGACGTTGGATCTCCGTGCGGGGGACCTCCAAATCTTTCGTGGTCGACATTCTTTGCATCGGGTCACGCGAGTGTCACGGGACTCTCGTCCGCGCCATGCGGCGATCTTCGCCTACACAGCAGAGCCAGGTGTGATCGGGCGTCTCGAGCGCACGAGGCAGCTTTTTGGGCGGGTGCTACCGGCTCACGAAGAGGCTGAAAGTCGACGCGTGCGAAGTGATGAACTGATTGACTAGGCGTCGTACCGATTCCTGAATCAGTGTTTCCGAATATAGATCTCCAGCCATCGGAAATAATCTTTACTGACGTAGCGTGTGCGAGGACGAGACCTAGAACATCCGAATGTACGGGGGCCACTCTCTCGGCGAGGTTTCCTGGTCCTCACTGAAGTCTCCGCTCAGAGCTTCTCGTTCTTTTTCTGCGGCTCGCTGCTCTTCTTTCATGATCACTGGATAGGTGAGGAGAACAATAACTGTCCACGAAACAACCAGGATGAAGAGATAAATCATGAAGAGACTGTAGAAAATTGCATTTCACAAAAGGTCATAAATTGTGAAACAGTTCTGTCACGATTCTTGATAAACGCCTGTGGTTTGGCCGAGAGCTTGAATCATCTTGCAGACATGAGAATCATCACGGACAAGTGGGCAACGTGGCAGATCTGAGGACAATGCAAGACGAAGTTCAGCGCTCGATTTAAGTGATTTGTTTGACCCTCTTGCTGAATAGTCACCGTTGATTCACGGTTTCATCGCAACTGTTGCCCTCTTCATATCGTGCTTCTAGGGTGACGAAATGGCGAGGTTCTTCGTTCGTGTGTGTGTCGCATTTTTCGCAGTTGTCTGCGTGACGGTCGCTCCGTCGAGTCCGGTTCGAGCCGAAGGTCCGTGGACAATCGTGGCCAACAAGCGCGCTTACGGTGAAAAAGTCATGCAAACCATGGTCCCTGGAGCGGTTGCTGCATTCGAAGTACAAGCTCGAAAATTCTCGTTGTGGTATCTCAAGGGACCGAGGAATGGTCGCGTTGCGGTCTATCTCAACGGAGCGCGGATCAAGGTAATCGATCAGTGGGCGTCTTCACGGGTGCGGGCATCATTCGTCATCAGGAGCGCCCAGCCGGTCAACGTGGTGATGCTGGTTGCGCTCGGCACAAGTCGCCCCAAATCCAATGGAACGCTCGTCACAATCGATGCAATTTCACCTCAGGTTGATCGGTGCGTCAAGAAGTGCTTGCGCAATCCGTCTCCTTCGTTTGTACTCAATTCGTTGAGCGAACTTGCGGTTGACCCAGTTTGGTTCCCAACTCAGGTGCCGACGCCCGATCAGTCGACGTACAACGTTGCGATCGGTAGCTATGTGCGCGGACAGGATGTGATTCCCCTCGAAGCCAACGCTCCAGTAATCCGTGACGCGATGTGTGAGAAAGCACGACGTGTCCCACAGGGTGTTGTCATCTTGTCGTTCGGACGACAGATTGCTGGTGGTACGACAGGATTCGGCACAGCGCTCACCGCGTCCGACATTGCATCGACAACTGCGATAGTTGCCTCAGCTCTTGCACAGTGTGCAACTGGTCCATGGGAGGTGGCAATCGGCACGAGCAATTCTGGAGGAGTTACACCGTTCAATGGGTACGACGGTGGGGTCGTGTGGGCCCAAACGGTTGAGCAGGCGCGGGCAATGTCGGATCTGCGCGTGACGATTTCGGGGGCAGTGGATATCGAGCCAAGTTGGGGCCCTGTGCGTCAGGCGAAGGAGTGGGTCAGTGGCTTTACTTCGGTGTCTGGTCGACGATTGTGGAACTTTGGTTCTGCCGACGGTTGCCCTCAGACGGTCGGTGGTCGACGTTGCAATAACGGGTGGACAATCGACGACGTGTTGTGGGTGTCGACTCAGGCATCACCGCGCCTTGTCGTTGTGCCTCAGATCCACACCCAGAGTGGTTCCCAGGCCCGTCAGTGGGCTGTCATCGCTGCCCGAAGTCTGGAACTCGGAACTCCGCTCCGTATAGCCGGTGTTGGCACACAGGCATCAGCGTGTCTCCAAGTGCGAGAAGGGTGTCGAGTAACAGGAAACGACGCATGGGGAGCTTGGGAACAATTGCGCCAGGCATTGGACGCGATTCCCGTCACTGCAGGTATGGCAATTGGGCCGCCACGAGACATTCGCTGGAGTTGGCGCTAATTCTGAATCTGCTGGCTGGATGGCGTCACCTTGATCAGATCAAATCTGTGGAATTTGAACTTCGTCGGGGTTTGAAAGAGCAGGCAGTTTGATTGATGAGTAAATGATCTCGCAGTATTTGATGTAGCGAAGGGAGCAGACCAGAAGTATGAAACTTGGAATTTCCACCACTCTGTCAGACTGAGTACGAGGGGATTCGAGCCCTACTTGGTTGCGAACAGACAAAAAGCCGGCCCGTTTGGATGTGCAGGATCATCAAACGCGTACTTAAATTGTTTGAAGCCTAAGTTTCGCATGATTGATTGAATATCGTCTCTATACAGCCAGGTGGCCTGAGAGGCAGGTCCACCGCAGAAACCTGACCATCCGAGCGCCTCGTTGTATGAGTACGGGACATGCCTGGCGTTCACACCGGCAATTTCGACGATGTATTCCTCCGACAGATGCCACTTTTTCTCAAGCCGCTGTTGCCAGTTGGGGCTCCAAAGTGTGAGATCAGGCTCAAAATAATGTGTCCACAAGAAAAGTCGATCGGAATTCACACTCATTTTCTCGAGGAGTCTGCCGGGTTCAAGCATGTGATACAGGACACCAGAGGCAACGATAAGATCCCACTTCTTCGGCGGACCAAATGACTTGGTGAAATCCCCCAAAAGATAATGTGCATTCAATCCTGTAAAGTTCTTCGCAATCAAAGAGCGAACGAACGCCTGAGTGTTTCCTTCAATTGAGGTGACTTTGGCGCCGGCCTTCTCGAGCATGTAAGTGTGTCCACCCTCAAGTGGGCCAAGTTCAAGAACTTGCCAGTTTGTTATATCTCCGCATTCTTCTATTAGCCAATGGATTCGCGGGTCCTCGAATAAGCCCACATTGCCTGGCCCGTCAAGATTGGGGAACTTCGACGACCAAGACCCAGAGAACAACTTCAAAGAATTCTCATTTTCAGGAATGAAATCTACGTAGTTCGGTAATCCAGTGCCATTGCTCAAACCTTCCAGCTGTTGACGAAGCGAAGTAATTGTTTGCTTTTGGGTCTTATTGACTTGTGACAAAGCGGCGACTTTGGTTCGAAGTCGAACTGCAGTCTCAAAATGCAACCTCGCTGTCTTCCCCGATAATCTGCCCCAAGCTTTAGAAAAAAAATTCATCGGCGTTTCCCCGTTCAGGCCACTGATACCCAGTCGCTCTCTCAACTAAAAATACACACAAGCATGCAACCATCTGGTCACCATGTCCCTCTTGTGGAGTTGCCTTTGTGTTCGAGGGGGAGTGACCATGATTTATTCAAGTTGCCGAGTGTTTCTCGGGTGACGTAACGGGATTGGGGTGATTGGGGTTGAGCCGCAGCGTGGTGCACTCTTAGTTGTTTGATCCTGATCGCGCTGTGGAGCACCGTCACGCGTTGCCATTCGCCAGCGATTCGCAGGCATGAATATTCCTTATGAGTTTTTGATTTTCCGTGTGACTCTGGGGTTGTATCTGGCGCGCTCGGAGGGACTCGAACCCCCAACCCTCTGATCCGAAGTCAGATGCTCTATCCATTGAGCTACGAACGCTGGTGCAGTGATCTTACCAACCTGCTGAATCGTGGAACTTACGGCCGGATTTCGTAGAACGCATTCACGGCGTGATCGACGTCGAGTCGTCGGAATCGACTGAATCCTGCTGCTCGTGCCATCTCTTCGGCGTTGCCGGCGGAGAGGCCCAGTGTCCCGAGTCCAGCTCCATCTGGAGTGGAGAGTGCGGAGGACATGCACGACAACACGCTGACGCCATACATGAGCGACGCCATCGGGTTCTTCGTCGCGTTCATCGCGAAGGTGTCGTGTGCCTTGATGTCGACGAGGAGCCAGGTTCCGTCGTTGGTCAATGCCTGACGAATCGAGTGCATCATCTGTGCTGGATGAGTCATGTCGTGGATGCAGTCGAACGTGGTGATGAAGTCGACGGAGTGGTCGTCAGGGAGAGGTGCTTGTCGTGGATCGCTGAAACAGGCATTATGGAGCCCTGAGTCCTTGAGCCGTTCGTCTGCTCGCGCGAGTGCATACGTGCTGATGTCATATCCGACGAAGGAACTGTGTGGGAAGGCTCGTGCCATGAGGAGGACGGCACCGCCAGATCCGCAGCCGATGTCGGCGACGCGACATCCTGACTGCAGGGCATCGACGACACCGTCAAGGTGTGGCAACACATTGTTGACAAGGTTGGCGTTCGTCCATGGTTCGAAGCTTCGCTCGATGCCGACTGCGCCTTCCGGACCGTGGCTGTCGTAGTCGTGACCAATCCCGGTGCGGAAACTCTCTGGCATGTGGGTGACGGCGCTCATGGTCTGCGGCAGTCTGTGGAACATGCCCATCCCGAATGCGGGATGCTGCTCGTCTGCGAGAACTGCTGTCTGTTCGGGACTCAGAAAGAACGTGTCGTCGGCAATCGATGACGGGTTGCTTGGGGTCGTTTGAAAGCTGATCAATTTGGCAGATGCCTGGTTGTAGCACCATTCGCGAACCCAGCGTTCGTGGAGACCTGTCGCGTGGGCGAGTTCTGTGGTGGTGAGTGGGGAGTTTGCTCGAGCGAGTGCCTTGTAGAGGCCGAGGTGATCACCGAGATGGACCATCGCCGAGGTGACGGCACCCTCGAGTTTGGAAAAGAGTAAGAAGGAGAACATCTTCAGTGCGTCTGGGTTGATGTTGTCCATGTCTTTCGTCTCCCTGCGACAAACCTACCCAACGGGGTGACAGACCTCATGGGGTGATCTCGGGCAGACTTGGAGTATGGCCACCCGCATGAAGTTTCCTCTCGTAACTCTTTTCGCTGGAGCAGTTTCACTTGCGGGCTGCAGCATCGGCGGCGGGGACACGTACACCGGGGTGCCGGTCGGAACGGACGGCGTGACGGTGCAGGGCACCGGAAGTGTGAAGGTTGTGCCCGATGGAGTTGCGTTCAGTTTCTCGGTGACGATTCTTGCCGAATCCACGCAGTCAGCCGTTGCCTCCGTGGCGACCGCGGCGGACGAGGCGCGCTCGGCGCTGCTGGACGCAGGTGTCGACGAAAAGGACATTGCGACGCAATCGGCGAGTGTGTATCCCGAGTACACGTATTCGGGTGACGGAACCCAAACGCTGAAGGGTTATCGCGCGACGCAAAACTTCGCGGTCACGTTGCGAGACACCGATCGTGCCGGGGAGACCGTTGATGCGGTAGTGGCGGCTGCTGGGGATGCAGTCCAGATCAACTCAGTGACTCCAGTGCTCATCGACACCACGGATGCGACGAATGATGCTCGTGAGAAGGCGATCGACAACGCCAAAGATAAGGCTGAGGACTACGCAGACCTGCTCGATGTCGATCTCGGAGATGTGCTGGTCGTGACCGAAGTGTCTGCTCCATCTGGTGTGACGCCGATCCTTGCTCGCGACAGCGGAATGGTCGAGGGTGGTGCAAAGACCCAGATCGACTTGGGTGTGCAGGAAGTGAGTGTGACCGTCGAGGTGCGCTGGGCGTTGTCGAACTAGAGCGACTTGCGCATCACCGTGTGCGGGAGATCGTTCAACATCGTCTCGCGCACGACCGACCAACCTTTGCTGCGATACCACTCGACGGCGTGTTCCGTGTACAAGAACAGCTCTCGATGTGCAAGGTGCCGTGCGCGATTCGTGATGTGATCCACGAGTCGTGATCCGATGCCCTCGCGGCGCGCTGATTCCTGTACGAAGACTGCGGCGAGCCAAGGACCGGGTTCGGTGGCGCCTGGTAGGTCATCGTCATCGACGAGCGTGGCAAGACCGCGCAGCGAGCCCTGAGTGGTGATCGCCGCATAGACCTCGATGAGTCGGCCGTGCGGGTTCTTTGCCATTGCGTACTGATCGAGATAGGTCTGCTCGGTGTCGTTGGGAAACTCATGCCGCCACGCAGTCACGCTCCAGGACGCCGCCTCACTCCACAGTTCCGGGTGTTCAGCGAGCGGGACGATGCGGACATCATCAGGGGTGAGCGTTTCGATCAGGATCGCAACCGCGACGACCACGATGCCGATCCATGCGACCATCGTCGGGCGCTCGCCGAGGACAACTGCTCCGAGCACGGTGGCGACTGCCGGTTCGAAGAGCGTGAGCATGGTCGCCTCACGAGGCTTCAGCTGCCTCAGTCCCTGGGCATATGCCCAATAGGCGAGCGCGACAGTCACGATGCCGAGCCAGAGCGCAAGGGTGATGCCACCAGGCGTGGTCACCCACGACACGTCAATGAACAAAAGTGTGGGGGAAAGGAAGAGTGCTGCGAGAGCAAAGACCCTCGTCATCACGGCATTCGAGGGCATGCCCGTTGCCACCAGCTTCTTGCTTGCGAGGGCAAAGAGTGCGTAACCGAGACCGGCGCAGAGGGCATACAGGACGCCCTCTGCAGCAATATCGCTTGCGGCGTCACTGGAAACGATGAGCGCGATGCCGACGATTGCCACTGTCGTCGCGATGAGCCACCGTCGAGAAGGGAGCGAGCGTCCGAGAATGAACGACAGTGCTCCGGTGATCAGGGGTGCGCTGCCGAGGGCGACCACCGTTCCGACTGCGACGCCAGTCGACCGAACTGCAGCGAAGAATGTGGCACCGTAGAGCGCCTGACCAGCGCCAGCGAGGATCCACAGGAGCGGCGCAACTGGGGTCTTCGGTCGAGTGCGTTCGGCGAACATTCGCGTGAGGGCCCACAAGGCAAGAGCGCCGACGAGGAAGCGAACGACTGCGACCCCGAGGGACGTCGCTGAGTCAGGTCCAAGTTCACGTGATGTGCCGGTGGTGGCAAAGCACAGTGCGGCAAAGAGGACGAGGAGTCGTGAGCACACACGCCAACGCTAGTTGTGGTTCACACAGAGCACCGACTATCGGGTTGCAAGGATCGAGAAAATCGCAATGAATGCAGATCCGAAGATGGAGCCAACGGCCCACACGGCTTTGGTCAGTGTCTCGAATCTTCGATCAATGTCGGCAAAGCGGGCATTGATTGTCTCATCGAAATGACCGAACTGCGCGGCCATGAGTTGTCCGAAGTGTTCAAACGTTGAGTTCGTTGTCTGCTCGATTCGATCGACTTCCGTGGTCATCACCTGATCGAAGTGTTCAAACTGTGCGTTTGCAGTCTGACTGAAGTGACCGAACTGCGCGGTCATGAGCTGTCCGAAGTGTTCAAACGTTGAATTCGTTTTCTGTTCAATTCGATCGACTTCCGTAGTCATCGCCTGATCAAAGTGTTCTAACTGTGCGTTTGTGGTGTGACCAAAGTGGCTGAACTGCGCGGCCAATAGCTGTCCGAAGTGCTCGAATTTTGCGTTAGTCGTCGTCTCAGAGTGTTCGAATCGTGAGATCACGAGTTCCGCAAAGTGATCGAATCGGGCGTCGATCTTTGCTTGGAATGCAAAGAATCTTTCGTCCATCTGTGTTTGGAAGTGCGAGAACCTCTCGTCCACGAGGGTCTGGTAGTGGGCAAACCTGGAGTCCATTCGTGATTCGAAATGTTCGAATCTTTCATTCATCCGTGATTCGAAATGTTCAAATTTTTCGTCGGTGCGCGCTTCGAAGTTTGCGAACTTGGCATCAATTCGTGATTCGAAATTGGTGAAGCGCTCTTCAATGCGAGCTTCGAATTGGTCGAATCGAGCGGTATTTTCCGCCAGCACGCGGTCGATGTCCCGCGTGCGGGCGAAGTCCGTCCAACCCTCTTGCGGGAACATGTTCATCAGCGCATCGGCCACAACATCTCCAAGTTGGTTCTTCAGTTCTCGGTGTAGTTCGAAGCGGTCGGACTCAGTCGACGGCATAGTACCCCCATGTCTTCTTTGCCTGTCAAGGATGTGTACGCAGCGAGGTGCGAAGGGATGTGGTTCGCTATGTCTGGGCTTGAATTCGGGGGCTGGCAACTAGCCTGAAGGGGCGACAAATGTCGCGCGGGCCCTTGTAGCTCAGTTGGATAGAGCGGCGGACTTCTAATCCGTAGGTCGTAGGTTCGATTCCTACCGAGGGCGCCAGATCGGTCGCTTCGACGGGTCTTTCCCGCATACCCAGGGTCTATCCTTGCGGGGGCATTGGAAAGAGGTATTTCAAGGTGAAATTCAAGAAGGGTGACACCGTCATCTATCCCCAGCACGGCGCGTGCATCGTCCACGGCATCAAGCGGATGCGGGCCTTTGGTTCGGTCCAGGAATACCTGATTCTGAAGACGGTGATCAACGAGATGACGCTGTCGGTTCCGACCGCCATGGTGAACACCGTCGGCGTGCGGCCCCCGGTGTCCAAGAGCGAACTCGAGGACCTTCGCTCGGTGCTGTCCAAGGCCGACCCGCGCGTTCCTGCGAACTGGTCGCGTCGATTCAAGAACCACCAAGAGAAGTTGAAGAGCGGTGACGTCTACCAAGTGGCAGAAGTCGTGCGTAACCTCGCTGCCCGCGACCGTGACTCCGCACTGTCTGCAGCCGAAAAGACGATGTATGACCGTGCGCGCATCAACTTGATCTCTGAGATCTCGCCCGCACTCAAGGTTTCTCCGGAGGCCGCCGAGGTCTGGCTCGACAACGCACTCGAGCAAGGTGTGTTGAAGCCGGCGAAGGCAGCCAAGAAAGCTGCCGTCAAGAAGCCCGCTGCGGAGACACCTGCCAAGAAGGTGGCTGCGAAGAAGCCCGCGAAGGCCGCGGCGAAGAAGAAGTAGTCGCACCAATGGCCAAGGTCGGCTTCGTCGGTCTCGGCGTCATGGGCTCGCCGATGGCGCGCCATCTCGCCAAGGCTGGCCACGATGTAGTCGTCTACAACCGCACCGCAGCGAAGGCTGACGAATGGGTTGCCGCACACGGGGGATCGCGTCGTGCCACGCCGCGCGAAGTCGCGGAGGCCTCAGACGTGGTGTTCATGTGCGTGGGCAACGACAATGACGTTCGCTCCGTGGTGTTCGGCGACGAAGGGATCCTCGCTGGCCTGAAGTCAGGTGGCGTGCTCGTGGACCACACCACTGCATCTGCGGTCGTAGCGCGCGAACTTGCCGCGGCGTGCGCACAACGAGGAGTTGGCTTCATTGACGCACCCGTCTCTGGTGGGCAGGCCGGCGCAGAGAACGGCCAACTTACGGTGATGTGTGGTGGAAACGACGAGGCAGTCTTTGCCCGAGTCGAGCCGATCATTGATGCCTATGCCAAGCGGGTGAAGTTGCTCGGTCCTGCAGGGTCGGGACAGCTCGCCAAGATGGTCAACCAAATCTGTATCGCTGGCATCGCTCAAGGGTTGTCAGAGGCACTGAACTTTGCGATGCGCGCGGGACTCAATCCCGATGATGTCGTCGATGTCATCTCGAAGGGTGCGGCGCAGAGCTGGCAGATGGAGAACCGCGCCAAGACGATGGTCCGCGGCGAATTCGAGTTCGGCTTCGCCGTCGAGTGGATGCGCAAGGATCTCGCGATCTGTTTCGAGGAGGCCAAGCGCAACGGTTCGCAGCTCCCGATGACCGAAATGGTCGATGCGTTCTACGCCGAGGTGATGGAGATGGGCGGTCGTCGCTGGGACACGAGCAGCCTGATCGCTCGGTTCTTGGACAAGCCGTCTAGCTGACCGACAACTCCAGACGGCTCACGCCGCGGATCGTCAGACGATCCCTCCACTCGGGCTCGCGGGCCAGTTCGATCTGCGAGAAGCTCTGCGCAACTGCCCCGATGGCTTCCTCTGCCTCGAGTCGAGCAAGTGACGCACCGAGGCAGTAGTGGATTCCCGAAGCAAAGGCCATGTGACGAGGCGCGTTGACGCGCGTGAGGTTCAGACGATGTGGATCGCCGAACATTTGCGGGTCGTGGTTCGCTCCGCCGAGCGAGGTCATCACTGAAGTGCCCGGTGCGACGACGATCTCCTCGTCGCCGACGCGGTAGGAGACTTCGGTGAGGGGGATGCGCACGGTGAGTTGTACTGGACCGTCAAACCTCAGGAGCTCGTCTACGGCGTGAGCATTGATACCGAGTTCTTGCACTCGACGCAATTCTTCGGGATTGCGCACCAGGGCGAGCATCGCGTTGCCGATCAGGTTCACGGTGGTCTCATGGCCGGCGATGTAGAGGAGCACGACGAAGGCCATCAGTTCGTCCGTCGTCATTTGGTCGCCGGCCTCTTCGACGGTGATGAGGGAGGACAGCATGTCGTCGCCGAGGTGTCGACGACGGTGCTCGATGATCTCGGTCAGGTACGGCACGAGGAGGTCGATCGCGGAATCGCTGGCAGCAAGCTCATCATCACTCGCGGTCGGCTCGAGGGACTTGGTGATGGCCTGTGACCAGTCACGCAGTTCGTCCGCGCGATCGGTGGGCATGTCGAGAAGCTCGCTGATTACCTGAAAAGGAACGGGAAAGGCGACGTCGTCGATCAGTTCGAGTCGTTTAGTCTCTCGCGCCAAGACGAGCGCCTCTCTGACGAGTTCTCTGACCCGACTCCGCAGCCGCTCGATCGCTGATGGCGTGAACGACTTGGTGACGAGGCGGCGCAGCCGCGTGTGATCGGGTGGGTCGAGGTTGAGGATCGACTTCGTGCGCGTGCGGCCCTGTTCGCGTCGGCGCTGTCTGGCGGGACTGGAAGTTTGCGTTGCGTACTTGTCGATGTCGCGGCTGAACTGCGGACTCTTCAACGTCCAGGCGACGTCTTCATAACGAGTGAGGACGACCATGCCGAATGGCGTGGTGTGCACGGGGTCGTGCGTGCGCAGCGCATCGTAGAACGGATGGGGGTCGGCCCGGAACGCCGGATCGAAGGGGTCGAAGACTGGCTGCACGAAGAGATCAGACGAACGGAACGTTCGGCACGTACTGCTGGATCGGGTGGCCGTGCGACACCGTCCACTGTGACCCAGGAATCCTCTCGGTGAGAGCTCGCATCGCGAGATCGCCGGCGATGCTCACGTCGAGGACATCGGAACTGAATGCCTTGATGAAATCACGCGTCACGTCGGTGACGAGGGGAGTGTCGACGAATCCGGGGCAGAGCGCCGAGATGCACACGCCATGTGGATCGAGTGCGGGTCCGAGCGACTTCACCAAGCCAACCATTGCGTGCTTGGTGAGGCCGTAGATCGGGTCTGGTGGAATGGCGATGATGCCGGCGAGTGACGCGGTGACGAGGATGTGTCCCGATTTGCGTGCGACCATGCCGGGGATCACGGCCCGTGCGCCGTGGACGACGCCGTCCACGTTGATCGACATGATGCGCTCATACTTTGCATCGTCGAGGTGTTCGAACGGATAGCTCGAGATGTTCCCCGCAACGTGCTGATAGGTCGAGACTCCCGCGTTCAGGCACACGATGTCGAACGCATCGTGAGCAGCGACGACCGCATCCCATGCCGCGCGATCGGTGACGTCGAGATGCTCGAAGTCGCCCTCAACCTCGGCGGCAATGAGTTTGCCGAGTTCGTCATTCACGTCGGCGACGAC